>Ga0315282_10002670_pt1 | contig 32527 bp, 31 predicted proteins | sample YL17G07_20_MG_FD_203693 | JGI IMG/M metagenome (GOLD analysis project Ga0315282, IMG submission 203693) | Sediment microbial communities from Yellowstone Lake, YNP, Wyoming, USA - YL17G07_20 | ecosystem: Environmental > Aquatic > Freshwater > Lake > Sediment | place: USA: Wyoming | collected...
TAACGGTTATCCATCCACAGACCTCACGAACAATCATGATTGAAAGATAGTTTGTGAAAAGCATCTGGAATTTTAGCCAGAAAACGAAGACGGCTTATTCCCCTGATGCGAGGGGATTTGGTGTAGCGAGCATTAGAATTTTTAGCCAAAAATCGAAGATTGTAGGGGCGGCATTTATGACGCCCGATGATGCGGGTTCGATGAATCGAACCCCTACAAATCGAGATTTTTGGCGGTGCTCGAAGAGCAAAAAATTGTCAGCGAGCGAACCAAATCCCGAGCATATCTTCCTCGGCGATAAACAAACTATCTTTTTGAACGATTCACACAGATTAGCTTCATGTAAACAGGAGCTTTATGACTTCGTCTTCTGTATTTTCCCGTAAAGACCTCAATATGTTCTCCCAGGAATTATTTATCTCTATCTTTCCCAATTTCAGAATAAATCCGTCAGGAATAGATGCTGGCTCAGGGGATAACTTCAGTTTACCCTTTTTGCCAGCTTTCACCAATTCAGCATTTACGCTCTCGATCAACTCCTGATCAATTCTTTTCCTGTCATTTTCGCCAATAACTACCAGCTCTTCACCCGTCTGGCAACTCTCCAGCATAATTTTCTTTACCAACTCTCGATAATCTCTGCCGTTCAAATTTCTTATTCTCTTTTCTACTTCCAGATAAAGCTCTCCCAAAATTCTTTGCTTCTCCCCGAGTATGCGCTTGCGTGACTCTAAAGAGGCCAAGGTCACAATTATCTCCTTGACCTTCCGGGCATTCTCTTCCCCTTCCCGGGTGAGCTCTCCAGCCACCTTTTCTGCTTCTCGCTTGCCTTCCTCAATTATCTGGGAAGCCCGGGACTTTGCTTCATCGAGAATCTTTGTTATCTCTTCTTTACTATCCTGGACAATCTTTTCAAGAATTTTCTCCAGAGGCATAACATTTCCTTAAATACGGGCATAAAGCCTTACACTACAAATTTCTTTACTTTCCAACATTAACCAATGGCGGTCAACTTCCCAAGCGAATCCCTGCGAGCAGGAAAAAAGAAGCTACCAATCCTAAAAGCGCATATGTTTCTACCAGAGCTCCATAAATTAATGCCCTCATTTCCGCTCCCGGCTGTTTTGCTGCCACCCCTATTCCAGCAGCACAAACCTTTCCCTGGTGAATAGCCGAAATGCACCCGGAAAAAGCAATCGGCATGCAGGCGCCAAAAATTTGCAGGCCTTGATATAAGCTAATGACAGGAATTTGCCCAGTAAGAAGGCCCAATTTGACAATAACCAAAAACCCAATCACGAAACCATAAAATCCTTGAGTTCCTGGAAGCGCTACCAGTAAAAACATTCTGCCAAATTTTTCCGGACTCTCAGACAAGACACCATTTGCAGCCTGACCGGCCAACCCTACGCCTATACTCGAACCGATGCCAGTCATAAATACTGCCATCGCTCCGCCAATAATGGCAATTACCAATCCTTCCATGTTAACCCCCCTACAAAATAAATTTCAAATTTCAAAAGATTATATTTGCACGGCTGAAGCCGTGCCTACAAATGACATTGTAGGCACAAATTCAATTTGTGCAATTTGTGAAGAGCATTTGGAATTTCCGCCAAAAAACGAGAACGACTATTTCTCTCGCAAGCAAAAATTTGTTCGACTCCGATTTATCGGAGGAGTTTATTTTTGCGCCCTGCAGAGTGCGAAGTTTTTTGGCGTCGAGAAATTCCTAAGCAACGAACAAATTATCTTTTTAGGGTAGCTACCTAATTACTGTATATCTTCTCTCCTCGGCAAAAGGTTTGAATACTTCTCCTCCGCCTTGAAAAAACTTCATAAAAAACTCGAGATACTGTAACCGGGAAGTGTGAACATATGCCCCAAATGCATTCATCGCTATATTGAATAGATGCGCCGGGAGAAAGAAAACAATTGCTAAGAAAAGCCCGACATAGGGAATTCCCGAAATGAGAAAGGAAATTTCATTAATTGCAGAAGCCAGAAGACCCGTGGTTAAACCCAATGCGAATAGCCTCAGATAAGAAAGCACATCGGCTAAGGAATTGCCGGTTACCACCCCGTACCAGCCAAACCAGCACCAGAAGAGCTTAAACAGCACTCCCTTGTTTGTAGTCCACTGATTATAAAATATTGCTAAGCTGCTAAGCGAAAATAGTCCCACACTAATTACGACCAGAACAGGTGCAGGAGGCAGAACCTTAAACAGATAGATGGCTATAAGCAGTGGAAGCGAAGCTTGTATCCCCAAGGCAGGCATTTCTCTAAACAGAGTATTCTGCCAGTTCTTCTCCTTTATCTCTTTCAATAATCTTATAGTCACTCCCGTCCAGACCTGGATAAAGCCCAGAGCCACTGCTAATCCTAAAAAAAGGAGTGAATTTTTTATGGGGTCGAAAGCAACGACAGCTCCCTTCATACTTTTCAGGAAATTGACACTCTCTGGCAATCTGTCAATTATGTTCCCAAACCAGCCACCAGTCACTGCACCCCAAAAGATAGCAGCGAATCCTCCATAACCAATTAAACGAAAAAAACGCCTCCCCATCAGCCCCATTTTCAATTTCTTCAGAGCGAGCCAGGAAAGCACAACCAGCACTATACCATATCCCGCATCAGTAAGACAGAGACCGAAGAAGAGGGCAAAGAATGGTGCCAGATAGGGGGTGGGATCGATGCTTCCATATACAGGGCGACCAAAAAGGTCTGTAACAACTTCAAAGGGCTGAACTGCTCTACTATTCTCCAGAACCACAGGTACTTTTTCGCCTTTCTGGGGAGTAGAAACTGTTATTTCTATCTCGGGATACTTCTCTTCTAAAGTTTTCTTTAACCGGGCAACTCTTGTCTCCTGAATCCAGCCGGAAAGGAGAAAGGAGCCACTTGTACGGGCTAAAAAATTTAGCGTTTCCTCCTTCTTCTGGAGATTATAATAGTGGTCGTGTAGAACCATAAACTGGGCCTTATAACGCAAGAGAGAAGAGGCTTCTCTTTTCAGTTCTTCTTCCCTCTCTACCGTTTCTCCTATATCCCTCTCAATCCGGGCAAGGAGCTCCTCCGCCGAATGGTTCACTTCAGGCAAAAGAGTTTCCTGAAATTCATACTTCTTTAGAAGCGGGGTAATAGTATCTCTCTCCTCTTTTAGAAAAACAACCACCATATATACAGAAGTTTTGTCTCGTCCGGCTTCACACCAGTAACTTAGTAATGAACTCTTCTCCAGTTCACCCACGAACTTTTGGTAACTTTTGACGGGGACGATTCCCGGAACTACTCGTGTCTTATCTGTATCCACAAGGTCAGACAAGTTTACCAATAAATTTCTCCAGGGAATTAAAGTGGTTCTCTGTTCATGAAGTCTCTTCCTTTCGATCTCCAATTTGCGAAACCCTTCTTCCAGAGTCCTACATTGGGAGTGGATCTCATCCAATCTAAAAGTCTCCAAAATTTTGGCAAATTCAACTCGATCCAGAACTAACTTTTCTTGAGTTAGACCTCCCAGAAATACGGATTTCTCTTCGAAGTTGGCGAGGAATTCGAGGAGGTATTGAACTTTCCTCAATCTGTCTTCAAAAATGCTCTCCTGCCTCGATTCCATAAAAAGGTCTTCGCTGAGCTCTTTCCTGAGGTCGCTAATTTCGACAACTCCCCATTTGTGGAGTAGCTCGATTACGCTTTCCTGGATTGAATTATGTCCTATTATCTGAATCTTTCTAATTTTAGAAATTGCCATTCTATTTCAGTTGAATCCCAATTTCATGGACTACTCGGCTGAGTGCCTTGTGGAAGCGGGGTTTTACTTTCTCCTTCAGTTTCTCTATCTCTTCTCTTTCTCTCTCAGCATTTTTTTTGCTCTCCCTTCGAGCATCCTCCTCGGCTCGAGTAGCGAGTTCTTCCATTGCCTTTTGCGTCTCTTCCCTGGCTCGAGCGATTAGCTCTTCCTTTCTCTTCAACGAATCCTGGACAATAGCTTCTGCCTGAAGGTGTGCCTGTTTTACTTTCTCTTGACAATCTCTTTCCACTTCTCTTATTTTTTCAATCGCAGGAGTAACCATTTTTATTTAAGCCAAAATCAAAAAGACCCCATCTATCTCGACAGGGAATTAGTAAACTATAAAAATTAATAAGTACAAAATCTTTATAGTAAGAATATAATAAATGACTTCTAAAGTCAAGAATTTTCTTGACATAGTGGTCTACTTTTTAGTATAAAACAGATACAAAATAGAGAGAAATGGAGAAAATGGATTGATTCAGGAGACTTTAGTTCTCATAAAGCCGGATGGCTTAAAGAAGTCTCTAACTGGTAATATTTTAACCCGCCTCTCAGAAACAAAGTTGGAGATCGCTGCAGCTAAGATTATCCGTGTCAGCCGAGAATTGGCTGAAGAACACTACTGCCATATGAAAGGGAAGCCATTCTTCGAAGAACTTATCAAATATATCCGGGGAGAACTCCACGAAAGGCGAAAAGTTCTCGCTATGGTTTACCATGGAGAAGACGCAATAAGAAAGGTTAGAGAGATCGCTGGTGCCACCAATCCTGAGGAGGCTAACCCCATCTCCATAAGGGGTGCTTATGGACGCATCACTACCAGTGGCCTCTATGAGAATGTAATCCATACCTCTACGAATGAGGCAGAAGCTGAGAGGGAAATAAAGCTCTGGTTCGAACCGGATGAAATAATATATGAACTATATCCCACTGAGGAGATAATTTTTAAAGAAATCAAGAAAAGGATGTGGAAAAAGTAAAACGATAGTTTTTCAGAGACCTAAGAAAGGAAACCAATTTTGGCTAAAAACAAGATTTACATTATCGACGTAACCAACAGGGATGGTGTCCAGACTGCCAGGCTTGGGTTAGCCAAGTTAGAGAAGACAATGATCAATATCTATCTTAATGAGATGGGTATCTATCAGAGCGAGTTTGGCTTCCCTATAACTAACCACGAGACCAATTATCTCAATGCCAATCTGGAACTGGCGGAGATGGGAGTCCTCAAACCCATCATTCTCTCTGGCTGGATTAGAGCGATCAAGGAAGATGTGGAAGAGGCTACTCGGCTAACCAGAGTAAAACATCTGAATCTCTCTATCTCAACTTCCGAGCAGATGGTGCGGGGCAAATTTGAAGGTAAGAAGGGTAAGGAAGACATCCTTAAAATGATGACTGAAGCCTGCGATAGGGCTAAAGAAAAGGGAATTGAGACTTTTGGCGTCAATGCCGAGGACGCATCCCGCACTGACGACGAATATTTAATTAGGTTTGCGCAGGCAGCAAAGGAACACGGTGCCTGTCGCATCCGTTACTGTGACACCTTAGGTTACGATGACCCCTTTAGTATATATGAGAAGGTCAAACTCCTGGCTGAACAGGTGGGACTACCGGTTGAACTACACTGCCATAACGACCTCGGAATAGCAGTAGCTTGCTCGGTGGCTGGCGCCAAAGGTGCAATCGATGGGGGCGTCGATGCCTACATCAATACCACTATTAATGGAATGGGAGAAAGGTGTGGAAATGCTGATCTTGTCTCCGTAATCTTATCTATTAAGAAATCGAAGGGCTACGAAAATAGATACATTTTGGACGAGAGAGTAGACCTCTCCTGTGCTTGGAAGCTCGCTAAATATGCCTCATACGCTTTTGGTGTTCCCATTCCAATCAACCAGCCAGCAGTGGGCGCAAATGCTTTTGCTCACGAATCAGGGATACATGCTGATGGCGCATTAAAGGATCGCAGAAATTACGAACTCTATGACTTCGAAGAGCTGGGCCGGGGAGACCCGGAAATAATAGAGACCGGAAGACAGATCACTGCTGGCGAATATAGCGGAATTAAGGGATTCAGAAATGTATATGGAAAGTTAGAGGTAGAATTTAAGGATGATGAACAGGCAAGAAAAATCCTGGAGCTTGTCCGTTACGCCAATGTCCACACCCAGAAACCTCTCACCGATGGGGAGCTTCGCTTTGTAGCCAAATACCCTGAACAGGCAAGAAAGATATTGACAGTGACTCCTCCAGTATAAGGATATGCTCAAATAAAAGTTCTTTCATTTTTACCTATTGGGAAAGCTTCTTCAGAAGTTTGGTAGCTATCTCTTCTACCTTTTTATTATTTCCTGCCTTAGCCTTATCTCTCATGCTCATCAAAGCTGCATTCCTCCACTCAACGTACTCTCCTTGGGAGATTTCAACTAGATTGTAGCAGTTATAGAGGTACTCTACCCCTTTAGCAGTCGACCTTTCCACCTTTTCGTAATACATTTCTTTAGGTTTTATGCCATGCATCTGATAAATATCCATAATCATCCCCACAGTGTCGGTCAAAAATTCGCGTAACTCCTCATCACTAATACTCAATTCGCGGGTAGCATCACTGAATTCTCTCTGAACCGTTTCCTGTATACCCTCGGTAATATTTTTAATTACTTCTGCTCTCGCCTGACGGAGAGCCAGGGAGAAATCGGCTCGCTCGGTTACCCCACCGCTGAAGGAGAAGACGCCCTCGCCAATAGATATGGGTGTGTTTATCCAATCGGGCCTCTCCTCTAAACTCCTCTCCACTATTCTTTCCTGACCAATTACTGGAAGTTTCCCGGGACCAGCACATCCTCCAGTTAAAATTGAAACCAAAAACAAAATTGAACAATAAAAAATTAGCCTTTTCATCCACCCCCCCCTTAAAAATGCAAATTTCAAATTTCAAATTTCAAATCACCCATCACCCATCACCCATTATAAATTACGGGGACAAGCCCCTACACTACCAATCTATTCGGTATACGAAATAGCTACATTAACGCCGCCTCTTTCGTTCTCAAGTAGACTAATAGTGCATTCTTTACCTTCCCTGGAGAAAAGGAGCTGTCCAATTTCGGCACCTGGCCAATAATCGGGCTTCACCAACCCATAGCCTTTCCTCTCCATCTCTCTTATATAGAAAGTCACAACTCTGTCCATAGGGTCGGAAGTAATGAAATTGAGAGTTGACACATTATCCTGAGTAGAGAGCCTTATTCCCCTCGCTCCCATATATACGGGAATCCCTTTCACATCTTTTCTAATTTTTCCTTTTAGAGAGGAGAACTCTTTTTTCCTTAGTGCACCAGGAATTCTCCTCTTTATCCAGACCGTATCTTTTTCCCTTATAATATTTTGAGTTAGTATAGAAACATAGTCAGAAAGCCAGCTTTTGAAAGGAACGCTCTTGCTCACCAGATACCATCCGCCAAAGGATAAAAAGACTAAAATAGAAAAGACCTTTACCAGAAAATTTATCTTCTTCCTTAAAGAACGCCTGGCCTTATTGGGAGTTTCAGGTTGGGCTTCCAATGAAATCTCGACCTGGGAAGTTTCCTTCCCCTTGCTTTCTTCAATCTCAGAGAGCTTAGAGAGAACTTTATTAATGAGAGGGTGGGGTGATTTTACCACTCTCTTTCCAGATCTGGCACCTCGCTTTGGAACTTCTTCCACCATTTCCAAACTCCTTCGACCCCGGAATTTCCCATATCCGCTATTAGCTTCTCAATAGGTCGACTATCCTTTCCAAATCTTCCAGGGAATAGTATTCGATTTCTATCTTACCCCGAACTTTTGCTCCTTGTCCAAGAGAAAATCTGCCGGAACCAGTAGACTTAATCCTCACTTTCGTCCCTAAGATTCTCTGGAGTTCTTCTTCCAGCTCAATGACCTCAGGACTCTTCTCTTTCTCGGCAACTCTCCTTCCTGAAGCGGTCCTTTTGAGTCTCAATCTTTCTACAATATCTTCAGTTTCACGTACTGGCAACTTCTGCTTGATTATCCTCCGGGCCAGCTCTATTTGCTTTTTCTCCCCCTGGATAGAGAGGAGCGCCCTGGCATGTCCAGCAGATATAAGTCTACGGGAAACGAACTCCTTGATCTCTTCAGGCAAATTCATAAGTCTCAAGGTGTTGGCAACTGTTGACCTGGTCTTTCCTAAATGTTCGGCCAATCCCTGCTGGGTTAGATTGAACTCCTTCATCAACCTTTCAAAAGCTGTAGCTTCTTCTACGGGATTTAAATCCTCTCTCTGGATATTCTCAATTAGAGATATCTCGAACATCTCCCTGTTGCTAACGCTACGCACCACTGCTGGAATCTCTTTCAACTCTGCCATTTTGGCTGCCCACCAGCGTCTCTCTCCGGCTACCAGTTGGTAGTTCTCTCCTGAAGGAGAAACAATTATCGGTTGAACTACACCCTCTCTCTTTATAGAATTCGCCAGTTCCTTTAGCTTTTCCTGGTCGAATTGCATCCTGGACTGATATTTGTTAGGTTTTATCTTATTAATATCAATATTTATAACTTCCATAGGAGCTACTCGGGATACCTTCGGAATTAGTGCCTCTATACCCTTACCCAGTGCTTTACGCATTCGAATTACCTCCAAAAAATCAACTCTCCGACTCCTCTTTTATTTTCACTCCGTTTCTGTTTAGGAACTCTCGAGCCAGTGAAATGTATGCCTGTGCACCTTTCGAGTCTTTACTATATAGGATAATAGGCTTCCCAAAACCCGGAGCCTCAGCCAGCCGCACATTTCTGGGAATTTTTGTCTGATAGAGAGTCTCTTTAAAGAACTTACTTACCTCCCCAACCACCTGTGAAGAGAGGCTGACTCTGCCATCATACATAGTCAAAAGAACCCCTTCGATCACCAATCCGGGATTCAAATTCTCTCTCACCAACCTCAGTGTATGCAGTAGTTGGCCCAAACCTTCCAGAGCATAATATTCACACTGGATGGGAATAATTACTGAGTTGGCCGCGGTGAGTGAGTTAACTGTGAGAAGCCCCAAGGAAGGTGGGCAATCGAGGAGAATATACTTGTAGATATTATCTAATCCCAAGAGCGCTTTCTTTAGCCTTGTCTCCCGGGATATAAGTCCAACGAGCTCCACTTCTGCTCCAATCAAATCTACATTTGCTGGAATTAAATCGAGCCAGTCAATCTCGGTGGGAACTACGATATCTTCAATCAAGCCCTTTTCCAAAAGCACCTCATAGATAGTATGTTTAACTTTCTCCTTTTCTATACCTAAGCCACTTGTAGCATTCGACTGAGAATCCATATCAATAAGGAGTGTCTCCTGACCATAATGTGCCAGGCAGCTGGAGAGGTTAATAGCGGTTGTGGTCTTCCCCACCCCTCCCTTCTGATTTGCAATCGCCACAATCTTCGCCATCAAATACTCCCGCACAATTTGAAATTGTGCCTACAAAACTATTCCCGCACTTCGCCATCAAATACTCCAGCACAATTTGAAATTGTGCCTACAAACAGATTCCCGTTATTTTTCTTAAAATATTAGCAAAAAAATCGAAAATATACAATATACAATAGCAAAAAATTATCTCAGGAACAAAAACTAAATTTATCTAATCGGCCTTTTGGCCGGCACTCCCGCTCTCCGGGGATACTCTCCCGGAGTCTTTTCCACCTTATCCATCACAACCAGATTTCTCTCTAATTCTCCTTCTTTCAATGGTAGCTTATAGGGTATAATCTCCCTTACTCTCCCACCCAGAACCTCGATTGCCTTTCTTGCCTTACTGAGTTCGCTACTAATTTCTCGACCTTTTTGAGAAATGAAAATCCCTCCAATCTTAACGAAAGGGAGACAGTATTCAGCGAGGATAGCTAATTCACTAACAGCCCTCGATACCACCAGGTCATACTTTTCCCTGTACTCCAAACTCTTTCCGTAATCTTCTGCTCTTCCGTGAATTGCCCATAAACTGCTCCCAAAACCCAGTTTACGGGAGATATGGCGCAGGAATTCCACCTTCTTCATTGTGGCCTCAAGCAATGTTATGTCCAGTCTCGGTTGATAGATTTTTAGCGGTATCCCGGGAAATCCTGCTCCTGAACCGATATCCATGACTTTTCTTATCTTCTGAAAAATTTTGGATGGAACTCCTATTAGACAGGAGAGAGAATCTATGAAATGTTTAACCAAAATCTCCTCCTCATTATTTATGGCAGTAAGATTAAACTTTCTGTTCCATTCCTTAAGCTCCCGCAAAAATAGGAGGAACTTTTCTATCTGGTCCTCGACGAGCTCTATCCCCGCCTCCTTCGCTCTCTTTTGAAACGAGGTAGCTAACCTATTTATGGAGATATTCCCTGTTAACATTTCCGTCCAACTAGAAACAAATTTAGGGGTTTGATTTATCAAACCCCAATTTACCAATCGGGGTGATTACTCTGCCAGTAAAATCTGCACGATTTGAAATCGTGCCTACAAAAATTTAGATCATCCCCTTGTAGGCACAAATTCAATTTGTGCAATTTGTAAAGAGGTTTGGGAATTTTAGCTAAAAAACGAGTAAGCTTTGCTTCCTATCAGCAGAACGAAGCTCTACTAAAATGTTTCACGTGAAACAATTTTTGCTTTTCCACAACTCTGCCAGTTCAAGGGCAGCCCTGGCCAAGTGCTTCTTTCCCTTGAACCATGTCTTTACCGAACCGAGTCCGACTACCCTTCCCCCTTTTGCTTGCACTATGCCCTTTAAAATATGGATGGCCCGACGATATCCGACTCCTCTTGAGGTAACAAATAGAATTACCTTCTTATTTGTAAGATTACAAGCATCAAGAAATGTCGTAAGGGCAGGAGTCGGACTGTATGCCCAAACAGGCGTGCCGAATATAATTAACTCATATTTACTTAGATCGAGACCCGAGGGAGCTACTTCTGTCTTCAAGCCAAAATGGGCATCCCGCACCCCTTTGAGGAAACCAAAAGGCCCCCCTCTCTTTTTCAAGTCTCTTATCTCAACTAAGTCTGCTCCAAGCTCATCCCGAAGTTTCTCTGCCAAAAATCTTGTCTTTCCTGTACAGGAATAGTAGAGAATCAGCCTTTCCATTATGCAATAATCCCGCTATTTTACCCCGTTAGAAATTTCGCTCTAACCTTTTGCGTAGATTCCTCCAAAAAAGAAATTTCTAACAGGGTTAATTTAGGGCTTCTCCTTCCACCACTCTCCACACGCCATCATTCTCTTTTATCAAAGAGAGCTTCAAAAATTCCCTCCCTTTAAGGTAGCCAAATTCTTTGTGGGAAGCCTCAATGACAGCGAGTAGGTAGAGAGCGCATCTTCTACTCTCAAACTTCTTCCTTTTTCTCAAAATAGTAATCTTAAAATCACCAAACTCATTAAGGAAATCCTCTACTTTGACCTTCAAACCATGATAATTGTTCCCATATCTATCTCGATAATTTCTGGAAACGTAATTAAAGGCCTCGTCAAACTTCTTCTCCTCTATCAATTGCTTTGCCTCTTTAATTCCCCTGTTGATTAACCAGCGATCTTTAATGAGCGAATCGTACACAATGAAGAGAATGGCAAGGGCAATAAGGAGTGCAAGGACCCTCTTCATTCCTCTATTACCCCTTCTTCCAAGACCATCTCAACTCTATGTTTCATCTCTATTTCCTGTACTTCCCTATATGCCGAGCTCCTGATTCTGCTTGTAAGGTCGAGGTCTATCTGGGAGGAGAGGAGCCGACTATCCTTAAACGCATAAAGCATCTCTCCTTCCCCTTTGCCTTCCATATCTACATCTATATCAACTCCTCTCTCTTTTTTAACTGTCTTTCCTATAGTATAGATTTCCAGCTTAACTCTGATTACCGCACACAAACTATTCCCCCTTTCCTTAAAGCCAGAAAGGGTATACTTTTCCTCAACTTTCGTTCTATTTAGCATGCTTTCAATGGGGATTGCAGATTCTGTCCGATTATCCCAGTTATCTCCCACCTTGAGTTCCCTGTCCGGAAAGATTGGTCTAAACTGTATATACATATCCTGGATCCTTAAATCCTTCAATTCCTCTGAGAACTGGTCAAGACCCTTTGTGGAGATAACCCGACCATCCTTATCAATCTCCATCAATATACTCTTTCCCTCCAGTCTATTGGCAAAAGGAAGATTTTGCCTCCTACCGTTAACCTCCATTTCCAGCTCGACATCGCTATAAGTCAGTTCTTCCTCAATTTTTCCTTCAGGGGTAACATCTAAAATCTTATCGAAAAAGATAAATTTACCAAAAGTTGTTGACTCCTGAGGAACAGCGGGGTAAGTTTCCTCCTCCATACCAATCAATTTAGCCGAGGCTCTTACCTCCATCTTATATGTGGTAGAAGTGCCGGCTTCAGGTTTATACACTAACCTGACAGAATCGGGAAACTTCCTTCCCTCCGACAGAGTTAAGCCAAAAGCGAGAAGAAAGGTGGCAAGGAGAATCAAAACAGCCGACTTCTTACTGCTCGCCATGAGGCTACCCAGAGGCAATCCCATTTTCAGCCCCGATTAGTTCCCATTAAAGTTCCTCTCCAAAAATAGTGAATGATCGACTGGCGAGGATAAGGTAAGCAGCACGTCAGAAGGTTCGAGCGGGCATGGTGTCCCGACATTATGTCGGGACGAGCGAGAAGCTTCTTTGAGCGAAAATTTCATCGCTGGGGAAATTTGAGCGGTGCGGCGAACCTTTATCCGAGACAGAACTCGCTCATCAAAAAAGGAATCCACCAAAATTGAAGAAGACCTCCAATTAATTTCTATTTGCCTATACAGAATTTGGAGAAGATCCTATCTAAAATATCTTCCGTGGCAGTCTCTCCTACAATTTCTCCCAGCGCCTCCAGCGCTCGGCGTAAATCGAGAGCTATAAATTCTTCCGACTCACCCCTGTTACAAGTTTCTATTCCCTCTTTTAGCGATTCTTCGGCTTTTACCAGAGCATCATGATGCCTCACATTTGTAACCAGAACAGCATCAGAGATACTCACTTCTCCCTTAATGAATAGACTATAGATCAGTTCCTGTAACTCCTTTATCATTATCCTTTTGGTTGCTGATACCTTGATTAAAGGTGGGTTCCTCAGGACAGATGGATTACCTGAGCCATCATATCGAGGGTTAATTGAATTGACCGATAACGATTCTCTTTCAGGCTCGAGTCGAGTAAAGCAAGACGTCCACAGTTCTCTTATTTCTCTCTCAGATACGACCTGTGGGAGGTCACATTTATTGGCAACCAGGATTGTTTTCCTGCCCATTAAGTTCTCCGCAATACGACGGTCCTCTTCGCTCAAGGGTATAGACAGATCGATTACAAAAAGGACAAGGTCTGCAAGTGCTATAGACCTTCTCGTCCTTTCTATCCCTGCCATTTCAATTTCATCTCTGGCGTGTCTGATTCCAGCGGTATCCATAATCTTCATCGGAATGCCGAGGAGATTGACCATATCTTCAACCACATCCCTGGTCGTTCCAGGAATCGGAGTTACAATTGCTTTCTCCTCTCCAAGGAGGGCGTTCAAAAGGGAGGACTTACCTACATTGGGCTTACCCACTATGGCTGTCTTCAAACCCTCTCGTAAAATTCTTCCCGATTGGGAAGCCTTCAGAAGTTCTCTTATCCCTGAGGATATCCTCTCCATCCTCTCGACTATTTCTGCTCGGCAGAGCTGTGGGATGTCCTGTTCAGAATAGTCAAGGCAAGCTTCAATGTGGGCCAGAAGGTCAACTATGCCTTCGCGAATCCTGTTTACGCTTGTAGATAGATGACCTTCCAGCTGGTGGAGAGCACAATTTAGGCCAGCGTCGGTCCGGGCCCTGATTATATCACACACCGCTTCTGCCTGCACAAGGTCTATTCTGCCGTTCAGAAAAGCTCTCAGGGTGAACTCCCCCGGTTCTGCTAGCCTGGCACCTTCCATCAAACATAATTCCAGAACCTTCCGTAGAGGAACTATCCCCCCATGGCAGGAAATCTCTACCACATCTTGGCGAGTATAAGTATAGGGCGCCCGCATCACGCTGAGGAGAACTTCCTCTACCAATTTTCCTCGATCATAGATGTGTCCATAATGGATGGTAAATGTCTTTACCCTGCTCAAGTTCTTCTTTCTTTTGGGAATGAAGAGTCTCCTCACAATGGGAATAGCTTGGCTCCCACTTAAGCGGACAATGCCAATTCCGCCCTCTCCCATTGGGGTAGAGATGGCAACAATTGTATCCTCTGTATCAATCTTCAAATCGAACCTCGCTCCTCTTTCCTTTTTGGAGAGACCACAACTCTCCTATAACTTCCTTCTCCCCTGGAGGCAGTCTCTACATCCTTATCATCCTTTAATGCAAGATGGATTACTCTTCGCTCAGTGGAATTCATTGGCTCCAACTCACCAGGCCGTCCCTCCCTCTTCACTTCATCAGCCACTTCCCTGGCCATTTTTACCAATGCCTTCTCCCGGCGCTCGCGATAACTTTCACTATCCACAATTACCTTTGTTCTTGTCTTTTCTTCTCTATTCACAATTAGATTCACGATTAACTGGAGAGCATTTAGGGTCTGACCATTCTTTCCGATTAGAATTGCCCCATTTTCACTCTTGATGTCTGCCACTACCTTTCCCCCTTCTAAGGAAATGGCCACTTCTGCTTCAATTCCCATTAATTTTAGGATTTCATCCAGTTCTTCCTTTGCTCTTTTCTGAGCAGAAATATAATCGATGCCGCGAGGCTTCTCTCGAGCCACCTCTCCTTTTTCCTCAGCTTCTAAAGCTTTTAGAGATTTAACTATTAGCTTAATTTTAGCCGGGCTCGCCCCCATGAGACCGAATAATCCCGCCTTGCCTTCATTGAGAATCTTTACTTCCACATCGTCCCGGGAAAGGGCAAGCTCTTTTAATCCTTTCTCAATTGCGTCTTCGACATTCTTACCACTAAATTCTCTCTCTTCCATTGAAAAATCTCCTCTACAACAATTTCAAAATCTTAAGCTTTACTTTTCGACCTCCTGTACATAATCGATTGCATTGCTAAGGTGAGGATATTATTCATTAGCCAGTAGAGAACCAGACCGGAAGGGAAATTCAGGAAGATAACCGTAAATAGAACCGGCATAAATGCCATCATTTTAGACTGAGCAGGGTCGGTGGCGGTCAACTTCTGCTGCAAAAACATTGTGACTCCCATCAAAATTGGTAAAACATAGATAGGATCCTTCATTGAGAGGTCTCTTAGCCAAAATATAAAAGGCGAATGGCGGAGCTCAACTGCGTTTCTAAGCATGGTGAAAAGTGCCCAGAATATAGGAATCTGTAGGAGCATCGGCAGACAACCACCGAAAGGGTTCATTTTCCTGGAGCGGTAAAGATTCATTATCTCCACATTAAGCCTTTTGGCATCATCTTTGTACTTCAATCTCAATTCATTTATCTTCGGCTGAATACTCTTCATTGCCTCCATGGACTTGAAACTTTTCCTAGTCAAAGGAAACGTGAACACCTGCAATATGCAGGTTAAAATGATTATAGAGAAGCCATAGTTATAAGTCACTCTGTAAAAGAAGTCCAAAATAGATAGAAAGATTACGCTTAAGAATCCAAAGAGTCCGAAGTCGAGAGTCCGCTCCAGACCAATATCTAAATTCTTCAAATATCTATAGTCCTTGAGACCCACCAATAGGTCAACTTTGTAACTCTTAACCTGGTTGGGCGCTAAAATAGTGGGGGGAGCAAGTAGACCAAAAACAGGAGTATGCTTATTGAAGCTTTCCACAATACCTGTAGAGAAAGCTTCTTCCCTGTTAATAAATGCGGCAAGGAAGTATCGGTTGGTTATGCCTACCCAGTCTATCTTACCTGTGTAAGTATTGGGTTTCATTTTCCTCATAACCGTCCCCCCAACCCTTCCTTGTGCTCTCATCATCTTCATATTCTCTTTGAGTAAAGCCTCGTCTATGCCCAACCCTGCCTGCCATAACAGAGTCAGATTTCCCACCTGTTTAGTAAATTTAGACTGGTTATGAATTCTCACTTCAAGACCTTGCAGATAACCTTCGTAGGAGAACTTGTATATTTTGGAGAGAAGGAGCCCCTCACCCAATCGATAATTGAAGAGAACTTCTCTCACCTCTCCCTTTTTAACTTCGAGCTCTTCTTCCTCGGTTTCGAAATAGGCCTGGGAAAGAAGAGGCATGCCCTCTATTTCCAAATCGATAGGTAATATTCCCTGGCTACGAAAGCTCTCCAGAACGAGGTCAACCGCGTCTCCCTTCTCCTTAATAGACCACTCCAGCACCCTTGCTCCCTGCGTGGTCAGGACAATTCTGGAAGTGGCAGTAATTACTACTACTCGCCTGGCTTCTCTGTCGAGTTTCCCAGAGGGAAGGGAAATCCCTGCCTCCGTCTCGACTTCTTCCACTCTTTTTTCCTTTTCTGTAGCGGGAACAACTTCTTTCCTCACGGGAGTGGTTCGTTGATGAGTAAAAAATCTCGACCAAACCAGAAGAATTATCATTGAAATGAGAACGGCAAGTATCGTTCTTTTCTCCATCGAATTAGCCTTCCCAATTTAGAATGAACTTTATCTTAGGGGGTCGTAACCTCCAGGATGGAAGGGGTGACATTTCAGTAGTCTTTTTGTTCCTAAGAATGTTGCCTTCGCTATTCCGTATTTCTTGAGGGCTTGAATTGTGTACTCTGAACAGGTAGGATAGAAACGGCAAACCCTGGGAAAAACAGATGAAATCTTCTGATAAAATTTAATCACCATCACAATTGTCTTTACTATCATTTTCCTCAATTCCTAACTATCCTGGCCCTTTCCCAGAGACTCAGAATTCTCTTTTCCATCTCAAAGTAATCAGCTAATTCCCTGGCAGAAGAACGGGCAACCAGGATCATTTCAATCCTGTCTTTTAGGCGAGATTGGCGGAGACGAAATACCTCTCGCATCCAGCGCTTAATTCGATTGCGAATTACAGCCTTACCAATCCGCCTGTGTACGGAAAGACCGAGCCTGGGTCGATGACTCTGGACGAATGGAGTCACTCCTTTCGATGAGCAAGTAATTTCATTCATATCGGAAGTCTTCTCGAGGACATACATAACTAAATACCGGTCAGCATAAGGTTTCCCTTTTTTCATAATTTTTTTGAATTCGACCTCGCGTTTTATCCTCTGATGTTTCCCTATCCCAAGTTTTTCCATAACACCAGAAATTTATCCCGTTAAGGAGACAACCTTCTTCTCCCCTTTTTTCTTCCTGCCTTCAAAATTCTCCGGCCACTCTTTGTCGCCATTCTCTTTCTAAAGCCGTGAGTTCTCTTCCTTCTTCTAACTTTTGGTTGGTAAGTCCTTTTCATTATTCTCCCGCCGATTAGAATTTTTTTAAATTGTATCTTTTATTCCTTCTCTTGTCAAGGATTCGTTCAATTAGCAATTAGCAATTTTCATTCTAATATTTTTAAGAAAAAATTTTCCTCTAAAAAAATGTTGACAGGGCTTGGGAAGAATAATATAATATGTCCGAAAAATTTTTTCTACATTAGGCAAGGGCTCTCAGAATTCTATCCATTTACCCCATTACTGCTTGCCGTTTATCCCAACCTCTGGATTGACCACAGGCAGTTTCAGTTACCTTACCAAAAGAAATTTTATAAATTCTAAATTATAGGTATCTCAAACCAAAAAATCGGATTACTCTTCTAGTTATGCACACCTGTGAAAAACCTGTTAGTAACTCTTCTCAAATCGGCGGAAAAGGGGGACAAAGATGGTACTGTCCGCAGACCAATTATGGAACGAAATTCTAAATAAACTCAAGGAAGAAATGCCCGAAGATAGTTACGAACTCTGGTTCAAGCCCACGAGAGCCATATCTTTTGAGGACAATCTCCTAAACGTTCGTGTGCCAAATAGGTTCTTTTCGAAATGTTTACAGGAGAGGCACAAAGGGAAAATCGAGGAATTGCTAAGAGCAATTACTACCCCAGAAGCGCAAATAATTTTCACCATTGATCCCCAATCCCAGTTCCAGGAAACTGAGAGAAAAGATGAGAAAATTGAACCCACATCGATTGCAGCAAATGAGACTACATTCACCACAATGGAATTCAATCCCAAGTATACCTTTGAGAATTTTGTGGTTGGTCCGTCTAATCGTTTCGCTCAGGCAACTGCTGAAGCGGTAGCCAACGACCCCGGAAAAGCCTATAACCCACTATTCATATATGGCGGGGTAGGCTTGGGGAAAACACATCTATTACAGGCTATCGGACACCATAATAAAAAAGAGAACCCCAAACTTTCCGTTCTCTATATCACATCGGAAAGATTCACAAATGAATTTATTGAATCGATCCGAAACGACAGGATGATAGAATTTCGCAACAAATACCGTAATTTGGATGTTCTCCTGATTGATGACATGCAATTTTTGGCCGGGAAAGAGAGCACGCAAGAGGAATTTTTCCATATCTTCAATACACTTTACGAAGCTCACAAACAGATTGTGATTTCCTCTGACTCAAGCCCCAAGGAGATACCCACCCTGGAAGAGAGGCTGCGCTCCAGGTTCCAATGGGGAGTAATTGCCGACATCCAGCCGCCTGATTTAGAAACAAGAATCGCCATCTTAAGAAAGAAAGCAGGGGCAGAAAACCTGTTCATTCCAGACGATGTAGTTCTTTTCCTTGCCAGTCAAATAAAATCTAACATTAGAGAGCTGGAAGGGTGTTTAATCAGAATTGTCGCATTTTCTTCGTTGACCGGAAGTGAAGTTACTGTCGATCGGGCTAAAGAGATCTTAAAGGATATAATTACTAAAGAGGAGATTACTGTGCCGGTAACCATAGAACTAATTCAAAAGGTTGTGAGCAAACATTTCCATCTCGATGTTAAGGAGATGAAAAGTAAAAGGAGAACAGATGCTGTCGCTTTTCCTCGCCAGGTTGCCATGTACTTGGCGAGAACCTTAACCGAGTATTCTACGACGGATATCGGGGCAGAATTTGGCGGAAAGGACCACACAACCGTGATGTATGCTTGCGAAAAGATTAAAATGAAGCTTGCCGGCGACCCTTTCTTCGCTGCTCTCATAAACAGGATAACACAGGAAATAAAGACCGGGGTATAATATGTTAATCTCTTGTGAGAAAGATGAAGAATCGGTGAATAAGTTTTCCAAAATTTATTTTTTGTGGATTATCTTAATATTTCTTAGTTCTTATTCACATCATATTCTCGTTTAACCTTTTTTCAAAAAAAGAAGTTACGTCTAATTTTTTTCCCTTTTGCCTAATCTTATTAACATACTAACACCTAATACTAATGTCTACTACATTTAAAATATTTAAAAAGGAGGAGAAGAATGCAAATTATTTGCAAACGTGAAGAGCTACTTAAAGGAATCCAGACAGTGCAAACTGTAGTAGGAACGAAAAGTACCCTTCCTGTGCTGGCGAATGTTTTATTGGAAGCCAAAGGAAAGAAAATGGATATGACAGCCACAGACTTGGAAGTGGGAGTAAGATGTTCGGTAAACGTGGAAGTCTTGGAACCAGGTGCAATAACCGTACCGGCAAGAACTCTCTCTGAGGTAGTTCGGGAGTTACCATCGGAAGAGGTCAAGATAAGAGTTGATGAGAAAAGCAGAGTGGAAATCAATAGTGGACAGGCAATGTTCAACCTGATGGGGTTGCCTAAGGAAGATTACCCCGCGCTGCCAAAATTCAAAACCGACGGGGAATTCTTTATTGAACGCGACTTATTAAGTGAAATGATTAAGAAGACCATCTTCTCTGTTTCGCAGGACGAGACTCGCTATGTTCTCTGTGGTATATATTTCGAGGTGGAAAAGGGAAAAATTAAAATGGTTTCTACGGACGGGCGTCGGTTGTCTTATATTTCAGAGGAGATAGGAATTGATAAGAAGAGGGAAGCAAAAGTAATAATCCCGACAAAGGCCGTTAATGAACTTAATAGAATCCTGACACAGGTTGGGACGAGAGAACAAGCCGAGGAGGATGGCAAAGTAAAAATAAGTATTGAAGAGAATCAAATAAGCTTTATGACAGATGAGATTGTCTTGATTTCCAGATTAATTGAGGGGCACTTCCCCAATTATGAACAGGTCATTCCCAAAACCAGCAATATCAAACTTAAAATAAGAACTGAGCAACTATTGGAAGCCACTAAAAGAGTTGCGCTTTTGACTACCGAAAAGTCTAACTCCGTAAAGTATTCTTTCAAAAAGAATAAACTAATCATTAGTGCCAATACAGAGGGGCTTGGTGAGGCTCGTGACGTTGTTGAAATCGATTATGCTGGAGAAGAGATGGAAATTGCATACAATCCCCAATTTCTGAGCGACGTCTTAAGAAATATTGGCTCGGACGAAGTGTTCTTAGAACTGACCAATTCTCTCAATCCATGTTTAATAAGACCAACGACCGGCGAAGATTACATTTCTATAGTAATGCCTATGAGAATATAGTATAATACATTTAGAAATCTTATCCTCAACAAAGTTTGCCAGACCACTTGAGAAATGGAGATAATGGTCACGAGGAGCCAAATTGTAGGCAAATTTAGGGGAGAAGAGTGACATACCTGAGGGAAATAAAAGAGATACTTAAAGAGACTTTAGAAAAGTTTAACCTGAGCAAAGAGAGTCAGAAGTTATTCGTTATCTGGCAAGAAGAACTGGGCGAACTGGCAAAGCATGCCCAAATTGGTAACTTTCGAGAAGGCAAATTGGTGGTAGAGGTAGATAGTTCTGTCTATATGCAAGAATTGTCGGCGAGAAGGGAATCCATAGTGGAGCGAGTAAATAGAAGGATGGGCAAAAGATTTATTGTGGGAGTTCGTTTTAGGCTTGGTAGAATAGATAGGAGTAGAAGTGAAGATTAAGACAAAAATCGTTCTTTTTGCTGGTCTAGTTTTGTGCGGGACGGCAGGGGGATTAATCATAGCTGACTTTTTTCTGGAAAGATGGCTTCTCCTGCCAATAGTAACAATGGGAATAGTTTTAGGAGTCCTTGGGGCATTGGTTATGGCAAGTCGAATATCGCGAAGGATCGAAAAATTGACCACTGTAGCGAAATCAATTGCCAGAGGCCAATTTGAGAGGAAAATAGAACCAAAAAATGACGAGTTAAGCCAATTAGCCGGAGAGCTGACTATGATTAATGCGAAATTGGAAGAAGTGGATCGTTTAAAGAGCGACTTTATCTCCAGTGTTTCCCATCAATTCAAATCTCCTCTCACAGCCATAGAAGGTTACATAGATTTCTTCCTAGAGGGGATAGATACTGGAATTAAGAAGGAGAAACAGATTAAAGCATTAAGCATAATGAAACATAACGCTTCTCGCCTGGGCAAGTTGATTGACGATGTCCTTGACCTGGCCAGGATAGAGGCTGGACAACTTGAGGTTAAGAGGCAGCCCCTGAAGTTAGGCGAGATGGTTGAGGAGAGTGCAGGAGAGTTTGAACAGCGTGCCAGGGATAAAGAGATCGAAATTGAGGTGAAAGTAGAAGAAAAAATAGGGCAAGTCTTAGGAGATAAAGAAAGACTGAAAAAGGTCTTAGATAACCTTTTAAGTAATGCTTTGAAATTCAACCAGAGAAAAGGTAAGGTGATTATAGAGACCAGGGAGAGCGCCGCCCCGGGAAACGAGAGCGCTCGTTTCATTGAGGTATGCATTAGTGATACGGGTTGCGGAATACCAAAATCAGAGATTTCCAGGGTATTTGAGAAATTTCGCAGGTTGGGTTCCGAAGATGAGACAGTGATGGAAGAATTGAAGGGGCCTGGTTTAGGTTTAGCTATCGCTAAAGGTATGGTGGAGGCACATGGCGGAAGGATATGGGTGGAAAGTGAACTGGGGAAAGGTAGCAAGTTTATCTTCACTCTGCCCAAGGCATAGAAATAGAAAAGGGACCTTATGGCTAAAAGAAAGATCTTAGTTGTTGATGATGAAAAGTATGTCGTGGAACTGATCAAAAACATAGTATTTTCACGCATTATCTAGGCAGGAACCATGATAATGGGATGGGAGGAGCGATTGTGGCAAAGCAGAAGATTTTAGTGGTCGATGATGAACCAGACCTTGTGGAACTAGTCAAAGATGTTTTAGAACGGAATGATTACTCAGTCATTTCGGCGGGCAATGCCGATCTTGCTATCAAGAAGGTCAGAGAATCTAAGCCCGACCTCATAATCTTAGATTTGAATCTTCCGGGTATCGGAGGAATAGAGGTCTGTCGCATTTTGAAGCAAGATAAGAAAACGAGTTCTATTCCTATTGTCATGTTGACTGTAAAATCGGCTGAGATTGATAAGATTGCCGGGTTGGAGGCAGGAGCCGACGACTATATCACCAAGCCTTTCAGTACAGGTGAACTGGTGGCCAGAGTGAAGGCTGTTCTGAGAAGGATTCTCTATGTAGGTGAGCAAGGAGAGGTTCTGGCGTTGGGAGATATTAGGCTCGATACAACTGAACGTACGGTCTATGCGAAGAATAAACAAATCAGCCTTACACCAAAAGAGTTTGATTTGCTTTATCTTCTAATGAAGAAAAAGGGTAAGGTACTCAGCAGAACTTTTCTCATGGAAAATATCTGGGGATACGAATATCTGGGTGGTACAAGAACTGTGGATGTCCACGTGCGCCATTTGAGGGAGAAGTTGGGTGAAGAGGCGAAGAGGATAGAAACTGTGGAAGGTGTGGGTTATAAGTTCATTGAAGAAGAATGAACATTCAATTTTCCCTTCTCCATTTTTCCCATATATAACCATCTCAGAAAAGGCCATTCAAAATTTACAAAAATTTTACAAATTCTTAACTTAAACGTAACATCAATAAAGTATAATTAATAGGGGCAAAAGAAGTGTTTATTGATTTTCAATGATGGGGAGAAAATGGGTATAAAGGCCAAGATTTTAATTGTAGATGACGATCCAGATATTACAAATTTGGTAAGGAGTATCCTGGAAGCAGAAGACTATATGGTCTGTTCGGCAGAAAGCGGGGAAGAGGCTTTGGGAGAAGTGCCTAAATTGAGGCCTGACTTGATCATTCTGGACATAATACTTCCGGGTATAGACGGATATAACATATGCAAGATTTTAAAGACCGACGACCATACGAGTCCTATCCCAATTATAATATTGAGTATTAGGTCCTCGGTTGAAGATAGGATTATGGGACTAAATATAGGAGCAGACGATTACATTACTAAACCTTTTGACCCTGGAGAGTTAGCGGCAAGAGTGGAAGCAGTCCTAAGGGGCTACGGACACTTGCGCCTTTCTGGAGGCGAGAGAAGCTGACTTTTGGGTCTGTTTAGGAATTTTTAGAACCCTCCGATGCATATCGGGGGGTTTTATTTTACCACCATTAAATGAGACGTACGAGCGAAACGAAGCTCTACGTCAATCTTTCCCAATATAGCCCGATTTCTCTTGACAAACGACGATTAAAAGAGGTAAAATAAATTAAAAGTCTTTACCAAATAGCGGGAGAAGGGGGCAAAGAAGTCCTGAGCCGTTCCCAAATAGTAGGAAAGGTTAAAGAGAGAGAAAAGGTTCTTTGAAGCGGAGCGATAGCCTCCGTCATAGCCCTTAAATCCACGCGTAGGGGCGACTCTTGCGGTCGCCCATTGGGTCGGGCACTGTTTGTAGCAGCAAAGCGTAAGCTTTGCTGCACGCAGGCTCAAGCCTGCGACTACCGGTTTGGCAGAGCGAAGCTCTCGAGCTACATCTGATGCGAAGCGTTGCTTCGCTACTCCGGTTACAGAAAGAGGCTATCAAAAGAGGAGATAAGGGATAAAATTCCCGTTATTTGGGGATGAGTTATCCACAATTTCCCGCTATTTGGGAAGACCCCCCGATAAAATTGGGCAAGGGAATGTCATGTTTTTACACATTGGGAATGGCGAAATAATTGACACCAGAAAAATAGTTATGATTGTTGATGTGCAAAATACGAGGAGAGGAGAATTTTCCAGCCTAAAACAAAAGTAAGAGCAGCCATATTACTTCTGGACGGTTCGTTCCGCTTATCGGAAATCAGTGCTCGAACTCTATGTAAAAGAATTGAGAGATTGGGAGGCAGATAGTAAGAAGATGGTATCGGGAAAGAGCGACTACACCGCTGATAAGATTCAGGTCCTCGAGGGACTGGAGTCGGTTCAGAAGAGGCCGGCTATGTATATAGGGACAACAGGCCCAGCGGGGTTGCACCATTTAGTAGAGGAGGCTGTAGATAACAGCATAGATGAGGTCTTAGCCGGCTACTGCAAAAATATTGATGTGACTATACATCAGGATAATAGCGTCTGTGTGATGGATGATGGTCGAGGTATTCCTGTCGATATTCATCCCAGCGAGAAGAGGCCAGCCCTAGAAGTTATTATGACCAAGCTCTTTGCTGGTGCGAAGTTTGATAAGAAAGTTTATAGAGCATCTGGTGGGCTCCATGGTGTGGGAATTTCAGTGGTAAATGCCCTTTCCGAATGGCTGGAGGTTGAAGTCTATCGAGATGGTAAGACTTATAAGCAGTCATATCATCGAGGTAAACCAGACTACGATCTGAAGGTTATAGGCACTACTGACGAGCAAGGAACTAAAGTAACTTTTAAGCCCGACCCTAAGGTTTTTACGGAGAGTGTGACTTTCAATTTCGACATTATCTCCAACCGCTTGCGTGAGCTGGCATTTTTGAATCCCGGGACTACCATAAATATTTATGATAAGCGGGAAGACAAACAGCACTCTTTCTGTTACGAGGGAGGTATCAGCTCTTTCGTAAAATACTTGAATGCCAATAAGAATGTCCTTCATAAAGACCCTATTTGTTTTGCTCGGGAAAAAGAGGGGATAAACGTGGAGATCGCCCTCCAATATAATGATGGCTACACAGAGAATATTTTCACTTTTGCTAATAATATTGATACCAGAGAAGGGGGTACTCACCTTATTGGCTTTAAAACTTCTTTAACCAGAGTGATCAATGATTACATAAGGCGAATTGTAGCCCCGAAGGACAAACAGGTGGCACTTTCCGGAGAGGATGTGCGAGAGGGGCTAACTGCGGTAATTAGCGTGAAAGTTCCAGAACCCCAATTTGAAGGCCAGACTAAAACTAGGTTGGGTAATTCTGAGGTGAAGGGAATTGTCGAATCTGTAGTTGGCGAATACCTGAGCGCTTTTTTGGAAGAGAATCCTTCTATTGCCAATAGTATCGTGGAAAAATCGCTCACTGCAGCACGAGCCAGGGAAGCTGCCAGAAAGGCGCGTGAATTGACCAGGAGAAAAGGGGCACTGGACGGTGCTTCTCTCCCCGGGAAATTGGCCGATTGCATAGAAAGGGAACCCTCATTGTGTGAATTATATTTAGTGGAAGGTGATTCTGCAGGAGGAAGCGCAAAACAGGGAAGGGATAGGACCTTCCAGGCTATCCTTCCCCTGAAGGGGAAAATACTGAATGTTGAGAAGTCGCGGCTAGACAAAGTGCTTTCCAATGAGGAGATCCGAACGATAATTGCTGCCATAGGAAGCGGCATTGGCGAAGAGGAGTTTGATCTAAAAAGAGCCCGCTACCATAAGATCATTATTATGACAGATGCCGATGTGGATGGGGCCCATATCCGGACTCTGCTATTGACCTTTTTCTATCGGCAGATGGGCCTTCTGATTGAGAAGGGTTATGTATACATAGCGCAACCGCCTCTTTATAGGGTAAAGAAAGGGAATCATGAAATCTATTTAGGGGATGAAGATGGACTGGATAGCTACCTTTTACGCCAGGGTATGCAGGGTATCCAGCTTTTTAAGTTGAAGGATGGCAAGGAAATCTTAGAATACGAAGAAGAAAAGATTAAGCAAATTCTCCAGGGGCTAATGGAGCTGGAAAGGCTCCTTAAGAAAGTTGGAAAGAAAAGAATTACTTGGGAAAATTTTTTAGAGATGAATAGATCGGGTAAGCTGCCTCTCTATTCTGTAATGGAGGCTGGTGGTCAAGGTTCTTTGCCTAAGGAGAGGTACTTGTATTCAGAGAAAGAGTTGAAAGGTTTCCGCAAAGAGCTTATGGAGAAGGAAAAGAGTAAAGGGAAGGACCAGACTCCGGCCACTGAAGGGAAGGGGCCCGAGGTAAAGGACCTCTGGGAACCGAGAAAGATAGCAGAGGTTGTAGCTAACCTGGAGAGGGCAGGTCTGGATATTTCCCGCTATGGCAAGGCGAGGGCTGAGGAAGCCATAAATAGAATAAGATGTAATGGAGAAGAGTTTGATGTACACAGTTTTGATGAGATGCTGGAGGTGGTAAAGAGGCTGGGAAGAAAGGGGATCAATATACAGAGATACAAAGGGTTGGGAGAGATGAATCCTTCTCAATTATGGGAGACGACAATGGATCCCAAGAAGAGAACCCTTCTTCAGATCCAGCTTGAAGATGCAGTAGAGGCGGATAGAATATTTACCACTCTAATGGGAGATAAGGTCGAACCGCGTAAGAATTTTATACAAGCTTATGCTCCTGAAGTGAGAAACCTGGACATATAATGGTAGGGTAGTAAAGCAAGAAATTAAAAACTCCTCACAAACTAACTTTTCTTAAGGATAAATTATGGAAGCGTCTGAAAAAATTAGACCGCGAACCATCGAAGACGAGATGAAAGACTCTTATATAGACTATGCGATGAGCGTAATTGTGGGTAGAGCTCTTCCCGATGTTAGGGATGGTTTGAAACCCGTTCACCGGCGTATTCTCTACGCCATGGAAGAGCTCGGTTTGGCTCCCAATAAGCCTTATAAAAAGAGTGCCCGGGTGGTGGGTGAAGTGTTAGGTAAATACCATCCACATGGGGATATGGCTGTATACGATGCTATGGTCAGGATGATTCAGGACTTCTCACTAAGGTATCCTCTCATTGATGGCCAGGGGAATTTCGGCAGTGTCGATGGTGATACAGCGGCCGCGATGCGCTACACAGAGGTTAGGCTGGCGAGCATTGCTTCAGAAATGCTTGGCGATATTGATAAGAAGACAGTCGACTTCGTCCCAAATTTTGATGAGTCTTTAGAAGAGCCTGTGGTCCTGCCTGCCCGGTTCCCCAACCTCCTGGTCAACGGTTCTTCGGGTATTGCTGTGGGGATGGCCACTAATATACCGCCCCATAACCTGGGAGAGGTAATTGACGGAATAATAATGCTTATAGATAATCCCGACATTGAAATCACAGAACTAATGAAAGTAATCAAAGGACCCGACTTCCCCACTGGTGCGATAATATTTGGAAAGAAGGGGATAAGAGATGCCTACCGCGCAGGCAGGGGTTCAATCCGGTTGAGAGCCGATGTGGATATTGAAGAGATTGGTGGTGGCAGGCAAGCCATAGCTGTTAAAGAGCTCCCCTATCAGGTAAACAAAGCTCAGCTTGTGGAGACAATAGCGAGTCTCGTAAATGATAAAAAGATAGATGGTATCAGTAATCTGCGTGATGAATCTGACCGCCTGGGGATGCGAATAGTTATTGAACTGAAAAGGGAAGAGAATGCTCAAATTGTGCTTAACCAGTTATTCAGTCACACGCAGCTTGCCACTACCTTTGGAGTAATTATGCTTGCCCTGGTAAATAATGTTCCCAGAATTCTGAACCTGAAGGAAATGCTCTCCTACTACCTCGAATACCGGAAGGAGATAGTTACCCGGCGCACGAAATTTGAACTGGAGAAGGCTGAACAGCGAGCTCACATTCTGGAAGGGTTGAAGAGAGCGGTGGAAAATCTAAATAAGGTGATTACTATTATAGAAAAATCGAAAGACGCGGATAAGGCAAGAGACTCCTTAATGGAGAATTTCAAATTTACGAGAGCCCAGGCACAGGCGATTCTCGATATAAGGTTGCACCAACTGACCGGTTTGGAGCGGGACAAAATATTGGAAGAGTATGTAGAATTGATTAAGAATATAGAGCAATTCAAAGTGATTCTTGCCACTCCCCAAAAGGTTCTGGACATTATCAGGAAAGAATTAATTAGTGTAAAGGAGAGATATGGAGATAGCCGGAGAACCAAGATTAAGGCTCAGGCCATAGAAATGGATATAGAGGACCTGATCCCTGAAGAGGATGTAGTGGTCACTATTTCCCACGCCGGCTATGTCAAGCGGCTCCTTGTCTCCACATATCGTGCTCAGCGCAGGGGAGGCAGAGGGGTTACTGGAATGGCGACTCGGGAAGAAGATTTTATAGAGGGCATATTTATCACCACTACTCACAGCTATATGCTATTTTTCACTAATCTGGGTAAAGTCTATTGGTTGAAAGTTTATGAGATTCCCGAGGCGACTCGAACTGCGAAGGGGAAGGCCATTGTAAACTTGGTAAAGCTATCTTCTCCCGGAGAGTCGATTACAGCTATGGTAGCTGTAAGAGACTTCGCCAAAGAGGAGGATAAATATCTCTTGATGGTGACTTGTAATGGAGTGATAAAGATGACGCCCTTGAAGGAATATTCGAATCCACGCAGCGGCGGTATTATAGCCATAAAACTCGGCAAAAGAGATAGTCTCATCGATGTCAAACTTACTACTGGCAAAGAAGAGGTAATTATTGGTACGAGAAAAGGGAAGGCCATCCATTTTGCCGAAGAGGAGATTCGTCCTATTGGTCGTACGGGACAAGGAGTAAGGGGTATAAGGGTGGGAGAAGGGGATGGAGTGGTCGGTACGGAGATAGTGAAGAAAGCTGATACGCTCCTGACTGCCACAGCCAATGGTTATGGAAAGAGGACATCTGTGGATAAACATAGGCTGCAGGCGCGAGGGGGCAAGGGCGTGATTAACATAATAACTGACCAGCGTAACGGTGAAGTAGTGGGAATAAAAAGGGTAACCGAGGGGGATGATGTAGTGTTAGTTACCTCCCGTGGTCTATTCATACGTCAGCCCGTAAGAGGTATTCGACTTATAGGCAGGAGTACCAAAGGCGTGAGGCTAATCAGGCTTGAGGAAGGGGACAGATTGGTTGCCATTGCCAGTGTGGTCAAAGAGAATGAGGAGAAAGAGTGAAAAGGTTTGAAGTAATTAATCATACTGCAGATATGGGGATTAAAGCATATGGTAAAGATCTGGCCGAGCTATTTACAAACGCGGCCTATGGAATGGCAAGTTTGATTACAGATTTGGAGAAGGTCAGCCCTAAAGATTCACAGGATATCTCGCTCGAGGCAGAGAATGTGGAGGAGCTACTGGTCTCCTGGCTGAACGAGATACTCTATTTTTCCGCCTCAAAGAGCATGCTTTTCTCAAAATTTAAGGTCTCGGAGATAGATGAGAAGCATCTGAGGGCAAAGATATCTGGAGAAAAGCTCGATACTATAAGACACCAGATTGAAACAGAGTTTAAGGCCGCCACCTATCACCGGCTGAAAATTTCAAAGCTAAGAGGGGATAATTCTACTCTCCCTGAGGGAATCTTGCAGGCAGAGATAATATTCGATATCTAAAAGGAGAATATTATGGCAGAAGAGTGGCATGGGATATTGGAGAAGATTGATGACTATAGGTGGTTACTTCCTAAGAAAGAAGGGATGAGGGTACCCGGATTAATTTATACCAATGAAAGGATGCTCGACCACATCAGAATGGACAAAACCATTGTTCAGGTAACCAATGTGGCCTATCTTCCTGGAATTGTGGGTAAATCTATGGCTATGCCAGACATACACTGGGGTTATGGGTTTGCCATTGGTGGAGTGGCTGCAATGGACATCGCTTCTGGTGGTGTAATTTCCCCAGGAGGCGTGGGGTATGACATAAATTGTGGAGTTAGGCTTCTCAGGACCAATTTGAAGGAAAAGGAGGTTCGTCCCAAACTTCAAGATTTGATTTCTGCATTGTTCGTAGAGATTCCTTCAGGAGTCGGTTCTAAAGGAAGAATAAAGATCTCCTCTCAGGAGGTAATGGAGGTTCTGGAGAAGGGTAGCCAGTGGGCAATAAAGAGGGGTTACGGGCTTTCCGAAGATGCTCTACATACTGAGGAGAAGGGCTCTATGGAGGGTGCTGACGCTACCAAGGTTAGCCAGAGAGCTCTGGAAAGGGGAAGGCAACAACTGGGCACATTGGGAGCAGGAAACCATTTCCTGGAAATCCAGGTTGTGGAGGAGATATACGACGAAGAGGTAGCTAAAGTTTTCGGGATATTTCCTGGACAGATTACGGTGATGATTCATACGGGCTCGAGAGGTCTCGGTTATCAGATTTGTGACGATTACCTCAGGGTAATGGGGAATGCTGTGAGAAAATATAACATCAGTCTTCCCGATCGACAGCTGGCCTGTGCGCCAGTAGATTCTGAGGAAGGCCAAGACTACCTAAAAGCAATGAGGTGCGCAGCTAATTATGCTTGGGCAAACAGGCAGTGCATAATGCATTGGACAAGAGAGACTTTCGAAAAGGTTCTTAAGGTCGGTCCTAAAGACCTGGGAATGGTGCTCATATACGATGTAGCACACAATATCGCAAAGATTGAAGAGCACCTCGTAGAGGGAAAGAAGAGAACGCTCTGTATCCATAGAAAGGGAGCAACCAGGGCCTTTCCGGCAGGACATCCTGACGTGCCTAAGGATTACGACGGTGTAGGACAGCCTGTTATTATTCCAGGGACAATGGGATCCAACTCCTATGTCTTGGTGGGCACCCAGAGAGCTATGCAAGAGACATGGGGAAGTACGTGCCATGGTGCGGGCAGAGTGATGTCTAGAACAAGAGCTTTGCATACGGTTCGTGTCCAGGAGTTACAGAGGGAGCTGGGGGACAGAGGGATCATTATTCAGGCAAAAGGATACAAGACATTGGCAGAGGAAGCGCCAAGCGCCTATAAGGACGTAAATGAAGTAGTGGATGTCTGTCACAATGCAGGCATTTCTAAGAAGGTAGCCAAAATGAGGCCAATTGGGGTAATTAAAGGATAAAATGCTCGATTTGAAATTCATCAGAAAGAATATAGAAAAAGTGAAAAAGGGTTTACGAGCGAGATGGGAAGATATCTCTCTGGATGAGCTTGTCCGACTGGATGGTGAGCGGAGGGAAATCTTAGTAGAAGTAGAAAAGTTAAAGCATAGAAGGAATGAGCTTTCGGAAAATGTGGGAAAATCGAAGAAGGAAGGGAAGGATGTCAAGGAACTCATTGAAAAGATGCAGGAAGAGGTGCAAAGAATTTCCTTGATGATAAAAGAAGATTTAGGCCAGAAATTAAAGGAGATAGAGAAGAAAATAAGAGATATACTTCTCATGGTCCCGAACCTACCAGATGAGTCAGTGCCTATAGGGAAGACGCCTGAGGATAATAAGGTGGTGAGAGAAGGGGAACCGGAGAAGAAGAGGTTTGATTTTGAGCCTCGTGAACATTGGGAGGTCGGGGAGAGTTTGGGAATCCTCGATTTCTGCCTCGCCTCCAGGATTTCCGGTTCCAGGTTTGCTCTCCTAAGGGGAGAGGGGGCAAGGCTGGAAAGGGCACTGATTAACTTCATGCTCGATCTACATACTAAAAGAGGGTATAAAGAAGTATTGCCGCCCTTTATGGTCACTGGCGAGAGCATGATGGGAACAGGGCAACTGCCTAAGTTTGCAGTCGAACTTTACAAGTGCAGAGACGACGACCTCTATTTGATTCCCACTGGTGAAGTGCCTCTGACCAATCTCCACAAGAATCAAATTCTAAAAGAGAAAGATTTACCTTTGAACTATGTGGCTTATACACCATGTTTTCGTAGAGAGGCCGGCTCGTACGGGAAGGACACCAAAGGATTGATTAGGAATCACCAGTTTAACAAGGTTGAACTGGTAAAGTTCACCAAACCCGAAGATTCTTATGAGGAACTGGAAGTTCTGGTCTCCGACGCTGAGAAGGTTTTACAATTATTGGAGATTCCCTACCGGGTGGTAGTTCTCTGCTCAGGCGATTTAGGGTTTGGGGCAGCCAAAACTTACGACCTGGAAGTCTGGATGCCTGGTGAAAAAAGGTGGCGGGAAGTCTCTTCTTGCAGTAACTTTACAGATTTTCAGGCGAGGAGAATAAATATTAGATATAAGAAGGAGGGAACCGGAATACAGGAATATGTCCATACCTTGAATGGTTCTGGGCTTGCCATTGGTAGAACCTTTGCTGCCATTTTAGAAAATAATCAAACTGAGAATGGCAGAGTAGTTGTTCCCAAAGTTCTCCAGCCATATATGAATGGATTGAAGATAATTGATAGGAACTAAAATGGGCGTAGAAGAATGGAAAATCAATACTCAGGTGAAGATAATTTTGAGCAGAAACTGGATTGATGTGCCTAAACTTTTAGTGACTACAGTGAAGAATACAGTCTGTATCAAAGGGGAGCTGGGCTTTACAGGTGATAAAGTGGACGGACATAGTGAGTTTGCAGTCGCGAACCAACTAAGGAAGGCAGAGAGAGAAATCCTGGCCCTGCGTAATATAAGACATGTTGACTGGAGACTCAGTGGCTGGCAAAAATCAAAGAACAGGTGGGAAAGAGAAGGATTCAAACCCTCAAAATCGGAAGAGAAGAAGGAGTAAGTGGAAGGGTGGCCGAGGGGTTGATGGCGCTGGTCTTGAAAACCAGTTTCCGAGTAATCGGAACGTGAGTTCGAATCTCACCCCTTCCG
>Ga0315282_10002671_pt1 | contig 32519 bp, 25 predicted proteins | sample YL17G07_20_MG_FD_203693 | JGI IMG/M metagenome (GOLD analysis project Ga0315282, IMG submission 203693) | Sediment microbial communities from Yellowstone Lake, YNP, Wyoming, USA - YL17G07_20 | ecosystem: Environmental > Aquatic > Freshwater > Lake > Sediment | place: USA: Wyoming | collected...
CCTGAGGTTCATTAGTTTTATTCACAGAAGGTTTTTCGGCGCCCGGCGTGTTGCCCCAAACACGTTCCTCCGTCAACCAACCCCGTCCCCCCACCAATAAACAGCAAACCATCACGCTTAAACAAATAATAAATTGTCGCTGTGTCATTTGTTATTCTGGACCTTGCGGTTCCGCGTCCGGTCAGTCAATAAATTATTCTATCGTCACGCTCTTAGCTAAATTTCTCGGCTGGTCCACATCACGACCTTTTTTAACCGCGCTATAATAAGCTAAAAGCTGGAGCGGAATTACCGTGAGTATCGGCGAATACATTTCTAGTGTTTCCGGAATATAAATAATCTTGTCCGCGATCGAGGCTAAAAACTTATCGCCTTCCGTGGCCAGAGCAATTACGATGCCCTGCCGGGTTTTGACTACCTGAATATTAGACAGCATTTTATCATAGACACGCCCTTTAACCGCAATCGCGATGGTCGGAAAAGTATTATCCACCAGGGCTAATGGTCCATGTTTCATTTCCCCCGCTCCGTAACCTTCAGCATGAATATAGGCGATTTCTTTAAGCTTTAATGCGCCTTCATAAGCATTAGCCAGATTATAACCCCGGGCAATATACATATAATTACGCGCTTCTTTGTACCTCTCCGCAATACTCTCGATTAAAGGCGCCTGATCCAAAACCGACTGGATTTTCCCCGGGAGAGTTTCTAATTCCTTAATTAATTTATGCTCCGACACCCCGGGTATTTTCATACCGCGTATGCGCTTTAACCAAATAGTAAAGAGCATCAGAGCCACCACCTGGGTGGTATAAGCCTTGGTCGAAGCGACGCTAATCTCCGGCCCGGCGTGCGTATAAAGAGTACAAGCCACCTCGCGGGTTACAGAACTGCCGACCACATTACAAATCGCGATGGTTAACGCCCCGGCTTCTTTAGCCAAACGCACGGCGGCTAAGGTATCGGCCGTTTCCCCGGACTGACTGATAGCCAGTATTAAAGTTGTCTTGTCTAAAATCGGTTGGCTGTATCTGAATTCTGAAGAAGCGCAAACCTCGACCGGCAGGCGTGTAAATTCTTCCAGGGCATATTTCCCGATCAAGCCGGCGTGCCCGGCCGTACCGCAGGCGGTAATAATAATCCGTTTGATCTTTTTTAATCGTCCCTTTAATGAATCAAAACATTCCAGATCGACCCGTTTTTTAGATTTATCCAGATAAGCCCCTATGGTTGATTTTATCGTACGCGGTTGTTCATATATTTCTTTAAGCATAAAATGCGGGTAGCCCTCTTTTTCGGCGGCGGTAATATCCCAGTTAACCGTGGCGACCTGATAGGTCTGCTTAACCCCGTTAAAATTATAAAGGAGACATTTATCGGCTGATAACTCGGCCAGCGTGCGTTCTTTAAAATAAATAACTTTTTGGGTATAAGGTAACAGGGCGGGTATATCCGAAGCGATTAGTATTTGCCCCCGGTCCAGTCCGATAACCAACGGATTGTTTAACCGAGCGGCAAAGAGCTTATCCGGGCAATCCCGGAAAATTATGGCCAGCGCAAAACTGCCCCGCAGCAAGTTAACTGTCCGCTTGATCGATTCCAGCGGTTCATATTTTTTCCGGAATTCTTCTATCAAATGCACAATGATTTCGGTATCTGTTTCCGACCGAAATTTATGTCTTTGTTTAAGTAGTTTCTGTTTAAGTTCCTGATTGTTTTCGATAACCCCGTTATGTACCAGCGCGATCCGGTTATCGCATGATAAATGAGGATGGGCGTTGGTGGTCGAGGGTGCACCGTGGGTTGCCCAGCGGGTATGCCCTACGCCCAAGGTACCGATTGAATTGATTAATTGAAGGTCCTGCTTAACGAGTTCTTCCAGCAGGGCTATTTTACCGACCGTTTTAGCTAATTGAAGTATGCCATTCTGGTGAATGACGATGCCGGCTGAGTCATAACCCCGGTATTCTAACCGTTTCAGTCCATCTAAAATGATGTCCCGGACAGGTTTTCTACTAACGCAGCCAATAATTCCACACATTAACCCGCTTAAGTTTTAACCAACTGCAGATAAATCTTACCTTCGGCCGGATCTAATTTAATAATTTCTACCGGAACCGTTTCCCCTATTTTAAGGAGAAATTCTTTATTCTCCGTTTGATCCGTCTTAACAGTTAGCTCTTGCGCAACCGGCTGTGGATCATTGTCATTAGGAACTGGTGTTTTTTCGTGAGCTTCCGGAGAGGGAGAAACCGGTACCGGACTGCTGGCTAACAGAGACAACCAACCTTCGATACCTGATTCTAATTCGAGCAATCCTCCGGATGGGGTTAATTTAGTTACTTTACCCTGGGCCACGGCACCAATTTGATATTTTTGGGGGATAATAACATCCCAGGGATTAGGTGCCAGTTGTTTCAGTCCCAAAGAAATTCGTTTTTCATCCGAATCAACATTTAAGACAACCGCTTCCAGCTTATCACCCTTTTTTATGAGTTCGGCCGGACGCCGACCCGTATTAATCCACGAGAAATCGGAAATATGCAGTAATCCGTCAATCCCTTCCGCGATTTCAATGAAGGCTCCATAACTCGTCAGGTTTTTTACCCGTCCCTGTATTTTCGTACCGGGTGAATATTTTTCTTTAATCTGCAGCCAGGGGTTGGTTTCGGCCTGTTTGATCCCCAAGGCCAGCTCCTGTTTGTCCCGATCAATCTTGAGAATGACCACTTCCACCACATCCCCGATTACGACTAATTCTGAAGGATGTTTGAGCCGTTTGGTCCATGACATTTCCGAAATATGAACCAAACCTTCAATCCCCGGTTCTAACTGAACAAAGGCCCCGTAAGGCACGATATTAACGACTTTCGCTTTGGCTTTGGATCCCATCGGGTATTTTTGTTCAATATCCTCCCAAGGACTTTTAGTCAACTGTTTTAAACCGAGAACAATATGGCCTCTTTCGGCTTCAATTTTTAATATTTTGACCTTAATCCGCTGGTCCAGCGCCACCAATTCTGACGGGTGACTCAGTCTGACCCAGCTCATATCTCCGATATGCAGCAGTCCGTCCACCCCGCCCAAATCCACAAAGGCGCCGAAATCCGTAATATTTTTCACCACACCTTCTCGGGTCTCGCCGGCCGTTAATTCACTCATTAAACGCTGCTTATTAATTTCTTTTTGCTCTTCCAGATATTGGCGTCGGGAAACAATGATGTTCTTTTTATCGGTATCTATTTTAATAATTTTACAATCTATTTGTTTCCCGATGAGTGAAAACATATCCTCGACTCTTTTAATATCTATCTGGGAACTGGGCAAAAAAGCTATGGCCCCGATATCCACCAGGACCCCGCCTTTGATTACCCGAGTAATTCTACCTTTAATCACATCGCCTATTTTATAAGAGTTAAGAATCGTTTCCCAACCCTTCATTTGATCGGCTTTGGATTTGGAAATCAGCACGAAACCGGTTTCGTCATCAAACCCATCCAGGAAAACCTCGATTTCGTCACCGACGTGTAATTGGTCGGGATCGGCAAATTCCGTTCGCGGAATAATGCCTTCTGATTTATAACCCACATCAACGATACATTCTTTATCGGTGATATACACGATTTTGCCTTTTATGATCGTGCTGGTCTTGAAATCTTTAATGCCCTGGTCGTAGAGATGGGTTAATTCTTTTTGCGTGATTTGGTTTACGGCTTTTAAAACCGCTTCGTCGATCTCGACGGGAGTAATCCCGTGCATTTTAAGCAGTTGTTGATTCATAACTTGTTAGTATAATTATAAACCGATCCTCTGTCAATAAAAACATTCTTACCTTGTTGGGTTTCGTATTAAAAAGAGAGTTTAACCCATCCGGGCGCTTAAGGCGCCATAACAGCTCAGGGAATTGCCCGGCCGGAATGAGTGGTTATAAGCTTCTGTGTCGCGCGGTTTTCCCTATATTAACGATATTCTTTTTAAGCGTTTCCGGTGTCAGCGCCGACGGGTTTTTAGGACGCAGTGTTTTAACGGCTGACTCATCGAAAATCGTCTCGCCCAAATCATTGGCGCCGACCGAGAGCGCTTCCAACGCCGTGTCCATACCCAGCCGAAACCAGCCGCTTTGAATATTCGGTATGGCTTCCCGGAAAAAGATACGGCTGATTGATAACAACCTCAAGGCGGCATTCCGGTCATAATTATCATCCGTACGGGCCGTGATTAACGATTCGCGCCGACGCGACGGCACCAGTTTACTTAAATCAGCAAACCGCCTGTTATGCATCGAAAAAGGGATCGGTATAAATTCGCTGAACCCGCCGGTTTCTTTCTGAATATTGCGGATGACTTCTAAATGCTCCCCCAGATGAATTTCGTCTTCAATGTGCCCGAACAGAACCGTCGCGCTGGTTTTAATCCCGGTTTGATGCGCGGTTCTGATGATATCAGCCCATTCGGCCGATCGGATTTTGTCCGGACATATTTTTTTCCTTAACTTATCATTAAGAATTTCGGCATCCGTACCGGTCATGGAATCCAGCCCGCACTCTTTAAGTTTCATGAAAACGTCGTGTACCGATTGTTTGCTCCGTTTGGCCATGAAGTGAATTTCCAGGGGCGAAAAGGCCTGGATATGCAGGCGGTGGAATTGCCGCCTGATTTCTTTAATCATGTCGCAGTAATAATTAAATTTGAATTCAAAGTTAACCCCGCCGTAAATACTGACCTGGGCCAGATTAGGCGTTTTCTTGATCTTTTCGATGATATTGTCGATGGATAACGAAAAAGCGCCCGGCTGCCGTTTCTTGCGATAGAATGAACAGAAGCGGCAGGAATACCGGCACACATTGGTATAGCAAATATGTTTCGCGTGGACATAAGTAACGACATTTTTATTAATCCGCTGGTTGAACAGGTTGGCGATTTCGTGAATTTCGCGGGCATAATCAGCGTAATTCTGGAAAAGGACAATGGCCTCAACCGGCGTAACTTCCTCGCCCTGCAAAGCGGCTCTGAGAATCAGTCTTGGTTCCATAGTTCCCCCCTATCTATGAATTACTCTCTACGTTTTATAAGCACAGATTGAATAATAAATTATAACAATATCCTTGGATTTGTCAAGTGGTATTTTTAAAATAATGTTAGTGCGGAACCCGAACTTATGTTAAACTAACGGCTGTTTATAAAACACCCAGCATGAAACCTAAAAAGATATTACTGATTGACGGCAGTTCCTATATTTATCGTGCCTTTTATGCCATTAAACAGCTCAGCACTTCCCGGGGGTTTTCCACGAACGCGATTTACGGTTTTACCCGGATGCTCTTAAAAGCCATCCAGGATGTGCAACCCGATTATTTAGCCATGATTTTCGACTCACCGCGTCCGACTTTCCGAGAAAAGATTTATCCGGCCTACAAAGCGCAGCGCGCCAAAATGCCCGACACTTTAGTACCCCAGGTGCCTTATATCAAAAAGATGGTCGCCGCCTTCCGTATCCCGGCCCTCGAAAAACCGGGTTACGAAGCCGATGATATCATCGGCACGCTGGTCAAACAACTGACAGCACCTGATTTTAATATCGTAATTATCACCGGTGATAAGGATTTGATGCAGTTGGTATCGGACCGCGTTACCCTTCTTGACACAATGAAAAACACAACCATCGGCCCCCAGGAGGTTCAGGCACGCTTCGGTGTTGAGGCCCAACACATTACCGATATCTTCGGTCTGATGGGTGACACGAGCGATAATATTCCGGGCGTGCCCGGTATCGGCGAGAAAACCGCGGTGGAACTGATTAAGGAGTTCGGCAGCCTTGAACACTTATTAGAATCACTCGACTCGGTCAAAAAGGCAACGCTCCGTAACAATCTCAGCCAATTCCGGGACCAGGCCCGGCAGAGTAAAAAACTCAGCACGCTTCATCAAGAGGTGCCGCTGGATTATCGTTTAGAGGACTTCCTGGTTAAAGAACCCGACCAAGAGGCTTTACGTAACCTCCTTGAAGAACTGGAGTTCAGCAAACTGCTTAAGGAGCTTGCGCCTGTCAAAAGTGCCGAGATTACCCGGGGCAGTGAAAATTATTATCTCGTTACCACGGACGCCGATTTCAAGAAACTATTAAATGAATTAACCAGGGCAAACACACTGACTCTAAGCATAGAGACCACCGGTCAAAATATAATTTCCGGTGAATTGGTCGGCCTGGCATTGGCCTCAACTCCCCACCAGGCCTATTACATACCCTTTAAACATTCAGTTAACGTACCCGATCAATTATCCGTTAAATCTGTGCTAAAAACATTAAAGCCGGTTTTGGAAAACGAGCAGATTATCAAGATCGGGCACGAGCTCAAATCCAGCCTGATTATCCTTGAGCGTTATGGCATCGCGCTCAAGGGCTCTTTATATGATATTGCGATTGCTTCTTATCTCTTGAATCCGGCCAAGCACGACCATTCCTTAGAAGAGATCGCGCGCACATATTTGGGCCATCAGGTTACCGCCTATGAATCTATCGCGGGCAAGGGCGCCAAGCAACTCACTTTTGATGAAGTGGCGATCGATCAGGCCAAGCTCTACGCCGCGGAAAAAGTCGATTTAATGTATCTGGCGAATGAGATCTTGATACCCAAACTGACCGAAGCCGGGCTCTGGGAGTTATACGAAACCATGGAAATGCCGTTAATCAGAGTACTCGCCCGGATGGAACTTAACGGCGTCAAAATAGATATCAAGTTCCTTAAAGGATTATCTGCGGATTTGGCCGAGCGGTTGGGTAAACTACAGAAGCAGATCCATAAACTGGCCGGGGGAGAATTCAATATCGATTCGCCCAAGCAATTGCAGGAGATCTTATTCGAGCGTTTGAAACTACCGCCCCAGCGCAAGATCAAGAGCGGGTTTTCCACGGATAGCGATGTTTTAGCCAAATTAGTCCAGAAACACGAGATCGCCGGATTGATTCTGGAACACCGGGCCCTGGCCAAATTAAAGAATACCTATATTGATACCTTCCCGTTACTCGTTAATCAAGAGACGAAACGTTTGCATACCTCCTATAATCAGGCGGTAACCGCGACCGGCCGGCTTTCCAGCAGCGAACCCAATCTCCAGAACATACCGGTCAAGACCGAAGAAGGCATAAAAATCAGGCAGTCGTTTATTACGGAACCGGGCCATATTCTCCTGGCCGCGGATTATTCACAAATTGAATTAAGGATTCTGGCGCATTTAAGCGATGAACCGGCCCTGATCACGGCCTTTAAGAACGATGAAGATATTCATACCCGAACCGCGACCGAAATATTCAGCGTGTCGTCCGATATGGTCAGTGACGAGATGCGTCGCGTGGCCAAGACGATCAACTTCGGCATCGTTTACGGCATGAGCGCGCACGGCCTGGCGGAAGCGCTCAAGATCAGCCACGAGATGGCCCAGGAATACATTGATAACTATTTCCTGAAATATCCCAGGGTGCGTTTGTATATTGAAGACACCCTTACGGCGGTCCGCGAAAAGGGTTACGTGGTCACGCTCTTCGGCCGCAAGCGTTATATGCCGGAGATCAACAGTCCCAATACCATGGTGCGCGGTTTTGCCGAACGAGCCGCGGTTAACGCGCCCATCCAGGGCACCGCCGCGGATATCATTAAAAAGGCCATGATTAATATCCAGGCGCGCCTGGACAAGGAAAAACTCAAATCGCAAATGATCCTGCAGGTGCATGACGAACTGGTCTTTGAGGTGTCGGATAAAGAAATCGAGCGCCTGACCCGTTTAATCCGTGCCGAACTGGAAGGCGTTATCCCGCTCAAAGTCCCGCTCAAAGTCGATATAAGCCAGGGTGCGAATTGGGCCGAAATGGCCGCCTTGCCTTAGTCGACGCCGGTTCAGCAACCCGTCATTTCTTTAAATCCGCTTCGTTGATATGCGGGTATTTACCGGAAGACAGGCAGGTCTTTTTCCGGATCCGTTCCTGCTGGCAGATTGCGCATTTACCCGGTTTCGCGGCCCGGTTCTTGCATTTAGGACACTCGTAAACATAGATCACCGGTGAATAGACCAGTTGCGCCAATTCCAGCTTCTTGCCGCATTTGTGTGATCCGCCTTGGTCATCGGTAATGACTTCATTACAGGAACCGGCCTGGAGCATCTGAAAAGTTTTATGTTCGGGACACTGATAAACGCATTTTACGCAAAACGGAACCTGGGTCTCCGGTTTAACCCGGCACTTGGCGCAGTCCTCCTGTCCGTTGAGTCGGGTATTTTGCGTTATGGGACCGCCGCATTCCGGGCATTTGGCCGGGATAATCGTTTCCTCTTTTTCGCTGAGCTCGATTTCGTGCTTCTCTTTCTTCTCGCGGTCGCATTTGGGGCAACTGAAATAAGTCAGGAGCCGATTGCAATTTCTGCATTTCATTACCGTTTCGATCTTCTTGAGGTCGCAATTACTGGAAATCAAAACATGGGCACTCAGCTTATCAAAACGCACCGTATTGAGAATCGTCTCGAAATCACGCATGCTTTCTTCCCCCCAGTTCAGTCTGGAGAAATGTATATCAATCCAGATCCCGTCGTGGACCAGGTAGGCATTCAGGTTTTTCTGGTTGAGCGTCTCGCCCGCGAACCTTTTCACCATGTATTCGCGCAGGGCCATCTCGCCTTTTTCCGATGTCTTGATATCATCCTGGGGTAACGGGCTTTTCTTGAGTTTCCCGGCGTAATAATCGCGGCAAACGGTGGCATCGCCTTCCTGGGCGGCCGGTTCCAAAGTAATCGTAATCATAGTCTGTGTCTTTTTATCCTCGGCCTGGAGCTTATCCGGCGCGTTCTGATGGATTTCAAAGCCGGGCAAATCAATCTTTAAATCCCACAGTTTATCTTTGAAAGTCACCTTTGCGGTATTAGTCTTGTCGCCCGTACCCGCAACCATGAATAAACCGGCCAGTATCAAACACCCGATCATGCTTATTATTTTTAGTCGTTTCATTAATTTATCCTTATTTTGTGCCTATGCCTACTCATTATTAGCCGAAAAATACTTATCCGTCAAGCGAAAATATTAATCCTTTGACTAATTCAGCGCTTTGCGTTAAAATTCAATCATTCATGATAATCCTAAAAATCATCTTCGTCTTATTAACGCCGATTCTGGTTGTCGCCTACGGCCAGGCCGGCTACCCGTATCTTATGGCGCTCGTTCAGCATCCGGGTATCCTGTTATGGTTCGGCTGCGGCGCGATTATTTATCTGGTAATCCACATCATTTTGCATTCGTATCTCAAATTCTGGTTCGTCTTCGAACACGAGTTAACCCATTCCCTGTTTGCCGTATTAACCTTTTCTAAAGTCCAGCACTTTACGGCCAGCGAAACCAAAGGCGGCGAAGTGCAATATTCCGGTTCCATCGGCCGGTTTATTGTGACTCTGGCGCCTTATTTCTGCCCGACTTTCGCTTTGATGTTATTACCTCTGAATCTCATGCTTAAAGAACCGTATTTACCTTATCATCAGGCGGTTATCGGCGGCTTATTAATGTATCACCTGCTGACAACCCTGGAAGAACTCAAGACCCAACAATCGGATTTGCATACCTATGGCCTAGTTTTCTCGCTGGCCTTTATTCTCGTGATGAACCTGATTATGATCGGCGTGGTCCTATTTGCCTCGTTAATAAACTGGTCCGCCGCGGGCGATTTTCTCTGGCTGGGTTTAAAAAATAGTTATTTGTTATTCTTTGTAGTTTATGCGTATATAAAGGAACGGATCTATAGTTTAATGTAATACCTTAAAGTATGAGGCTGTTGACAAACCCCTATTTGGGGTGTAGTGCGACCCTTTTAGGGTCGCTGGAACTCATTTTAAGTAAGTTTTAGCGAGGCTAAAAGCCTCGCACTACAGTTTTTCAACAGCCTCAGTATATACACCGCGGAGACGTTCACCCCGTAGAAACGATGTTTCTAACTGGGCAAGAAGGGCGCCGAGTAAATTTATTTTCTGTCTTTGCGTTCTCTGCGTCTCTGCGGTGAAACAGGAGGTATTTATGAGTTATCGTTATGCCGTCATCGGCGCGGGCCGGCAGGGAATTGCCGCGGCCTATGATATGGCGAAATTTGGAAACGCCGAATCCGTGCTGCTCGCGGATACCAATCTCAAACTGGCGCAGGCCGGCGCTAAACATATCAATCAACTGCTCAAACGCAACGTGGCTAAGGCCGTGCGTTGTGATGTCCGCAACAAGCCACAGACGCTCTCTGTCCTGAAAGGTGTGGATTCATTCCTGAGCGGTGTGCCTTATCCCTTTAATCCGGTGTTGACCGATATCGCCATTAAGATTAAAGCGAACATGTGCGATTTGGGCGGCAATACGGCGATTGTCCGTCAGCAATTAAAGAAGGATACCTTGGCGCGCAAGGCCGGTATCAGTATTGTGCCCGATTGCGGCATGGGTCCGGGTCTGAATATCTCGTTAGCGGTTTATGCGATGTCCTTAGTGGATAATCCTAAGGAGGTTTATATCTGGGATGGCGGCCTGCCCCAGAATCCGCAACCGCCCTGGAACTATCTGTCCACGTTTAATATCGGGGGCCTGACCAACGAATATTACGGCGATGCCTATTTCCTGCGTGATGGCAAGGTTACGCCCGTGCCCTGCTTTGAAGGAGAGGAAGAACTGGACTTTCCGCCGCCCATCGGCCGTTTGGAAGCCGCGGTAACTTCCGGCGGATTATCCACCGCGCCCTGGACATTTCAAGGGAAGCTCCAGCGTCTGGAAAACAAAACCCTGCGTTATCCGGGCCACTGGTCGCAATTCAAGGCGTTTGCGTTGTTGGGACTGTTGGAACTGAAACCTATTCAGGTCGGCAAAATCAAGATTGTCCCGCGTGATGTCTTACATGCGTTATTGGAACCCAAGATAACCCGGCCTCACATTAAGGATGTCTGCGTGATGCGGGTCAAATGCGTGGGCGCCAAGAACGGACGCCCGGCCGAGGCGATGCTTGAACTAATTGATTATTATGATGAAATAACCGGTTTTACCGCGATGCAGCGTCTGACCGGCTGGCACGCGTCCATAGTGGCGATTCTGGCCGCGCGTGGCGCAATCAAACGCGGTGCGGTTTCGGTGGAATCCGTGCCGGGTGACGTGATTGTCAAAGAAGCGCGTCTAAGAGGCTTTGAGATTAAAGAGAAAACGGTTATAGGTTAGGAAAACCGAATCAAAAGAAACACGGGGAGGAAGGAGTAGCACCTTCTCTCCCCGTTTAGAACTTGTTAGGGATTTCGACACGCAGTGCCGAAAGACCGTTACAAGGTCTTATCCCTTATCTTTAGATAAGGGATTGGGACTACATTTTAGATACCTGGATATCTAAGTACAGGTTACCATCCTGCACGATGTAATCCACATGGGAATCCCCAGCCGCTGAAAACGGTATGAGGTCCAATGTCGGATCAACGAACCCCTGCACTTGCTCCGCCGTGAGTTGGTTCTGGGCCGTGATGACCGCGGCATCCATACCAGACTTGATTATCTCAATTCCGGCCTGGATAAGTCGCTGGTTCAGCATGGCTTTCAAACCCGGCTTCTTGGTCTCCGGACAAATCAGGTATGGCCCGCCTTCAATGACCGTATCACCAGCACGCAAGAGCCGTAAGGTAATCGGGTCACCGGTCAGCCAGAGTGCCGCAATGGGTGCGGGCCCGCGTTCACCGCGCTTGGTGCCCGTAAAGAGCAATGTCCGCGCCGCCACGCCTTCCTTGAAGGCCGTCTTGGACGCATCCACCCGCGCTTTGAACCATTCGGCTCCATTGGCAAAGGCCGCGGCAACACCGTCACGATACTTCTGGAAAGACCGTCCGAGATTGGCCAGATGCCCGTTGACAATCCCCTGTCCCGAGACACCGGCCCGGCTCACAAAGGTCGGTTTCACGTATTCGCGAAACTTCTTGTGTGCCGGTTCAGCCAGTCCGCTCTGGAAGTGGACGTCATCCGGGATACGCTGATCGATACCGCTCTGTATCCGTTCAGCCTTATCCTTGAGCTGTTTAGCCCATTCTTCAGCCATCTCCTCCGGCGCGTTGGCCGGCAGAGATACCGACAGTTTTACATGACTTACTATCATATTAATCACCCCCTCTCTCTAAGTCTTGCGGTGTTGGTTGTTCGGTTTTCGGTGATAGGTTATCGGTTAGCGCAAACCGCTTACCGCTAGCTGTTAACCATTCACCGTCTTACGTAAGCCTTTTTATAGGCTAGTCTTCTTCCTTTTTATGTCCGATGATGTTCAGGATTATGCCCAGAACATCAATGACAATCTTAATGATCCTAATGACCGATGCTTTGGGTATCTTAGATAACTTCATATTTCATCACCTCCTTCAACTTACATCTTGCTTATCCTGAGTGGTAATTCAATCGGTAGCGGTGGCGTAAGGTAGTACACACACCTTGATAACACTCTAATCTGTCTTTCTAACCTTTTAATTCTCCGTTCAATCCGGTCGAGCTCTTTATTTTTATTCATATAGTTCATCTCCTTTCACTGCTTTTGTGTCTTCTAAGAACTCATATATGGTTTGTAAAGGAACGATCCCGCCCATCGTGGACGCCAATTGGTCGTGATAGACCTTGACCCAGACCGCGATACCGATTAGTTCGTAAGTATCCTTGAGGAATACGCCGCCGCCGGAATTACCCGGCCAGATTGGCGCGTTCATCTCCCAGTAGCGAGGGGTGAGTAGTGAGGATTGAGGGAAGTTTCCCTCGCTGCTCGCTACTCGTTCCTCGCTACTTACTACGGTAATACATCCTTCTGTTGGACGTGGTGCGTAACCTAAGGAACAACCGACAACCCAGATTGGCGTAAAGATTTTGGGCACGTAATTGCGTGGGGCTAACTTGGCCGGATAAATCGTTGTTCGTAATTCGTAGTTCGTAATTCGTAGTAGTGCTAAATCCTTAACTGTGTCTGTCGCGACGACAAACGCCGGAATCGTTTCGGTAGCATTGAATAATTCAACCGAGACCAATGCTTCATTACCAACGACATGTCCTGCAGTCAGGACGAATAGTTCATTAGTTGATGAGTTAATTAGTTTATTAGAAATAATAACCCCGGACCCGCACCCATCGGAACTCGTAATTCTCACGCTCGGATAGAGCAAATCTTCGTACAATGCTTGATAATCCGGCTGGACCGGTTGAATAACCGTACAGCTCATTAGTACACAGATTAAGCAGATTAATCCGACAAATCGGCTGAATCCGTTTACTGATATGTATTTGTAGTATGGCAGTTCCGCTTTATACCTAAAGGTATCACATAATGTTATACTTTTAAGTATAGTGGAATACTGCCAACTATAGTTGGCTATAACTCGCTTCGCTCTAACAGCCAAACTATTATTTTTCATAATCCACCTCGCTTCCCCGAATCTTAATACCCTGCGCCAGCCAATACTCTATCCATTGGGAGTAGAATTTGGGCGACCAGCACGTAGTATCAAAAGCCTTTTGTTCCTTTTTACGGCGTTCGTAATAGGATAAGATGGGTTCTGACCGCCGGCTGATCGCGCCCCATCTGGGCCGGCCCCGGCGTGGGAATTTATGCCGGTAGCAATAACGGCACAGGCCGATAAGCCGGCAACGCCAGGTCCGTTCACTCCTGCCCGTGGGTAACTTTCCCCCGCATTCCTGACATCTTTCAAATTCGTGTTCCATAAAACACCTCCTTTTTAGAGCCTGTTAGCGACATCGGAGCTTTACAGGCTCTTATCCCGACTAATGTCGGGACTGACGGCGCTTCATTCGCTCCGCCCGATATATGAGGCGATGTCTCCAAAAAGCAACACCGGAGGGGAAAGAGGTGGGCTATAACCTAAGGTAGGATATGGAGATAAAAATTTACGGAAATCTTGAGGTGTCTACGAAAGTCAACATTCTAGTGGAGTTTGTGGTGCCCGCCGGGGAATGACTTATAATACCGCATGAGATAGCACCGGCATTTATAAAAGGTGGTGCGATTGATATGACATTTGGCGCAGGTCTTGATGACCGAGCCGGTGAAATAAAAACCCAGGACAATGAGCAGGGCTAAACCGATAAAATGCAGGTTAGAGAGGAATTCAAAGACGGATTCGCAGAAATCCTCAAAGGCAAAAGGCTGGTTTTCTTCCGGGACCTTACCGAGAAAAGCAAGGTTATCTAATTTTTCCTGATAGCTTTGTGATTCATCATCTGGCCGATATTTCCGTTTTCTCACACATCATCACCCCCCTACAATCAGTTTTTCCAGGAGTGGGGGAAATGCGACTTCTCTCACATTCCACACTATTAAGTATAAACACAAATCCGACTTTGTCAAGTGAAAAATCAGTTACAAGTCAATAAATATGCGGCTTTGCGGGTATGTGCTTTACGGGACTAAGTGTAGAATATCGGTATACTGGATGTTCTACACCCCTATACTCTATGCTCTATACTGGTATGCTCCAGACTACTTATCCCTATGGGAGGCGGTCGCTTTCGGTATGCTCTATACTCTATGCTGGTATGCTCTATGCTATTTACCGGTGTGCTGGGTGCTAAGCAGGGGTATCCTGAGTTTCTCTTATCCCTATGGGAGATGGTCGCTCCCGGTGTGCCGGATACTGATTGTCGGTATATTCTCTGTTCTGTATTGGTATGCTCTACGTTCTGCACGGGTATGCTCTCTGCTCCACCCCGGTATGCCCGGGGCTCTACGCTGGTATGCTCTATGCTACTTATTCCTATGGGAGATTATTGCTCTCGGTATGCTCCCCGTATAAGGGGGGTATCCTGAGAGATTAGAGCCGGTAATACCGGTGTATAACCAGGGTATCCCCCATGGCATACAGGGGGGAGGGAGACCACCCCCCTCTGACTGGAAATGCGGTATATAAGAACAGAAGTCGATTTAATGCAACTTGTAAGGCAGGGAAATCAAGGGTTTAAAGAATGCAGTGATTGTCACTGGCTTCTAGGTTGGATCATAAAACATCTATTATTAGATTTCATGATTAACTTATGTCCCTGGACTAATATAAAAAGCTTCAAACATTAATCTTACCGCGTCTTTAGCCTCCGCTTCCAGTTCTTCCCTATCAAACCACTGTTGATCTATCGTAATTGCTGGATTATCTATGTCTATATGCACTAATGAATTTCTTCTTATTCTCAATTTCTGTAGTTTAGGATTTACTCCGCTAGTAGTTAATAACTCTTTTGTATTTCCCTTAAAATCAGGTAATTCTGTTTCTCGTAATTGACTGTCAATAGCTGGTAAAGATAGAATAATAACCGCAATCCAAGCTCCAGCACAAAATACCGATTGAACCTCTGCAATTAATGCACAAGCTTGTTCACTTACGAAATAACTGCCATTACTCCGATATTCTTCTTCAACAGATTCAAACCAACGACGTCGCTCTTCCCAAACTTCCTTTTTGGGATATTCTAAATGATCCATGTTGAAAGGATGCATGCTTTATATATTATTTACGTTAAATACAAAAAAGACTGGGGAGGCAGGACCCCATATTTTGATTGTAAACGACGGGGCGATTCATATCGAGAATAATTCTTAATCTTAATAGCATATCCATTATTTTTATTAGCGAAATAATCGAAGAAATATTCTTTGCTAACCCCCGCATAATTTTTAGTTTTATTCCACAAATCGTTTAAATCATCAAACATTATTTCTCCGATGTCGAATTCTCCAATAACTTTACTAATCGGTGAAGAAACATAAACAACGACTTTTTTTACATCTTTGTTTTTAAAGATAACTCGTCTGTATTCGTATTTCTTTCGTCCATCGAATATCTTGTCTGCAAATTCTGGTTTAACCGACAATAATACTTGCATCTGTTTTTGTTCCTTTTAGGATTACTTTAAAATTATCCACAGAGATCTTCGTAAAAAATCTAGGTGCTTCTGTTAAAATCTTTAAATTGATTAGTTCGTTCAATGTTAATCTCTTGGGGAAAGAATAAGCATATAAGAAATACATTACAAAAGGCTTTAAATTTGGCCAACGATTCCACCATTTTAATAATTCTTCACATGGCAACACACTACGCTTACCACATAGTTCAAGAAAATGTTTATCATTTTGTATACCATTGGTGACGCCTTCTACAATACCAATAGTTGTAATAACACTCCTATATCGGCTTCCATCCGCTCTATAAAAAACTACTAAATCACCAGGATGAAAATTTCTTTCGTAAGCATGCGAGATATATACCTTGCTAATTGCATTACGGAAGGGTTCATTTTCCTCAAAATCAGACGGAGATTCCGTTTTTAATATCGAATCGGGGAGTAAATCTGTATGATATGCCGAATATATTGGTACAATAAAAGCATTACTATTTGCAGAAACAAAGGGGAAAGTCATCTTTGGATTCTTTATATCTACTCTTGGCGTAAAGTCCCTGACATAAACATATTCTTTACCGGAACTACTTTTCTTATAGCCATAACTAACAAAACCATAATCCTCCAAAAGATTTATTAATCTCTGCTGTTCAACTGATTTAGCAAAGGTAGTCACATAAATTTCATTTACTTTAAATCTTAGTGCATTATCAAATATTATTTTTAAGAACCTTTCTCCGATTTTGTATCCATTAAGAGTAACCTTGAAAGTACCAATCTTAAGTCTTCTCTTCTTAGAGAAAACCGGCTCAATATCCGAATAATTTTCGTTTTCATTCTCTGGTTTAACATATAAAAATGCCAGCAGGTTATCGTCTTGACAACAAATATAGGCGGTTTCCTCTGACTTCGCGTTAAACCACTTTTCAAAACCCAAGTAATCTTCTCTGAAACTGTCAAAAAACTTATTTTTTAAATCAATATTCCCGAACAAATCTTTTTTAACGGCCAAAACTTTATAATCTACCAAAGTAGGATTTTCAGCGGTAACTTTTTCCAGAAACGAATCAATAGTAAAAACGCGGTCAATGGCACTTAATAAGGTTGCCTTATGCAGTATTTTTTTGTCTTCGGTAATTAGGTAATCAATCCTATCGTTCAACAATTCATTTAATAAAACAGTGTCATTTTTATCGTTCTCGTCTTTATCTATTTTTGTGCAAATCTTCTGAACAAGATGATGTATGGGAGCGATAGTCTGTAATACGTGATAATTTCCCAGTTTAATATTTAGAGTTTTAAGGGTTCTGGGATCTTTATATTGACTGATTTCTTTAACGGTAAGCGGATGAATATACTTTGTGTAATGCAATCTGTCTAGCCAGTGAAACAAAATACCTATATTCTCATTAATGACAGTACTTGCTTCTCTATGAATAATAATATTCGTATCAAGTAAGACTTTCAAGGCGATACCTCATTAAAAATTATTACTATAGGGTAAATTATTTTCCTTTTTGCTGATCCGGTTATTTCTTACTTAACTACCTTTAATCATTGTTTATAATATTCCACGAATTCCAAGCCTGCTTTAAGCATTAAATATTTTGCTACGGTGAATTCCCAGGTATTCCTTTTCAGGCATGAATTTATCGGGGAGTTTTATTTCTCGCCCTTCATACGTGATGAATCCTCTTTCGATTGCTGGTTCATCGGCAATTCTTTTGATGGCTTTAGAAAGCACTATTTTGTAATCATCACTGATGGTGATGAGCCCTCTATCAAATGCTTTGTCGTGCAATACGCACATACAAATACCGTTTCGGGGATTCATACGTAAAGAAACATCCATTGACCAAGGCACGATATGCCCTGCCACCAAAAGATTGGCTTCGGGCAGAGAACACAATGAACATCTGCTTCGATAACTTGCGAGTATCATTTCTCGAAAGAAACCTTGGTTCACTCTAACTTTTACGATTGCTTCTTTAGTTTTTCCTTCCGGAATTTCTTTCTCGTCCTTTATCAAATCGAAGAGTTTTTGCCCTTTTAGCTTATTGACGGCGATTTCACTTTGGTATGCAAGTTCTTCCCAATTCTGATTGAATTCGTTCCAGATTTTTTCGTCAAGTTTACTGCCATGTTGCCATCCTTTTACGCCTCGTTTTTGATGCACGGGATCCAGTCTTGCAAAATTGCCCAATTTAAAAGCAACGGCGCTGGATGTTCTTCCGAGAATCTTAGATAGTTCGATTACTCTTTTGTTAGTATGGTTGTATTGTCCAAAAGAAAGCTTGCAATATAGGTTAAAAACTATTATGAGTTCTTCTTCTGACCAATTGTCTCTTTTTTGCATAATCATTTATTAGGCTCGTTTCATATTATAACCAACTAATCTTTATTTTCCCTTCCACGGCCTTAAATTCCCTGCCGCCCGTAACCAGTTCGGCTATTTCGGGTTATCGTTCTTGATAAAGAGCCGTAAATAATCCTGCTGGGTTTCTTTGACCATCCGGGCAATAAATTCAACAAAATCACTATCGTCCGTATGGGCTTTTTCCAGAGTCCTGATATAGTCCTGCCGGACCACCGGCGGAATAATCGCAATATTATAGCCCGCCTGTAAAAGTATCAGGTTCATTAAGAGACGTCCGACCCGGCCGTTGCCGTCTATAAACGGATGGATAAAAACAAAATCCTTATGCGCCCGAGCCGCAAATTCCACCGGATGCCGTTTCTTCCTTGATGCCGGTAAATCATTAACGAATTTCTGCATCAGTTCAGACACCTTTTCCGGCAGAGGCATCGGGTATCTGGAACCGCTGATAAATACTTTTACTTTTCTATAATTACCGGCGTTGCCTTGGTCTATGCGGTAATAGAATAACCGGTGCAATTCCTTGATGTTGTCTTCGGTTATCTTCTTGTCCCGGGACAGAGTATAAATCAGGTTATATGCCTCGCTGTGCCCCATGGCCTCGTGATGATCTCTGAGCGGTTTTCCGCCGATGGTTAGCCCCTCTTCTATGACTATTTTTGTCTCGGTTTCGGTCAGGGAATTGCCTTCCAGCGCATTAGAGGTATAGGCCAGACCGATGCGGTAATATTCTTTAACCTGCTTGAGCATATGCTCATCTAACGGCCTGAATTCATCTATCTGCTTCTTCAGATTATCAATTTCCGTAAAGATGTCTTTCATTAGAACACTCCTTCCTTTAATCATCCGGATACTTTTTATTTTCTTTACTCTTGCTTTAAATCCCTTAGCGTCTTAGTAAAGTATAAGTCAAGTAATTAGTCAAGCGGTTGCACGCAGCACTATTGTTACCATCGTTTTAGCCGCCATGCAGCCAATTAATCTTTATTTTACCTTCCACGGCCTTGAATTCCTTGTCGCCGGTAACCAGTTCGGCCTTGCGCAGTTTGGCCAGACCCGCGGCAAAGCAATCGGCATAGGATAACTTATAATTGGCCTTGAAGGTCGCCGCTTCACGGGCAATATCCAAATCCACATCCACAATCTTAATCGGTAAAATGCGAATCAGCCCGGCAATCTCTTCGGCTTTATTGATATCATGGTCCCTTAAAATCATATAATAGACTTCGCCCCAATTTACGGTCGTCATCAATAATTCTTTATCCTTTTCGGAAGCCGCGGTAAACATGTCCCGCACCTTCTCGTAGCCCGGCTCTTTTTCCAGATAAACCATCAGGGCATACGCGTCTAAGACCTGCAACATTTAGCCTCCTCCTTTGCTTTATCAGCCTTGTGTTCTTCCAGCAGTTCCCTGGTCAATTTCCCTTTGGTCTTGAGGACACCGGCCATATTCTCAAAGTAATCTTTGGTTAAAGGCTGTAAGATAATTTTGCCTTCGTCCTCTATCACACAGAGCCGGGAACCCTTTTTGATACCGTATCTCTTGCGCATTTTAGACGGTATCACAATCTGGCCTTTGGTCGTAACAACGGTTGTGGTCATATTCTCTCCCTCCTCTCTAATTATAGTATACTATATTAGAAAGGTATGTCAAGTAAAATTTGTCTTACTTAGCAAAATATTTACTACCTTTTGGGGTTGGTAGACGGCGGCCGGGATTCCCATGCGGACGCGACGCGTGATTCTTCATTCGGGCTGCTCTGGGGACAAAGAGAGACGGCTATTGTTCGATAAGCCTATTTTTGAGCCGGTGCCCGACGAAACTTATTCAGGATGATATCAAAGACCCGGTACACGGCCGGGATGACCAGTAAGGTCAGAAGCGTTGAAGTCAGCATCCCGCCGAAGATGGCGATGGCCATGGGTCGGCGGCCTTCAGAACCTTCACCCAATCCCATAAGCACGGGAATCGTGGCCGCAATGGTCGCGATGGAAGTCATAAGAATCGGCCGCAGACGCACCGGGCAGGCCTTGGCTAATGCCTCATCACGGCTTAAACCGCTCCGGCGCAACTGGTTGGTATAATCAATCAGTAAAATGGCGTTCTTCTTGGCCAAACCGACCAGTAAAATCACACCAATCAAAAACATCATATTTATGGTCATACCCCGCATCGGGGTCAAAGAACCCAGCCAGAGAAAACCCAGCGCCCCGACCACGGCCAGAGGCAGGGAAAGCGTAATCGAAAAGGGATGGAGAAAACTCTCAAACTGGGCCGCGAGAATCATATAACTAAAAAGCAGGGCCAGAATCAGCGCGAAAAGAATATTGGAAAAGGTTTCACCGAAGATTTCGGTCCGACCAGCCCGGCGGCCATAATAGCCTATCGGCAGAACTTTTTGGGTTATTGATTCCAACCGGGTCAGAGCCTCGCCCAAAGGCAATCCTTCCAGATTAGCCGTCAGGGTTACGGAGCGTTCACGATCGGTCCGGTTGATGACATTGGGCCCGATGGACGGCTTGATCTCGGTTATCGTGGCCAGGTCCACCGGCGTGCCGTTGCGCGAACGCACCGCGATATCCGAGATGTCGTTACGGGTTTGGCGTTCTTTATCCACGGCCTTGACCCGCACTTTATAGGTCCGGCCTTTTTCCGTATAATCGCCGACTTCCAGCCCGCCGAAAGTCGCGCCGATGACATTGGAAATATCGGCGATCGAGACACCCTGATCCGCGGCCTGTTCCCGGTTGATTTTCACCTGCAGTTCGGGTTTGCCGATACGCAAGTCACGGTTCACATCGGTAATCCCTTTAATCTTCCTTAATTCGCCCATAATCTCATTGGATTTGGCGTCCAGCACATTGAGATCCGGCCCCTGGATAACATACATCAAATCGGCACCAGTCATCCCGCCACCGCCGCCACCCATGGTGTCGGCTACTGAAACCGTCGCAAACAGATCGGGAATCCTGACCAGTTTACGTCTTAATTCCGCCATCACTTCAAATTGCGATTTAGTCCTTTGCTTCCGGTCTTTCATCGTAATAAACATAAAACCGGAATTAGCCGCCCCGCCCATGCCGCCGGATGACGCCATAAAATAAGCAACTTCCGGAATATCCTTAACCAGGACGATGACTTTCTGCACGACCCGGTCCGTGGCTTCGATTGAATAATCTATGGGCGTTTCGATCCGGACCATAAAACGTGATTGGTCTTCCTGGGCCATCATCTCCACGCCCAGCGTCCTCACTAAAAATATGCTCCCGATAAAAAGCGCCACGGCAATACCGATCGTGATCCAGCTGTGTCTTAATGTCCAGCCCATGAGCCGTTCGTATAAACTATGCACGTTTTTCATAAGCGCTTCAAACCATCTAAACAAGAAAAAATTCGCTATGCCCACGTGGAGATAACGCGAAGCGAGCATGGGGGTTAAGGTTAAAGCCACGACCAGCGAAATAAATATGGAAAAACCGATGGTCATGCCGAATTCAAAGAAAAACCGGCCGATAATACCGGCCATAAACGTCACGGGCAGGAAGACACCCAGCAGGGCAAAGGTCGCGGCCATGGCCGCAAAGCTAATTTCGCTGGTGCCCTCGCGCGCCGCGGCCAGGATTCCCTTGCCGTTTTCCCGGTGCCGGTAAATATTCTCCACAATAATAATCGCGTCATCAATCACGATACCCACGGCCAGGGCCAGGCCCAGCATGGTCAGGGTATTGAGGGTAAAACCCATGAAATACATGAAGGCGAAGGTGGATATAATCGAGGTGGGGATGGCGATGGCGCTGATAATCGCCGTACCGATATTTTGCAGGAATAAGAGAATGACCAGCGACGCCAGCAACGCACCGACCAGGAGATTGTTTTTTACGTCATTGATCGCGCGCTCGATAAAAACTGAATTATCATTGGAGATGTCAATATACATACCGGCCGGTAATATTTTCCGGATATTGTCTACCTCCTTGCGAATCTCGCGTGACACCTCGACCTGATTGGCCCCGGATTGCGGTGAAATCTGCATACCGACCGTGGTCCGTTCGACACCTGTCGCGTCTACAAAACGGGTAAACGAATCAACGTCACTCGTGCCGTCTTCGGCATAGCCGATATGCTGAATCTTGATGGGTGTGGCATCGCGGTAGGCCACGACAATATCGTTAAACCGGTACGGGCTGTCAATCCGGCCTTTGGTATTAATAATCAGTTCCTGGGTCTGGGTTTCCACCTTGCCGCCCGGCACTTCCATGTTCTGGGTCTGCAAGGCGAGGATGACGTCCTGGACGGTTAAGCCGTACTGTTTAAGTTTATCGCGGTAAATCCAGACCCGGACCTCTTTGCGCCGGCCTCCGCCTATGGAAACCGCGCCCACGCCCGGTTTCTGCTGGATACGCGGCTTGATGACGTCTTCGGTAAATTCCCGCAAATCGGTTACCGAGAAATCGCCGTAAATGGCCAGACCCATAATGGGTTGGGCATTGATATCTAATTTGGAAATCACCGGCGCATCCGCGTCGTCCGGTAGGTTCCGGATCGCCTTGGCCACGGCATCGCGCACATCCTGGGCCGCGTCTTCAATCTTGCGGTATAATTCAAATTCTACGGTAATATTGGAATCGCCGCGGCGATTGCTTGAGGAAATGTGTTTAATACCTTCTATTTCGCCCAGACGGTCTTCAATTATCTTGGTAATACTCGTTTCAATCTGTTCCGGGGTGGAATTGAGCCAGTGGGTGGATATGCTGACCATGGGCATATCCACGTTGGGCATGAGCGCAATGCCTAACCGCAAGAATCCGATGACGCCGAAGACCAGCAGGGCGCTGATGACCATCACGGTCGTCACCGGCCGCTTTATCGCTGTATCAGAAAGCCACATATAATTATACTTTCAGTATTTTATTATGTTATCCTGTAAAGGATTATTCTTTTTCCTCAACAATCTCGATCCGGGTGCCTTCTTGTATAAAGGTGCCGGAACGCAGAACCACGGTATCGGACGGACTAAGACCGGCCAGAATCTCCACCTTATCCTCTTCTTCGATACCCACGGTTACGACTTTGCGGTATAGGGTCTCGTCCCGGACCACCCAGACATAAGTCTTGTCCGCATCAAAGCGTAAGGCGCGGCGCGGGACGCTCAGGGTTTGGGTTTTGGTTTCCGCCACGAAGCGCACATTGGCCGAATAGCCGGACCTTAAAATACGTTGGGTATTATCGAACCGGGCCTTGACAATCACGGAACGGGTGCCTTCGGCCACTTGCGGGCCCAGGTAATAAATTTGCGCCCTGCATTGCTTGTCGGGCAGCGCGGGCACGGTAAAGGTGACCGGTTTGCCCAGGACCAGATAATTCGCATCCTGTTCGGGTACGGTAAAACGCAGTTTGAGGGTGGTGCGGTTGATTAACTCGGCCACCGGTTTGCCGATATTGACATACTCGCCGATCGGGACCAGCTTCTTCTGTACCTCCCAGACGTAATTATTGTTTTCCTTATCGGTGGGGGCTTTGATGACCGAATCGGCCAGGGCCTTCTCGGCCAGTTTATAGACCGCCTCGGCGCTGGCTAAGTCGTTCCGGGCTTTATCGAGCGCCGTGGCAAATTCCTGCAACTCCTGCTCCGTGATAAACTTCTTCTCGTAAAGGCTTTTCTTGCGTTCATAGGTTGATTGGGCCAGAACCAGACGGGATTGAGCGCCGGCTGACATGGCCTGGGCGTTGGTCAGGTTGAGTTTGAAATTAGTCGGTTCCAAGATAGCCAGCACCGTGCCCTGTTGAATTTCCTGGCCTTCTTCGAACTTGATTTCCTGAACAATCCCGGCTACGTCCGTGGCAATCTGGACCTGATCTTCCGGCTCAAGCGTACCCACGGCCGTGATGATACGCTCCATATTTTCCGTTTGGGGTTGCGTTACCGTTACTTTGGGTATCTTAACTAACATGCTTTTGGGCGCTTCTTTGGACGAGCACGCCACCAAGATTAACAGACCCGGTATCAGACACAGATTTAATAGGCTCTTTTTTAGATTCATCATATTTCCTCCATCATAAAATTAACTTGATAATTCCCTGTGGTCTTACCACATGGTCCCCTTCGTCTGTCATTCCCGTGGAAACGGGAATCCAGAAGAATAATCCATGGACTGGATTCCTGCCATGCCAGAGGCAGGTCTCTTCTTGAAGAAGTCTGCCTAAGGCACGACTTTCGCAGGAATGACAAACATCAGTATCTTGATTAAGTCATTATTAAAACTCTTTAGCCAATAAGCCCATAACGAATTTTAATCGCAGGTAAGCCAGTTTTAAATCGGTTTTAGATTGATCCAGGGCGATGCGGGCTGTTTCATAAACGTTCTTGGTAAAAAGCACCTCAATATTGGTCGCCGCGCCGACTTTATATTGCTCGGCCACGATATCCGCGGTTTCTTGGGCGGCGGCTAATCCCTTGGCCCGCGCCTCGATATCCGATTGAATGGCCTGTAAATCCGTATAGGCCTTGGCGGCATCATTCTGAATATTTTTCAGCAGTCGTTCTTTGGCTATGTTGGCCTGGCGAAGCTTGGAATACTTCTCCTGGAGTACGCCGTACTTGCCGCCGTTATCAAACGGCAGGGCCAGGGACAGCACCAAGGACCAATCAAGGGACGACTGGGGTGCGCTTTCCATATGCAGGTATCGGTTCCAATCCAGATTAAGACCGGGCAGATAACCGGCTTTGGCTAAATCCACGTCCGCTTCGGCTAATTTGATTTGCTGTTCGGCGATTTTAATATCGGTCCGGTTAGCCAGTGCAAGGGCCAGCACGGACTGGTTATCCTCGGGAAGTTCGGATAACGCCAGGCTATCAATAAACTTCTGGGGCAGCGGCACACCCACGAGTAACTGCAGGTTGAGCCGGGCATTATTAAGCAGATTGCGCGTGCGCACCATGCGCGCCTGGATATCGTAAAGCGACGCCTCGGCTAAAAGCGTATCCTTGTGCTGGGCCACCTGCGCCTCTTCCCGCGCCTTGACCATCTCGAACTGGTGGCTCGTGTATTCTTGTAGCGCGCTCAGGGCATCTAACTCGTTTTGCCGTTCCAGCATCTGATAGAAGGTATCGGCCACGGCCAGGATTAAAATATCCCGGTATTGCTTGAACTCATATTTGCGGAGTGCGCTGAGTTGTTCGGCATTAGCCACCCCGACCAGTTCCCGGCCGGCATTAAAGAGCGGCTGATGGACATTAAGCCAATATTCATTCTTGTCAAAATAAGTACCGGCGATGGTGGGATTATAACTGGTCCGGTTATTTAATAAACTTACGGAAGGTAACCACGTGGCTAAGGCCTGCAGGAAAAACCACTTGGTTTGATAATACGTCTCGCCCTGTATCTTGAGCTGGTCTTCGTTAATAATCGCCAGGTTGACACAATCCGGCAAGGTCCACTCGGCCTTGTTCTTGATTTCCTCTACCTTTTTAGCTTCCTGCTTAACGGTCTTTTGGTCTGAGGGCAGCCGGGAGATGGTTTTAAAATCCTCATAGAGGGACGGTGCATAATAATCCCGGGCCACGCTATGATCGGACATGCAACCGGCAATAATAATGTATAATAACCCGCCGCTCATGATGAGCGCGCACCGCTGGCTAAACTTCATAGTTGTTTTGCGTCATTCAAGAGGTTATCGATAATCTCCATCGCCCCGATAAACTTAAACCAGTTAATCATGCTCATGGAATCACGGATTTCCGTAATCCACGCGCGCCGCATTTTAGCAAAGGTCACCAATAATCTATAACCTTTGGCCGAAAGCGAAACATAGACGATACGCCGATCTTTCGTATCCTGATGCCTTTTGAGATAGCCGTTATTGACCAGATTCTCAACCAGACCGGTAGCCGTGGGCAGGGTCACGCCCAGAGAATGGGCAACATCTTTCATCGACGCCTGCCGGATCTGTTCCAGAAACCGGATAACTTTTATCTGGGCAAAGGTAACATCCTTGCAGGCCAACTTTTGGGTCGGGATGGCATGGATTTTCTTGCGGATGCTTTCCAGCAGGAATTCCATTTTAGCTATGTTGTCGTCGGGGCCGTTGTTCATGAGCTTATCTTTTATCAATATAATACGGTAACCTAATAATTAGGTTGCCTAAGTATAATAAGAAAGGCCAGGCTTGTCAATTTTTTGGGGCGCGGCCGTGAGCAAAATGATTGACAAGCGAACGGCCTTTTATTAGATACACGAATAACCACCCGAAGATGATGAATCAACTATTCCTGTCTCAAGGCAAACGACCCGGCTGGCGGTTGATGATCGCCGATCTTATGGGCCTATGCTTAATCGTGGCTGGACTGATCATCTTCGGACCTGCGGCCCGGCTCCAGGCCCAGGCGCCGCCACCCTTCCATTTGCTGACGGACCAGGAATGGAATGCCGTCAAGTCTAATTTCCAAACCGGCTTCGCGAGCGCGGTGCCGGAAAAACGCATCAAGGCCCTGAGTCTTGTATCCGACGTGCTCTACAAATTCTCCGAGCCGGACCAGGCGATCGAGGCCTTCCGGTTAGTCTGGGAGAAGTTAGCCGATGAAGCGGATGATCGAGTTATCGAGAACCTGATCAGTTTTTTGGCCCGCATGCCGACCACCTCTTACGGCAGCCAGACGCTGGACTGGCTGATCAAAAATCACGAGAAAGCGCTGCCCGCGGAGCGGACCAAATTATATTTGATTAAGGCGATTGCCCGGTTTACTTATCTGCACGATAAAGCTTTAGCCCTGTTAGCGGAACTTAACATGGACAGTGACCCCAAAACCCGTCTGGCCGTGGCCGATGCCTTGAGGGACATGGCCGTCCAAAAAGGACAGAAAAATAATGAAAAGATCATGCAGAAACTGCTGGACCTGATTCTGGATAAGGATCTCCAGGTCGTTACGGCCGTGCTGAATAGCCTGGCCCGGCTCAAAGATTACGATACGATTAATCCGCTGATTCAGCAATTAGGCAACGAAACGCGGATGGAAGTCAGGAATAAAATCGCGGAGACGCTGCAGGCGATTACCGGCCAGACCTATGGTCCCAAGACCGCCGACTGGCAGAAATGGTGGCTCGGGAAGCAGAAAGAAAAGGTCTCGCCCCTGGAAATCAGACAGGCGCTGGGACGGGCTAACGTCTTTCTGAGCAAACAAAGCGGCTTAAATAATAATAATGATTATTATATTGAATTGACCACCTATGCGTTAATGCATGCCGGACTGCCTTTAAACGATCCCGCGATGCGGGAAGCGTTAGGGATTCTGGAAAGCAAACCGCTCTCGCGCACTTATAATGTCGCGCTCATGGCCATGGTACTCGCCGAGGTGGATAAAGTAAAATACCAGAACCGGCTCGCCCAGTGCGCCCAGTGGCTTCTGGGCAACGAGTCGCGGGATGGTAACTGGCAGTATGGCATACCCGTCAAAGACCTGACACAGACTGTCACCTCGCCCTCGCCGGACACCAAATCTAATAACGACGCGCGCGCGACCCGGTCCCTGCGCAAGATAAAAATCAAGGCCCCGCCCCGGCGCGCGGAAGGCACCTTTGATAATTCAAACACCCAATACGCCTTACTGGGTCTCAAAGCCTGCGCCGAGGCCGGGATCGAGATACCCATGGCCGCCTGGGCGGATGCCGAGAAACATCTGCGCCAAACGCAGTGCGCGGACGGCAGCTGGTCTTATGGCGGTAAAACACAGCACGGCTATGGCAGTATGACCGCCGGCGGACTGGCCGGCTTAATCATCTGTTTGGTTTACCAGGAACGAGGCTACAAAAACGATCCGGCCGTAATTGCGGCCCTGGATTGGCTGGATAAACATTTCGTCGTCAAGGAGAATGCCGAGTATGGTTCCAACTGGCATTATTATTATCTGTATGCCCTGGAACGCGCCGGTATTATTTACGGAACCGAATCATTCGGTAATCACGAATGGTATCAGCTCGGGGCCAAATATCTTTTACACCAGCAATCCGAGAACGGCTCCTGGAACAGTACTACCCTAGATACCTGTTTTGCCATCCTCTTCCTCAGCCGGGCCACCCAGACCTTTAAACTGATTGAAACCAAGTAATGTTATGAAAACGTCGTTCTGATCTCACGACGGGATGGGTCAGACGCAGTTATTTCAGATTGGTTCTGGTTTTCCTTTGCAGGCCGGTTATGATTTCATCAAACGACTTGCCCGCGGCAATTGATTGCATTATTTCCGGGGCGGGAACTTCATAATACGTACTGATCACTTTTAACATGGCTAACTGGCCAAACTCCTCATCGGTCAGCCGGAGCCACTGGAGCTTGGTCCCGCGTTCGCTCAATATCCGGTACAATTCATAGGGCCGCTTAAAAGGATCGGGAATCGGATTGTCCAGCGGTATGGCCACGAAAAACAGGTCCGCCTTCATGGTTAATTTATCAAAGATTATCTCGTACCAGCTGAACCCCTTACGCCGCCATTCACCCAGCACCTCCGGTTCCCGGCCCGAATAGTAAGCCACATAAAAGATGAGCCGGATATCCGCGCCCGGAAACCCGTTCCGGTAAAAATCCAGGATTCGGTGTTCGTCCAGACTGAAATAATTACACCATAATTTCTCCATGGCCGTTAACTCGTCCGGCACGCCCGGATTCTTGTTGATTAAGTCCATAATCCCCGCCTGCTGGTCGTGGGATAAACGCTCGGTATATTTAAGGAGCACGTCTTTGGTTGTGTATCGGAGATAGGGATGGCGGGCGAGCGCCGCGAAAATCTCATCCAGCCCGAACATTTCCAACGACAGGGCGACATTAACCAGATGTAATTGCTCGTGCAGATTGAGTTCGGGCAAAACCGCGATTTTTAGCAGCTGTTCTTTGCGTTCGATCGCCGACCAGGTCTTCTGGGCCCGGATGATGGACTCGCAGCGTACCGTGCATTTGCCCGGCGGGATGGGTAACCGGGCCACGCGGTTCGGCTGAGGAATCATGGTTAAATCATTTACATAATGCGGTTGGCAACCCCAGACCATTATTAACCACAGATTAACACAGATTAACACAGCTAAGCCGCAACCGACAACCGGCCATCCGAGACCTGTCCTAATCAAAATATGTTTAGCTTCATGCATCAGCGGTTTCATCCGGATGATTTTATACGCGGCGTTCCAGATACCAGGCGAGTAACAGGAATCCCAAACCCACCAGCGCAAACCAGGCGGTTAGTGATCTTAATTGGGTTGTGGTATTCTCTATTTGATCTTTAATCTTTGATGTTTGATCTTTCTTAATAATGCCGTTATAGTGTGGCAGTCCCGATTTATCGGGATACGGCCAACTATAGTGGGCAGGTAAGTCGCTGCGCTCCAACTGCCCACTATTATCTGAACCGTCCGCAACGCATAGATTGACACTGAAGAAACGGGTTTGCTCGCCGGCCTTGATCTGATAAATACCGACCTTATCCGGTATAAAAGCCAGGCTGATCGCCGTAAATGATTTGCGGGTACCATCCGGCCGGACCAAGATTATCTCTTTACTACCCGCCAATTGTTCCGCGCTAAAGAGCGTCCGCAAATTAGGTTTGATGACCGTGCCGGTATGATAAAAAATATAGTCTTGCGCGAGGGGGGCGGCTACCAAAAGATAATTAACCAGGTTCGTCCAGAAGATGGGGAACGAGATGCTCATGGTCCAATCGGTTTGGCTGGTCGCGCCACGCCATTCCGGGTCAAAACCGATTAAGAGACCGGGCTGATTGCCCGTGCGCCATTCGCCGATAAGCGGATGCCCGTCCGCCGAGACAATATTATGAAAAACTTCTTTGTTTTCAGGCGCGACCTCTATCTTTAATCCCATCCAGAAATGCACCTCGCTCAGGTTAACATAGGCTAATAAGGGCGCGTTGAGGTCCAGGGAATTCGGCACCGGATTAGTAATTGTTCCGGCCACTTTAAAAGGATAAAAATCATCGGGCGGATTAATCAGAACGATGGGCCGGGCGATTTCAGCCGGGGCCGGGAGACAATGATTAAAAATGTAAAGATCGTAGGCTTGAAAATCCAGGAGGGATACTTTAAGATTAGAGACGGGCAGGTATTCCACCGCCAACTGGGGTTGCAGTTGTAAGATACGCAAGAGGCTGGGCGCGGATGAACCGATTACGGCCACCCGAGCCTTATGTTGCGGCATAAGACTGAGCCAGACGCGATTATCTACGGCCAGATCATCAGTCACCCTGAGACTGGCCTCTATAACCGGCGGTATTTTAGAAGATTCGGCCGAGGCAAGATTTTCCAGGATGAGCGTTTTTTCTTCTCGGGCCTTCAGGCTCACCGTTGTTCGGGTTATTAATGAGGTTGCGGCAATTTTGCCTGATTCATCAAATATCTGGCCGGAGATTTCCAGAGGCAGACCGGTAACCACTGAGTCAGAGAAATTATTTATGCGCACCAGCATGTCTATTAATGTAGTTCCTTGTTTTTGGTTTGCCGCGATATGGGTCAGTCCGTAATTACGGGATGGTTCACCGACCAGAATGAAACATGGTTCTACGGTTAATAATTTGAGTGTTTCAGCCACGGGCATCCGGTCCGAGCAGATACATATATAAGGAACCGCTTGGCCATTCCGATAGCGGTTAATCAGTCCTACGGCCCGGCGTATAAGTTCTTCCGTATCGGAAGCCAGGTCGACCGGAGTTAATTGGTCGATGAGGTCCGAAACCTCCTCGGGACTTTTATCCAGATAAGTATTACCGACTCCTTGCGCGCCTACCAGCAGCGAGACCGAGGTCACCAACGGCACAGCCGTCAATAAGGTTTTAAGCTCCCTGACCGCCTGCTGCCAGCGGGTTGTGGTTTTATCATTTGTGAGGCTGTTCATCGTGCTTGAATTATCCAACAGAATAATTATAGGCCGGACCACGAGTGTGGTGGTTTTAAGCACGGGCCGGGCCAGGCCCAGCACTAAAGCGCTGACCGCTAAAATCAAGAGCAGGGTGACCAGCACGATTTTGATAATAGCACGCTGCTTGGCTTGTGGTGCGGTTTCGCTTAATTGCCGCCAGACGAGAATACTGGAAACGTATATCTTGATGGGCCGGGCTTGCCAGATCCTGAGGATGATAATGAGCGGAATTAAAACCAGTCCGATTAAGGCCAGCGGGTATTGGAAAACCATTATGGATTATTTAGCATAATTAGTGACCGAATCAAGTTAAATCAGGACGCGGATAATGATTATGAAATCTGTCTCCGGTCCACACCGCGCCCAGCCGGGGCCTCATGCGCCAATCCCGGGAAACGTTGCGGGTTTCAACTAAAATAGTTTTATTAATCTTTGCCCCAGGGTTGGAACGTTTTGGCGTATTTTTCAATGACGGATTGATATTCGTCGTATTTATCTTCCGGACACGCGAAATTGATGCGTACTTTCGCGCCGCCCACACTAAAAACGCGCAGGTAACACTGATATACGACCTCGTCCCTCAGCTGGGTATAAATCGCCGTAGCCGCTGAACTGCTGTCCGCCGGTGCTTGCAGGACTTCAATGTCGTATGATTCTTTAAGTGTCTCCAGGAACGCATTAAGATAAGCGGCATTTTTGCCCGTCTTTTTCTCCCACGCGATAGTTCCGAAAATATCCTTGGTCGAATCAGAGAACTGGGCGACGGTTACACCCTTGGCCTTGTCGAAAACATTCATCGTCCAATCACCGGGTAGGGTAATGCTAAAATGCCAGCGTTCACTCGGCCAGACTTTTTCGGCGTCGTTTGACTCCGGCACCCCGGTTTCTTCAACAGTGATACTCTCAAAGAAATTATCAATCGCTTCTTTATATTGGGCTTTATCATCCTCGTTAATGACAATCGAAATATTATACATATCGCCATTCAGAACGGCAAAGGCATTCGCCCAGTAAATACCGATACCATCGTCCGGTCTTATGGCGCGGCAGTCACGACGCACACCGCCCCAGTCCAGGAATACGGCCGGAAAAACCTTAAAACCTTTCCAGTGTCCTTCAGGGCCTTTGACACCGTTCATAAAGTTGTCGATCAGGGTTGCCAGTTGGGTAGTACCCACATCCGGGGTTTTCAGATACAGACCCTTAAGACCTTCGTCCGCGGTCTGGAAATCCAGCAGGGTGCTATAACCCTCATTTATCTCGGGTTGTTTATTCTTAACCAGCCAATCGGCCGGCAGAGCAAATTTCAATTCTTTCTT
>Ga0315282_10002672_pt1 | contig 32518 bp, 23 predicted proteins | sample YL17G07_20_MG_FD_203693 | JGI IMG/M metagenome (GOLD analysis project Ga0315282, IMG submission 203693) | Sediment microbial communities from Yellowstone Lake, YNP, Wyoming, USA - YL17G07_20 | ecosystem: Environmental > Aquatic > Freshwater > Lake > Sediment | place: USA: Wyoming | collected...
GGTGGCACCATGGTCTATGAGAGATTCTACTGTGTCCAGGAGTATTTTTCTGGTTGGAGATGCATTTCATGTGGAGAGATTCTTGATGAGGTGATCATGGAGAATCGACTGTACTCAGAGTCTATCACGCGCAACGGAGGAAGAATTAAGAATAGGAATTTCTCAATATTAGGAAAGCCTTCAAAGACAGCCTCTTAACTATGTTATTCTGAGAATTCTTCGGAGACTGAAGTTGGTTGGCAGATACAAGAAGAAATCAAAGGATACCATGTAGTCCAGGGGCGAAGATCTAAGCTGTCCGCGGCAGTACCACGGAGGACCGCTACCAGGCGACAATGGCCTGCTTGGATCTTCCAGTAAAAACGTCAACGATCTGCAGGTATATACATTGTTATCATCATCGATACCTGATGAGGGAAAACCATCTTCCATATTATGAACTTGGATTGGAGTCCCGGCCAGTTCATCGAGCGCGACCGGCCACAATTGTTCTTTAATGATCTGATTCAGCTCAATCTTCTGTTTTGGATTCGCAAGAAAAACCGTCTTTGAGTCAAGCGACGGGTCTCCCCGTTCTTCTCAAGAAAACACTCAAGCTCAGACATCTGCCGCTGTCCGGATTTATTTTTTTCATTCATGTCTCATGGTCTCTTTCGGCGCTCTATGGCCTGCTATTCTTAGTCATCGGTAGGCGGACGGGGGATTAGACGTTCCAGTTTCACAATCAAATCGGGTATATGAACGGAAGCGACCTCCCAGACCAAAATATCCCGATATCACCGTATTCATGGATAAGGACGTTTCTGAGCCCGATAATCCGCTGCCATGGAATCTCAGGATGTTCGTTCCTGAATTCTCTTGAAATTCTTCCAGCAGCCTCGCCAATTATCTCCAGGTGTCTTTCGACTGCCCCACGCAACATCCGATCTTTGAGATAATCTTGATATGAACAGCCTGATATAAATGATTTGATTGCCTTCGCCGCATCGAGCATGTCCCAAAGATTGGAGTCATCCTTCTTCTCAGGCAGCATAAACCACTTCCCTTGTTTTGAGGATCTCATGTCGGCGGAAAGGGTTACGTAGGCCTCCTTTAGATAGCAAATGAACCTTCCGCCCAAACATGGTCTCCAATTCATCAATCATGTCAACCCAGTCGAATAGGCTCCAACGTACGTCCTCTGGAAAAGTCACCAGAATGTCAACGTCACTATCAAGACGAAAGTCATCATGCAGGACGGAGCCAAAGAGTGCGAGTTCGGTCAGCATCCACTTACGACAGAACTCCGCTATTCTCTCTTTCTGGACCGCAGTCTTTACTTGTTTCGTCTCCATTCGGGGAACCCGCTTACCAACCGTTGTTTTTCAATATAGCAAATCTTAAGAGTATTTAAAAGTCTTATTACTGGGCCCTCTTTTAATATTGACCCCGGTTTCCCTAATTTTGATTTTGACGGCCCATGAGACTTTAGGGCATAGTGCATTCCCCCGCTCCTTCCCTCTTTCCTGGTGAATCGCCCCTTCCTAACTTGTTGTCCTGTAAGGGATGGGAGAAAAGCTTACCCAATATTTTATATGGTTTTAAGGATTAATTCTTCTGGAACCACGCCTTGGAATCTCAACGGTAACGGTAAAACGAAGCACGGGGATCTACCGTGTCGCTTTAAAATGGAATAAATCGGCCCAGTCAACTTTGTGAGGCTTCTTATTCTTCGGTGAGGATTCTTCTGAAGTGCCTCTGCTGGCTTCTTTCACTCCACTGCCTGAAGATTTTCTTTTGCTTTTCATCTCTCGCGCTTTCTACCGATTCCGGAGTCTCAATTTCAATCAAAGTCTCATGTCCTTTTTTCTTAACACTCAGGTCTGGCCTCACGCCCTTAACCGTGTCAGGTCGTTCCTGGTTTGGAAGGTCAGCCAAAACCTTATACCCCTTCTTTAAGTACTCGTTAGCTACTCTTCTAACCTCTCTATCATGCTCCGCTTGCCCCTTTTTAGACCTTGACATATCCTTCATCATCTATCCCCGCAGCCGTAATGCAGTGATATGCTGCCGATTTTTCAATTGAATCTGTCCAGGAAAGGAAGAGAGATTACCGTATTTCTGTTGCCCTGACACTTTGCTTTCCCCTCCTTAAGAATTCTTTCCATCTGATGGAATATGAATAACCCATCCCTTGATGCCCGCATACGGAGTGTCATTGCAGGTTGCCAGGACGACCTGACAGGATTTTGTAACGACCTCCTGCAAAATAAGGCAAAGGCGTTTCATTCGAATGGCATCTGCATTTACCAAACGATCATCGATCACAACAAGGTTACGTTCCTTACTGCTTAGGAGGACACCAATGGCCAAGCGTAGGAGCACGATAACCTGTTCATGTGTCCCGTAACTAAGGCTCTCCAATGGTAGTGGTTCACTGTATCGACTGCTACGGACCGCCACCGGAAGCATTTCCTCGTTAAGATCCAGAGAGTCATATGCATCCTCTGTCAACAAGCGAAGCCATCTGTTTACGAGCTCTGCCACAGGACCTACAAGGGCAGCCGATTGCTCTTTTCTGTACATAAGAATCATATCACGAAGGAGTTTTGCGGCGCTGGCCCGGCACTTTATAGTCTCAAGACGGCGTCGTTTAACTTCCAATTCCGCTTCTAAATCTGCCGTTTGAGAGTATAGGCTTTGGGCTGCAGCTTCTTCTATTCGTGCTTTTCGGTCCACAATCTCTTGTTCCAGTTTTCCCAATTGTGTCTCCAAATTTCGGACTCGCTCCAATGTCTGCTGATAAAGTTTTCTCGGGAGTTCAACGCGCACATCATAATCTTTCATTAATATTTCAAGATCATCCTTGGCCTGGCGCAATTCTCCCTTTGTCTGTGTAACCAGCGAACCCAGATGTCCCATTGTACCATATGTTTTGATGATCTCTGCATTCTCTTGTTCCAGGCTCTTAATTTGTGATTGCAGGCCCACCATCCGATTGGATGCTTCTTGAGCCTTCTTCATGTTCTCCCTGTGATCATTGTTTGCCCTTTTCTCGTTTTTTTGCTCTTCTCCAATTATCTTGATGACTTGTTTCTTTTCTTTCTCTAGATCCTCACACTTCTCTCTAACCTTCTGGTCATCCAAGTTCTTCCATTCTTCTGAAGCGGCCTCGACTTTCACCTTTTCGTTCTCAATGTTTCGTCTGGTATGTATCAACTCCTCCTCAGGTTTTCCTCCCTCGCCAAGAAGTTCGTCCATTCGTTTCTGAAGTTGCTTTACCTCTCTATCCAGATCAACATACTTTTGATAGAGATCAGATAAAGACTGTGAGTCATTGACCTTGAATCGATCCATCGTCGCTTTGATATTGTTACGGAGCTTTTTTGCTTTATCATTGAGCTCCTCAATGGAGGCTCCTCCACCATGGACTCTAACTTTTCCGATGTTTAGAATTGTAAACGTAGTGGGAGCTGTAACAAGAAACTCGTTCTCTGGAGTAAGTTGGGCTTCTGGGTTTACAGTTATGGCGGCCCGCTTGTCTTTAAGGTCAAAACCGACCCGGATAGCGCTTGCCTCAGCCTGGGCCTCTACTAGACGAAGTTGACTGAGGTTTTCCTGAAAGTCAGTCCATTCTTTCTTTGAAGGAGCATATAATTTAGCAAGTTCTTGTTTTTTAAAGACCAGTTCTTCTCTAACTTTACTAACCTTATTTAGGTGCTCCTGGAGTAATTCTTCGTTTTTTCTAAGCTGGTGGAGCCGTTCCAGTGACCGAAGGACGAGAAGGTCTGCTTCTATCTTCTGAAGATTAGGTTCGTATTCTTCTTTCCACTTTTTGTGATGTCTATCTGCTGCAAGAAACTCCTGACGCGCATCAGCCTGAAGCCTGTCAGATTCTTCCTTAGCCTGTTCCAATTCCTTTCTGAGTTCTTCGACTTTTTTGAAACGGCGTGAAATGGTTTCTTGATCACTTGAAAGCTTTCTCATTCTTTCTTCAATGTCTCCAAGAGTCTTTTCAACTTTGTTTTTCTTCTCTTCCACTGCGTTGGCAGCTTCTAGATCTCTTTTTGCTTCTTCGACTTCTGCTTCGCCCTCTCTTAAACGTAGCCCTTTTTCTGTCTTTTTCTCTATCAATTCTTCCAGGTCTGAGCGCAATTGTTCCATCCCTTCGGCGCGACGATGCAAATCTTTTAACTGCTCCTCCATTCGGGGAATCTCTTCTTGAAGCCCAGCAAGTTCGCTCCCGGATGCAACGCGTCCAGTTAGTGTAAAGTGGCAGGCGTAATTTCTCTCGACCAAGTTAAAGATGCGTTCTTCATCTGGGGATTTCACGACAAGTTGAACCAGACCCGATAGCCCTTGTTTAATACTCTTTGTCCATGCTTGTTCAGGGAGGGGTTCTTCCCGTTGAAGGTACCATAGTGCTTGGGCGAGTCCGCGGTGCTCTGGTTTGACCACTCGTCCCGTTATGGCGCCTTGTAGAATTGAGCGGAGTTCGTTGTCAGCTTTATCTCCATCAAAACTACGTTCCCACCCACCGCCTCGATCTGAATACAGCTCACAAATGGGTTGCTGGAGGAAACGCTTGACGACTTTGTGTCTTCTACCATTTGTTCTAAACACAAGCGAGGCTTCAGGGCCTAAGGAACTCCCGAGGGGCTGCATACGCCGAATTTCCTCTGTTTTCGAGGTATGTCGATCAAAGAGAATGCGTGTCAATGCCTCAAATAGTGTAGACTTGCCGGATTCATTGCGACCAACGACGAGATTGAATCCGTCCTCAAACCGAAATGTATGTGAGTCTCGGTATCCTCGCCAGTTTTTGATTGTGAGTTCCTCTATGACCATCCAGTGCCCTCACGCGCAAGCCTTTGAAGGAGTGCTTGCGCCTCCTGTACTATTTTACGATCTTCCTCCATGAACGCCTTGGCCGGGCCTTCAAGGATTCGTCCTTCTATAATCGCGGAAAGAGCCTCATTTACATTTTGCAGTATTCCATCTGGCAATCGTATCGATGTACCTGATAAAATTTGTGAGTAGGAATCAGCATCCCATTCTATAAGGAATGCCTCTTGTTCCAGTTCCTCCTGTAGGATTTTCAATTCCTGCAAAGTCCTATCATCAACGGAGGTATCAAGAACAGGAACGATGCGTAAAGCAACAAAAGCTAAAGGCCCTATTCCTTTAACTGTTCTCTCAAGGGTCTCTACATCTGTCACATCATTGATCATAGGAGTGAATTCAGCCCAAGTGAGGGTGCGTGTTCGGTGACGGCTAAGTTTTGGATTCTCCCCCGCCTTGCTAATTTCCACTAAGATTACGTCCCCTGCATCTTGCTCTCCGAAGTTCGTAGGTTCCGGGGTTCCAGAGTAAACGGCTTTGCCTTGTTTAAAAAAACTGTGCCAATCGCCAAGGGCAAGATAGTCCAGTTCACTCAATTCTGCCCGGTCCTTTGAGATAGGGAAGTTTACCGTGTCCGTATTTGGTATAATGTCAAGGGACCCATGCGCTATACCGATACGGATATGTTCATCCCTTTCAAATCTTCGCGGAATCCAAGAAGTCGGATCCAAACTGCTCCGTTTCTGAACCAAGGGGCATGGGTAGAGAACGGCAGTACCTCCAATTTCAATTTCTCTCACCTCTTTGCATAGAATGACATGGGATCCAACCTTACTCCAACTATGGCGATCCCATATACCTCCGGGAATTAAGGGGTCATGGTTTCCTGGAAGCACATAAACCGGGATGGGAGCAAAGCGATTCAAAATATCTACTGTCCGCTTCACAATAACTTCATCTACATCATGGTGTTCAAAGGTATCCCCGGCAATAATCACAAAGTCCAGATTCATATCTTTCGCCAGATTGACGATATGGGATGCTGCCTCAAATCTTTTTGCCCGAATTTCCTTTGATTTGGTCCCTGCATGAACAGCCCTTAAACCCATTTGCCAATCAGAAGTGTGAAGAAATCTGACCATTTAAGCTCTCCGCTATATCTTATAACTTGTGTTTTCTCGTTTATATTGGATGTATCTACTGCCCTTTATAGTAGGAAAATAGTCCAAATTCAAAAAACGATTCCTACACTATGCACCTTGCTCTCTGCGCTAGGCTAATAAAGCAGGGCCAACTTCTTTATGGATGATCCAAAGGTCCAATGTTATATTTCAAGACCCCGTGGTTCACTACGGTATTTTTTTATAAAAAGTAAAGCCAACGGACGGCGCACGGCTATTTTTTCCTTAAGGTGCGTCACAGTGCACCTTGAGTTCGGCCGGAGCAATACCTTCAAGCCGGTAGGCCAGGAAGACTCCTTGCTGAGACTTGTTGAGACAGTCCAGCTTTTCTAAAGCAAGAAGATAAAAATCCCGATTGCAGGTGAAGATAATGAATTGCCGCTGACTCGACAGTCCGCGAATAAGATCTAGGAAAGCACATACGTTCATCTCATCCATTTGCTGGACCGGGTCGTCTATGAAGATGGTGTTGAACCTTGACCACCGCTGCCGTAGGGTTCCCGCCAGAAATACAGTAATTGCCAGTGAGTTCATTTGTGCGTCACTGAAGAATGCCGATGGCGAAACCGCAATGTTGCCAAGCTGCTCACGAGCCACAGATGCTTCAGCCTCAATATCGAGTTCACGCGTTTTCTCGTCAACTCTGATTCTAACCTTCCCAAAGATGGGATGCGGATTCAGACGGTGATAAAGCCGTTGCGTTGTTGGCTCAAGACGTTCAAGATGAGAGCCGACCACACCCACTTGCTGCCTGACAACCTCGGCCTCCAAGCCATTGACAAGAGACGCCCAGTCACGCAATCGCGATTCCTCATGTGAACTAGTCTCGGCTTGCCGTTTTACATTGGCCTCGGCCCCTGCGAGGCCATCGATCTCCAGCTTCAGCCTGCCCAAACCAGCCACTTGCTGAAGAACCCGACGCTTCTCCTCCAAACCTGAAAGGGACTTATTCAGCTCCGATGACCTCTGCCTAACAGAGCGGATGCTTTCTATTGGATCCTCCGGGTCAACACCGACCATGCCACATGCGGCGATGAAATTAGTACAAATAGACTCGTACTGGTGGATCTGTTTCTCTTTGCTTGCCACATCTTCGTCAACTCTTCTTAGGCTATCTCGAAGCCCAGCGATCACTGAGTCAATTGTCCCCAATTCGGCCTCTCTTTTGGCAACCGACTCACTACATTCCTCTGACTCCGCCTGTGCCTTCGCTATCTCAGCGATCAACCAGTCGCCCTCAGGAAGTGAGCCAGGCTCAAAGCCCCGCTGCATCATGTCCGATTTGAAACCCTGGACCATGGCAACCAGTTGTGTACGTTGCTTCTCGTCCTGAATGGCCTTTTGGCGAAGTCCGTTAATCACATTCTGCTGTTCGTTGACACGAGAAGATAGCGAAGTGATCGCCTCCCTGAGACTGGCGGCCTCCAAACCCAAGGAAGCAACTTCGCATTCCTTTCTCGCTTCTTCTATTGTGCGCTGCCATGAAACTGTGTCCTCTGCAGAAACCACGATGGACAAGCCAGCACACTCCGCAAGGAATTCTTGCAATGCCTTTGTCGCGATAGTCTTGGTTGAGCGCACTTCCTTTAATTCGGTTTCCAAGCTGTGTATCCCAACTGTAACCGAATTGAAATGAGTCTGTTTCGTTTCAATGTCCTTCTTTGTATCATCTATTTGATGAGCCAGGTCTTTTAGTTTAAGAGGAACGGCAGATAGGTGTTCTCGGATAACATCCTTCGCCTCCTCGTTAGAATGGAAACCCCGGCCGCAAAGGGGGCATTCGGTTGATTGTACCAGTTCCGCAAGCTTAGCCAAAAACGAACTCAGCACATCATACCGGGAAGCCTCAGAATTGTAAGCTCTTTGAAGCTCATCGAGGCGTGCTTGTGCTGCATTCACTTCGTTCCGGGCCGAACTTGCTTGTCGCTTCATTTCAACTATTCGGGATTCGTGTCGCTTTTCCTTCTCATCAAGCTCTTTTAAATCCTGCCACCTACCCTGGACCTGAGGGAGTTGTTTCAAAAGAGTACTAAGAGCTTGATCCCTGTTCGCCCTTGCAGCTATTTTCTGTTCGATATCCTGCAGAAGGGATCGTTTGGCACTGAGGGACTCATTTCGTTCCTCAAGAACGGCCTCAGCCCTCTGAATCTCTTCCCGCTGGTTTGTCAGAGAATCCCCTGTACGTCTAAGTGTTTCGCAGCCCTGACGGTAAGCGGGCAGATTCTCCTTGAGCCAAGTCAAATCTACATAATGTCTCGCGGCCTTTGATTGTGTCGTTCTGAGAATCTGCAGGCGCGTCTGGATATCCTGGCGTGCCTTCTCCTCATTCTGCAAGTCATTACGCCCCTTCTCCGACGCGCTCTTTGCGCCTGCGATCTCTGTCCTCAGACTCTGGCAGCGCGTTCGCGACTGGATGTACCCCTGCAATTCTTTCTCTAAGCTATTTAGCCGCACCTGGAGGTTCTCAATCGCTGTCTTCTTGCCGCGAATCGCAGCTTCGGCGTGAACCGCGATGAGCTCCAACCGATGCTCCGCAGATTCGCTATCGGCCCGCTCGATAGCAGCCTCATCAACCGTGCACTCGAAGCTTCTGAGCCCCTGTAGAAGTTCGAAAGCCAGGTCTGCTGGGTCCACACCAACGGTTACTGCGTCACGCAGCCTCTCAAAATCCTTCCGACGTTCACGGAGTTTCGTTGACACGTCCTCCAGTTCGCTCCTCAGAGACTTGTTCTTCTCAGACGTGACCCCAACATGCGAACGTAGATGTCTCAAAACAGTGGCCACTTTCTCCCTGAATCGAACAAACTCCTCCGCTCCAATCATATTCGTCAGAATATCAAACCGTTCGGCAGATTCGATCTGCTCAAGGAACTGACGGATATTGTGCTGTGAAAGTATGTGTGAACCTCGAAACAGGTCTCTTAGTCGCCCTATCCCCAGCCGCGCCTCTGGCGAAGGTGCCTTTGTACCAACGACATGATCGATAATGGCACGATCGTCCGCCGCACTGTGAGATCCGATTCGCCGCTCAATCAACCGACCACGCTTGAGGCGGCAGATGGGTTGGCGGTTGCTCAAATGGCAGATAACCTGTGTCTCGCCCTTATCTGCAAATACATTGACAACGGGATCCGGCCCACCTTTCGCAGACCCCTTTGCAAGTCGACTCACTTGGCCCGAAATAGCCCATTCCGCAGCGTCAACAATTGAGGTCTTTCCTACGCCGTTGGGACCATAGATAAAGACCACATCGCCTGCCAGTGGCATATCCTCCGGCCGCAGACGCCTTATCCCTCTGAAGTCCGTGATGTTAAGAGCCTCCAACTTCGTCTGGAGTGACTGTATCACCCTTGGCGTTATTACCTTTTCGCTCCTTGAAGGTTCCCCAGTGGAGTTGTACGTGCCCTCCAAGATTTTCTGGAAGATCCGCTCCGCACCAGGGCTATGACTCGCCAAATCAGCAATGAGGCGTGAGTCATATCCCTTCACCGCTTCTCGCACACCGGCGGCCACTGAGGTCGGCACTCCGCTGATCAAATCGCCTGGGGGCCAAAACGGCAAGTCGGCCAACACATCACGGATATCCCCACCATTCACGTTGAGCACGAACTTCCTGCAGACATATCGGTCGTCGACAATCTCACGTCTTGAGGCAGAATCCAGATACGTATTTCCTTCGACGATCAATACGAGGTTGAGGTCCCGCGGCCATTCCGCTCCCATCGTACTACGAATTTGGAGGATTTCAGCCTGGGCCTCTCGATAGACCTCCGCAAGCAACTCAGCCCGCTCGACCACCGCAAAGAAGGCAATATAGCATGGAGTTCGAAGCACCAAGTCTGATGTCGGGCATTCTTTGATTGTTTGAATGGCCCGATCAGGACCACCAATCTCGCTTAAAGCCACTTTTAGCTGCTCAAGAAATAGATATCTACCCAACAAAGCACCCCATTTCGCTTTTCAAAAACTCTTCTATTGTATTAGCTTGTCTTGCACCCTCAAAGAGCGTATCCTGGCACACATAAAACCGGAGTGGGGTTGATTTGGTAAAAGAATTCTCATCGTCAAGCCTGTTTGGGTCTGCCGGTTTTGTGAAATCGAGTGAACTGGATTTGACAAGGGGCTGCACTAGGCCACGTGACCTCAGCATTGCAAGCAATACAGGTTTTCTGCGAGTATCAGGGCGGTAGTATTGCCCCTCAAACCTCTTTCTGTAATCAACTTCCATTTCGTCCCACGAATACTTTCTGTCTGCACCATCAAGCAACGCTAAAGCTAGAAATTCGCCCAGCAATGCCGTCCATTGCGGTGAAGTCTCGAAGTTCACTGGCTTCAGCTCTGCTAATACGCTCAAAGCGGAAAGCATTTCAACCACAGCTTCGAACTGCAAGCCCGACCATAAGTCTGGGTTAGTACTCCCGTCTTTATGCATGTGCAGCAGCAGGTGAACCAACTCACGGGCACGCCCACACCTCAACATGAACAGGTCTTTCCGTATTTCTCCATAGTGCCGCTCAAGAAGCTGGCTCTGGCCTACATCAAAACCTTGCCATCGCTTCTTTTCATCTTTTGTCGGAAGGGCAGAAATTAGTACATCACGCAATCTGCACGGAAGGCAATCGCATTCAACAAATGTACCCACTGCGCATGAGGTACCTGGGAGACATGAACATGCAGCAGGATCGCAACCTTCCTTGATCAAATAGCTGCGAGGGTTTTCTAAGGGTTGCCGTGGGTTCCCAGAGTCGCCGATATTGTGTGACGGGGGGACGAGAGTGGCCACGTGTATTGCATGCGTGCGTTTCCGGAAGACTGCCGAAGTGAGATCGTCCGAGTCAGATAATTCATATCCCTTTGGTCCGATATCCAAGATAGGTATTTGCCATCGACCCGCCCTATAATGGAACCCACTCCTCCCGTATTCTGACGGCTCTTGTACATTGGCGGCCTTGTTGATGACAACGATGGCTAACATGTCATTCTTAAACGCCCTGTCCTGATAATTGATTAAACGGCTTGCGTTCTGTCTGATGGATATGTGGCCCGGTTGCTGATTGCACTGAGGTAGAAACACGAAATCTAGAGCTGCTGCATCTCCTGGCTGTGTGTGAGTAATAAGCTTGCGGCACAGAGCAATATTGAGAGACTCTTCACCCTCCATCGTGATGTGGTCAAAGCAGATTTGGCACAAGAAGGCAATGCGGGGAGCGGTGAAGTAAAGTACACGCTGGCCATGTGCCATGTTGCGTGGCTGTTCCCATTGGGATGGGCGAAGTTTTGCCTGAAAATGCCAACTCAATGGGCCATCAACTGACTTAACCGCTATTACGCAGAGGTTTACAAATGCTCCGGCGGTAAAGACCGGTTTTGCAGCATCGACACCTGGAGCAAACGTATTAGCTACTTCGTGGGCTTGTTGAGGGGTCAGCCCTTCCAATCCACCGATGAAAACAACTTCACCTTCGGCCTGTTGCATCTGTTGACGAAGGCACTCCAGACCATCCGGGTCACTTACCGGAATGGCAGCCTCAGGAAACAAAATGAAAGGAATAGGTACTCTGCGTTCCTGATTCTCGCCCTCCCTGATCTGAAATGCCTTTTCAATTAGAGCCTTTTGGGCCTCCCTGCAGATCCCTGAGATTCGAAACGGAATTGCTGCATCAGGCACAAGCTCGTATTCCGGCTGGATAATGACCATGCCCAGTCTCTGCCCAGCATCAATGCTAAAGCGGTCCAGATTGACGCGCTCTACTTCGAAATCCCAACTGTCGTCTGGCATATTCCTGCTCCCATCGAACCCCTCAAAACACTTTTTGACACAGATAAGTTGAAATGGTGGCACACATTCCAACGATAAGCTCTGCTTCAGCTCTTTCGGGGGTCCTACCTTCTCGGACATGCCGTCCCATTTCGGATGCATACCCCCAAGCCTTTTCGACTGCTTCATTTAGAGGCTTAGGAATCCCTAACTTTTGTCCTTCTTTCTGCAAAAGGTCACCCAGAGTGCGGGAAGGTTGTCTGCAAACATCCCTGGCAACGCACTCAAGAGCAGCCATGGAATGCTGAATGGCACCCGTTATATCAGGTTCAGGTCTTCGGGATAGGTTAGCAATAGCTTCTCGCAGCTTAGATTCGGCTGTTGGTCTTCCGTTTTCCAACAATGCGGTTTTGGCTTTTTGTATGGAGTCTTCGAAAACATCTGTACCTCTCGTCTGAATTTCTCCCCCCACCATCTGCCAGCCTATACCTAATTCGCCGAAAACTTCATTCAATTGTGTCTCAAATTTCCGCTGTGGTTCAGTTCCGTAGTATTGTCTTGATGTTGGAGAGGACCAAGGGTCTTAACCAACTCTTCAGAGATGTCATATACTTTGAACCAAGGAGCATTCCCCATAAGGTCTTTAACTTCTTCCCAGACATTTGGATATTCTGACCAATTATTCAGATCCGGTGCTTTCAAAAGGACTTTGCACAATGTCTCCCGGATCTGTGAGGGTTTTAATCCCAAATTACATGCAATTTGGATAATGGCCATTCTAAGTTCTTCAGGCGCAGCCTCTCGAATGGTTATCTCAGGCATCGGTCGTCGATATCCGAAACGTTTTGAGAAACTGTTTTCCATAAGTCTTTGTTCCCCTTTAATCATCCACTAATAGACTTTCAACTTATTACTTCAAGGTAATTTTGATTCCAAATTATCCCACACTTCCAATACTAAGGGTCTTGTTCGGTATTCGCTATACTCATTCCCCTCTTTTTCTTTTAGGACACGGAAGGTTTCGCCCAGGAAATCTCGCCATATAAAATCTCAAATACTTGACATTTGAAGATGTGACCCTCTGGCCGCCTTTCTTTTCCCGATGGTAGACACCTCAACTTTTGCTTTGGTCCCTCAAAGAGCCCCCATGGCCTTAAACACGGCATCTGTCGGATCCGAATAAAAGCTCGTTTGGAATTTTGCGAACAACTCGCCAGGGATGGTGGGAATGTCCCGGACACTTGCCATGGGAAGCAAGATACGTTTTGCCCCGCTATCGAAGGCAACCTGAAGCGATTCAGCCAAATTCTCAACTGGGATAATGTTCCCACCCAAGCTCATGCTCCCAAGAACAACGATTTGCTGTTGCACAGGCTTCCCGAGAACGGCGGAACAGAGAGCCACAAAGGCTGAAAGCGTCAACGCTGAGGCAGGTCCGCTGTTTTGGAGTTCAACAATGTGAAGATGGTAGTCGTGATCTCCAGGCTTGATCGATGCACTGACCCGTGAAGCATTAGCCCTGAAGTAATCGAATCCTATTTTGATTGCCTCCTTGGCCGCAGTGCTGGAGCCAACCCCAGACATCTTAAGTGCCCCGTTGCCTGCGGTAACCTGAGTTTCTACGCGATACAAGCCCAGATGCCCCTCACTCCCGGTTGCAACGGTATGGAGGACACCAGGATTCAGTGGCCCATCTGGTATTAGCAATCCGCCACCCTGTTCGGGCACACTGATGAACCTCTCCTCCATCGACTCCTGATCGATGTAGCTGAAATGAACGTCAAAGAATTCCATACCGCCAATTTTTTTGAGTTGTTCCTTAACCCTGCGCCGGACTTCGAGGGCGTATTCTAAACAACGGCGAACGGCATCCTTGGTGTACTCCTCGTGCGGATATAAGAGTTTTAGAAGTCCAGAAACGGTGTGCTTGACAGCAATAGTGTCCCGCTGGTTTAAATCTCGTCCCAGTTTGAAAAATTTGTTAATCGCATCCCCAAAATTCCGTTTCCGCATCTCCCGCATCCACTCGGCAAGGTAGTCTACGATGAGGCCGTACTGGTTCGTCAAATACTCTGGCCGCATTTTGGGGATTTCCCACCCTGGGATATAGGCGTGGAATCGATCGAAGAAAGCTGAATCGATCATGTCTTCTGGAAACGGGGCCAATAAGTGGTTCGTTTTCACCAAAGTATCCACCGGCTGGTTCAGGTTGCCGACGAAGACCATCGAGGCGTAAGCGTTGATGGCATCCCGGCCACGCGCAAATGATCCCGAAGCCATGTAGTCCTTCATGATCTGAACGCCATCTTTTTCTTTGAAGGAGATTCCTGCCACTTCGTCAAAGGCCACTACGTCCCACAGGCCAACGAGACCAACCATATGGCGAGCCATATTGTAAAAGAGGTTAGGAACCGTCGTTTGCCCCCCTGAGATCAGGATGCTATTGGGGCTAATTTCCTTGTAGATATGGCTTTTCCCTGTGCCTCGTGGACCAAGCTCACAGCAGTTGTAGTTATTCTCAACCAGCGGAATCATTCGAGCCAGCAGATGCCACTTGACCCGCTCGGGAAAGTTTGTCGGCTCCATGCCGGTTGAACGAAGCAGGACGTCAACCCACTGTTCTTCCGTAAAAGCTCTCCGTCCCTCGAATAATTCTTCAAGATCCATGTTGGGCATCTGTATCGGTTTTAACTCGCGTAAAATAAAGGGCGACCCCTTTTGACCTTCCTCGAAGAAATATTCCAGAGTGACAATGCACCAAATCCCCCCGACCAAAAGCTTCTCATATTTCTTGACCGTAGCGCTGTCAACCTCAACCCCCTTCACGCCGAGGTTGGCAAGAAGCGCCTCATAAACATCCCGCTTTTCGTTCAGTATAACCGTCGCCTTGTCAATGATCTTAAGGCTCCCACGCTCACGGATTGTTGATTTGACCTTCTCCGCCTCATCAGGTCGGACATAGTTCTCAGCCAAGATACGTTTGACCGTTTTTAGTCCTTCTTGGATTACCTGCTCGTCGTTTGAAGCACAATAATTGCCGAGGAGGTATTCCAGTACATAAACGGGTACGTTTGCCCCTTCTTTGACCAGCTTGGTTAAGTCCTTCCTCACGACTCGGCCTGCAAAGTGCCGATTCAAGAGGTCGTCTAAACTTGTGTCGATTGTAGTAGTATCAGAAGTCATCATAGAATGCCCTGTCGATTACCACAGGCACGCTCTGCTCTTCGATGCCGATCTCGGCATCCCGCAGAACAAGCCGATAAGAGGTTTTCTTGTTGTACTCCCGGTCTTGTAAAACTAAATTAACCCATTTCCTGCGCTCATCCATTTTGTCCGATGTACTATCGAAGATAACGGTTTCCGTGTTCGTCACCGGCTCATCGCCCTCATAAATTGCTATCTTCAATGTGATTGGTTTCACTCTGTCCCCTACCGCTTCCATTTGGATCAGTTCGAACCGATGCCGATTTGTTGTAATCTTGTGACTCCCCCCCAAAACACGCACAGTAACAGTCTTTGTCTTTGTCTCCTTGACTGACTTACCCTTGATATGCTTGACAATGATGACTGGCACCACGATTTCTTGAAGCATAGCGCCGCCGTGGATAAACCGTGCTCCTCCAACGAAATGAAACCGATTTGCCGCCTTGGGAATCCAAAACTCCATGTCTCCTTCTGCCCTTGCCGTAATGGCCGTCTTCCCATGCCATACTGCTTCATGTTCGGGTAAATTGAAGCCGATCAGATATCGTTTCTTCGCCTTGACAGTACCCTCCGGTTTTTCCTCCAGCTTGCTCTTTTCCGGTTCAGTAGGCGCTGTTTTAGTGAAAAGGAATCCATGGTCTGCCGTGATAACAATATAGTTGCCGTTTAAGTTATTTATAATGTAAGTAACCAGTGAGGCCAACTCATTAATCGCCGACCGTACAGCTTCCATCGTGCCGTCTTCTGTCTTGCTGTCATCACCAACCGCATCAATCTTGTTATGAAAAACATAGACAACCCGCTTTCCACTTACAAATTCCCGCCCCTCATCCTTTTTCATTGCCATCAGATCTTTAGATGAACATACCATGCCTCCCATGGCCTTGAGAATTTCGCTTCTCTGGTCTAATGAATTGGTTGGCTTTCCATCGACAAGAACCTCACCATTCGGTTTAAAGGTCAATGTCTCATAGGGCAGCAGACTGGCAATCCCAAGCGAAGTGAATGAAGGAAGCACACCAAGCTGTGACGCAAGTGTTGCTTCAAAACGATACTTGCCATTTAGTTCACGAGCAAGTTCCTGGGCTGCTTCGTAACGGAAGGCATCGCTAATGATAACGTAGGCCTTACGGGATTCTGCCTCTTGTAGACGTGGCTGAATATTTGTTTCGTAAAACCGATACTGGTTAGGAACCTGATCTATTTGCCATTTTTTTAGAAGGGATGCTTCACGGTTTGGTTCGATAAACTTCCCCCAACTTAATGCAAGGTTAGGAACGTACCAGTTTGTATAGACGCCTTCCATGGTTTCTCGAAGAGGCTTAAGTATATTCCATCCCTGTGACTCAGCCTGATCAGCGGCTTCATAGAAATGCCGGTACAACTGGTCGAAGCGATAAAGTTCATCTTTATAAGCGTGGTACATCGTTTGGGCATCCGGAAAGTCAAACATCTGTTGATGTTGATTGCGCAGAGCGAAGAATTCAGCAGCAGCGACCAAGGCATCGTAGACGGCGTAATAAGCCTTACGGGGAACTTCGATGGCTCCAATCACATTTGGCGAGGCCCAATGTCCGGCCTGCCTTTGGCTGGCAACAGCCCGCACCTCTTCCACGTTTATAGTATCTGCCGTATTTTCCACACGTTCCCGTAGGCTGCTTGCTATCGATTTTTCAACCTCCAGGAAGGTCATCACGTTTAGTAGATCGTCGTTTTCCAACCCCTGCAGGTGATCCTCCAGTCTAATTAGCTTCGCTACCTCTCCAGACAGCCGGTCATAACTACTCCCTCGGCTGGCGCTATCCCGCCATTGGGCTAAACAGACAATAGCATTGGCCCGTCCAGAGGGAGGTAATACAAGATGATGCAGAGCCAACGGCAAATCAGCCCCCAGGTGATACGCGTAATCTGTAACAATAAGCCGGATCAAGAGTTTCTTCAGGCTTGGGTCTTCATTTTCATCACTATAACCAAATGATGCTTTGGTCATTTCCCAAAATGGTTTGGCAAGGTCATATTTTTCGATTTGCTCCCATACTAATGGCGTTCTATCCAGATCAATCTCTTCACCGTTTTCGGTATATGCGTGAAATAAGCTCCGGATGATGTTGAAGAATTCAGGTTGTTCAGCTTTCACGACAACGGAGATTATCTTGCGATCAATGTCGATAGCAGTATCATCAGGTGCGATCAGTGGTTTGAGTTTCTGAAGTCGTTCCCTGTTATCGAAGAATTTTCTACGTTCAGCCAAGTGCTGACGAAGGTGTTGGTTGGCCAGACCAAGTTCATCAAGGATGATTGATGCTTTGTCGGCCCTGAAATTCCGGCTATACAACCGAATATCAAGAAGCCAATCATTATCGTAGTCCGGTTCGTCATTAGGCGAATAAAGAAGAAATCTTCCTGCCGGGTTCTCCCGCTCAATTTGGATCTTAGCTTTCAAGGCACCTATCTTGTCGAGGCGCAATATATTTACTGTTGTTTTCCCAAGCGTCAGAAAAGGCAAACGATCCATGAACTCAAGAAACTCTTGCTCTGGGTCATTCCAAAAAACGATCCTCTGCCCTTCTTCGTTAAAAAGACGGTCCAGAGCTTCATTAATTTGTTTAGTGTCAATCACTCGTCGCTACCTCCGGTTACTGTTTTAACCTCAGCCAGGAGGTCGCCGAACTTACCGTAGTTGACTTTTACACCATCATCGAGATCAAGGCTAATCCGCAGATCGGCATAATGCCTTAGCTTTTCATCGAAAGATTTAAGTTCTGCCTGTTGTTTGATGAGTGTGTCACGCTCCTTCTCCATCTTCTTACGGTGCGACGTTGATGTGGCGTTTTGAATTTCGTCCCTTAATTGCTCAATACGGGAAGCAATTTTGCCTTGCAAAGAAATCACATACTCCGTCCGCATCCTTGAAAGAGTAGCCTCGTTGTAGCGGTGAAGGTAAACCAGGCACTGGAAGGCCCGTAGCTTACCACTTGAAAAGAGCCAGTAAATAGGGCGTTTTTTATATCTCTTTAAATGGTCTCGGAAGAAACTTTGTGCCAGGTACCGTCGGATCGTGTCACGTGATTGCTCATCGTGATTAGGACCGAGGCTTTCGGCAATGAATCTGAGGTTTTCCTCCAAATGTTCCTTGGGCCATGCAACGTCGATGAATTCCATCAGTCGATTGCAGGTGTCGTCGTGAAACCAGTCTCCTTCCATGACTGGTATGATGCCATCCGGGTCAGCAGGAAAGGTCTTGTACTGATTGGAGTTGAAATCCTTATTACCGCTGCCAGCGTAGATCAGCCCTGGTTTGTCCAGGCTATATCGCCCTACCATACAGCCGATAGCATAAGAGATTAGCTGTTTGATGTTTTCTTCCCGGTCCGGTTGGGTTAGTGTGATCTGGTCTTCTGGAACCTCAGGGGAAAGTTCACCCTGTAGGCCATAAGCTTCAATGAAAAGACGGTTGTTCTTTTCTTCCAGCTCTTGTAGCCGATGGACTCTTGTTTTACAGCTCGAAGACCATTGTAAGAAACTTGATTCGACCGTCGATAAATGAAAAATAAGCAAAGGGTGCAGATTAAAGTCCCAGGAAGTTTCAGATTGATCCCAATCTTCCCGTGATAATTTAATGCATTCAGAAGATACGTTAGTTACTGCCCCTTGAATCTCCAAGATCTCTTTTCGTAACCAGGGTAGTTCCGCAACGTTGCCTATCTGGAAATTTAAAGTCGGATTGGAAGTATGTAAGCATTCGGACGCAAGCTTCGAACACATAAAACCTATCACGACAAAGAACATATCTTTATCCGAGCAGAACGCTGAAGAACCTCCAACATCGAAAATAAATCCAGATTCACAATATCGTGCCCCAAATTCCAAGCCAATCAATGACCAAGTTATTGAAGGATGAAAATAGTAATCGGTGTTTTGAGGGCGAGAGCGAAGTTTTCCATTCTCATCAAAACTGTTGCGAATTTCTTGTCCGTCTTGGTGCCAGTTCACTACATATTCGTTATCTCCATACCACTTTCGATATCCTCCCCCTTTGTTATATGGAAACCACTTCTTGCCCGACTGCATTGCAGCCATGCGACTCGGAATCCCAAACCCGATGTTGATCAAATTAACCTCATGCCAGCGACGTAGAAAACGGTCATTTTCGCCTGTAGCCAATCCTTGCCTTGGTTTGGCTACTTCTTCCAAAGGCACACTTCGTTTAAAAACATCTCGCAACTTCTCTCCAACCCAATAGGATAAAACTGTCCCAGGCATTACTGTAAATTCATCTTGGTTCATTCGGTAAAAGGCTTCTGATCTTAATTTCTCAAGGAATATGTTTTCCTTATCTGCGGACTTCGGCGCACTATTTACGTCACAGTAGGTTCCTTTGAAATCTTTAATCTTCAGGTTCCGAATAACGAAGGCGCAGGCAAGGGCGAATTTTGAGTTCAGTTCTGGAAAGCTGTTGAAGCCAATGTGAACTAAACTCGAGATCGTACTCTTATCAACAATTTGCCCCCGTAGGACATCATAAGATGGAAGGAACATCCAGTTTTGCATCGTTACCAATGCTACGTCACCAGAGAATGACGCTAATTCTATACACCTGCTGATGAACATTGCGAAGAGATCGGATTTCCCCTCGGGAAAATTCCCCTCTGCAAAATCCTTCATTTGTTTATTAAGGAACCTTCCCCCCATATACGGTGGATTCGCCACCACACAATCATATTTCCCAGCTAATATCTTTGCCTGCTCTACAAAAGGAAGGATAGTTGCTGCGGCTTTCTTGGCAAACATATCTCCGCTCTGGAGCTTTGTCTTGATAATTGTTGATAATACATGCAGCTTCTCAACAAGTTCATCAGGAATCCTAAGCAGTGATCCAAATGTTTTCCCATGGTTGAAGAGTTCTAACAATTCAGCAATATCCTGTCGACTAACCCCTGAAATATTTCCCAGCAAATGATCGGATATCTGGTTCACATTCAGCCCTTTACTCTCCTGAATTGCCAATACATTGGGTTGGACGCTGCTACTGAAGATACGGCGGTCGTCGGCACGGGCTTTCATCATTAGCGCAAAGGCCGCTAATTGTGCAGCCCGGTCGCAGATTTCCAAACCGAATAAGTTCTTTTGTAAGATCAAGGAAGGAATATCTTTGATTCTGTAACCACGCTCCTGGTAAATCGCCTTGAACAGATCATAAGCCTCGACCAGAATATGCCCCGAACCACAGGCGTCATCAAGAAAGGTGATCTCTTCCGGGTTCAGGCTTTCCGGTGTAGTGGTCTTAAGTTGTGCCTGGACATCGAGGGTTTGCTCAGTAGGCTCGATGTAATAAGCCATCTGCTGCCGCAGAGGGGAGTTGGAATAGGTGGCCAACCATTGCCGTCCCAAGCTATTCTGAACCAGATACCTCACAATCCAGTTGGGCGTGAAAAACTGTGTAGCCGCTGGAATGTCTTCGCTCTTTACTACTTTGCCAATAACCTGATCCTTTTTCTCCGAAATATAGAACTGGTAAATCCACCCGATAATTTCAACTTTCTGCCAGTCTTCTTCATCTGTTTCGTTCACCAACTTACGGATGAGTGAGTCATGGCGAAGCAAATTGTCAGGAAGAAGAAGTTCTGTTTCGTCGTTGATCCATTCGAAAAGAAACGGCATGGCCGAGTGAAGGGCATTACACTGTGAGATCAGGATCAACCGATAGAGCTCCTCCTCTTTATTACCTTCAAGCTTCATTTCGATCACTTTAGTTCTGTCCAGCCCTGGCAGATCGACATGCTCGGCATGTTCAAGGATTTCGGGAATCGTTTTCCCCTCCGGGTGGCTGAGCACTCGATAGCCATGGTCCAGGTAACCGTGTACCTCCATAAAGCGAATGGCCATGAACCGATTGAACCACGTGTAAGCCAGCATTTCCATAACTTGCTCAAAGCCATGCCGGGAAATCTTGTCCTCCAATGCCCTCCTCTTCTGAACCACAGAACGAGGGAATGCCCTACCAGCGATGAGGGCCACGTCTCCTTTTTCGATGATCGCCTCAGTCTTCTTGGGAGTCAGACCATAATATGCTGCTCGGTCTGTAACCGCTTGGATGAAATCCCGGCGAGCTTGTGGCGCATAATTCTTGAGTTTGGCACGGTTCATGGAATCAACTTTCGGTCTGCCTTAACGAATCTTGATTCGCTCATCCTTGGCGATGGCCTCCTCAAGCTCCTCTCGGAGGGTTTTAATGAAACTGTTCACTTCTTCGAGGGTCTCTATATATGAAGTTTTAACCATTTTTGCCGGTTCAACAATCCGTTGCTTCTTTACGGTCGGCTTTGGTTCGGTCCCCGTTCCTTTACCAAGGTTTTTTTCCGCTTCCTTCTTAACATATTCTTCGATGAGCAGAATTGAAGCATCGTACTGTTTTAGGGCCTCGGCCTCTGCCTGCGTAATATGAGCCAGGCTGTTTTGGATTTCAATTTGGTTACAAAGCGCTTCCAGCGGCTTGAGGCAGGAGGATCTAAGTGTCTCGTTACCTTGGGCTATTTGGATATCTTTGGTTAAGCTTCCAATATATCCTTTGATTTTCTCGGTGGCTTGTTTTCGACGCTCGGTAACAAGCCCCGAGTTGACGTTGTTCACCTTTGTGATTAGATCTTCAGCTTCCTTTATGAGACCGTAGGGACTAGGCACTTCCAAGATTTCCTTCATCCGCTTGAGAGCCGGTCCAGCCGGAATATCCCTCTCAAGTTCCAACTGGTTCAACCGGAATCGTGAGTATGCCTTGCGAAGTTTCTCCCAAGTCGGTTTTTGGTGCTCATAGAAGTGCTCCAGGTCGTTGAATTGGTCTGCCAGATCGAGCAGGGCTTTCTTCTGGCTGTTAAACTGTTCGATAAACTTGTAACTGCTGTCGCAAGCCAGTAGTTTCTTGACCAAGATAAGGCTATTAGCGATTTCGTCCCTACCCGGGTAGTCCCCTGTATCGGCTAATGGTTTATAGCTGTTTAATGAGGATTGCCAACTTTTAAGCTTATCCTGCAAAAAGGAGAAAAGAGCATCTTCACCATCCGGCCCCATCTCATGAAATAACTCCTTACCAAGACTCCGGCCAGTTTGTAGGGCCTTAGGATCGGAGGCTTGCCGTTTGACAACGACTATCTTCCGTTGCTTGCTCGGTGTGGTGATTGCGTCGTATGCCTTTTCGATGGGAACCAAAGCACCTTCCATCATCAGGCTAATTTCACCCAAAACCATTAACCGGGCGACGAGTATAAGCACTTCGCCATCAGGCCAACCATAAGGACGGAGTGCGTATCGCTTTTCGATCATGTCATGAAGGATAATTTGTTTGTTTGCGTGATAGGAGAGCTCGATATAATTGCGCAGTTCATCAATAGCCTGTTTGTTTCCTTCTTCCATTTCGATGGCAAGGGTTTGCTGGCCGATATCGTTGCTGCATAGAATGGCTTGTATTTCCTTTAAAGGCTCTGGGTTGAGATGTTTCAGATAGCCCATTTTAGTGAAGGTATTTTGAACAAGATATTCGATGGCTTCATTCAGTGCGGCCATTGGGGCAGTGGCTTTAAGTTTAAGCGATTGGCCTGCGGCATAGTAGTCAGCTCCAGCGACCATCTCAGCTAACAACGTTACCAGACGGGTCCGTCGTTCCTGATTATCCTCGGAAATGCCTCGCAGAATGCGCTTGGTTGATTCAGGAAGTGTACCGTCGTTTTTATGTTTCACATACTTCTCCGTCTGCAAATAAGTCCTCAGTTCCCTTCCAAGGGTCTCCTCATTCCCTAATTTGATTAGGACATGCCCATTTTCAGCCGTGCTTTCAAGGACACACTTTGCTTTCTCATACAAATCGTATTCATCGTTGAGAGAGGTAACGGTCGCCACCTGTAACGCGCCATCTAACCGGTTTCCAATGGGCTGCAGGTCGCAGAGTCTGTTAAACGAAAAATCCATTTTATTGACTGGATAACGATATTTTCGCTGATCTTTGAGCACATCGTTAAAAATCAGTTCGCCGAGGAATTTGGAGTCCTCACCACTACCGAGATCAACCGTTTTGATCTCCCTGTTGATGTCTCGTTCCTCATTTGTGAGAAACAAGTATATGTCCCCGTTTCGACTGATAAGAGTCTCCTTTTCCAGCCGCTGAAGGCTTTCTTCAATTTTGCGGCGAAGGGCCAGCCGATCAGCATCAATTTCTTCCATGCAAAGCGTGATGAGGTTGTCCACATTTCCCTTGATCTCTTCGACGTAACGGATAAGGAAGAGAATTTGAAGTAGATGGACATCAAACGGCTGTTCCAGGCTGGGATTGTCTTTTGCCTGATCGATGGTACGCTTCACCGCCGTGTCGAGGAAGCTCTCAATGGAAGGGTAGAAATGGTAAAGAGGCACAAGGATGTCAACGTCCTTCAGACCAACCAGCTTACCGGCTGACTGAAAGGCATCGAGGATTGACCGCTCACCACGGGACAGATGAAGCCCCGTGATCCCGGCTTTGCGGATCGATTCGAAAACCTTTTGTACAAGCTGAAACTGGTAAGGGGCAAAGGGGTAGTTTTTAACGAAATCGTCACTATCTTTGTATGGTTTGAGGGTCATGCCACAGCCAATGAAAGTCAACTGGTTTTTGATAATGTCGCCCTTTTCGTCGAAAAGACCCCGCAGTTCGGTCATGACCTCAGGTCGCTTTGCAAGTAGCCTTGACTGGATCACTTCATCGACATTCGCGCTTGAAAGTGATAAACGGGTCTTAAAACGACCTTGAATCTTGGAGAAGTCATTGGCTTTGACTTGTCTCATCTCTCCAAGAACTGCCTCAATGTCCTCCTGGGATGTTACGACAATCCAGGCCCGGCCCTTGCACATGGTACCAAGTTCTTCCGTAATTGTCTGCAGGCTAAGCATAAGGTGAGAATCGGTACCTATAAACTGGCCCACCTCATCCACCAAGAAGATGATCCGGTGATCATCTCCCTTAGATTCCAGGTATTCTTTCACCCATTTGCAGAAGTTTTCCACCGTCAGGGCGAAGCTGGTCTCAGCCCCGTCAATCCATTTCTCAGTGGATTCCTTGCTCTGTCCGAGAGTCTCTATAAGAGCCTGCACCACCTGATCTCTGTGGAAGTGATAAGCATCTCGCTCGGCGACCCACTTGGAACCAGTAGCTGCAAGAAATGAATCATGGAACTGTTTCAGTTTTCCCTTATTTTCGAGGTAGCGTTCCATGTGGGCAATGTGTGGATGATCACCGCTGTAACCCTGCATTTCGTTGAGGACCTTGAGGAAAACGTTCAGGATGGCATCCCGACCCGTCCGGTGGTCCGCTTTGCTGTCGATATTAAAAAGGATGACATCCGTATTTGAGGCTACCGCCCGTTTGATGTCGCCAAGAACCATGGCGTCTTTGATCTTGCTCTCAAAAAACTCAACTGCTTGTTTACTCTGACCATCGTGTTTGTGGGTGTGGTTCCGTAAGAGGTATGAGAGTACTTTGATCAAGTGTGACTTACCTGATCCAAAGAAGCCGGAAACCCAGACGCCGATCTTACCGGACACGTCCGGATCGCTGGGATGATTGATTGCGTCAACGTAGGCTGAAAAGAATTTACGCAAATGCTGGTCAAGTTCTCTTGTAACAACGAATTCGTCCAATTCCTGCCATACCGAGGCGTCATCCAACTGGTCAGCCTTGACTACCCCATTGATCGGGCGATAAATGTCACGTTCAAAAAGGTTTTCTATTTTCATATTAACTTCTCCTATGGGATTAGCTTAAAGGCTCGGTAATAGTTGTCACTCTTAAGTTTGCCAAACAAGCGAAGTGATTGCCCGTCGTACCGTCCAGGATAGAACATCACGAGTGGTGTGTTTCCCATAATCGGATGCAGATTGTTAAGAAGGGTGTGTGAGCGCAGAAGTGGAAACGCGCTACCTACACCTGAAAGCAAAACCAGATCGTTTTGGTACGGTTGAGCCACCTCGGTAAAAATGGCTGGCAGTTTATCCGGATCCAGTGGGCCTTCCAGGGCCTTCTTAAGGGCATCATTCCCTTTCTCACGCTGCATCTTGAGCGCCTTTTCAAGCAGGTTACGACTCTTGAGGTAATCGAGGATGAAGTCTAACAGATTAATATGCTTAACCCTTAGCTCCGGCCTCTGCATAGGAATATGATCGAGCAGGAAATGGATATGCTCCCGAACTCGCAGCTCATCTTCTGGAGGATAGTCAAAGATGTAGAAAGCGATCTCGTTCCCGATACCCCTCCCCCTGAGGAAGTCATCGGAGATAATCCGGGGCAGAATCTTGTTTAAGCGTTCGGTCAAATAATCGTTCATGGGCTGACCTGAATGCAACGGAGGACATATCCCTCTTCGTGGTCCTGCAGGTAGCGAACCACTTGTGGGGAGATATGGGCCGGCTGAAGTATTAAGGTTCTTGTGCTTTCAAGGTATCCTGCCTGTGAGAGTATCTGAAACACGGAAGATCGGAGTCGCCTTCTCGTAGTTTCATTCCAGAGCGGCATTTCGGGATCACGAGACCGGCAGCTACCAAGGTAGTTTTCCCAGAGCGATTTCGATAAGGTCTTACTGAAAATCCGATATTGCTCACGGACGACTAAATCAAGAAAATCGCCCAACAGGGCGCTGTGTTTGACGGCGGCAGCAAGCAGAGCATGAGTAGCCACAATGTTGGAACCATCACGTACCAACTTCCATAACTCGGTATTCATCAACTCCAACCTCATACGAACGAGTCTTGCGATTCGAATGGCGGTGGCTGGGTTGCGAGCCTGAAGAATATTCTGTTTAATAATGGCCTCCCGCCAAGCTTGTTCTCCGATACCGCGCAGGAGCATATCAGCAATGATTCTACTCTCTACAATTTTCAGTGAACCTGCCGTGATATCCGCTTTGTAACGCATATTTCATTACACCAAATTCGGCTGCTCAACTTCCTCATAGACAGAATCTTTTTCGCAATCTATGGACCAAATCTTTCTTGAGATGATCTCAAAACACCCCATCTTTTTCTATTCTATCGACGGGCCGAGAAAGGCTCCAAATTGATCCGAGAATTCTACCGGAAAACATGAATCACCCCTGGAAGTTGACCTAACTATACCAAAAATTTAATTTTATAGCAATTTCCATATGCGCAAAAACCGCAAAGGACCACCTGAAAGTCCGCAAAGAACAACTCCCGCTTCTCAGATTTTGTCGTCAGGCAGATGACCTGATTTTCTTATTTTCATCAATTCCTTGGCCTGGTATTTAAAGTAATCCATACCAAATGGGGATTGCTGAAAAATTGCTGAAAAATGTTTGACGCACCCATAGAAAAGGGTGTAGATTTCCATTGGTAATCGATGGGGGGTACTGGCCAGATCTCCTGTATCCTGCCTGTAAAGTGTAGCTTGACACGCGACACCTTTTGAGGTAATCTTATTTATGAAGATCCGAAACGTGGTCCATCGGGGGCTGAGGCGCTTCATTCAGCATAATGATGCTTCCGGCTTAGCCCCTGCTGTCGTGGAAAGGGTCCGCAACATTCTGACCTTCCTGCAGGAGATGGAAGATGCCCGGGAACTCCGCGACATCCCGAGCTGGAAAGCCCATCAGCTCACTGGCGACCGCAAGGGAACATGGAGCCTCACCGTCACCCGCAACTGGCGGATCACGTTCAGGATCGACCAGTCCGAGAGAGAAATCCTCGACCTGGATTATGAAGATTACCATTGAAAGGAGATGAACCCATGATGCGTATGGCACGCCCGGCCCATCCGGGACAATTCATCAGGATGGAAGTGATCGAGCCTCTCCATCTCTCCGTTACCCAGGCCGCCAAGGCTCTTGGCGTGACCAGGGCCGCTCTTTCTGCCCTTCTCAACGGCCGCGCTGCGCTCTCGCCTGACATGGCCCTGCGGATCGAGAAGGCTTTCGGCCCGAAGATGGATACCCTTCTTCGGATGCAGACCGCCTACGAGATTGCTGAGACCCGCGACAGGGAAGCAGACATCAAGGTTAAGCGCTACGTGGCGAAGCCGCGCACTGAACACGACCGGGCTACGCTTTGAATATCGTCAACACCAGAACCCTGTCCTCCGGGCCGAGAAAACTGGCTGCCACGATTTCCGCTTGTGAATTGCCAATAATAAATCAATGTGGTAAATTATGCGTGAAAGGGGTGAATTTATGCATGGCTTGAAAGAAATAATACAGGAAGCCGAGTCCCTTCCCGTTGAGGAAAGGGCGATGGTGATCGATTCTTTGCTCCGATCACTTAATCCTCCATCCATCGAAATCGATAAAGAATGGGTGAAGGTTGCAAAACGTCGCCTTGCGGAATTACGATCTGGTGGCGTGAAGCCGATTCCTGGAAATGAGGTGTTTGCGAAAATCCGGGGGCGCTTCGAGAAATGAAATTCTCGTTTCATCCGGAGGCGGAATCAGAGTTTCTTGAGGCTATCGATTACTACGAAGATTGTGAGCGTGGCCTCGGTTACGATTTTTCAATCGAGGTGTCTGCGACTATTCAAAATATTGTCACCTACCCAACTGCGTGGCCGGTCATAGAAGAAGACATCCGGCGCTGTCTTGTGCATCGTTTCCCTTACGGCGTTGTCTACAGTATTGAGCAGGGCGAGATTTTCATCCTTGCAGTAATGCATCTACGCCGACATCCTGACTATTGGAAAAGCAGACATTGAAATGCAGGCAAGCCGTGGGTCAGGCGTTTTTTTGCCAATAATATTCCTTGATTTATTAAACCTTTTTCTTTTATATTAAAAACCATTGAAATCACTTTATTCTCAAGAGGAGGGCATAACAATATGGCAGCTCAGAAGAAACTGATGACAAAGGGACAAACCGTGGATCATTTTGCCGGGAAATTCGAGATTTCCAAGAAGGCTGCTGCATCCATCGTTGAGGAATACGCAGCACTGGCGATTGCCGAAACCAGGAAAAAGGGAGCCTTTGTGCTCCCTGGCATCGGCAAATCCGTCCTCGTCAAAAGAAAAGCCCGTAAAGGCCGAAATCCTGCTACTGGTGAGACAATTAAGATCCCGGCAAAGACTGTTGTGAAAATCAGACCTGCCAAAGCTTTCAAAGAATCAATAGTCCCATCAAAGAAATAGTTTACGGCCGAGAAACCCGGGGGCGGGTCCAACAACCCGCCCTCGGGTACTCCACCTTGAACTTTTCATCATTTCGCTACCAATACCTTTGGGGCATTGCTGTACGCGAGAATAGGCCCAGGGGCATATGAGTCATTTCCGGCGCAGTCGTCGCATTATTACAGTGAAAGATACCGGCTGTTAAGAAATATTTTCACTGTTTTTGACTTTTTCAGCAAATGCTGAAAAGAACACCAGACATAGCCCATCAACATTTCTCCCTGGGGGCAAATCTTTGCTGAACCCTGAACACCTGACGTCCCTCAAGTCGCAGACTCGACTCTACGAGATGAGGATACTCCCGAAAAGGCCAAAGAACCAGATGCCCCTCCTCATACTTAAACATCCTTCCGCACTGAAAACACTTAAGCACTTTTTCTTCGACTCCTCCTGACGACTCCAATGTATAAATAAAGACCGCTCCCTCGCAATAAGTACAGCCGCTCAGTATTCTGTGGCCGTTAAAGAACCGATACCGCTCAAACACCTAAAATACCTCCCTTTCGTTAGAGTATTACTTCATCAGTAAGGAAGAATTAAGCAGAGGAAATGGATAGTAGATGATCGAAAGGGTCCTTTCCAAAAAATAAAAAAAGCCCCTGGGCCGACCTGCCTGTCGGCAGACAGGTCATAAGGCCCAGGGGCTTCCTTTCATCTTATTAGACCCGCCTACCCTGGCTGCCCCTGCAATACCGCAGGGGTCCGTTGTGCCTGAGACAGATCATACTTTCCATGCTTCGACTCTTCCTTAAGCATCAACAATTTGTGAAGATCCTTAACGCCCGCATTAAGATGATCTGTAAACTCGACCACAGGCGCCAGATGACATCTCGCAATCTCAATGGCCTCCTGGGTTGCCTTACGGCCTGGCTCATCAGAATCGAGGGCCATGACGACCTCCCTGGGTCTATACTGAATGAAGAGATACCCAAGTTGACCTACATTGCATACCCCGTTCAAAGAACAAAGGGTGATTGAATCATCACCGAGTAGAAGCTCGCCAGAGAGGGCATCAAGAACGCTCTCCGTAACAAGCACCCTCTGGAGATTACGTTTGAGAAGCCAAAGTGTCTTACGACCCCAGGTCTTCCTCGAATCCCCACCGATCTCCCTGAGCTCAAGCCCCCTCATCTTGAGAGGAAATGGCGCAGGAATCCCAACATAGAGCTTCTTCTCCTTCCAATCGTTTACTAAAATGCATTTCATCTCCGGATAATACCTCACCCCCCTTCTCAAAAAATAGCCCCTTACCACTTCCATCTTATGAACGTTCATCTTAACACCCTTTCTGTAAAACTCCCTTACCCAACTTACAACCTCCCTTGAGTCCCGCTTACAGGTCTTAGGGGACTGAGAAATCCTGAGATCCTCAGGAGGTCTCTGACCTCGGAGAGGTCTCCGACCCCGGAGGGGCAGCACCCCTCGACCCGTAGCAGTCTGCAACGGGTCAAGCCTTCTTACCGCCTCAGCAAAATCAATCCCGTAATAGAGCTCGACAAAGTTTATAATGTCCCCCTTTTCTCCTGTGCCCCAATCCTTCCATATCCAACAACCATCGAATCTCTGAACATAGAAGGAGGGATTTTTCTCTTCCCTGAGAGGGGAGAAAAACATGGCCCTCTCTCCGCTTTGCCAGCTCGGCCTGAAGCCTAAATGCTCAAGAAATGAAATGAGATTTATCCTCTTTGCCTGCTCAATTGCTTCCCTGTTCATTCAGAATACCTCCTTTTTTTATTACTTTGAGGGGCTCCGAAGAGAAACCCCCAGAGCCCCTTTCTGAAAAATGGAATACCTCTTGGGGGGTCCGAATCAGAAAAGGCAGAACTGAACGGGCATGCCGTTCGCCACCTTCTCAAGATCCCCATACTTCACCTCCACCACCGACTGCTTCTTCTTTTTGCCGGTGACAATGGAAACCCGAACCATAAGGTTTTTCTTATCCACTGAGGCCCTAACCTCTCCGAGGTCGGAGACCTTCTGGGTGTCAGAAATTCCCAGCTTCTTGATCGCTACCTCCTCAAAAAACGTCTCCTTCTGACCCAGACCGAGCCCGGCCTCAAGCTCCTTCTTTCTAAAATTCGCCCAGGCAGTCTCAGCGCCCTGAAATGAACCGCCCTCAACCAGAGCCTTGCCCATCTCCTCGATGATCGAAGCCGTCGTAACCCCATACTCCGCAAGACCCTCAGGCAAGTCCCCCTCAACCATCAACGCCACTTCCAATTTCTTGGCTATGAGGCTTAGCGCCAGATCCTGCATTGTTTCCCCATAACAGAAAAAAAAGACCTTCACGGGCTTCTCTTGCCCAATCCGCCATGACCTTCGCGCAGCCTGCCTGAGGCTAAATATGTTATAGCCCGTCTGGTAGAAGACAACTGTCGGAAAGGCATATAAATCCAACCCCGTCTTTACCAGCTCAGCATTGACAAGAAGAAGGTCCATCTCTCCAACATGCCTCTCAATCCATGCCTCCCTCTTCTGGGGATCGACGGATACATTAAGGACCCCAACTCTAAATCCGGCCCCTTCTAATACCTTCTTTAACCTGGGCCGTATGTCCCTTGAGCCTGTAAAGGTGAGATAACAGAGAACCTTCCGGCCTGCCTCGATCTCCTCCCTTACGAGCCTCAATAGCTCTTTTTCCTTGGGAAGGAGCTTTTCATTAATGGAGCGCTTCAGGGAAGCGCTTCCCTTAATCAGAGGCGCATGAATTGTGTCGAGCGCCTCTCCCGACTTATCTTTGATCACTACGTTTTCCTCAAAGGCCACGCAGGAGTCGGGATAGCTCAAAAGCGCCTGAAGCATGCTCGATAAAACCTTATATTTGTACCTCCTCACCGCATCCCTCAGTTGGTTCTCAAAAACCCGATACTGATCTCCCTGCACGTCCTTCATCTTCAGCATCACTACCCGCTCTTCATAAGGCGGCAATCCGTCTATCACATCCGCAAGACGGATGAAACAGGAGCGTTCAAGGAGATACTTCCCTACAACCAAAGGAGATACGCCCGGACGCTTCCTCACTATCACGTTCTTCTTCCTTCCACGGCCATAGTAGTGGTCATCGTCTTCAATCTTTTGCTCATACTCTATCGTCCCGTAAGCCTCAAGCCACTGCCTGGACTTACGATAGTCAAAACCGTCGGCCCTCAACAGCCCGGGCTCCATCCGATAAAGGAGGTAGAAGATGTCGTCCGCATAACCCCCGTTTAATGTCCCCGTTAAACAGAGACATTTCATCCGGCTCCCCACCAGCATTCCCATCGCCTGTCCCTGAAGGCTTTCTCCGGCCTTAAAGTCCTGAATCTCATCAAAAATCACCATCTGCCAGAAGGATCTTAAATACCTTTTGATATACTCAGAAGGGGAAAACCTCCTGAGCTTTGGGTCCGCCTGCCAGAGGGCCTCACCACATTGGCAAAAACACCGCTTTTTCTTTAGATCCGCCTGAGTCAGGAGGTTCTCCTTTTTGTCCTGCGGAACCTTCCCGCATCTGGGACAGTGAGGAAACTCCCTCGACCGATGATAATTGGCCGATGGCCGCCAGCCGAAGCTAAGCTTCGCCCTCTCCTTCGAGATGATATACACCTCGTGCGTAGACGGCCTTTCACGAACTTTCCTTAGCCCGTCAAGGACCGTAATCACATTCTTTACGGAAAGATTAATAATCTTGACCTCAGGAATCGTTTGCCGAGCCTCACGGATCCATTTCTCAATCAGATGAGTGGGACAAACCACCAACACCCTGATCGGCTTCTCAGCCATATATACCAATGAGAGCGAGATAATGGTCTTTCCAGTTCCCATTTCTCCCACCAGAAAGAGATGCCTCCGATCTTCCTTGTAGAGGGCCTTCGATAGCCCCTTGATAACTTCTCCCTGGACCGGATAGGGCCTCCTTATAAGAGCAGGCATCCTTTCCTCAAACTTCTTGACCCCATCCGGCTTAAGCGGATTGTAAATGTAGCTCATATTCTCTTCTATCTTGGCGCTAAGCCTTTCCCCATACTTCTCGATGAACTTTTTAAGCTCCATACTTTCCTCCTATCACCCCGCACTATTTCATAGTGCGGGGTAAAATTCTCTCTGCAATCAGATCGCAGATCTCATCATCATTCCAATTGCAAACATATCCGTCAAAACCGCCCCATCCATGAAGATTGATCAATCGCTCCTCATCCAGGAGGAGCTTCTCAATCTCCGGGAGCCACTCCCTGTCAAAGGGGATCCTCCTTTTCGATAAGGCAGAAAATAGAACCCGCGCTTTCTCTTCAGGCGAAGTCCAGAGAATTACCTCTTTGCCAATGTCATCTGTAAATATCAAACCGTGCCTCTTGCCATAACCCAGTGGAAATGTCTTCAACCTCAACCCGT
>Ga0315282_10002673_pt1 | contig 32497 bp, 36 predicted proteins | sample YL17G07_20_MG_FD_203693 | JGI IMG/M metagenome (GOLD analysis project Ga0315282, IMG submission 203693) | Sediment microbial communities from Yellowstone Lake, YNP, Wyoming, USA - YL17G07_20 | ecosystem: Environmental > Aquatic > Freshwater > Lake > Sediment | place: USA: Wyoming | collected...
GTCTCTTCTAGCTTCCTCCCAGAGGACAGACGGGGCAATGCTTGATGAACAATCGTTGCTGATTGCCAGATCAGTAAGGAATAAACCTGCAACAGGAGGTCTATGCAATGAAGCGAATTCGACGTTGAGTGAACTTGCGTTTATTGGGCTTGGCCTGAGTAACGAGCGAAGCATATCCCTACAGGGGCTAGATTTGGCTAGGGAATCGGACTGCGTTTTCGCTGAATTCTATACCAGTCTGATGCCTCAGCTCGATCTGAAGGAACTAGAGAAGTTGGTTGGGAAGCCTATTGAGCTCTTGAAGAGGACTGATGTGGAGGAATACGCTCAGCAGAGAATACTGGGGAAGATCCGAGGAAAGAAGGCGGTTCTTCTTGTTCCGGGAGACCCGATGATGGCTACGACTCACATAGACCTCCGCCTTCGCGCCGAGAAAGCTGGAATCAAGACTAGAGTGATTCCTGGAGCATCAATCTTCTCAGCCGTATGCGCTGCTACAGGCCTTCAAGCCTACAGATTCGGCAGGACAGTGACTGTTCCACATACTGAATCAGGAAGGCCTCCGGAGTCACCTTATGACCACATCAAGACAAACCTTGGAAATGGGCTGCATACTCTGACTCTACTGGACATAGTAGCTGAGAGAAACTACTACATGCCAATCAGAGAGGGGCTCGAATACCTCCTTCAGATCGAACTCAGCCGAAAAGAGAGCGTGATTCATGACAATAGAATCGTCGTCGGGGTTGCTAGAGCGGGAGCAAGCGATGAGACAGTCAGGACCGGGGTCATAAACGAGCTTCTAAGATATGACTTCGGGGGGCCACCTCATTGCTTAGTCGTGCCTTCCAAGCTTCACTTCATGGAAGCCGAGGCTCTACAGGTTCTGACAGAGGCCAAGCCTGAGTTGCTCAAACCATACATGTTGACTTAGCCTTGGCTATATGACAGTGTAGAGACATTGATGATTGGACTAAACAAGGAACTGCCTCAGCTATGTATCAATTGCTGATCCCTATGTCGGGTCCTGCCACATCTTGTAAATACCTTCGTAGGTGGGATGATCGTGAGTGAAGTGCCAGAGGAAAGAGCGAGGAAGTATGTGATCTCGATTGAGAAAGTTCTGAACAGAATGGAATTCACCGAAGTTCTTTCCTTAACTGACGAGAAGAGTGTACGACATGTTATCGATACCGTTCATTCCTATGTTGATGACGCAAAGCATTACCTGCAAGACCGGCCTTCAACAGCCCTTGCAGCTATTTCATACGCTGAAGGTTTACTAGATGCCATACGATTGTTGGGACTAGTGAGATTCGCGTGGCCCGACGCCAGAGATGATGAGCATTGAAGAGGAAGACGGTTCTCGCAACAGGAGCCTTTGACCTTCTCCACTATGGCCATCTAAGTTTTCTCCAAGAAGCAAAGAAGATTGGGGGAAGAAACGCGAGGCTCGTCGTGATAGTTGCGAGAGACAAGACTGTTGAGGCACGGAAGGGTAAGAAACCGATTGTGCCGGAGGATCAGCGACGTGAGTTGATTGAGGCGCTGAAACCTGTGGACGATGCTATATTGGGATTTGAGGACATGAACTACAGTGCCGTCATAGACAGGATCAAACCTGACATAATTGCCGTAGGATACGATCAATCCGACATCAAGAGATCAGTTGAAGAATTGATTGCCCGAAAGGGGTTAAAGATCCAAGTATTTCAAGCGAAGAGATTTTCTGTCGATGACTTAGATAGTTCAACGAAGATTAGGAAGAGAGTCATCGAAGTTGAGAAAAGTGGCTCCTAAGAAGCTCAATGTAGCAAGATTTAGGTATACTGGCATTCGAGTGCGAGACCTGAAACGGTCGCTCCTGTTCTACAAGGAAGTCATGGGGATGCGGGAAACCGTCAAAGGAAAAATGAATGCTGGTGGAGTATTCGTTCAACTGGAAAGTCCAAGGGCACGACGTTCGAGTCGCCGCCAGATGCTGGAACTGAACTACTATCCTCCTAAGGCGAAGTATTATGAACGCTACGACTCAGGATCAGAGCTGGATCATCTCGCCTTCTGGGCAAGAGATGTCGATGAGGAGTTCAAGCGAATTGTCTTGATGGGTGCGGAAATCGCCGTAAAGCCATTCTCAGAGACTGGGTACAGACTAGCGTTCGTCAAGGATCCTGATGGAATTTGGATTGAGTTGATTGGTGTTGACAGAAGGAAGCGGAAGCGGCAACGTTCCGACTAGCCAACGAGACTGATCCTTACAGTGTCTCCATCTTTCAGCTTCAGTTTCTTACGTAGGTTGACTGGGGCCAGAACCTCGATTACGTCTTCTCCGTAGTGAGTTCGCAAAGGCGTGACGACCCATACATCAGCTTCTCCGTTGATGGTTGCTGGATAGCATTTCGATGGTCCGAAACTTCGTGTTCCATTCCTGAATCCTTCGATCTCAACGCCGCTGACCGATTCCATGAGGTTTCGATCTTTGAGATGCTCCTTCTTCAGTCGTACGTTCAAAGTGCCGATGAATGGTTTGAAGCCTAGCCTTTCTTGGAACTTCGACAGGAATTCTGGTTGGCCTACGTAGTAGGCCCCCTCCCCTAAACCTGTGAACACTACTCCCTCAAGTGTCAGCGGTTTTTTCTGCGCCTTCACAGCTCTGTGAAGAGTGAGGTGCATCTTGTAGAGTTCGCGGAAGCCCTTCTCAGCTATCCTAATGGTTGTTCCTCGTGTCAATCTCTCTCTTCTGATCATGTCTTGGTTCTCTAGTTCGATCAACTGTCTCGACACTGTTTGCTGTGACAGGCCGAGTTTGCGAGCGATTTCAATCGTCGTATGTGATCCGGTTGAGTCCAGGGTGATCTCGGCCAGCTTATAGAGAGTGATTAGTAGTCGAGGCTTCATGAAGCGGTTCTCCTCATGATGTTGGCGTGCGTGTGGGCTAAGGTAATAGGGTCCTTGGATCTGATACGAAAACATTGTGAGACTATTCTGACGGAGTCTCGTAGGGAGATCTTGTGTCCCACGCTAACGTGCAAAGGCCTCCCCGTTTCTCTCTTGACAATCGCGCCTATGGTCTTGCCTCTATCCTTCAACTTCAATCCACAGACCTCTCCGCATAGTCTACTCTTTGCGACACCGATGGTAGGAGCCTCCAAAGCTATCCCCACATGACAGGCCAAGCCAAACCTTCTAGGATGAGCATATCCGTGTCCGTCAACCAGATACACGTCTGGATGTCGCTTCAGCTTCTTCGCCGCCGCTATCACGACTGGGGCCTCTCGGAAGGCAAGAAATCCGGGAACATATGGAAACCTCATTTCTTCCCTTGCGGTCTCAGTCTCTACAGGTTCCATTGTTTCATAGTCAAGGGTCACCGCGGCCCCAAATGCTTGGCCTCCTTCATACGCTGAGTCCAGACCAGTCACAAGACGGATCCTGCCTAACTGGTTGCTTCTACGTGAGACTATTCTGCTGAATCTCTCCTGCAGTTTCATAGCCTGCTGTAGGGACAGGTCTTCAGGTGGTCTAGCCAAGAGTCTCCTGTTCAATTCCAGAGGGATTCGTTTCATTCACTACATACCGTCGAGCATAAGTTGTCAGATTCAGGTCAAGGTAGAGCTCCTTTTCTTGACCTCGGCATTAAGGGCCCTGATAGCCTCCTCCAAGGACATCCTCCGAATCTCAGTAATAACGTCGCCTCGGGTGGATTCGATGATGCGTCTAGCGGCATCAGCCTTGACCCGGAAAGTTGGGACAATGGCGGTGTGATCTAGCGTCAGCACATTCTCGTAGAGCTCTTCCATGGTCTTCAGTGTCTCGTCAGCGTCGTCGGCCCTACCTCTCCTGAGGTGGTTGAGGGTAACTCGCCGCAATTCACCAATGAGGTCTAGGATGCCTAAGACGTATGGCGTTGATTCGACGCCCACCTCTCTCAATGAGGCTAATCTCCTTTCTTTCAATAGGCCGTGAAGCAGCATGGCTTCCGCATACTCTTGGTGAGCGACCACTACGCTGCCAGATTGCTTGAGCTCAGGGGCTTTCTTGAGAAGGTCGTCGATTTGCGCTAAGTTGTCTCTCACCTGTCTAAGGGTGTTCTCCGCATTCTCAACCTCGTTCCTATGCATCTGAACGATCGACCAACCCGATAGCTTGGTAGCGACTCTTGAGACATCGAACACCTTGTCACGCACCTCATCAAAGCAGGTGAGATCCTTTTGGATCTTCTTCAGATCCTTGTCCGAGATCAACACAGGTACACCTTGTGGCTTCTATTGATACTGATCCAAGAGTCATAAACGGTTTGTTACAATATCGATTTGCATATAAGCGGTCAGTTTCTGTTCTCCGGCATCTTCCTTGGAGTTCCTATGGTCGCGAGTCGTGGCAGTCTGACTCCAAGCGGCGTCGATGGGCCAGTCGTGCCAAGCGAGGCCTGCCGATTCAGTTAGCCAGTCAATCTCTTCGCCTTTTCCAGTCTACTCAGCAGAACTACTCCAGACGTCTCGGCTTCGTCTATTATTCTGTAGCTCGTTAGCTTTGCGAGGTTCTCCGCGAACTCTCGTATCTCCCTGTGAAATGGCATAGCGTTCCAGGGAAGACGCTTGGTGAAGAAGCCTACTGCCATCGCTGCTTTGGGCTCAAGGTAGGTTGGATTTGCCTTCTCAATCAGTCTGGCATAGCCTTCTGGGTCTTTCAGATTCACGCCTTTGGTCAAGGTCATCCTAATGACCGTCGGACATGAGAAGCTGCTGAGGTATTCCAGAGTCTCGTTGAGTTTCCTCCATCCATCAGAGACGAGAGGTCGACATGCGGATCGGTACGTGTCCTCGTCAGGAGCTGAAACGCTGACGTAAAGTTGCGACGGCTCCCTCCCCATTCTAGAAAGAACGTCTGGTTGCAGGCCATTCGTCACTACGAGAACCGTTTCAAATCCGTGCCCAAAATACTCGTCGATCAACTCTCCGATCCTAGGGTAGAGAGTCACTTCGCCTTCAAGACTCACCGCCACATGCGCGGGTTTCAATGCGAGATCCAAGAGGGTTTTGTCGACTTTACGGTTGCCTTTGAAGCCGATGAGTGCTCTCCGTTGGGCTTTGACAGACTCCTCAACGATGAATGAGGGACTCTCAGCCTCTTCTTGCGGGAACTCTGTCTCATTCCAGTCGATTCCGAGATCGGAGCTTGTTGCTCTCCAGCAGAAGAGGCAGGCTTGGAGGCATCGCCCTAGGCTCGGCGTCATCTGAAGGCATCTTAGGCTTCTGATTCCATAGAACTTCTGTTTGTAACAGTACTCCTGCTCATGTGTGCTGAGAGCTCGTCTAGTCCAATGACAGGTCTTGACGGCACTGTGTCGACCTACGATTTGATACTTCTGTCTCTGAAATACTCGAAGCAGTTCCTCCGGGATCGGCAAAGGATCTACCTAACGTTCGATTACTTGTGTGTTCGAGAGGAGTATTCATCCAGTTTGCGACTGAGTTCATCTACAGTTGGGATGTCGCCTACGAAGAGCGTTTCTTCGCCGACAGAGAAGGCGGGAGTGGACGAGATTTGAAGCATGAGGGCTGAGTAGTAGTTCTCTTGATCTGATATGTCAAGTATCTTCAGGTTTACGTCTTTTCTTCTCCTCGTCAATTCGTCGGCTACGGCCTTTGCTGCCGGACATTTCGGGCATTTCGGCTGCACGAATAGCCTGAGTTCAAGCATATGAAGCACCTGTCCAGTTCTCAGGCTGGGTTCTGATCAACTGTGGCTTTCGGAAGAGATGGGCCCAGCTTTCAGTTTCGCACAAGTTCTACGGATTCTTCTTGGACTCCGTCCTTGGTTATCGTCAGAATGTCCAGTCCTTCTCCGCTGCCTATGTCTCTGGCGATTGCCGTCTTCACTGCCCTTTTGACTAGATTCCTTGCCTCTTCTGCCGTCATGTCTTCTCTGTACTCTGCCTCAAGCAATCCCGTCGCGATCTCTGCGCCAGTTCCGACGGAGGCGTATTTGTCTTGGATTAGAGAGCCTATTGGGTCGAGGATGTATAGGCTGGGCCCCTCTTCGTCAACTCCTCCGACGATTGTCTGAGTGAGAAGTGGAAACATCCTTCTCTCGAACAGTAGGTTGGCCATGACTTTTGCAGCAGTCTTGACGGATGCGGCCCGTTCCCTTTCATATGAGTATAGAGCTACGTACGCGCCTACTTCCCTTATGAGGATCTGCATGTCTGAGACTAATCCAGCGCAAGCAGTACCGATTCTGTCAGTCAGTTTGAAGATCTTCTTCGCTGTCTTGCTCATCACAAAGTAGCCGTATGAGACACGCCTTTCTGAAGCAAGGACAACGCCGTCCTTACACACGACTCCAACAGTGGTTGCGCCTGGTACGTAAGCCATCTCTTCGCTCATCACAACACCAGCCGGATCACGTCTAGATTGATCGGGAATTTATACTTACTGCGACCAACTGCTATCCGAGAATCAGGGCTCTGGTAGTCTGAGATCCATTTGCTTCATAGGTCGGCAAGTGTTGAATTGTGAGATCTGCTTGATCAGTAATGATCCCTGAGACACCTAGGGTGTTTCTTCTTCCCGCAGCTCATAGGTCTGGAACTCTTCCACCTCTTCTGGAGTCATGAATCCAAGGGCTTCCCGTAGAAGGAGAATGGCGCCTTGAGGAGGTATTATCCCTCTCTCAGTTACGATCAGATCAATGTATTCTGGAGGTGTCACGTCGAAGGAAGGATTTGCGACTGAGATGTTCCGATGCCTCAGCTCTGATGCTGGAATCACCTCAGAGACATCTCGCTCCTCGATCCTGACCAATTCTCCAAACATCGTTTCAGGGCTGAACTTGTAGCTTTCCGCCGCCACAAGGAAGGGGATCCTGAATTCCTTTGCTGCTAGGGCGATTAGGCTGGTTCCGATCTTGTTGACGACGGCTCCGTTTGCGCTCACAGCATCGGCCCCGACGATCACCTTATCCACCGCATGCATGAAGTGTCGTGCAGCCGAGTCAATCGTCAGAGTGACAGGAATTCCCATCTGACCGAGCTTCTCAGCCGTGATCCTTCCTTGAAATCTCGGTCTCGTCTCTGTCACGTAGACCTTGATCTTCTTTCCTCTTCTCCAGGCCGTTTCGATTACTTTGATGGCGGCTGAGCTGTTACAGTGTGTCATGATAGTGTCTCCGTCCGTGATTCTCTTGGCGCCTATCTCACCTATTCTCTCGATAGCCGTCTTCGAGTTCTCAATGAACTCTCGGCATGTATTGACTGCGGTCTCTTTGAGGGCCAAGAGGTTTGCGCCCGAGAGGTTCTTCTCTCGAATCCTGTGGATCACATACCGCATCGCGTTCGGCAGAGAAACTGCGGTCGGCCTAGTCCTCATCATCAACTTGGCCGTTTCCTCCATTTCTTTGAGAAATTCCTCTGAGTTGTGGGTTTCCGAGTCTTGGGCCGTAACGAGCAGCGCTTCCACAGCTGATCTGGCTATTTCGCCTGCGCCTCTTATCCTCATTGTCTTGATGTCTTCTGCCATTGTCTGGACGCGTGCCTGAGTCGATTCCCGCATCTTACTCATCTCCCAAACAGTGATCTAGGTCAGTCTTCCTTAATTCATCAAGGTGTGTCGAGGAATAAATGCGTGGTGTAAGGGTACCGGAGGAGCAGAGCTTATCTGGTTGAATCCTACGCGAGTTCAATTGGGCGAACTGCTTGCATCCGTTGAGAAGCATCCTGAACAAGATTTTCTGGGACAAGAGGGAGAGTCCAGAAGACTATGTCCTATCTTTCATCCACAGAGGTGTCCCGGGAGACGTCAAGACCCTCTCGCTGAAAAAGGTGGGCGAGGTCGGAGGTTCTTGGTTCACGTATCAGGATGATTCTGGAAGAAAAACCACGATTCCTTTTCATAGGATTACATTGCTCAAGAATGTGCGGACAGGAGATGTGCTGTGGCGTAAGAGAGGAGTCCCGTCCTAGGCCTTTATGGGTTGTTCCGGAGACCCAGTCCTTGGCTTTTGATGGTTGCCGGCTTGCCTTCCTCGCCTTCAATGGCGAATCTTGCGTTGATGAGGTTCTCGATCACCTTGATGCACGTTACCGTGTGTAGTGTGAGTTCCGTGACTCTTATCTCGGAAGCCCCTTCTGCCAGCGCCATCCATACGGCCAGTTGATCTCCCAGATGCTTGTCAACTGGTGCAAGCTTTCCCAACTGCCCAGCCAATGATTGGGCCGCCTCCTTTCCTACTGCCTCTGCGGGCTTGCCGGGTGCCCCAAGCGCGTCGCCTGAGATGACCCCTCCCCGTGAGAGTTCAGCCACGAGAATGATTCCACACCCGGGACTCACTGCGCATTTTGGGTCACCTGCCTGCAACGTTTCTCTTTCAATTGAAAAGTCTCGATATCCAGAGCCTCGGAGGAGTGCTCCCGCCGCAGAGGCCATCCTGTCTGCCACGTGTGAAGGAAGTCTGGAACTGTAGGCCAAGCCTGAGATTCCGCTTACGTCACCGAATTCCGTCAAGGCAATCGAAGCGATTCTCTGCAATGGTTGGGTTCTAACCTTGATTATTCCTTGACCTTGGGGATAGAATCCTCGCCTGACAAGTTCCAGTGAGATGGACAAGTTCATCTTTCGTAAGACTGGAAGCAGAACTTTCTCCAAGAAGTCCACTGGCGGAGCCATCGGGTTGTTCGTTCCTCCCTTGATGGCGACGGACACGGGGCCTCTTGCATAGGCCATCGCGGGCATCATGGCTTGAAGAACGAGAGTTGTTGATCCCGCAGTCCCCACATCTACCTCAATGTCTCCGGCCCTCGGTGAGCCGGGGGCGAATTCGACTTCTCGGGAACCAATGTCAAGTCCACCTGTCCTCGCGTTGACAAGTCTGGCGACTGCTTCGACTGCTTTGAGGTGCTGAGGTCTCAGCCCTGGGTTGGAACGTTTTGCTCGGATATTGAAGACTTTGATAGGAGTTCCGGTGACTGCAGAGAGTGCCACTGAGACCCGTAATAGCTGACCCCCTCCTTCCAGCATCGATCCGTCAATCTCAATCATGAGCATCTTGTCCGGCGATCTTTTCTTACAGAGACCTGTGTTCTCCTAATCCTTAAAACATGTCGAGACAGAGAGGAGAGCTTCAAGCTCGAAAGATATGTAGGAGCTGACTTGAGGACGTTTCAGGCCGGCTCCAAACGGATTCGGTTGATGAGAAACATGTGGCGAGAGTGGAGGCACATAACCAAGCTAGACCCAGACAAGAGAATATCAGATGAAAATCTGAAGGCTGTTGCAAGAAGTGGAACAGACGCCCTTCTCATAGGAGGAACCCGCGACGTTACCCGGGAGAAGGTCAGAGATCTCCTCAGGCGTCTAAAACCGCATGACATTGTGAAGATTCAGGAGCCGTCAAACCCAGCCAATGTTGTCTTTGAGGACGTAGACTTCCTCTTCATTCCTTCAATCATCAACAGTGCCGATCCCAAGTGGGTAATTGGCCTCCATGCGGATTGGGTTAGAGATTTGATGTCCAAGTATGGAGCCCTTCCGTGGGACAAAATCCAGGGTGAAGCATACATAGTCTTGAATCCCAAGTCGGCTGTTGCGATAGAAACAAAGGCTAAGACTGACCTATCGATTGAGGCCGCGGTGTCCTATGCGATCTGTGCCGATCGCTATATGCATTTTCCGATCGTGTACATAGAGTACAGCGGAAGATATGGGAACCCGGAACTGGTGAAAGCAGTCAAAAGCAGTCTCGCGGAGGCCCATCTCTTCTATGGCGGCGGCATAGACAACAGGGAGAAAGCGAGGGAGATGGCAAAGCACGCCACCATAGTTGTGGGAAATGTGGTTTACGAGGACCTGGAGAAGTTCAAGCAGACGCTTGAATACGAGTAGAGGGTCCATCACGAGACTGCTCCCACAAGGAAAGCAACAATTCCCAATGTCATCGAGAGCTTAATCAGCCTGCTTGTTCTGGTGGCGTTGTCCGGCCCGAGTTTAGCAGATTCACGGATGACTGCTACAACGACCAGATCCGCAATCAGAATCGAGACTCCATATAGCCACCCCGCATAGCCCAACAAGAAAGGTGCCGCACTCAGAGGAAGTACGACTGTATAGAGGACGACTACTGAGAAGCCAGCAACGCGCGGCCCGTACCTTATGGCAATGGTTTTGCAGTTCCTGGCCTTGTCCCCAGCAATGTCCTCCACTCCCTTAACAATCTCTCTTCCCAGGTTCAACAAGAGTGCACAAGCCGCAAAGATTACAGTGATCGGAAGAAACCAGTCGACCGTGAGGCTTCCATAGATGAAGCTCATACCTGTGCCGGAACTCACCAGAATGTTGCCCGGTAACCCTGTGGGTTTCAGCCATGCAGCGTAGGCAAAGAACATCGCTGCATAGAAGAGTGCCACGACAAAGCATCTTATGTTTATTGAAAGCGCGAGAACGAGAGCCAAACCGGCCAGTACCAGCGATATTTCCCAAGCATCTCTGACCGACAGCTCCCCTCTCGGAAGAGGGCGATCCGGCCTATTGACTCGGTCTGCTTCAAGATCGAAGACGTCGTTTATCGCGTTTCCACTCATCAAAATCAGTGATGCGGAGACAGCTCCAAGAACCACTTCTTGGCGCAAGAACATCTCCGTAACGGTGGCGGCGCCAGATATCACGGCGAGGAAGGCTATTACCGCGTTTACCGGTCGAACGAGCTTTATGACGCTACCGAGCCCCAACATCTCCCTGTCCTCACGTCAACAGGGAATTGGAGAGCTCAAAGCAAGCTAAAAAGCATAGCCACAATCAATACACGAACTATGAAAAACGATGGCTCCGCAACAGTCTGGGTCAGGAAGCTAGGTGATTGTTGGTTCGCCGTTGCTCTGAGTAATGAAGGGAAACTCGTTGGTTCCACTTTCTCAAGGATAGGCGAGAGCGATGTCAGAACCTCGCTTGACTATGATCTACGAATGTATGATCGAGTGGAATCTCAACCAGATCCGCACGCTGACCGACTGATCCAAACCCTTCACGAAATGTACCAGGGTAAGCCTGTCTCACTTGATGTGGAGCTGGACATGAGGTTCGTAACACCGTTTCACCGTACAGTCTATCGCAAGACAGGGCAGATACCTCGAGGACAAGTGACAACTTATGGCCTCATTGCACGGAGCCTAGGGTCAGTGAAGCTCAGCAGAGCAGTTGGCCATGCGAATGCTGCGAACCCCTTCGTGCTTGTGGTCCCCTGTCACAGGGTCGTTCCCTGGACGCTTGAAGTGGGAAACTACGGTCGTGGTCCGCAACTGAAAAGGGAACTATTGAAGAGAGAAGGCGTGTCGTTTGAGGGGATGAAGGTCTCAGAATCGTCGATCTGGACGCCTCCTCAAGGATGACGCAATCATAATTATCAGGTTCGCGATATGTTCCTCAGGTTGTCGGGTGCTTCGATCATGGTTGATACAGGTCTATACGTTGGAAGATTCCAGCCCTTTCATCTCGGTCACCTTGAAGCCATCAAGTACATTTTGGGAAAGGTTGACCGAGCAATCATAGCCATTGGGAGCGCTCAGCATAGTCATACACTAGAGAACCCGTTCACGGCCGGGGAGCGGGTGGCCATGGCGAGACTCGCTCTGGACGAAGCCGGGATTTCATCTGAGAAATACTTCTTGATTCCTGTAACCGACACGAACGTTCACAAGCTCTGGGTGGCACATGTGGTCTCTCAGACCCCTGCGTTTCAGGTAGTCTTCTCGAACGAGCCGTTGACCGTGACTCTCTTTCGTGAAGCCGGATTCAAGGTCGAATCAATTCCTTTCTTCAGCAGGGACATGTACTCCGCCACAGAGATACGTGAACGCATACTCAAAAGCCAAGAATGGTCGTCCTTGGTTCCACGTTCGGCGGCACTCTTCATCAAAGAGATCAAGGGGGAAGAACGGCTGCGCTATCTCAGCGGCTCAGACAAGGTCAAGAACTCTTAATCGTCAGCTTTGAACCCGGCCTAACGCCTATCGCCTTTGAGGCGTTTCTCATCTTCATCGCCATTTCCAGGAAGCCGTGACTTCCGATCAGGCACCCAATGGTGCCTTCAGGTATCTCATCATAGGTACGCACAAACATGAGTCTCAACTTCCTTCGTCCGACTAGGAGGGTGGGCCTCTTTCCGGATGTGAGATCAAGCCTCTTGATACTCGAGAAGTCAGCGTTCGTTATTACATTGCCAAAGTCGTCAACGTGCAAGACTTCGCATCTCATGACACCTGCGTTTACGATTGGCTGTCCGAAATCCGGCCTCACGAAGTCTGTGACCGGGGATCCAATATTGGATGAAGGGACTCCATCCGCCAAATCCCCAACAACATGGGCGAAGAGGTCTCTTCCGTGAAACGTTGCTGAGACAGCTGAACTTAGGTATCTTTGCTCGTCAATGCAATACACCGCTTGCAGCCCTTCTCTGATTGCAGCCAACATCAGCAGTCCATTGTCAGGCCCAACGTAAAGCGACCTCTTGGACTGCACAACCAGAGGCATACGCTCTGACCCTACCATTGGGTCGACTATCGCCAAGAAGACTGATCCTTCTGGAAATGATCGCGCTGCTGATGCCAACACAAATGCGCCCATGCGAACATCGAACTTCCGAATCTCGTGGCTTATGTCTACCAGTCTTGCCTCAGGGCACCTTGACAGTACCACTGCTTTCATCTCAGCGACATATGAGTCTCGAAGTCCGAAATCTGAGAGCAAACCAACAATCTTCATCTTGTTGCCCAGAATAGGAGACTGGGCAATGGCCTAATAGAGGTCTTGGTCAGATTTCCTCTTTCCAACGCAGATTAGATTTCAAGGTCTTTTGTCAAACCTTTTATCTCCAGAGTCGCCGTTGATGATTCGGAGTGCGTCAACTTGAAACTGTTCACAGTGGGACCAGTCGCATGCTACCCTGAAGTGCTTGAGGCGATGGGGCAACAGATGTATAGCCACAGGAGCAAGGAGTATTTTGCCCTGCACTACGAGACTGTCAAACTGCTGCAGAGTTTTCTCGAAACCAAGAATGAAGTCTTCCTTTTCTCTAGTACAGGCACGGGGTTTATGGAGGCGTCTGTTCGAAACTGTGTTCGGAAGAGCATGCTCTGTTGTATCAACGGTAGTTTCGGGGAGCGATTCGCAGAGGTGGGTGCAGCCAACGGCAAGGCAGTTGAGAAGCTTGAGCCCCCTCTCGGTGAACCGATTCTTCCTGACACGCTAGATGGTGCCTTGCGAAAGCATCCCGAGGTGGAGGCTGTCGCGATCACTCATAATGAGACGAGTGCAGGTCTAATCAACCCGTTGCGGGATTTGGTGACTGCTGTAAAGGATCATGACAAGTTGGTGTTTGTCGACGCAGTTAGTTCCATGGGTGGAACGGAGATCAAGGTTGACGAGTGGAACATCGATGTCTGTTTTTCAAGTTCACAGAAGTGTTTCGGGGTTCCTCCGGGCTTGGGCATTGGCAGTGTTAGTGAGAAGGCTCTGAAGCTCTCGGAGACGGCGGTGGACAAAGGTTGGTATTTTGATTTCAAAGTCTGGGAGGAAGACCAGAAAAAGGGTGTGGGGACCCCAGTGACTCCTGCAATACCACAGATCGCAGGGATGAACACAGCTCTGAAAATGATTGAGAAGCGTGGGGGAAAGAAGTGGTATTTCGATCTCTACAAGGAGCGAAACATGCGGATAAGACATGGCGTTGAGAAGCTTGGAATGTCTACCTTCCCGAGGCGAGGCTATGAGAGCCCGACAGTGAATTGCATAAAGTGCCCGGAAGGGCTCGAAGGTCCTGCGGTATATGAGAAGATGCGGGAGAAGGAGTTCGAACTTGCCCAAGGGTATGGCGCGCTTAAGAAGCGGACCTTCAGAATCGGGAACATGGGGTACATCGAGATGAGTGACATTGACCTCATGTTGAGGGTTCTCGGAGAGGTCGTATCCTCTCTCTGAACCGTACTCCAAAACACAGCCGTAGTGTAGGGGCATCGTAACGCAACCCGCTCTCCTGATATCTGCAACACGATCTTAGACGCCACTTTGAGCCCATCAGTCAGAGAGCCGATCGCGAGGCCGATCTCATTGACGGGCCACCAGCTGTTTCTCTTTTGTTTCCATTGGATTGTACCGGCCACTGTGCAGAGGTTGAAGTTGTGGCAGAACAGCTGACCTAGCTCCATGCGCGAACGTTTATCTTTCCGAGGCCATGGCAGAACATGGGAGAACCTTGATTACATCCGGGTACAGAGATCGGGCCCTCGCAGCAAAACTGTCGAATCACATACATGAAATTGCGAGGGATAGGAACTATCTGATTATGCATGTGTGCGGCACATGACCGAGGACTCAGTTCTCGGCCAGCCGAGACACGAAGCCACAATCGTAGAACATGGACTGAGAAGTCTCTTTCCCGAAAACGTTGAAGTTCGATCTGGTCCTGGCTGTCCGGTCTGCGTCACAAGTCCGGATGAGATAGATGCGGCCGTCGAGCTCTCGCAGCGCCACGATACGGTCGTGACAAGTTTTGGTGACATGCTGCGGGTTCCGAGTAGTGATTGTTCTCTGGATGATGTCAGAGCAAGGGGAGGGATTGTGCAGGTTGTGTATAGCATACATGACGCAGTCGAGCTTGCAAGAAGTGATCCGAGCAAGGAGTACGTTCATTTTGCCATAGGATTCGAGACAACAGCTCCAACAACGGCAGTAGAGCTTCTTGGGAATTGTCCGAGGAACTTCAGCGTCATATGCAGTCACCGACTAATTCCTCCCGCTATGGAGCATCTTCTCAAAACTGGAGAGGTTGGGATCAACGGGTTCATCTGTCCCGGACATGTCTCAACGATAATCGGCAGCGAATCTTACCGGCGAATCTCAGAGAGATATCGCGTTCCTCAAGTCATTGCAGGATTTGAACCAATGGATGTTCTGATCGCAGTGGCGATGATCATACGACAAGTGAATGAAGGTCGGGGAGAGGTCCAGAACGAGTACACCCGGTCAGTTAGATCGGGGGGGAACGTCAAAGCAAAGGAAGCGATCGCGAGAGCGTTCAGTGTTTCCGATTCGGAGTGGCGCGGAATCGGTACGATCGAAGGATCCGCCTATACCCTAAGAGATGATCTGTCTGACCATGATGCCTTCAAGAGGTTTGCTCTGAAGCGCCGAATCACATATGAAGTGCCGAAAGGCTGCATGTGCGGTGAGGTTCTGCGCGGTTTGCTCTATCCTCAGCAGTGCCCTCTGTTTAACAAGGCGTGTACGCCTCTTCATCCCGTGGGGCCTTGTGCGGTGAGCAGAGAAGGAGCATGTCACATAGCTATGAGGGCATCTGAAGGCCCGAAGATATCGCGTCTCCAATAGTATGTGCACGCGTTCATGAAGGCGACCGCTTGTGAACATTCGTTCTCCACAGTGCGTACAAAAAGCACGCCGCTGTAAGAAACCAGATCTTTGTTGCAAAGTTGAAGTTAACGGGGATTCCTGCGTGTTCGTGTGTTGTGTTCGCGATCATGTCGAGTGAACCGCCTTGTCGCATCCAAGCAGTAAACCATGCAAGGAAGTTCCATATGGCCTCGTACATAGAGATGAAGGCGGAGGTCGCCAAGAAGACCTGCGTCAAAGGCCTCGACATCCATCTGCCAACCTTGTCGCTCTCAACCAGAATCGCCCATAATGCGAATCCGAAGATCACTAGAAGAGTTATCGGCTTGAAGCTCTGGATGACGAAGAACGGAAATACCAGAGGAATCTGATCCTTAACGTAACGCTCCCCAAACATCTCTTCGTACGGATACTTAACGATGTAGAAGACGATTATGGCGATGATCGTGGCGGCGAGCAGTTGCCCGCAGATTCGCAGCCTCCTGTCCATCATTGGCTTGCCCTCAAAACAGATCTGTGTCTGAGGTCTTTAGCTTTCTTGAAGGATCTCTCTCCAAAGTCTCAGAGTCTCAAGAGCCTCCTTTTCATCCAAGATTTCGATTGCGAAGCCAGTGTGCACAATCACATAATCTCCAACCTTGACGTGTGACAACAGATTGACCAAAATCTCCCTCTTTACGCCACCAAAGTCAGCGACCGCTCTGTCCCCGTTGATCTCTAGAATTCTTGCTGGAATTGCGAGGCACATCCAAACTCGCCTGAACAGAAGTTGCGCACCTATTTAAGGGTGAGACGAAGAACTCTCTTGGTGCAGAAGCCATTAGCAAGTTCGACTGTTCGCGTTTGTCTCAAAATCGAGATACGGCAAATTGCAGCAGAAATGCAAATGGCTGAGTTCAGTCGGAGGGTAGGTCGACGAGGGTCTTTGGGTTTGCCGACTTTCATGGACGCATCGATGTGGTCAATAGAGCCTCTCATCTGGTCATGGACGAGAACCCTGATGTGGTTGTGGTCGCTGGTGACTTGGCAAATCGAGATCTGCACGCAGCAGAACACATTGTTAGAGAACTCTCGGAGACGGTTTCAATGGTCTTCTTCGTTCCAGGAAACATGGACAATCCTGTGCTTGCCGATTGGACTGGCACAGACAGAATCACTTGCCTCCATGGAAAGAAGGTGATTCATGATGGAGTCAGTTTCATAGGGTTGGGAGGAGCTGTGACAGGCCCTTACTGGGATCCTTTCGAATATGACGAAGCTGAGGCTGGCAGAATCTTGGGTAACGCGATTGGATCCGGCTCTCCTTACCCCATGGTTCTTGTTTCTCACTGTCCTCCTAAAGGGACGAAGCTTGACTTGGCTTCTGGACACTGGCATGTGGGAAGCAAGGTGGTGCGCGAATTCATTGAGGAAAGGGAACCTGTGCTCGTTATTTGTGGGCACATTCATGAGGCGCAGGGCATTGATGAGATAGGAAGGACACTGATCGTCAATGTTGGGGCCGCTGCCCACGGCCATTATGCTTCCATTTCTCTTGAGAAGCAGGTGAAGATAGAGCTTCGAAAACTCTGATGGGCGTCGGCGACGGGATCCGGGCTGGTTCGAAAGGCTATATAAGACGGGTTGACAACCTAAGCGAAACACATCTCATCAGAAGGGTCAATTAGTCATGTCTGTCAAGAAGGGCGAATTCATCCTGATGAACATGACGTGCAAAGTTAAGGAGAGCGGAGAGATCGTAGAGACAACCTTGGAGAAAACAGCAAAGGAATCTGGGCTTCACCGAGAAGGCACAACATATGAGCCCAGGTTCGTGATCGTGGGTGAGGGATGGGTTCCACAGGGGCTCGACGAGGGTCTTCTCAACATGGAGGTTGGACAGCCCAACACAACCGAGATTCCCCCGGAGAAAGGCTATGGAGCACGAGACCCCTCCAAGATGCGACTCGTGCCACTGAGAAGGTTTAGGACTGAAGGCATCACTCCACTTCCGGGAATGAGTGTCCAGCTGGAAGGCAAATCAGCGATCGTAAGGTCTGTTGGCGCCGGGCGAGTTCAACTCGACTACAATCATCCGCTTTCAGGAAAGACTCTGATCTATGACCTGACGGTTGAGAAGAGACTTGAGTCTTTCGAGGAAAAGATCAAGGCGATCCTGCATCGTGTAATAGCTGTTGTGGAACCAGAGAAGTTCACCACAAGACTGGTTGAGAAGGAGCTGACTGTAGAGATTCCTGAAGAAGGATTCTTTCTTGAGGGCCTGCAGGTTTTGAAACAGGCAGTGGCAGCAGACGTATTGAAGTTTTTCCCAGGAATCGAGAAAGTGTCATTCGTTGAAGTGATCAAGAGGAAGGAACCCGCAGCCCCAGAGAAACCTGCGGAAGAGAAGGCGGCAGAGAACTCAACTGAACACAAGTGAGTACAACGGCTTTCTTTGTAGAGGCCACACGTAGTTTTCTCTTCGTTTTTTTCGGCCAGCAACTGTTCTAGACTTGATAGAAAGCTTAAAATTGAGGGATCTAAGGTAAGTCCGCGAAAGCGCTGACGGTTCTCATGTGCGCTTGTTTGAATTTCCGTCGAAGCTTTTCGAGGGTTGTGCGATGAGTGTTCCAATGTCTGACAGAATTCCGAAATACGTCTTGAGGGGTACAACTACGATAGGTGTGGTTTGTCGGGACGGGATAATATTCGCGACAGACACACGCGCTACGATGGGCTACTTTGTCGCCCACAAACATGCCAAGAAAGTTCTGAAAGTAGATGACCACTTGGCCATGACGATCGCGGGAGCAGTGGGGGACGCGCAAGCCGTCGTTGAGATTCTCAAGGCAAACGCTAACCTCTTCAAGTGTGAGAACGGCCGACCTATACCGGTTAAGTCTGCTGCTAGGCTTTTGGCAAACCTGCTGTTCTCGTCGAGGTACGTGCCTCTTCTTCTTCAAGCGTTGGTGGGTGGCGTGGATGATACTGGGCCTCACATCTTTGCCCTTGACCCGTTGGGTAGCGTAACTGAGGAGAAATGTGTCTCAACAGGGTCAGGCTCGCCGATTGCATATGGTGTCCTTGAAAGCGAGTTCAAGGAAGGGATGACTGAGAAGGAGGCTCTGCCTATGGTCGTTAGGGCTGTCAATTCGGCCATGAAGCGTGATGCGGCAAGTGGCGACAGTTTTGATGTTGCTGTAATCACTCAAGAGGGTTACAGAGAACTGCAGGAAGATGAAAAGAAGACTGTTCTTGCGAGCGCTTGAAAACCGAATTCCCGGTCCACCGTTTCAGGAGTAGATACATTGTCGAAAGCTACTGAGAATGCTCACGTGAAGATTCGGCAGACGATCCTAGAGCACATGCCTCGTGAAGCAGAGATAACGAGAATCGAGTTTGAAGGACCAAGGCTTGCGATCTACGTCAAAAACGTAGTCCTTCTCCAAGAACAAAGCTACATAGTAACGGACATCGTCAACCTGCTTCATAAACGAATTGTGATACGGTCCGACCCATCCATCAGAGTCCCAGAGCCTGAAGCAGAGAAGAAGATAAAGGAGATAATTCCCCCAGAGGCCGAAGTTACAAACATCACTTTTGATCCAAGCCTCGGAGAAGTCGCAGTCGAAGCCAAGAAACCCGGTCTTGCCATAGGCAAGGAAGGCACAACTCTACAATCAATAATCCGTGCGACGAGCTGGCGACCAAGAGTTCTTCGCGCTCCTCCGCTGCCCTCCAAGATTGTCGCAAGCGTTAGGCACATTCTCCACTCCGAGAGTGAGGACAGAAGCAGGATTCTGCGCGATGTTGGGGAGAGGATTTTCAGGCCCACATTGACCCGCATCAGCAATGTAAGAATGACGACGCTTGGCGGCTTCAGGGAGGTTGGAAGATCCGCTTTCATTATTCAAACTGACGAGAGCTCAGTCCTGCTAGATTGCGGTATCAATCCCGGCGCCCAAAACCCATCCCAAGCGTTTCCACGAATCGATATAGCGGAGTTCGACTTAGACAACTTGGACGCCGTTGTAATATCTCACGCCCATCTTGATCACTGCGGCTTGGCCCCGTTCCTCTACAAGTATGGGTATGACGGGCCTGTGTATTGTTCAGAGCCCACATCAATACTGATGACCCTGCTCCAACTCGACTACTTGGACGTTGCTAGCAGAGAAGGAGCATTTCCTCCGTTCGACCAGAAGGATGTCAGAGAGCTGGTGATGCACACAATCCCTCTGAAATACGGAGTCGTCACTGATGTCGCCCCGGACATTAAGCTCACTCTTCACAATGCAGGTCACATTCTGGGATCGTCGATAGTTCACCTGCACATAGGAGAAGGCCTCCACAATGTGGTCTATACGGGCGACTACAAGTTCGGGAAGACGATGCTGCTGGAGTCCGCTGTCTCTACCTTTCCCCGAGCCGAAACCCTGATCACAGAGAGCACGTACGGCGCGCCTGAGGATGTCATGCCTGAACGTGAAGGCGTAGAGGAGAAGCTGACCCATATCATCAACGAGACGGCCGAGAAAGGAGGGAAGGTTCTGATTCCTGTGCCGGCAGTAGGAAGGGCACAAGAGATACTGCTTGTCCTTGACAGCTACATGAAGTCAGGCCGACTCAAGGAGCTTCCAATCTACATTGAGGGTATGATTCTGGAGGCGACCGCGATCCACACAGCCTACCCTGAGTATCTGGCAAGAGAAATCAGAGACCAAATCCTCCACCATGACGTTAACCCGTTCCAATCAGACTATTTCGTGACTGTAACAAACTCAAGTACTCGGGGAGAAATAGTCCAGGGAGGACCATGCGTTGTCATCGCGACCTCCGGCATGCTTGAAGGAGGTCCAGCAATAGACTACTTCAGACAGCTCGCGCCTGACGAGCGAAATACACTGATCTTTGTGAGCTATCAGATAGAAGGCACATTGGGCAACCGGATCAGAAGTGGGTTGAAAGATGTCTCCTTGATGGGGCATAACGGTAAGGTGGATGTTATCAAGCTTAACATGAGGGTTGAGTCGGTTGAGGGATTCTCAGGGCACTCTGACCGCCGCCAACTTCTGAACTTCATTCAGAGAGTCACACCTAAGCCGTCTCGAGTGTTAGTCTGCCACGGAGAAGCTAGGAAATGCGAGGACATCGCTCAAACGATGAGCAGAAGCATGAAATTCAGAGCGTCTGCCCCGCAGAACCTAGAAACAATCAGATTAAGATAATTCCGTTCAAACACGAGTCAGGCTAGCATGTCCTTCTGATTGTGGCCGCTAGAAGCAGGAATTCGCCTTGACAAAATGTCCACTGACTGGGGTGGCGTCGGTGTTGCTCCTCGACACCACTTAAATCTCCTCATCACATCTATGTCGTTCCGAAGGTCAAGCAATTGCTCAGCGAATTCAACCTCTTGGTGGCAACTTCTCGCGGCAACGAGAGAGAAGCATGCAGCGAGATATGGTATCTTCTAAGGGAGCTGGGCGATGGCGAGCCGAAGACTGATAGAACTGACGCGATAGGGCTCGTAATCGCAAGAACATCGATGAACCCGATCAATGTGGTTCGTGAGCTTAGCAGAAAGCTTGTGGAGAGCCCTTGGAAGTTTCGGTACATATTGAAGGTCTCACCTCTCGAGAGACTCGTTTCATCCGACTTAAGTGAGATTGAGAAATGCGTCACCTCTATGGCTGATGGGATCGCAGAGAAAGAGAGCTTCCGGATCACCGTGAAGAAGCGACATACCAAGCTGAGTTCAAAGGAGGTAGTGGAAACGATTGCGAAAAAGGTCGATCGGAGAGTAGATCTTGAGAACCCTGACAAGGTGGTTCTCATCGAGATTCTGGGAGAGTTGACTGGGGTATCAGTCATCAAGCCCTCAGATGTGCTGTCGATAGCGAAGGTGAAACGGCTACCTTAGGATTGAGTCGAGAGAAGGGCCATCTTCTCTATCACCAATCTTGTCAATGCCTCCTTCTCAGTCAGGGTTCTTCCGACCAGAGTTTTCAACTGGACATCAGTTATGTCGAATGTTCGCTTAACCGCATCGTTGTCCCCCTCTTCGAGTATCAACTCGTCCATCTCTCCACCTATGACGTCTCGCAGCCTTGCCTTGAATCCCTCAAGGGCGCTCCTCTCGCTTGAAATGCCGATCACCGCGAGATTTCTTGAGTCAGATGTGACTCCCAGAAATGTGATAGCGTTCTTGATCTGCCTCTGACCTGAGGCATAGAGAAGAATCTCGATAGCCAAACTCTCTGACACCTGGCTGCCCTGCTTCCACGCCTTCAGGGCATTGAGTACTGCAAATCGAAGATGGTCCTTTCCGGCTATGCTCTTCGTATCAAGGATCTGAGCATCGACACCCCCAGAGATCTGCCTGAGTTGCCGGAGAACAGCCTCCGGATGAGAGATTTTGGCGTCACGTACGCCTGTGATCATCACGTATTTCCCATATTCCTCGAAGCACTCTATCGACATACGCCACCGTCATCCCTTTGCATAAGCCACTTACAGGCAGATGGACGTTCGTAACTTCTACGAAATGACTTAAAAGAAGTTACGCGCTTCAACCATGTCCGGTAGGATGAGCTGTGAGTTTCGAGGTTCCCGACTGGAACGACATCTACAACGGATGCTTGGAGCTAGCTGACAAGATAAAGGAAAGCGGATTCAAACCCGAGATCATAGTGGGAGTCGCGCGAGGCGGCTGGATTCCCGCAAGAATACTGTCAGATCTCCTGTGCAACACATATGTGGCAAGCATGAGAGTCGAATTCTACAAAGGCATAGCCGAAACAGCGAAGAAACCGATGATCAGCCAGCAAGTCTCAGCATCCGTCATAGGAAAGAGGGTCCTGGTCGTTGACGATGTGGCTGACACAGGAGAAAGCCTGACTGTAGTCCGAAGAGATCTCCTCGCTCGGAAAGCAGCGGATGTCAAGATCGCGACTCTTCACTACAAGCCCAAGAGCGTTCTCCGACCTGACTTCTATGTGCGGGAGACCTCAGCTTGGATAGTATATCCGCATGAAAGGTACGAGTTTGTCCGCAACAGAGTGGCGAAGTTCAAGACTGAAGGTAAGACAATTTCCGAGGCGAAAGAAGAGCTCATTCGTATCGGACTTCCTGAAGAGCTCGTCGAGAAGTTCGTGAATACCTGCTGGAACTGCAAGGGCCCTTGAGTCGTCGCGCCTAATCACATCTTCAAAGGGTAACCTTCACCCTTGATGACAGGTCACGGAGGTTCTTCCTACGACCCTTCTTGAGGCGGTAATAGAATCTGCATGGCCAGGTCTGAGCGCTCAAAGCGTTGTCACATTGATTTGCCATCCCGCGGCATGTTGCGCCCGTACACATCATGATTGAAGCGTTCAACGAAAGGGAAGGTTCAGCTTTTGGAGCTGATAGGCAACGCAGGGTCTTGGCCTACGGCCGGCCGTAGTTGAGATCACATTGTAGCTCCATCCGTTGGGAAGGCGATCGATTAACGCACAATCTTAAAATTCCTCGTTAGGCTTTTTCTAGCTGGAATGATGTGGACTGACCTGCACGGAAGGGTTCTTAACCCGATGTCGTGATGCATCTCCACTGACCAATTCTGTCTCTATCTTTGATTGCTTGACTTCTGGTCGGCATTTGTTCTGTCAACCTTGTTTCTGGAGCGGATCGAGCCTTGGTTTGGTGTTCAGATGATGAAGCCGAAGGCCTCTGTGAACTGGCAGATCTTCCTGAATTCTTTGAGGAATTCTATTCCCTTGTCTGTTAGTGAGTAGGTTACTTTGTCGCTGGCCCCCATCTCCTCTATGAGTCTCGACTCCTTGAGATGTGCAAGATACTTGATGAGTCGGTCGTGTGAAAGGTTGGCTCCATACAGGACATGGGTGGGTCCCGCATTTCCCCTTTCCTTCTCGATAGTGCGAAGTATGTCCGTGTAGATTCTGATCTGTGACCGGTACTTGGAGGGCTTCTCAGTCATTTTGTTCTAGTCACTCTCAGAAGCATTGTGAGAAGCGCGAGGAACCCGAAGAGTTGAGTGATGTGTGCGATGGCAAAGAAGAGCCTGATGATTGGTGGAAAGATGAAGAGTACGTGGCTTGCTGCCAAGAGAACGAATCCTATGAAGACTAGGAGTGAGTTCCGGTCTCTTCGCACGCCGTGGCTCATCGCAGTTTGTGCCGCCGTGAACATGACTAGAAAGAACACGACGATTTCGAGAAGTGGATGGTAGGGAAGGATCTCGATGAGCGAGATGGCGCCCGGAGCCATTGCAAACACGGTTGTTTCAGTCATGAAGCTTCTGGTTTGTCGTAAGTGGGCGAAGAGTAGTAGGGCGTATGCGATGATTTCTGCTGTGATCCGAATGGTGTATCCGATTGCCATCATTGGTGAGAGCCCGCGAAACGCGAGCACAGGCATGGAGACCACTCCATCTGTAAGCAGCCCTGCTCCTAACAGGACAAAGCTGAAGTGAAGAAAGAACAGCGTTCTATCTCTCACTAGTCTGTAGCCTTTGAGCGCATAGTAACCTATGGCAAAGGCTATGACCGCGTCGATTAGTTGCATGAGAGAGTCGAAGCCGACGAACCAAACAGGAGCAAACAAAGTGACACAATCCCACCCATACTACACCTATGTCAGATGTCCGATTTCAGTGCGGGCAATAGAACCTTGCGTCAAGATATTTAATCGTTTCAGGAAGAACTCGCCGCCAAGTACAGCGGCGTTCCTTTCCGACGGTAAGCGTGAAAAGCAGGATCGCCCTATATTCGGTTTCGGGTATGTGTTTTGACGTGGCCCCTCAAAGAGACAATTGAGTGTGTTCCGAACTTCAGCACTTCTGATCCAAACGTGGTTAAGCAGATAGTAGATGAGATAGAGAAGGTTCCCTCAGTCTACCTTCTCGATCACTCATTCGATGACTACTACAACAGACTTGTGGTCGTGGTTGCTGGGTCGAAGGAGTCGATTCTTGAAGCTGTTCTGAAGGCGAGCCTCAAAGCGGTTCATTTGATTGACATGAACAAGCACAAGGGTCAGCATCCGAGGATGGGTGCGGTTGATGTGGTTCCGTTCGTGCCGGTCGAGAACATCGCGATGAAGGATTGTGTGTTGCTTTCGAGAGAGTATGGAAGGCGTCTGGCTGAGGAGGCAGGTGTGCCCGTCTATCTCTATGGTGAGGCAGCTTCTTCGCCGGAGCGTCGAGACATCGACTGGATAAGGGAAGGTGAGTATGAGAAGCTTGGTGAGATGATTCTTAGGCCCGAGAGGAAACCGGACTTTGGCCCGGCGAAGTCTCACCCGACTGCTGGAGCTACAATAACTGGGGCCAGGGGTTTGATGGTTGGGTTCAATGTGAATCTTGGCACGACAGACCTCCAGACATGTAAGCGGATCGCAAGGGCGCTTCACGGAAAGAAAGGAGGCTTGGCCTTTGTCCGCGCCATGGCCGCCGAGATTCCTCAAAAGAAGGAGATACAGATAGGGATGAGCATCTATGGATTTGAGTCCACGCCTCTCCACCGCGTCTTTGAGCTTCTCAAGGTCGAGGCTGACAGATACAATATCCCGATTACTGGCTCGGAGATAAACGGAGTCGTTCCCGTGAAGGCGATTATCGACGCGGCAAGCTTCTACTTACGGCTAGGCAACTTGACTGAGTCGAAGATCTTGGAGACTGCTATCGCGAGAGCGATCAAAGCGAAGGGATGACGAGGAAAGATAGTAACGATGAGACGAGTCGATCTGCTTCTGGTGAACGCGAGTCAACTCATGACTTTCTCAGAGCGGCTTCCTCCAGAGGACGCCATAGTTGAAGACGGTGCGGTTGCAGTAGACCACGGGGAGATCGTTAGAGTCGGGAGGACTGAGGACGTCCGAAGTGGGTTTGAGGGGAACGAGATTATCGATGTGGCCGGGCAGGTGGTGACACCCGGCCTGATCGACTGTCATACGCATCTTGTCTTTGCGGGTTCTCGCGAGCGAGAGCTTGACATGAGGATATCCGGGGCGAGCTACATGGACATACTGAAGTCAGGTGGAGGCATTCTCAAGACGATGTATGAGACGAGGGCGGCATCAAGGAAGAAACTTGTGGAAGAGGGCAGAAAGGTGCTTGACCGAATGATGCTTCATGGAACGACTACAGTCGAGGCCAAGAGCGGCTACGGACTGACGGTCGATGATGAGGTTAAGATGCTGCTCGCTGCAAGGGATCTCGCAGAACAACATCCGGTTGACATTGTTTCAACCTTCATGGGGGCACACGCGATTCCACCTGAATACAAAGACGCCCCAGACAAGTACGTCGGGCTGATTACGGAACAGATGATACCCAGAATCGCGAAAGAGGGACTCGCGGAGTTCTGCGATGTTTTCTGTGACGAGGGAGTCTTCTCTGTGGAACAGGCCAGGAGAATTCTAGCTGCAGGTGTGAAGCATGGGCTTTTGCCCAAGATTCACGCCGACGAGTTCTCGAACATTGGAGCGTCAAAGCTCGCGATTGAGCTCAAAGCCATTTCAGCTGAACACATGCTGCACTCTTCGAGAGATGACTTGATTCGGATGGCGAGAGCGAATGTTCTGCCTGTATTTCTGCCCGCAGCGAGTCTTACTCTCATGGCAAATCATTTTGCGGACGCCATGACGGTGTTGACGAATGGCTTGCCTTTCGCCTTGGCCTCGGACTTCAATCCCAGTTGCCCGACAGAGAGTCTCCAGCTTGTCCTGATCTTGGCGTGTTACGGGATGAGGATTCCGATCGTTGAGGCGTTAAGGGCGATGACTCTGTCCGCGGCAAAAGCAATCAAAAGGGATCACGTCCTAGGATCAATTGAACCAGGAAAGAAGGCGGACCTAGTCGTGTTCGATGTATCAGACTACCGGTTCCTGTTACAGCATCTGGGTGTGAATCTGGTATCAAAGGTCATCAAGAACGGCACGACCGTGGTGGACACGGGACAAGTGGCAAAATCATGAATACGTAGCTCTTTGCTTTGTCCAGATGCGAGAGAAGCCTTTTAATTCTCAGTCCCATTCGACATAAGTCGAGGAGTCTTGCTCGAATCAAAGAGAGTAGTACACTACATAACTGGCTCTGAGTTGCGCTGCAAGAACTGGCAGATCGAGGGCGCCCTCAGGATGCTTCACAATGTCCTCGATCCTGAGGTCGCCAAAGATCCCGAGCGCTTGATCGTGTATGGGGGGACTGGAAAGGCTGCTAGAAACTGGGAGTGTTTCGATGCAATCGTGGATGCACTTGTTGGTCTTGAAGAGGATGAGACGCTTCTTATTCAAAGTGGCAAGCCGGTCGGAGTATTCACCACGAGTCGTCAGGCTCCAAGGGTGCTCATAGCCAACAGTCTCATTGTTCCGAAATGGGCAACTTGGGATCACTTCTTTGAGCTTGAACAGAAAGGATTGATAATGTTTGGTCAAATGACAGCGGGCTCGTGGGCGTACATTGGAACGCAGGGAATTCTTCAAGGCACGTATGAGACGCTTGCTGCTGTCGCTAGAGAGCATTTCGGAGATAGCCTCAAGGGAAGACTTGTTCTCACGGCAGGGCTTGGCGAGATGGGGGGAGCTCAGCCTCTGGCGGTGACTATGAATGAGGGCGTGGCTCTGGTTGTGGAGATCAACAAGAGAGCGATAGAGCGCCGGATTCGACACGGATACTTGGAGACTTGGACTGGGAATCTTGACGAGGCGCTTGACCTAGCGCTTCAAGCCAAGGAAGAGGGCGTTCCGAGGAGCATTGGTCTGCTGGCCAACGCCGCTGATGTACATCCAGAACTCCTTAAGAGAGGAGTGATTCCGGACGTGATCACCGATCAGACCTCGGCACACGATCCACTTAACGGCTACTATCCTAAGGGACTCTCGTTGGAGGACGCGGACAGTCTGAGGCAGGAGAACCCTCAGCAGTATGTTACGCGGGCAAGGCAGAGTATGCGGATCCAAGTCGAAGCAATGGTCAAGATGATGGAAAAGGGTGCTGTCGCATTCGAGTATGGGAACAACCTGAGGCAGGAGGCTCAGGAAGGTGGGTGTAGCAACGCCTTCGCGTTTTCGGGTTTTGTTCAGAGATACATCAGGCCGATGTTTTGCGAAGGAAGAGGTCCGTTCAGATGGACCTCTCTTGTCGGGTCTTCTGACGACATATTCCGCCTTGATGACGTCATTCTGAGAGATTTTTCATATAACAAAGAGCTTTGCCGATGGATCGGGAAAGCTCGCGATCAGGTCAAGTTCCAAGGCTTGCCCGCAAGAGTCTGCTGGCTTGGATTTGGAGAAAGGGCGAAATTCGGTTTGATCATCAATCGGATGGTTCGGAACAAGGAGCTTTCCGGACCAGTGTGGATTGGCCGAGATCACTTGGACGGGGGAAGTGTTGCGTCACCTAACCGTGAGACTGAGGGGATGGCGGATGGAAGTGACGCAGTGGCGGATTGGCCGATTCTTAATGCCCTTTTGAACGCTGTGGCCGGTGCTACTTGGGTTTCGGTCCATCATGGTGGAGGAGTGGGGATGGGATACAGTATACACGCAGGGATGTGCCTCGTTGCAGACGGAACTGCGGAGGCAGATGAACGAATAGGTAAGGTTTTGACAACCGATCCTGGGACCGCAATAGTCAGGCATGTGGACGCCGGATACCGAAGGGCAATTGAGGTCGCCCGCGAGAAGGGAGTGAAAATACCGGGGCTAGACAAGAAGAGGATGACCTGAACAATTCCTTGGATGATTCCATATTCGAGAAAAGAAACGCGGTACAGGGTTCAAAGCGTTCCTTGGCCTGGCCGGAGTCTCTTGTTCAGACGCCTGGCTGTATGAAGCTTTTATCTGTACTGTTGCTGAGCTACACCCTATGCTGTTTCAGGTGTCATGCATTGAGCAAGATCCTGCTTGATGGTGAGAGTCTCAAGGTAGAGCAAGTCATTGAAGTTGCACGGCACGGTGCAGAGGTCGGGCTTTCGCCTGAAGCGCGGACAGAGGTCGAGGCTTCACGAAGAGTGATTGAGGAACTGCTTGAGGAGCGAAGGCCGGTTTACGGCGTCACAACAGGGTTCGGCGCCCTCTCTGGTACACGCATCACGCCTGAAGATTCCATGGAACTGCAGAGAAATCTCATTCTGAGCCACTCTGCAGGAGTCGGCCGGCCCGCAGAGACTGAAGTTGTGAGGGCGATGATGTTGCTGCGGGCTAACACTTTGGCTAAAGGGCATTCAGGGATCAGGCTTGAGACTTTGGAGACCCTAGTCGAGATGATCAACCGAGGTGTCCATCCTGTCGTTCCAGAGAAAGGGTCTGTTGGAGCAAGCGGCGACTTGGCGCCTTTGGCACACATGACCGCTGTGTTGATCGGAGAGGGTAAGGCGGAGTACCGAGGGGAATTAATGGCAGGCGAAGAGGCCATGCGGAGGGCTGGGCTGAAGTTTGTGGAGCTCAAGGCCAAGGAAGGCCTTGCTCTGATCAATGGAACGGAATTTTCGAAGGCGATGGCCGTTCTGGCCCTGTATGACGGCGAGAGGTTGGTGGCAAACGCGGAGATAGCAAGCGCGATGACCTTTGAGTCCCTTCACGGCCATATGGAAGCTCTTGATGAGAGACTGCACGCTGTAAGGCCGCACGAAGGCCAGATCACGACCGCGCGAAACCTCAGGAGACTACTCTCTGGAAGCGGTCAGGTCTCTCAGGGGCAGACTAGTGAAGAAGAGGGAATTCACGACCCGTACTCGATGAGGTGCATGCCTCAGGTCGCTGGAGCAGTTCGAGACGCATTGGCATATGTCAAGAAAGTGCTCTTGATAGAGATCAACTCAGCCACAGACAATCCGCTCGTTTTCGCCAAGGATCGGACATGCCTTTCAGGCGGCAATTTTCATGGGCAGTCCATCGCCATCACGTCTGATCTTCTTGGGATCAGTGTGGCTTCGATAGGTAACATTGCTGAGAGAAGGATCGCTAGGCTTATGGATCCAAAACTGAGCCGGGGGCTTCCGCCTTTTCTGATCTCCAAGACAAGTAAGGAGGGGCTCAATTCAGGATTCATGATGGTTCAGGTCGTTGCTGCTTCTTTGGCTTCAGAGAACAAAGTCCTGACTCACCCAGCGAGTGTTGACTCAATTCCCACTTCAGCCAACTTCGAGGATTTTGTGAGCATGAGCGCGTCGGCTGCCAGAAAGGCTAGGGAGATTGTCAGGAACGTTGAGAGAATAGTTGCGATTGAGTTTCTTTGTGCAAGTCAAGCAATCGACCTGAGAGGCCGGAATGAGCTGGGAAGGGGAACGCAGGCAGCCTACAAGAAGATCAGAGGTAGAATTCAGCCTTTGATATCGGATCGAGAACTGACTGAGGATATCGAGACGGTCGCGTCAATGATTAGAAGTGGCGACATACTGGATGCAGTTGAAGAGAGTGTGGGAAGGCTCTAGACTGAAGCTCAACATCCTGATTCTTCCGGAACGTGAGGGGAAATGAGTCAGGGGCATTCGTGGTGAACACTGCTTGTCCTTGGATGCTCTCAGGGCAAGATCTTCCTAACTTGACGAATATGTTCAACGCTGGCAGGGTCTATCTTGAGTCTAGGCCCATGTTCATTATCTCGAACATTTTTTCCAGAGGGGCTTTGGCCTTTCGGGCGATGTCTCTGGGGACCTCGACTCTGTATCGGTCTTCTTTGAGTGCAAGATAGATTCTCTGAAGAGTGTTCAATTTCATGTTTACGCACCAGGCTCCCTCGTATGCTGGGAGGAACGTCTTCCCAAGATTCTCTCTCTGAAGTCGATGCAGGATTCCGAGTTCAGTGGCTATGATGAATTGGCGTGCAGCTGAGTTCTTTACGTGAGTGCACATCTGTGAGGTTGACCCAATGAAGTCTGCGACTTTTTGTACTTCGGGTGAGCATTCGGGATGTACTAGGACCTCTGCTTTGGGATTCTCCTCTTTCAATAGGAGGATGTCGTCTTTCAGGAAGAGGACGTGTGTCTGGCAGAACCCTCTCTCCGGGATCGGGATCGTCCTTTTTCCGGTCTTTTGTTGTACGTGCCAAGCTAGGTTGACGTCCGGCCCGAAGATGACCATGTCAGATTCAAGCGACTTGACCACTTCAACGGCGTTGGCTGAGGTGCAGCATACGTCGCATTCAGCCTTGGTCTCTGCATGCGTATTGACATAGAGGACTATTGGAATTCCCGGATATTTCTCCTTCCATAGGCGTATCTGGAAGGCCGGGAGCATCGCGGCCATCGGGCATCTGGCCCCGGGACTAGGCATGAGTACTTTCTTCTCGGGGTTGAGTATCACAGCAGTTTCAGCCATGAAGTCGACCGAGCAGTGGACGACGACTTCTGCTTCTGGATCTTCGACGGCCCTTTTGGCGAGGCCAACGCTGTCGTCAACGTAGTCCGCTATGTCTTGGACTTCAGGCCTCTGATAGTTGTGGGCTAAGATGAGTGCCTTCCTCTCCTTTTTGAGCTTCAAGATTTTGCTGACTAGGTCTTGATCCATGTTTGTTGTCCGAGGCTCCGAAAGCGATGATCTCGACATCGGCTAATCTCGGCTAGAATTTCGTATGCATAAATTATGCGTTTCGGTTCGGGCTCTTTAGCGACCAATCGATGAGTTCGGCACGGTAGAGATTTCTCGTCAGATTCGGTGATAGACAGATAGGTGGAATCCAGTAGTGTCGATTCCAACAAGGTTAAGAGGGCTACTGGCTGGTTGGCGATCTCTGGTGTATGTGCCTCCTGCAGACCCGGCAGTACCATCCGCGAGTTGCGGGGACGTACAGGAGAACTGATCTGCAGTAAGGACAGACCGCAACTTGTCTGGGAGGCTTGGATACTGGCTTTCTTGTGAGTCCTACTGCCAGCACTATCGCACTGACACTTACGCTTACCACGACGGCTATGATCAGATACAGGCCAAATGTCGCCTGTGGTGCTTCAACGACGAAGCGAACCAGAATTGAGCTTGCGGCCGTGTGTGTGTCGTCCCCTCCCCAAGAGGCCGTGACATTCCAAGATCCGGCCTCTTGAGGTGTGAAGAGTGTGTCATTGTAAAGTCCTCCGGCTCCTGTCTGGACAGTCTTGATGATCGGTGAGCCTGTCGGCTTTCGATAGGTGAGTGTTACGGTCAGTCCTTGTATGGCCGGTATGATGTATCCATATGTCGCTAGGTTTTGCCCTAGGCTGAGTGCTGGACGTGTCACTGCACATGTCAGTTGAGTAGTGATCTTCGTTACGAACAGGGACATGGGGAGAGAGAACATTTCAGGATATGTGCCGCTTGGGTAGACATATGCTCTGACGTGATATCCGCCCAATTGCCCAGGTTTCCATTGGTGTGAGTATCTTCCAAGACTATCTGTGAGCGTGGTGGTTAAGTTGCCCCAGACAGTTTCCTCAGACCTCTTCGTCTGGATTGTCACGGTCGCTACTCGGGAAGGTCCGACGACAACCGTTATCGTGACTGCGGAGTCGATCGTTATCTGTGCCGAGCTGAGCATGCACGAGATCGTCGGTTGAACGGATGGCGGCGGAGGTGGTTGCGCCACGTCATTCGAGGCGCCTTTGGTGGCTGGCTGCTTTTTCCAGTCGTTCGGAGAATCAGTGTCTACACCGTTAGGAACCCTGGCCCAAGCCGTGTTGTCCTTGACCGGTTTGGTCAACGGAGGAGTTCTATCAATCTCCAGCCCATTGTTGTCTTGCAGAAAAATGACATCGCCCACAGGATCTACGATGGGAAAGGTGAACTCCATGAAAAAGTATCCCTTTCCGGGTATCGAGCTTCCCGCAGGGACCAGATAAGTGATTCCGTAGGCGCGTGTGATTATCCTCCAAAGAGAGATACTGTAGGTGAAATCTGTGGGGTTGTACAATTCCACCCATTGGGGGCCTGAAGAAGGATTCGAATCAAACTCGTTTATGACAACATCCATTCCGGCAATGGCTTGAGACGGAATCGTTCTTTGGCTCACGACTAGCGGCATGACGAGTATGAGCAGTTGAATCAGCAGGATTGTGCGCTTTTTCAATCCTTGCACCGCACTGTAGTTGGTGGAGGACTATTTATAATGGCTATGCCATAGGAAAGGTCATTCGGTTTCACAAGCGGAATAG
>Ga0315282_10002674_pt1 | contig 32482 bp, 19 predicted proteins | sample YL17G07_20_MG_FD_203693 | JGI IMG/M metagenome (GOLD analysis project Ga0315282, IMG submission 203693) | Sediment microbial communities from Yellowstone Lake, YNP, Wyoming, USA - YL17G07_20 | ecosystem: Environmental > Aquatic > Freshwater > Lake > Sediment | place: USA: Wyoming | collected...
TTGATAATGAAGACGAGCAGGAGGAGGGCGATGACAAACGTCCCGCCGATCAGGTAATATTTTGATCGCGGGCGGGTGAGCGCGAGGAGGATTCCCTCTAACCCGGAATAGAATGCGAGCGCAGCGATGGCGATGAGAAACAGGATCGCAATAAGATCCGGGAAGATGAGCGAACAGATCCCGACAATCATCAGAACCGTCCCGGCAAGGAACCAGAACAATGACCCCTCACTATGGGAGGTAATGGCAAGGAAAATGCAAATGACCAGACCCAGACCGACAAGCACCAGGAACAGGGCTTTAAATGTGTTAAGAGTAAGTTCCGGTACAAGGAGTGCCAGACTTCCAAAGATTATTCCAATCAACCCCTTGACGAGGCATGAGAGCTTCGCATCCATGATATTACCTCCATCTTTTCCAGAATATACATTTGTATCTCCTCCATTTGAGGTTAACCCGGTAGTGGTTCCTGACGACTTGGTGTGGCGGAATGACTGAAAACGAGCATGGGCGCACCTGTCAGGATCAGTATAATCCCCTGCAATACAATTTACTCCTACAAAGTAAGACAACCCCAACGTATTTTCGCGAGAGCGCGTCCTGCAGCACTGCACCCATTTATGGCATGAAAAAAGATAGCGGGTAAGCTCAAATCGGATCGTTTACGGGATTATTGGTCGTCACATTTATTGCACACGCAGACAGAACTGATCTCTGTGTTTGGGCGTTATGACCGGGGTTTTTCGTATACCGACCCTGAGGTAAATCTCCAGATTGACAAGACCACCACTCTTCCGGAATACCGGCGCGAATGCGGGGGGATGGTGGTAACAAAACACCTTGCCGCAGATTACGACGCGATCCATATTCATCCGGTTGAACCGGTAAACCTTCCGCAGGAGATCACGCATCACCTTGAAATTTCATTCCCGCCCATCGTCCTCCCCCCTTCAACGAAAAAAAAGATTTTTTTAACATTCCCTGTCGAAATCGGTGTGTTTTTTGAGATCCATAAAGAGATGAATATCCTTGATATCTTCTCCCTCGTGCCGACAAAATTTTCGCTGTACGGGCTCCCGAGTACGGGTATCATCACCCGCTGGTACCGGAGTGGAATTTTTTCAGATATTCCGGCAACTGATCTGCACCGCGAGGGCGTGCTCGAACTTACGCTCATAAACAGTTCTGCAACAACGGCTGATGTCTCCCGGGCAGTCTTTGACAGTTATGGGATGCAATTGTTCTATGGCGACCGGGTAAGTATGACCGCGACGATGGAAATTATGTCGCCACTTATTGCCTCGACCACGTTCACGGGACTCCCTCCCAATGGTTGTCCGAACCGGTCGATTGACCTGTATGCCGCACGCAAATTCGCGATCGGTCCGCGAAAATCCTTTTTCATGGAGTCTGGTATGGCATGATCCCGCTCGCGGGAGTCCTCCCCAATTCAACAGAGGTTGTCACTGCACTCAATGACGAGACAAATATTGTCGGCAATGCAAGCCCAAAGGAGATCTCCCTCTTTATCGTTTCGCTTGTTGTCGCATACGTGCTCGGGCTCGCGATAGCGCATTACCTGAAACTGAAGCTGAGCCACCGCCTCAAGCCTGACCAGTTAACCCTGCTCACCCGGGTAATCCGGGTAATTTTGATCCTCATCGCCTTTGGCGCCACGGTTCCCGGGCTCCTTGACCTGAGCTTCACGATCCTTACGCTCATCTTTGTCGGCATTATTGCCATCATCGGGATCTCAAGCCAGAAAGTGATATCCAACATGGTAGGGGGTCTTGCGCTCTTGTATGAACACCCGTTTGCATCCGGTGATTTCATCAGCACCGGGGATGTTTCCGGGACTGTGGTCTCGACACGGCTCTTTTCAGTTCTCGTTCGGACGACGAGCGGCGTGTCCGTCCAGATCCCCAATGACCAGATCTATTCCTCCGATGTTTCCAACTATCACGCCAACGTCGCGCGCCGGTATGAATATGTGGTGGGGATCCGGTACAAAGACGATGTGAAAAAAGCAATTGAGATCATCTACGGACTCCTCGAGGACTATACCTTTGTCCTGAAAAACCCGTCACCAAATGTCTTTGTCAGTGATATCGATGCAGACAGCGTCAGGGTTATGTTCCGCATCTGGTTCCCATCTGTCTGGGCAGACACGAAGGATGATATTTCTTTCCAGACCGAGATCCTGCCGCGTGTCAAAGCCGCACTGGAAGCTGCAGGTATCGAGATGCCGTATGCGCACCGGGAGATATTGTTTGCAGACCCGGACCTGAGATTTCCGGAATTACGGGCAGGTCAGCAGTAATCTGATGCATCATAGGAAAACGCACAGCATGTTCTCCTTGTATCCGGCATACATGAATTCCTTGCGGGATCAAGAAAAATCTTTTTAGACCGGTTTCTCGCGTTAAAAAATTTCTGTTCGGCTTTTTTCCTGAAAAAAATCAGACCAGAATATTCTCGTGCAGCAATAAGATATTCACAGGTTTACCGGAGATTCCTTATGAAAAAGACCGTGCGGCAGTTTTGTGTAATGTGTCGGAACCATGAGCATTATTGCAGGTTCCTGCGAAAATCAAAAGGATTCGATGAAATTTTTCATCATAAATGTCTGAAACATGACGGTACTTCGGCGGTTGGTATAAAAATGCCAGCAATTATTTTCATGTGTTACATTGGTGACCATATGTCTCGCAGGTGTTTTTATGGGCGCCTGAACCCAAAAAAGTCGATCGAAAATGCCCTCTCTAGTGCGTACAGGACGGTAAAGAAGATACCCGCATACAGGACGAACGTGACGACCAGCCGGGTCGGGCCGGTAATACCTGCCGCATTCGCGATATAATTGGAGCACGCGTCGGCAATGAGGATTGCACAGAGAATACCGGCAAAAAATACAATCCACTTTTTTACAGATGAAATTTCCATATACACTCTTTGCCGCGTGACTATTAAAAGATAAAAATCGTGCGTAATAACGGGGCATCCCCGGTGCCGTCATCCGGAAAAGTATAAAGCCCCACGGCGCACATTTCACCGTAACACAGATATCACGACAACGTATCAGCGGTACAGATCCCGGAATATAATTGCCTTGAGGTGTTTGGTGTATGAAGGGAAGGAACATTCCCATTCTTTTGCAGGAGATTGTTGATAATATCAACCAAATCAGGCAGTTAACAAAAGAGATCACGTATGAAGAGTTTGTCGATAATGATCTGGCATACATTGCAACTATTGAGTGTATAAAAAAAATATCCGATGCGGCAGAACAGATACCCACGATCGTCAGGGTGAAACATTCGCTTATCCCGTGGACTGCCCTCGCCGGCTTGTATGCCGGAATCCGCAAGACCGATCTCGGCACTGATCCGGTGAGTGTGTGGAAGACCGCAACTGAGTATCTCCCGGGAATAAAACCGAGAATTGCACAGATGCTCGACGAGTTCCAGCAGTGAAGACCGGCCTTTTATCCAGGCGCTTCTTCTCCTACAACCCCCCCATAATAGTTATTCCCTTTCCACGCAAGTACTTGACATGGACGAACACGCAGAGCCCGGAACTGAGCCGTTGCAAAGCCCTGCCGAAGATCCCGATCCCGAGCCCCTAAAACCCAGCCCGATGGGGAGGAATTTTTACCTCGTGATGGCGCTCATCGGGCTGATGCTCTTTCTGATCGTCTTTTTCAACGTGCCGGCGACACGTGCGTCTGCGGCGACAACTCTTGTGACCAATAACTGGACGCTGGCATCGTACGCGACAACACCGGGCGTACTTGTCCCGGTCCTGAACGGGACACAGGTCACCGCACGCTTCGGTAAGGATGGCATCGTGTCCGGTTCTTCCGGGTGCAACCGTTATAGTGCCACCTATACGGTGAAGGACTATGCACTTACTATCACCGCACCACGTTTGACCAAAATGTACTGTCACACATCGGGCGTTATGGAACAGGAGACGCTGTACGTGTCCGATCTCATCAATGCATCGGCGATCAGGATTCATGAGCCGGACCTGAATGTCTATGACGAAGAGGGAAAGGCGCTCCTTGTGTTTGGACCTGGATCGCCATGATCCCGTATACCGGAACTATCATTTATTTCATACCCGGGAAAGGCAGGGCGTACGGCGTGCCGATCCATCACGGATGAAATTCTGCCGGATTTATCTTAACGATCAGCATATCCATACGGTATGAGACCGATCGCACAGTGCGTCCTGTGCATATTCTTTATGGGTGCACTGCTTGCCTGTTCCGGTTGCGTGCAGAACCAGCCGGAGCAAAAGACGCCCGCAGTCCCTGCACCTGCACCGGTAACAGCGGCGGATGGGACGGCAACACAAGCGGAACTTGTCGCTTTTGTTGATAGTGCTGTCGCGTATGCACATGCAGTGGGAAAAGAGAAAGCTCTCGCCGAGTTCTCGAATCCCAACGGTTCGTTTGTCAAAGGCGAACTCTATATCTACGCGTATGATTTCAATGGCCTGACCATCGCCCATCCCTTCAACCCGGAAAAGATCGGGATAAACCGGATCAATGAGAAAGACGCCAAGGGCAATCTCTTTATCAAAAACCTGCGCGACGCTGCACAGAACGGCAGCGGGTTTGTTGCGTTTTACTACATCAACCCGGCGCATAACCGGACCGTTGAACAAAAACTGGGCTATGTGAAAAAGGTAGACAATGACTGGTGGCTCGGGTCCGGTATTTACCAGCCACAGGGCACCGGTGCATCAGCAAACGCGACACTCCGGACACCTGGCGGGATCCAGGCGTTTGTTGACGCTGCTGCAGCCTATGCCCGGGCACACGGGAAAAAAACTGCACTTGCTGCGTTCAACAACCGGACCGGTACGTTTGTGGATGGGAACCTGTATGTCTATGCGCTGGACTTCAACGGGATCTGCCTTGCGCTCCCGTTCCAGCCAAATATGATCGGCGTGAATTTCTCTCCCCTGAGTGATGCAACCGGACAGAAGTACACCCAAAATGAAATTGCGCTTGTGAAAAACGGCGGGGGTTATATCAGCTACCTGTACCCGAACCCCGCGAAAAACCTGACGCCGGAACCGAAGCTCAGCTACGTGACCCGCGTTGACGATACGTACTGGATCGGCGCCGGGAACTATATCAGCGATATCACATCCGCAGATCCCGATCTCGTCCAGTTTGTCGGCGATGCCCGGACATATGCGCAGAAATACGGGAGAGAGCGGGCAGTCGCAGAATTTTCCCGGGCTGACAGCCCGTTTGTCCGCGGGGACCTGTACATCTTCGGCTACGATTACAACGGGACGGTTGTTGCATGGTTCTCGCGCCCTGACCAGATCGGGGTGAACCGGTTCAATGCGACCGATCCGGTGGTGGGGAAATACCATATCCGTGAGATGATCAGTACCGCACGAAACGGCAGCGGTGTTGTATGGTACTACAGCGAAAACCCGTTCCACAACAATGCCGTCGAACTGAAGACAAGTTACGTTGCGGATGTTGACGGGACGTGGTTTGTTGGTGCGGGAAAGTACCTGGCGCCGGGCCCGGTGACACCGGTTGTTATACCGGTTCCAACAGTTGTTGCATCTCTAAGCCGCGACGATCTGGTGAAGTACGTGCAGGGTGCAAAGACCTATGCCCTGTATAACGGAAAAGCAGCGTCGCTTGCGGAGTTCAACAACAAGAGCGGGCAGTTTGTTTCAGGGGACCGGTACATCTTCGCCTACGATTATAACGGCACGACTCTCGCGCTGCCGTACCAGCCGGAACTTCTGGGCACAAACCGGATGGCGATGGTGGATGCACAAGGTGTCCGGTTCATTGCGGACATGGCAGAAACCGCACGTGGTGGGAGTGGGTTTGTTGACTATCTCTACTCGGACCCGGCACGGAATTTTACCGTGCAGAAAAAGACGAGTTACGTAGTGGACGTAGACGGGACATGGTTTTTAGGATCGGGGATTTACTCAGCTGAGTGAACACCTTATACGGGAGAATGTTAGCGGGAAAAGACCGGATACATTGATTACGGTCTGGTTATCCCGTAACGGATCGCCGTATAGCAACGGCACATGAGAGCCAGCCGGAATCCGGAGCCTGGAAGTACCTGCAGAACCCGGTCCTCCGTCTCTCCATCTCATCCATGTCGTAATATATGAGGGAAAAGCTGGAACCCATTATCGCACGGATATCATTTTCGGAATAGGTTGTCATCCGGTCGAGAGTGGTATAGTCCCGGATATGGGAGAAGATCCCGTACGGGATGAACCGCCGCTCATCGCTGATCAGCCCGCACGGTTTGAGGTGCTCAAAAACGATACTCAGGTCCGGGGCAAGACCAGACAGGCATTCAAGCACCCGCTCCATCGCTGTTCTTCCGATATAGTAGGTTAACCCTTCCATGACAACGATAAGCCGGGTGCGTGCCGGATCACCCATCTCATTTAACAGAGTTTCCTTGAGACCGGCAGTCTCAGCGATGTCTGCTTCGATGCCGGAGATGAACCTGCACCGGTCAGGGACCAGCTCGGAGTACAAGTCGTGCTTGCGGCTCATATTTCTTATATCAATTTCGATGAAGTGGATTCGGTCGCATAAGAGCGGCGAGAGTTCAAGGGCGAGTGGAGAGAACCCGGCACCAAGGTTGACGATGATTGTCTGTTTCTCATTGTTCCCTGCCAGTGCTTCAACCGTGTTTTTGATGAAATGCTTCCGGTTGATGATCACTTCCGAGTACCACGGACATATACTGTTATAGCGTTCCAGCAACTCCCGGCCGGCAGACAGGTCAAGCTCCCTGAGGTAGGTACCAATCAAGGGCTTCGTCTCATAGTAACCGCTGGCCCATAGCATAACAAGTGCCGCTGTATCTGATACCGGATATGAATTCCTGTTTTCTGTCATGGTCGGAAGATTTTCTCTTATTGTATTTTTATTGCCGATCCCAAAAATAAACAGCTCACGAATCCGTCCCTTTTTACCCCATCCTGTGATACTCATTCATTCTTTCCGGGTTACTCCAGTCTGCAATGAATTCTGCCCTGTTCTCCCTGCCCGGAAAAAAGTATCAGGCAACCCGTGCAGATGTACCCTGGATCCACAATCCCGGTACACATCAGGGAATGTTGATTGCTTTTTTAGTTTTTAAAAACGTAATGATCGATAACGAAGGATAGGTTTCCATTCCCGCAGAACAGGAGGGAATGTACATAATCACTCAGGATATTGTCGGGAAACTCTGGGATGAAGAGGGATATGATAAAGTTGCCCCACGGGCAGATGATTCGATAACCGTGGTACCGGTAGATTAATCCGGTAAAACCGCCCGGCAAAAATCCGCCACCATCGCAATCATTGAACTCAGGTTTCGGAACATTCAAAATCATCAGGATGAGAGGTACACAGGATATCATGCCCGTTATACCGGCACTCCTTGAATCGCCATCCCGTCAGCGTCTTTTTGTTATCCTCATCTCGATCGCCTCGTTCATGGGGACACTTGATTCCACCATTGTCAATATATCGCTCCCTACCATCGCGGATTACTATAGTACCAGTATTGCCCTCGTTTCGTGGATCCCGATAGCGTACTTGCTCACGCTCGCGTCAGCGCTCATCGCATTTGGACACTTTGCCGATCTCCATGGCTACCGGAAAGTCTACATATCGGGTTTTCTCGTCTTTACGGTAGCATCGTTTCTCTGCGCTGTCTCCCCCACAATCCAGATCCTGATCGGGTGCCGCATCATCCAGGGCCTTGGGGCAGCGATGCTCCAGGCAATTGGCGGGGCGATGATCGCTGTCTATCTCCCGAAGCAGATCAGGGGATGGGCGCTTGGCATGCTTTCAACGTTTGCCGCTTTGGGCGTAGCTGTTGGACCGGTTCTCGGAGGGTATCTCACCGAGTACTTAAGCTGGCACTGGATCTTCTTTGTAAATATCCCGGTCGGCATCTGTGCTATCCTCTTGGGCAGAATGGTCATGCCGTACGACCACCCGCATGAAAAGTCGCAGTGTTCATTCGATCTTCCGGGAGCACTACTTCTTTTTGTTGCACTGGGATCGTTTATTTTTACCATATCCCTGGGGAAGAGTCTCGGGTACGGTTCAACGCTCATTCTCTCGACCGCAACCATTTTCATTCTCGGGACGGCTGCATTCCTGTACTGCGAATCGCATGTACCGGATCCGCTCATCCGGCTCACGCTTTTTAAAAATCGCGATTATTCGCTTGGCAATACCGGGCTTCTCTGCGTGTTCATTCTCTACCTCGGGACGAGCTTCCTCATGCCGTTCTATCTTGAAGAGGGACGGGGATTTACAACGGACATCTCCGGGCTTTTCATGCTGGTCCCTGCTCTTGCCCTGATTGTGACATCTTCTGTTGCCGGAAGGATTTCTGACCGGATCGGTTCCCGGATCCTCTGCATCGCGGCAGGACTCTGTTTTATCGGCACAATGTTCCTCTTTACAACCCTCAGTGTGACGACACCCCTCATCATCGTAGTGGCGAACCTTATCTTATTCGGGTGTTCAGTCGGGCTTTTCATCGCCCCGAACTTCAAACTCTTAATGAGCCACGCACCGCAGGGTGAAGAGGGTGTGATATCCAGCCTTGCAATGACGGTCAGGAACACCGGTGCCTCAATCGGCGTCGCAGTTTTCTCCATGCTCTTTGTGCTGGGGGCAGGGATAGCCTCCACCGGTTCAGGAATAACTGCCGTTCAGCGGGATGCCGGACTTCATGCCGCATTCATCTTTGGGTGTGCAGTCGCGTTTGTTATCCTCGTATCGGCATTCTTCTCACAGGAGCGAGGAGAGCCACAGGATCGGACCAGGGACGACCCGGGATAAGACAAACCGACCCGTCCGGTCCCGATGCCGGGAGGATGTCCGGAATATTCCGGTCCTATCGCCTTCTATTGCATAACGTTTGCCATCTGCTTAGTACCGCTAAGACCCAGAGAGCGCCCGGATGATATATGAGTGCCCGGTCCCGGCCGGATGGGTACTTGGTTCACATCGCCAAAATTTTTGGTGCGCAGGCAAAGCCCGGACGCGAGACACGTGGATCCTTTTCTCACGATCCATCCCGTCGTTTGCCGCCTGCCTGGTACCGCTCAAGGCCCGGGATGCCAGAATCCACATGCAGGACCCGGCAAAAAATCGTCTGATCTGGTCGTTTATGGTTTATTCTCGGTTCCCGTTAACCGGTACGCCCAGTGTGGTACCATAATCTCGAACCGTACACCCCTGGCGGGTTCGCCGGTTTCTTTGATACTCATACTGGATAATTCGAGAAGATCATGTGCAAATTTCATACAAAAATTATCGGCATTGACAATGTTTTCCGTGAACAGACTGTTTTTCCTGCGGTGGGGAATACCGTCACTGTTATCCTCGTACGTGAGCCGGAGACCTCCTGGTATCTCAGCGAAGCTTAACCGTATTTCTGGTACAGTTTTCCCATTTTTCAGGGAATTTTTAATAAGAAGGGAAAACATCATCTCAAGTGCCGGGTCGCAGAATAGTTCCAGGGTATCCACGTCAGGATCCATGCGCAGCGTCCCGATTTCCATCAGAGAAGAGACCGAGCGGATGGTACTGCCGACATTCACCCACCGGGGAGGCAGGGTGCCTATCTTCTGGTAGTCCATCGTGTCCTGAAGCAGCACATGGATCTGTTTAAGAATAATCTCTTCTGCTTCAACATACGTTATGCCCTTCTCGTCTTTTATCATGTCTTTTGAAAGTTCAACATACCCGCGTATACTGGTAATTTTATTCTGGATCTCATGCCATGCAATGCTATTCATGAGATGGAGCTTGTTGTTGGAGAGTTTTAACGCACGCTCCAGCAGTTTTTGTTCGGTCACATCTTCAAGACTTTCAACGGCCCCGATGATAACACCGTTGCAGTCCCTGATCGGTACTGCGGTAAGATGCAGCCATTTTCCCCCGTATCCCTTGTGCGGAAAGATATCGGTGATTTCGTAAGCCTCATCAGTATGTACTGATCTGGCACATTTGTCCCGGTACCAGATTTTCAGATCCCCGATTGATTCGTCCACAAGAAGATCAGCGAGGCAAGGTCGCTTCACACGGTAAAACGCCCTCCAGTGCTCCGTTGTACCGAGGATGTCCACATCTTTGATCCCGGTGAATTCCTCCAGCGCCCTGTTCCAGGCAACGACGCGGTGGTTCCGGTCAATCATAAACTTGGGAACCGAAGATGTCCGGATGATTGTAACCAGGATCGCGAGGATGTCTTTTGACAGATTTGCATCCTCTGATACGGGCTCAATAATTTTGCCAATAACACTTTTTTTCGGTTGAGTTGTAGTGGTCATACCGTAACCGGGATATTCTTACCGGATCACCATGATGTATTCACAGTAAATGCATGCATCGACCTCGCTAATGTCTGCCGGGACAGGGTGGAACGCATCGTGGGTCATGTATTCGCTGGAGAATTCACTTGAAAAATCCCTTATGCCGTAATGAAAGAAAGATCCTATGAAAATCCTGACTGCCAGACGTTTTCAACCGGTTTAACGATCCTCGATTCCTGCATAATTTTACACCGGCAAGGCAAGTGTGTGATTTGTTATTTTGGATGCGGCTACTATCTTTATGGCAAATCACACACTATACACGATATCCGGAGGATAATAGTATATTATTACCCATCTGTACGATTTTAATGCCATTAAAAATTTTAACGTCATTATAATCATACGTTTGATCAAACCCGTTCAGGAAGAAATTTTATCGAACTGGTCAGGTCGGAATCACTAAGTTTCATTTCCTGCAATCATTTACAGCCATCGGTTTTCGGATGGATCACGGAAATTTCCCGGCATTTTACTTGCCGGTATCGCTAAAAATATTTCACCTTCCGCATCGCAGATGCGCACTCAAGAAAGGAATTTCCCGTCATCATTAACGGTAATCTGGATTCGGGCGTATGCGCGATCAATCGGAATCTGCAGGATAACAGGCAACCGCCTTTCCTGACCATCATATAACGAGATTAAAAAAACTATTTAGGGAGGTTTTTTCTTACCTGATAACAATCATACCATAATAAAAACCGGTGGGGAAATGAGCGATCTTCTGGGTGTCATCTCGGCATCCGATAAAAGGCGGAATCTCCTGATTCTCTTGAACAGCGGGCCGAAGGAATGGGATGAAATTAAAAGCATACTCAAGGTTACTTCTACCGGTATGCTTCCTCAGGTAAAAATTCTCGAAGAAGAACACTTAATAGAAAGAGATGGCAAAAAATTCTCTCTTACCCCGATGGGGAGGGTACTTACTGCGCATATGGTACCCCTTATCAGTACAATGGACATTTTTGATAAATATAAAAAATTCTGGCACGAGCATTATCTCGAAGCGCTGCCGTATGAAATCCTTCTCGATATCAGGGACCTCGGGGATTACCGTATCATTGAAAATTCGGATGAAGAAATTTTTGATATAAACACATTTCTCAACAATCTTTCAAAATCGAAAACAATAAAAGGTGTATCACATACGATACATCCCAGATACCCGAATTTTTTCTTAAACCTGGCAAAAAATGGCGTGGAAGCGTCGTTGATTTTAACACCCGGGGTGTTTAAAATCGTATCAGAAAAATATCGTGGACTGCTTGAAGAGTATTTTCGCTGCGAAAATGCCAGCCTTTATGTCAGCAGAGATGATCTCAAATTCTCGTTTGCGGTGAGCGATTCGTATTTTTCAATTTCATTATTCTATAATAACGGGGTATTCGATTCCAAAAATGATGTGATCAGTTATACTCCTTCAGCTCTTATATGGGGAGAACGTATCTTCTCGTACTATCAGAAACAATCTGAAAAAGTTGAAACACTTAATTAACCGGCAACACACGCTCGAAGTGTCAATGAGATGACAGATTCCCAACTGATAACAAACTCCCTCAACTTTCGATAAAAAAACCGGGGTTTATTTTCAAATGATGAAGAATATACCATCAGAAATGCTATCATGACAGCGAGACCGAACAATAATACAATCCATTCATTTCTGATTATTCCTGCGAGCAACGAGCACAAAATAACACAGTGCAGTCCCAAAAGTATCAGGATAAGGACTTTTTTTGTTAAATTTTCCCCGAGGCAAGCAGGCAGGGTCCGGATACCTGCAGCCATATCTCCTTTGATATCCTTAAAATCGTTCACACACGAAGTTACGAATATTTTCGATCCATAGAATAGAAAAATTACGAGAACAGTTTCAACGCAGCTGCACCAGTTACTCACAATAAGGGCGATAGTACCCCCCCATGTGATGCCGATAATAATATTTTTTACTCCGGCACTCCCTTTGAGTTTGAGGGTATACGACCCGATCCGGACACCATGGGTATAGAAGTAACCTATGATGAAGGGAAAGAACGGTGCGAAATATATCCCATCCCGTGCAAGAAGGAAAGTACCCAAAAGAAATGAAACGATGCAAGCGATAATTCCGGTTTTTTTATCAGCTCCACAAAGTTCAGACTTGTTGATTGCATCTTCTTTACAATCGAGTGCACGATCCAGGGTATAAGTCGCATACACGATCAGGACGAATGCACAGTATATCGGTATTCTTATAGCGAGACCTGCGAGGAGGAAGGCTATATGCAGCCGTAGACCCCCCGAGATTGCGACAACTGTTGATGAGTTCAGGAGTCGCATAGTTGGGGTGTAGAAGAGTGTCACAATCTAAAAAATTTTCACGCGACATTTTATTATAACCTCATAAAAATTTTTAGCGTTATTAAAATTATTTTTTTCACCATATAACTAATCAAGGATACGTGATTATTGACTTTGCTATAATCGTACGATTTTATTACCCTGACATTCGCAATATGCACTCATTTGTTACGTCCACAAAATAGAATTTGATTATTCGATTTTCATAGTTCAAGTGTAAACTCACGGTTCATGTGTGTTTCAATTATGAATCTGATATCTCATCAATGAAGGGATCTGGTCTCAAAATATGCCTTCGGGTTGATAATGCGTGGTGAGATAACCAGTACAGGAAATGGAAACGTATGGACTATCGAACGCTCAGTGAATTCATCGGGACATTTACAGATCAATTCCATATGATTCCTCAAGCTTTCGGCATCAATCCCGTCCGCCCCGTACCGCGACGGCACACGATAACGAGCCGAAATCGGGAGTCGGGAAGTACCTGTATGACCCGGTCCTCCACCTCTCTATCTTATCATATAGGAGTTACGCAAAATGACTTCCAATATTAAAGTTTGGAAATGTCCGAATGTGAACCATTCAGCAGAATCAAACAAGTTCGGTTATCGAAAAGCCTGAACTGCGTAAGTCCTATCATATTGTAATAGTTACAAGGGAAGCCGGAACCCAGTATCGCACGGATATCGTCTGCGGAAATCCGGGCGACAGAGGGATAGTCCAGGACATGGGATAAGATTCTGTACAGGATGAACCGCCTTCCTCGCTGATCAGCATGCACGGTTTGAGGTGTTCAAAGACGATACCCATGACTGCCTGACTGGTACAGCAAGTGAATAATTCTTCATGGGCCGGCATCTTTGCAGTCCCGCTAGGAATTTACGTCGCGAGTCGGTCTGATTTTACCTTGGCATTCATTCTGGCAATGATGGTTTTCATGCCGTTGCTTGTCTTCCTGCCGAATTTGATCATGCCGGGGATTTACGCGGTTATTGAGATGTTCGGTAAGAACGAGCAGGTCATGCACGTGCACTGGTCCCTATATGTAATGATCGCCGGGCTGGTTGTTACGAGAGTTCCAGATTCTGGTGCAGAATAGGAAGTGGAAGGGATGATTACCACTGCTGCACCATGAAACGAGGGAGGGGGGGAAATTCCGCCCTATTTGTCTCTCTGGGTCTCCCTCTCGGAAAACTGGTACATTCCCTTCGGCACCATGATCTCGAACCGGGCGCCGTTGCCCGGTACTCCGGTTTCGGTGATGGTGATACCTGCAAGGGAGAGGATCTCACGTACAAGGAACAGCCCGAGCCCGGTGTTCTTCCCGAAACCGCGTTCGAAGATCTTCTCTTTCTCATCTGCCACAATACCAACACCATTATCCTCCCAGACAATCGCCAGCCATTCCCCTGATTTCCTGCCCGACACCATGATTTCCGTCACATGCTGGCCATGCCGGACAGAGTTGTCAAGGAGATTGAAAAAGACTTTTTCAAGCATCGGGTCTATGAATACTTCAATGCCTTGCACATCGGCGGTAAACGTGATAGTTGCCGGGATGTGTGAACGGGGCAGGATTGTATTCAGTTTCTGCCACTGCGGTTTGTGAGTGCCAAGATCCTTGTAGATCCGGGTGAACATGATCTGGGACTGGATCGCATTCGTTGCAGATTCAAGTTTCCTGAAGTACTCTCCCAATGCAGGATCGGTGGATTTCATTTCTGCGATGCCAAGGTACCCGAGAATGAGGGTGATCTTGTTGAGGATATCGTGCCGGGTGATGCTGGTTATCAGGTTGAGCTGGCGGTTTGCCTGCTGCAGGGCCTTCTCGGCCTGCTTGCGTTCGGTAATGTCGCGCGTTACCCCAAGGATACCGATGAATTCGCCTGAGGCGTTGCGCATGCTGGAGGTGGTTACCTCCGTCCACACCGTCGACCCATCCTTACAATACTGCTCTAATTCGGCGCGAAAATCTAGGAAATACCGTCCTGACTGTACCGCTTCAAAAACCTCCCCGAGGCCGGACTGTGCGATTGCCGCTGATTCCGGCGTGAGTGCCTCATACAGCGACTGCTGCATCACTTCGGTAACGGTATAGCCGCGCAACTTTTCGACAGAAGGGCTGACATAGGTAAAGCGTCCTTCAATGTTCATCGTCCAGATTACATCGGTGGCGTTGTCAGCCAGCAGCCGATGACGCTCCTCGCTCTCTTTGAGTTTTTTATCCAGAATATACTTGTAGCGCGCCATCTCTATGACGGACTGAAGTTCCCTTTCATCGTAGGGTTTGATGAGATAGCCATAGGGTTCGGTGAGCTTAGCCCGTTCGAGGAGCACCTTGTCGGTAAACACGGTTAGGTAGATGACCGGAATATCCGTAAGCCGGTGGATCTCCCTGGCAGTATCGATCCCGTCCATCGTGCCGGTAAGCCGGATATCCATGAGGACGAGATCGGGATTTGTCTCCGCAACCTTTTCAAGGGCAGCCTCCCCGGATTTTGCCATTCCGGCAACCTGATACCCGAAGCTGAGCAGAGTCTCCCTGATATCGTTGGCAACGATTACCTCATCCTCAACCACCAGAATTGACAGGTTTGAAGTCATGGATGGTTACCCGTATCCCATTGCTGCCCCGAGAAGGTTCGCTGTAATACGCAGCGCCTCGACCTCATCGGAGGATCGTATTCGTTCCGAGAGGTCGAAAAACCCGATGAAGCCCCACATGGTATCCCGGATGAATATGGGAAGCACGATTCCGGATTTGACACCAAGAAGGGTAAAAAGGCGTTTTTCGCCTTCAGGTAATGTAGACAGAGTTGCAGAAATGAGTTCTCCTTTCATCAGCAGGTTCTGCCAGCGGGAGATCCCGAGAAAGGAGGGTGTGAGCTGTTTCAGTTCCGGTTTATAGAGTGAAGATTGACTGCCGGGTCCTGCCCATTCATATTTTATGTTGATGGTCTCAGATCCAGAAGAATCGGATTGAATATCAAAAATGCTTATCGAGCTGGCATCAACCGCGAGTCCAATCTGTTCAAGGACATTCCTTATATCTGATGCATTAAACTCATGGAGTTTTTCTGGTTTTTCTGACTTTGTCCGTGAAACCCTGAGTAACCACTCGACCGCAGAACTCACCGCAAAGAGTATTGCATCGCGTTTTTTGATTTCCTTGTCGATCGTGTGTTTGTATAGCGCCATTTTGATGACAGAGTGGAGTTCCCGTTCATCATAGGGTTTTAATATATATCCATAGGGTTCTGTGATCTTCGCCCTTTCAAGAAGCTCTTGATCCGCGAACGCGGTAAGGTAAATTACAGGAATATCAGACTGCGCTTTAACCATTCCTGCTGTCGCGATCCCGTCCATCTTGCCGGCGAGGTGGATGTCCATGAGGACGAGATTGGGCTGAGTTTCTTTGATCTTCTCAAGAGCAATCTCCCCGGATTTTGCAATGCCCGGTACCGTGTATCCCAGACTTTTTAATGTTTCCTTGATATCGTTTGCAACAATCGCCTCATCTTCCACAATAAATACTGCCGGTTTTTCCATCGTTCACCTCTCATGTAATCATACTCACGAGTATCCTGATAACAGTTACTGTTTTCATTTCAGAATAATACCAGGTACCGGCCCGTGTTTATTACCTCCCGTCCCAGTTCAACTGTACTCGCTCATCTTCAACAATGAAGATCAATGCCTGTGGCATTAACTATCCCTTCCCCGAGCAGTCAATGAATCATTTGTGTCTGATATAAATGTTTTCCATTAAATAAAATTATTGGGATATGCAGAGATATGTTGTTACCGTTCGGATCCCCCGCCAGTGGTTCCGCAAGGATAGTACGCGATCTGAAAATAATTGAATTGATCAATCTGTTCTGTGGTCAGTGTTCTGGCGGATTACGATGATAAAGGTAGTTCCTTCCCCCTCACCCATTTCTATGGTGCCGTTGAGCTGGTCCACAAGACTGTTCACAAGCCGCAGGCCGAGTGATTCCGTATTCTTCCAGTCAAATCCCGGCGTTAAACCAGTTCCGTTATCATGGTAGATGAAACGGAGCGTATCCGGAGCCTGCCGTGTGCATTCGATCGAGATGATCCCTTTTCTGCCATCCGGGAAGGCATGTTTCAGCGAGTTGGATACCAGTTCGTTTATAAAAAGGCCGACCGGGATTACTGTATCAATATCTGCCATAATATCTTCCATGGTCACCGATATCCTGATCTGGTAATGCGGGGTGCTATAGAACTGTAAGATCTGTTTCGTGAGATAATTTAAGTAATCCTTAAGATTTATCTCAGTGATGTTATGGGACCGGTAGATGCGTTCATGGACAAGCGCCATCGCACGCACCCTGCTCTGGCTGTCCTTGATCGATTCAAGGACTTTTTTATCGGTAATATACCGGGACTGGAGATTGAGAAGACTTGAGATGATCTGGAGGTTGTTTTTTACCCGGTGATGGATCTCGCGGAGCAGGAGAACCTTTTCATTGAGTGAACGGGTAATCTCCTCTTCTGCATTCTTCCGTGCGGCAATCTCGGATACCAGCAGCTCGTTTGCCTTGATCAGGGCATTCGTGCGTTCTGCTACCCGTTTTTCCAGTTCCTCGTTTGCAGAGCGTATTACCTCTTCCGCCTGTTTTAACGCAGTTATATCCGAGAGGACATTGAGGCTTGCAGGAAGACCTTCGTAGTGGATGTATGCACCGTTTACAAGAACAGTATGGTACGTGCCGTCCTTTGCAATGATCTTTATCTCGTATGACGGTACATCTTCTCCGGCCATCCGCTTCTTTGTTGCCTGTCTTATTATATCATAAAATTCCGGTGCAATGAACCGGAAAATGGGCTGGCCGATGAGAACCGGGACGTTATATCCCAGATTCTTCGCAGCTGCAGGATTGACATAGAGCAGGATCCCCTCACGTTGGACAATCACATAATCTGGCAGGCTGTCGATCAGCGTGCGGTAGCGCTCCTCGCTCTCTTTTAAGGACTGCTGCGCTTTTACGAGGAGGGTAATATCGTCAAGGGTTTCAACCGCACCGATGATCTTGCCCCTGGTATCGACTATGGGAGCTGCAATATAATGGAGCCATTTTCCGCCTCTGCCCATATTGGGGAAAAAGTCAGTTGCCTCGAATGCTCCCTCTATGATTTCAGATTTTTTATACCGGTCCTTGTACAGTTCCGGGATCTTTTCCACTGTCCCGTCCACGAGCATGTCGGCCATGCAAGGCCGTTCCATTTCATAAAACGCCTTCCAGTGCTGGTTAGTTCCGATTACCTCATTTGCTTTTATACCGCTTGTCTCTTCAAGTGCATTGTTCCATGAGATTACGCGGTGTCCGGTGTCTATGACAAATGTCGGGATCGGCGAGCCCTGGAGTATTACGTTCAGCTTAGTCTCGCTCTCCCGCAGCGCCTGTTCGGCCTGTTTCCTGTCGGTAATGTCATGAATAATTGAATAGAAGAGAGGTTTCCCCTTCACGGTGATCGGGCCGGAGTATATTTCCACGTAGCGTTTCTCCCCATCTGCACGGTAGTGGGTGGAGAAAAAATGTTTCTCTTTTTCATTCTTGGCCCGCACAAGGTTTCTGACCACGCTGTCTTTTTGGAGACGGTTCAAATCATAAATCCCCATTGATATCAGCTGTTCCTGGGAATACCCGTAATACCGGCAGGCTGCATCGTTTGCATCGACAATCAGGCCGGTATCCGGGTCGATCAGGAGAGAGACGGAGTAATTGTTGTAAAAGAGCGCGCTGTAACTGGCTTCGCTCTCCCGCAGCGCCTGTTCGGCCTGTTTCCTGTCGGTAATGTCATGAATAATTGAATAGAAGAGAGGTTTCCCCTTCACGGTGATCGGGCCGGAGTATATTTCCACGTAGCGTTTCTCCCCATCTGCACGGTAGTGGGTGGAGAAGAAATGTTTCTCTTTTTCATTCTTGGCCCGTACAAGGTTCCTGATCACGCTGTCTTTTTGGAGACGGTTCAAATCATAAATCCCCATGGATGTCAGATGTTCCTGGGAATACCCGTAATACCGGCAGGCTGCATCGTTTGCATCGACAATCAGGCCGGTATCCGGGTCGATCAGGAGAGAGACGGAGTAATTGTTGTAAAAGAGTGCGCTGTAACTGGCTTCACTCTCAATCAGGGCTTCTTCTGTCCGGACACGTTCTGTTACATTCTGTGCGATTCCCAGTATACCACAGATCCTGCCCTTCTGGATGTGAGATCTGAGGTAAAATTCTACAATCAGGTAATCGCCGGATTTTGATTTGATTCGTACATTGAATGGGGCGGGGACTTCTCCATTGGTCACGCTCACTACGTTTTGTGTTGCAACCGGCAGATCTTCCGGATGCACAATCTCATTGAACGGTCTTCCTACCCAATCCCCGGCTGACCAGCCGGTGTTCTTTTTAAAAGCCGGATTCAGTGACGTGATTATAAATGTCTCTCCTGATGGCGCAAGGGTGAAAACCACGAGAGGATCACTTTCAATTATTGACCGGAACCTCTCTTCGCTCTCGATTAGGGCTTCTTCTGCATGCTTGCGTTTGGTAATGTCCCGTGCAACAGAAAGGGCCACCTTTTTTGTATGCAGTTCAAAGAGATGGGTGCTTATTTCCACCGGGAATTCCGATCCGTTTTTTCGCTTGTGGATGGTCTCAAACGTCGCATGTCTCTTTTGCTGCACAATTCGGGCGGTCTGGGTCATGTTCAGGATGTGTTTTTTTGATACGATGTCAAATGGGGACATCATAAGCAGCTCATCACGGGTATACCCCAGACGCTGGCAGGCAATGTCGTTGACTTTTATATATCGTCCGGGTATTCCATCCGGCAACATTTCATGAAGGAATATTGCGTCGTTTGCAGAGTTGAACAAGGTCCGGAACAGATCCTCGCTCTCCCTCAGGGTTTCTTCTGTCCGGATACGTTCTGTTACATTCTGCGCGATTCCCATTACACCAGTAATTCGGCCATCCTGGATGTAGGGCCTGAGGTAAAATTCTCCGATCAGGTATTCCCCGGATTTTGACTTGATTCGTATATTGAAGGGGCCGGGGTATTCTCCCCCATTGGCCACATTCAATACGTTTTGTGCCGCAACCGGCAGATCTTCCGGATGCACGATCTCGCCGATTGATCTGCCCACCCAGTCCGTGACAGGCCAGCCACAGATCTTTTCAAAAGCTGGATTCAGCGTTATGATATTAAATGTCCCGCCTGATGGCAGAAGAGTGAATATTACGACTGGAGCACTCTCAACTATTGACCGGAACTTCTGTTCGCTCTCCCGCAATGCCTGTACGACCTGCTTCTTTTCCAGGATGTCTGTTCCGGTTGCGATCAGTACGTCTTTTCCAAAATATGTGCCTTTATACAGGCTGACTTCCTTGGGAAATATCTCCCCGTTTTTCCGCCTTCCCCAGAATACCAGCTGTTGTGGTTCGCCGGCAAACGCCTTTTGTATCTTCTTGTTGATCGCGGTAAAATCGTTCTTTTCCGGTGCCGAAAGGAATTCAGGTGTCCTGCCGATAAACTCTTCCCGGGCATAGCCGTACATCGCACACGCAAAGTCATTGACATCGATGAATTTGCCGTCTGCATACTGGATATAAATTGCATGCTGGATTGTGTTGAAGAGCGCACTGTAGCTCGCCCTGCTCTGCTCGCTGGCAGTGTCTGCTCCTGTGGTCTTCTTATTTTCCAGCAAATCCTTCTTCTTTTCTGCAGGTTTCATGGAACACATCCGTGATAAGCGGAGATCTCCTGAGTGATCGGATACCTGTACCCGAACGGAGTTTTTAGAACCCCCCCATCCAGCATACTACCGTTTACCTTGTCTGTCATACCCACATTCTCACTCCTGTTTTTGCCGGATTGTAATGATGAACATCGTCCCTGTACCCCGCCCGTGTTCAATCGTCCCATCAAGCTGGTCCACAAGGCTGGTTACAAGCCGGAGGCCGAGAGATGTGCTGTTCCTCCAGTCCAGATCCGGGGGCATACCGATCCCGTCATCTTTGACGACCAGTGTGAGTGTGCCATCATCAGACCGGCCGTTGATGCTGATGGTACCCTCCCTGTCTGCCGGGAACGCATATTTGAGTGCATTGGATACAAGTTCATTGATGACAAGGCCGACCGGGATTGCGGTGTTAATATCGACCATGAATCTTCCGATACCGATATCCAGTCTCACCCGTCGGGTATCTATACCATAGAATGAGAAAAGCTGGATTGCGAGGTAACGGATATACTCAGCAAGATCGATGTGAGAGAGGGACTCTGACTGGTACAGCTTTTCATGGACAATGGACATTGCCTTTACCCGGTTCTGCGTCTCTGCCATAACCTGTTTTAAGTGTGGATTCTCCAGCTGGCGCATCTGGAGGTTGACGAGGCTGATGATGATCTGCAGGTTGTTTTTAACACGGTGGTGGACCTCGCGCAGGAGCAGGATTTTTTCCTTGAGGGATGAATTCAGCTCTTCGGTACGGGATGTTACCTGCTTTTCCAGTTCTTCGGTGAAGTGTCTTTGCAGTTCTTCGGCCTGTTTACGTTCGGTGATATCAACACCGATCGCTACATAGCCAGTGACTTTTCCTGTTTCATCCGGCAGGCTGCGGGTATTCCATAGGATATTTTTTTCCGTGCCGTTTTTACAGCGGATGGTTGTCTCAAAATTCTCCAGGTAGTTGTTCTCGCTGATGATCCGTTCGATGTTTTTCGTGACATTTTTACGGTACTCTTTATCCGGATACAGATTTTTCCAGACCGTGCTGTTCCCCTTTACCTCCTGTTCCCCATACCCGCTGAGATCCTCTGCTGCCCGGTTCCACATCCGGATGTTGCCTTTGGGATCGAGCACCATCAGCCAGACGTTGGCATTTGATATGATGCTGGTCTGGAGTTGATTCAGGGAGTGGATCTCTTCTTCCGCCCGTTTGTGGGCAGTTATGTCCACTCCTATCACGATATAGTTTGATATTTTTCCCTTTATATCTGGGATACCCCTCGTGTTCCAGGAAATAACCTTCTCGTCCCCCTGCTTTGAGCGGATAGTCGTCTCAAAGTTTTCGAGGTACTTCTTATCACGGATGATCCGGTTTATCGTGTCGGTGATCTGCTTCCGGTACTCTTTTTCAGGATAGATCATTTTCCAGATTTCGTTCTTTCCAATGACCTCATCAGTACGATAGCCACTTATCTCTGCTGCCGCTGAATTCCAGATAAGGATCTTTCCATTCTTGCCAAGGACACTCAGCCAGACCTGGGCGTTGGTGATGACGCTCTCCTGAAATTCGGTGAGGCGTCGCCGTGTCTCTTCCGCTTTATTGCGCTCAGTGACATCGCTCATCACATTCAGGGATGCGGGGCTTCCCGAAAAATTAATCAGTGCCCCATGAATACTCACTGTTCTGCATTTTCCGTCGTCGGTGCAAATATCGACTTCATAGGGTTCTACATCCTCTCCTTGTATCCTCCTTCGGGATGCGTCAATAATTTTTTCATGATATTCAGGAGCAATAAAGGACAGTATGGATTGATTCAATATTTTTTCTTTAGAATACCCCAGCCCTTTTTCACATGCCGGGTTGAGATAGAGAATTTTGCCTTCCCGGTGCACTATGACATAATCAGGTATGTTCTCTAACAGTGTGCGTAACCGTCCCTCGCTCTCCCGCAACGCTTGTTCAGCTTGAACGCTTTTCGTGATATCAACACCAATCGCTACATATCCGGTGACCTTTCCTGCATCATCCAGCAGGCTGCGGGTATTCCACAGAATGCTTTTCTCCGTCCCATTTTTACAGTGGATGTTTGTCTCCAGATTCTCCAGGTAGTTGTTCTCGCCGATGATCCGTTCGATGTTTTTCGTGACATTTTTACGGTACTCTTTATCCGGATAGAGCATTTTCCAGACCGTGCTGTGTCCCTTTACATCCTGTTCCCCGTACCCACTGATATCCTCTGCTGCCCGGTTCCACATCTGTATATTGCCTTTGAGATCGAGCACCATCAGCCAGACGTTGGCATTTGATATAATACCCGCCTGGAACTGGTTCAGCGTGTGGATCTCTTTCTCCACTCGCAGGTGATCGGTGATATCCCGGATAGTTCCCTGGAACCCGATAACTTTGCCATCAGCGTTTTTCCGTGGAACAGATGAAATAAGCGTATTGATGATGGTTCCGTCTTTTTTGTGCAAATTGACAGGATATTCCTTTGTTTGCCCCAATTCAGAGATGGTCCGGATGTGCTTTTCGCGTTCATCAGGGTTTGCGTAAAATTCGGCTACTTTTTTATGTAAAATCTCTTCCCTGCTGTCATAACCGAACATATCAACAAAGGATTCATTTACACCCACAAATTTTCCATCAATGGATGTGATAAAGACGGCATCACGTGATGTCTCGAAAAAGTCGCGGAATTTTCTCTCGCTTGCTTTTAGCGCCTCCTCTGCTCGTTTGCGTTCGGTGATGTCTGTGGCAATCTCAAGTCGCACATTCCTGCCATCGATCCATTGTATCGCGCTGTCGCGACATTCATACCACCGTCGGGTGATGGTATTCTGGAATTCCCATGTAAAAATTCCCGTGGGATTACCCACAGAATCCAGGAGTTTCTCATTCGTACAGAACGGGCAGGGACCGGTCTGATTGTCCTGAAGGGATTTCCAGCAGATTTTTCCGGTAATATCGCCCCACCGTTTCCTGCCGTATTGGTTCACAAACAGGAGTTCATAGGTTTTCATATCAGTAACATAGACAAGCGCATCAAGACTGTCCATGACTGTTTTGAATGTCGCAAATGACTCTTTTAATGCAGTCTGTGCCTGTTTGCGCTCTGTGATATCCCGTGTTATCGAGAGTGCGACATGCTTGCTCTTGAATGGGAATATATGGGCGCTTACTTCAACCGGATATATACTGCCGTCTTTTCGTTGATGCAGGGATTCAAAAGTTGCATGCCCATCTTTACTCAGTTTTTCCATATTTTCGGGCACCACGAAGTCATGCAGAAAATGATCCAGTTCGATATCGCGGGATGACATCTGCATGAACTCTTCCCTAGTATATCCCAGCGACTGCGTGGCGATATTATTGACCAAAATGTACCTTCCGGGACCTTCTGCTGTCATTTCCTGCAGGAATATCGGATCATTCGCATTGTCAAAGACTTCGCGGAAGAGTTCTTCGCTCTCCCGCAGGGCATCCTCGGCTTTCCTGCGTTCCAAACCTTCAAGGACAGATACAATATGGTCTGAAACTGACGCGGCAAAATCCTGCTCGATATACCCCCACGTCCTTTGCGTACCCTGGTGTTCATGACAGATGATGCCAATGACTGTCCCACTTCTACGGATCGGAACATCCATCATTGCAGTGATTCCAAGCGGGATGAGGTAGGTGGCTGTGAACTCTGCCGTCCGTTCATCCGTTCGTGCATCAGCCGCAGCGAGCGTTCTGTTTTCATCAAGAGCTTGGAAATACCGGGGGAAATCAGATCGTTTTAACCGGTCCCCGGATGTATGATTGCCGGATATAGCATCATATATATCAGCGCAGATGATTTCGGAATAATCACTGGAAAGCCACCAGATGCTCACTCGTTCGATGTCCAGTGTTTTTGCTTCGATTTCGGTAATCTTGTGCAGGTGCTCATCAAAGTCACCAACTGGCATCTTTGTGATCTGCATCAGCGCGCTTTGGGTCTGTAGTAATTGTTCGGTCTTGCGTTTTTGTTCTTCTTCTGCCTGACGCCGCTCGGTAATATCCCGGACCACGGAAAGAACAACATTTCTTCCAAAGAGCGTGATCATATGGGCATTGATCTCAACAGGGACAATCGTCCCGTCTTTTCTTATGTGCCCGGTCTCAAACGTTGCATGCCCGACAGTTCTCAACTCTTCAAAAATTTTGTCAAGAGGCCGGCTGTGGTATTCTGTGGCAAAATCGAGCGGGCTGCGCTGCAGCATCTCTTCCCTCGAGTATTGCAGCATCCGGCAGGCGATATCATTTACATCGATAAACGTTCCGGGACGCCCGTCTTCCCCGACTTCATGGAGGTGGATTGCATCATTTGCCTTATTGAATATCTCACGGAATTTTTTCTCGCTTTCGCGAAGCGCCTCTTCCTTCTTTAGTTCATTTTGCGTGATTTCAATTTGCTCCAGCATCTGGTTCGTGACTTCCCCAAGACGCGTAAGCTCATCATCACCTTTTACCTTGATCCGGGTTGAGACGTCTCCATTCGAGATGATAGTTTTGAATTCATTATTCATCCCCTGTATGCGGGAGAGAACATTTTTATTGATGAGGAAAAAGATAAGGAGTCCGAAAATAAGACCTGCTGCAAGTTGGATCAGGATGAAATCAAATACGGTGGCTAATCTCTGGTTATAGATATCCCTTGGCTCTTCAATCCTTAAGAGGACGGCATTATTTCCATAGATATCATTGAGAATTTTATATCCCGCTACACGTTCTCCTGATTCCAGAGTAACCAGAACAGAAGAAGAACCAGCACTGGTAAGCAAGGGACGAATATTCTGGGGAATCGATGGAGAGTCGGAAGATACAATCGTAAGGGATGGAACTGTTTTGAGCCGGTATTTTTCAATTTCATCTCCATAGATATACTTGCCGATAATTATCCTGCCTAGGGAAGATTCAGAAAAATTGGAATATCTGACGGGATATGATGCAATAAAAGCAGGTCCTTTTGACGTGGTAAAAAATCCGTCAGTACTGCTACCCGAGGGGGGATGCATCAGAAGTGACTTTTCAGATGCCAGATCTGCCAGGAGTTCTGGCACAACCGGTTCCAGTTCTTTTGTATTGTAGTTATATCCCTGGGAATAGACAATTTCTCCTTTTGCATTAGTGAAGATGAGTGCATTGATATCATACGTGGAATATGTGTCAATAGGGAAATTTTTCTGGATAAAATCCGGCTTCTCGCCTCTGATAAAAGCGCATGTATCGTCCCATGCGCCCCATCTGTCGGCAAGAAACTTTATACCCGATAGTTCGGCATTGATTTCGTTGACAACAAGATTTACATCTTTGCTGACCCGGTCAGATTCAAGTTTCTCATAATTTTTCAAAATAATTACTGATGAAAAGATAATTGTCATTATAGTTATTGCCATGATGACGACAACGAGATTCAGGAATGTTTTTTTACGGAGATTCATCAATATTTACCTCTTCCGTGTGATGGATAACAAGTCTTCATTATTCCTTCTCCTTCATGGCAATGGTAAACGCAGTTCCCGAACTCCGATCAAGCTCAATCGTCCCATCAAGCTGTTCCACAAGGCTGGTTACAAGCCGGAGGCCGAGAGATTCGGGATTTTTCCAGTCCAGATCCGGGGGCATACCAATCCCGTCATCTTTTACAACCAGTGTGAGTGTGTCATCGTCAGACCGGCCGCTGATGCTGATGGTACCGCCCCTGCCGGCAGGGAACGCATGTTTGAGTGCATTGGATACCAGTTCATTGATGATAAGCCCAACCGGGATTGCGGTGTTGATATCAACCATGATCCTTTCAATACCGATATCCAGTTTCACCCGACTGGAATCTGTTCCGTAGAATGAGAAGAGCTGGGTTGCAAGGTACCGGCTATAATCAGCAAGATCGATTTGGGAGAGGGACTCTGACTGGTACAGCTTTTCATGGACAATGGACATTGCCTTTACCCGGTTCTGCGTCTCTGCCATAACCTGTTTCAGTTGTGGACTCTCCAGCTGGCGCATCTGGAGGTTGACAAGGCTGATGATGATCTGCAGGTTGTTTTTAACACGGTGGTGGACCTCGCGCAGGAGCAGGATTTTTGCCTGAAGGGATGCATTCAGCTCTTCAGTCCGGGATTTTACCTTCTGTTCAAGTTCTTCATTGAACCGTTTAAGCAGCATTTCCGCTTTTTTCATGTCAGTGATATCCCTGAAGAACCAGACCCGTCCGTAATTTACCCCGTCAATGCCTGTCATCGGGGCAGAATACCGATCAAGGATCCTTCCATCCGAAAGTGCAATCTCATCCCTGCTCTTCTCGTTCTTGTGTCCGTAGAGAGATCTGACCCGGTCCAGGAATTCCTGCGGGTTGACCAGTTTCTCAAGGACTGACTGTAAGGTGCGTTCATCAGACCGTGATGCGATCACATCCGGTGAGATCCCCCATATCTCCATGAACCGTTTGTTATACGAGATGATCTTTCCCGAATCGTCGACAACAAGGATCCCGTCAATCGAGACTTCCTGTTGCGTCGACAGGAGAATATTGCTCAATTTCAGTTCATTTTCAGTCCGCTTGCGATCGGTAATGTCCTGCCCCTGAGCGATTGTTGCGATAATTTTCCCATCTGAATTCTTTATATTTGCGGAGTTCCAGAGAACGGTGCTTGTTTTCCCGGATACATGGCGAATCGGGATCTCAACAACTTCCCACCGCTCTCCGGAGGAAGTCCTGCGTATGAGGTCCATGGATCCCTTAGTGCTTTGTTCCAGGAAGAGGATTTCAAGGGGTTGTCCCATAACTTCCTGTCGGGACATCCCCGTCAGGGTCTCAAAAGCATGGTTGAACTCGGTGATCCGGAATTCCGGATCCCACGTGATGATAGGTGCATTGGCATGACCGATCAGGTTTTCGAGATGATCCTTTGTCTCCTGTAAATCTCTCTCTGCCCGTTTGCGTTCTGTGATGTCTCTGAATACTCCCGCAAAATAGATTTTGTTGAATGTGTTGATTGGGTAGGCGGAAATATTGGCGTAGAATATGCTTCCGTCTTTGCGCTTTACCGGAATGTTCTCGGATATATTAATCTCATGTCTCACCAGTTTTTCAAACATTTCAAGGATATGTGACAGGCTTTCTTTTGGATGGATATCCCTTACATCAAGACTTTTGATCTCTTCTGGATTGTAGCCGAGCATCTGGGAGAACATCCCATTGCTGTCAATAAATTTACGGGTGTCTGTGTCAGCAATGAATATTCCGTCCCTGGAGTTTTCAAAGAGATCCCGGAATTTCTGTTCGCTCTCATGCAGCGTCTCCTCCATCTGTTTGCGTTCTGTTATGTCGGTTGCGATCTCGAGCCTTACGAGGCGCCCGTCCAGCCAGCGGATTGCCGAGTCCCTGCAATCATACCAGCGCCCGTTTACGGTGTTTTGGAATTCCCAGTTATAGATGCCGGTTGGATGCCCATCGGGGTCCACGAGCCGGTTATTGGTGCAGAACGGACACTGCCCTTTCTGACCGGACTGGATTGTCTGCCAGCAGACTTTCCCTTCAATCTCGCCCCATGTATCTATGCCGTATTTATTGATGAATAGGATCTCAAAAGTGTGCATGTCCGCAACATACACGAGCGCATCGATGCTGTCCATGACCGTTTTGAACTGCTCCATCGACCGTTTTATTTTCTCTTCTGCTTTTTTACGTTCGGTAATATCCTGGACGGTTCCCGTCAGATTTACAATCTTTCTATCGACCTTTACAGCACGTCCCATGGCCCTCGTCCAGAGATGCCGCCCCTTTGCGCTGGTGAAGGGAAGTTCGAGATCAAACGGCTCCCCCGTAACCATACAGCGCTGCAGTGCCGCTTCCAACGTTGATCGACCCGGCATTTCGAAGAAGAGGACGGCTTTTGCCAGATCATAATTCTCCCCTTCGGGGATATCGTGAATCCGGTAGGTCTCAGATGTCCAGCGCACCTCCTTTGTTTCAACATCGAGTGACCAACCTCCCACCTTGGCCATCTCGCCAACTTCGGTGAGCAGGGTCTCGTTCTGCCTCAATGCACTCTCTGCCCTCTTCTGTTCGGTAATGTCCCGCCCGATCGCGATATAGCTCTGTACTCCTTCGTCGGCACCTTTCAGGCCCCGGGTATTCCAGACAATTACCTTCACCGACCCGTCTCCACACCGGATTTCTGTCTCGAGGTCCTCAAGATAATTATCCCGTTCAACGATCCTCCGGATTTCGCCGGTTATTTTCCGACGGTACTCTTTGTCCGGGTACAGACGTTTCCAGACCGCGTTGTTGCCCAGTACCTCTTCGTGTTTATAGCCGCTGACCGCTTCTGCCGCATCGTTCCAGACAAGGATAGTACCATCGGGGGCGAGCACCGTGATCCAGACATATGCATTTTCTATCACGCTCTGCTGGAACTGCTGCAGGTCACGGATCGTTCCAACCGATCGCTTCTGTTCCGTGATGTCCCGCCCGATCGCGATATAGCTCTGTACTCCCTCGTCGGCACCTTTCAGGCCCCGGGTGTTCCAGACAATTACTTTTGCCGATCCGTCTGTGCACCGGATTTCAGTCTCGAAATCCTCAAGGTAATTGTCCCGGTTAATGATCCGCTTGATCTCGCCGGTTACTTTCCGACGGTACTCTTTGTCCGGATACAGATGTTTCCAGACCGCGTTGTTGCCCAGTACCTCTTCGTGTTTATAGCCGCTGACCGCTTCTGCCGCATCGTTCCAGACAAGGATAGTACCATCGGGGGCGAGCACCGTGATCCAGACATATGCGTTTTCTATCACACTCTGCTGGAACTGCTGCAGGTCACGGATGGTATCTAATGCCTCGTTCCGGGCCGTTTGGGCCGCAGCCAGGCGGTCTGACAGATACGCGATGACTGCCGCGATCCCGACAAATACCACGAACCGGTACAATGCCCCGGTGATAATTTCGGTCTGCCCGAAAGCATAGAACAGGACAAGACCGACATAGATCAGACTGAGGAGAACTGCAAGGACAAACCCTTTCAGCCGGTACCGGTAAGCAAGAAGCACGATCGGGAAGTAATAAAGGTGCATGAAGATGATGGTAATCCCATGAGAGAGGCAGTAAACGGAGAAGAGGACGACTGCCGCCGAGCTGGCGAGTATGAGTGCCCTCCAGACGGTCTCTGAAAGGACTTCTTCCTGAAACCGACCCTTTCCGTTACCCGGGTCGGTCATGATAACATTTCCCCTCTTAAAATATACATCATCTTATGGTACACCCCCGGCAGCATCCATTATCTTTATGGTAAACGTTGTTCCCTCCTTCTGTGAAAGATCGATCGTCCCTTCCAGCTGGTCGATGAGACTGATCACGAGACGGAGTCCGAGGGATTCGGTATTCTTCCAGTCCAGACCGGAAGGCAGCCCGATACCGTTATCATGGATTACAAACGTAGATCTCGTTGGGCCGGAGACCCCGGTAATCCTTATCTCGCCTTTACGATTACCAGGAAACGCATGTTTTAAGGAATTTGATACGAGCTCGTTGAATATGAGACCGAGAGGAATCGCTGTGTTGATGTCAAAGTTCAAATCCTTAATATCAACTATAATCTTAATGTTCTGCTTATTTACGCCATAGAAATGGATCAGGTTATCGGTCAGGAACTTCACATATTCGCCAATTGAGATCCGGGAGATATTTTCTGAACGGTAAAGCCGCTCGTGCACGAGTGCCATTGCTTTCACGCGGTTCTGGCTTTCTTTTATTGCACTGAGCACATGTTCATCTTTGATGTACCGGGACTGGAGGTTGAGAAGACTTGAGATGATCTGGAGGTTGTTTTTCACCCGGTGGTGGACCTCACGAAGGAAAAGTTCTTTTTCCTTGAGTGCGGTATTGAGCTGTTCTGTCCTCTGAATGACCCGTTGTTCGAGGACAGTATTTAATGAGCGGATCTCCGACTCCATCAGTTTTCGCCCGGTGATATCGATGTTGACACCGGTCAGGCGCACTGCCCTGCCCTGTTCATCGGTTTCTGCGATCTTGCCCCTCCCGAGGATCCAGTGCCAGTCACCGTCCTTATCCTTCATCCGGTACTCGATCTCGCATAATGGCTGATGACTGCGGATCTGTGCTTCGAGATCTGGAATGACCTTCTTTTTGTCGTCCGGGTGGATCAGGCTGACCCAGTCCTCATAATCCGCAGGAAATTCCCCGGGTTCGTAGCCGAGCATGGTATAGAACTTGTCACTGAAGATCGCTTTACCGGTGACCAGATTCCGGTCCCATGATGCAACATCCGCACCTTCCAGCGCGAGGCGGAGCCGTTCCTCGCTTTTCAGGATTTCCTGTTCCAGTTTTTTCCGCTCATCAATCGGCCGTGTTGTGACAACAATGCCGTCTACACCGGGTACGCCAAGAAGGTTGACGCCGATAGTATCAACCCAGATATAGGATCCGTCAGCTTTGCGGATCCGGAATTCGGTCGGGATTCCGGGGTTTTTCTTATCGTAAACCTCCTGGAGATCAGTTTTTACCCGTTCGATATCATCCGGGTGGATATATTCCCACGGGTCTTTTCCGATAAAAAAACCGGCAGGATATCCCAGCAGGCGTTCTGTTGAGGGGGATTCGTATACGATCTTACGGTCACGGTCAAGGATCCGGATCATGTCGGACGAGTTCTGAATGAGCGCCCGGAACCTCTCCTCGCTCTTTCGGATAACTTCTTCCACAGCTTTTTGTTCTGTAATATCCCGGGCCGATCCCAAAGCAGCATAGCCCCCCTGATAGACAAGCGGAGTAACTGCAAGTTCCAGAAATCTGACCTTTTTGTCTTTGGTAATAATTCGGGTTTCATAGGTCCGGGATGCTTCCTCCCCTCTTGCACGTTTCCGTGCGATCTCCATAACAAAGGCCCGGTCATCGGGATGGAGCAGGTCAATGAAGGCCATTTCATAGAGTTCTTCTTTTGAATAGCCGGTTATTTCCACGACTCTGTCGTTTACAAAAAGGAATTTTGAACCCCGGTAAATATATATGCCGTCGTGACTCTGTTCGACGACTTTCCTGTACCGCTCCTCGTTCTCGCGGAGCGCTTCCTCCGCCAGCTTGCGTTCTGTGATATCAAGCGCAAATACGACAACACCAGTAATAATTCCATCCATCGTTTTTATCGGGTTGTGATACACCTCAAAATACCGGCGGGAGCGATCTTCCTCACCGGAATACGCACTCTCCACGAAGGATTCTCCGTTGAGTGCCCTGTCGAGATTCTTTTTGGTGGTTTCGCGGTCAGAGGTAACAGTCTGGTATTCCAGTATATTCTCCCCGATTTCAATATCTGTACCATAGAGCGCCTTTATGACCGATGCGTGAGTTTTATTGAAATTCGTATACCGGTATTCGGAATCCAGAGAAAAGATGGGATTTTTCTGGCTGTCAAGAAGTGTCGACAGTAATAAATATTGATTTTTCAGATCTTCCTCTCCCTGTTTGCGATCGGTGATATCCATGGACAGTACCTGAATCCCTTTCACAGTCCCGTCCGGACCGGTAATCCGGGTATAAACCGACAGGTACCAACCATCACCGGAGGGCAGGCGTACATAATCCTCATACTCCCTCGGCTCAGATGAGACGGCAGCTTTATTGATTCGTTCAAGATATTTTTCTGCATCTGCATCCCCAAAGAGCTCATGCATATTTTTCCCGATGAAATCCTCTTCCTTTCCTTTGAGGCGTTTTATACCGATATCATTGAGATACAGGAGGGTGCCATCCGTATCCCAGTATCCAACCCCGATACCAGCACCGAACAGGAGGGCACGGTACCGTTCCTCGCTCTGTCGGAGTGCTTCTTCCGCTTGTCTCTTTTCTGTTACATCTTCGTAGATTGCGACGATTTCGCCTGACGGGAGTTTATACACAAAATTCTCGCGCCATCCGGCAATCCGGTTATCCTTATACCTTG
>Ga0315282_10002675_pt1 | contig 32480 bp, 29 predicted proteins | sample YL17G07_20_MG_FD_203693 | JGI IMG/M metagenome (GOLD analysis project Ga0315282, IMG submission 203693) | Sediment microbial communities from Yellowstone Lake, YNP, Wyoming, USA - YL17G07_20 | ecosystem: Environmental > Aquatic > Freshwater > Lake > Sediment | place: USA: Wyoming | collected...
ATCCGCGTCGCCTACCTCGACCCCGGCGCGATCAACCAGGCCCTATCCGTGAGCGTAAGCGGCCGGGAAATCACGGTGCACCTGGCCACGGACGCGACCGGCGCCGTCACCAGCACCGCGGCCCAGGTCCTGGCCGCGGTCAACGCCGACGCCCAGGCCTCGAGCCTCGTCCAGGCCTCCTTGACCGGTCTGGACGACGGCAGCGGCCGGGTCAGCGCCATGGATCTCACCCCGCTGGCCGAATCCCCGCATACCGCTTTGACCTTCAAGGCCTTGAAGGCTGGCGCGGGCGGCAACCAAATCGCCGTCACCTACCTTAATCCCGGCGCCGCCAACCAGGCCACCTCGGTCGAAGTCGTCAACGCCGGCGGAGGAAGCTACGAAATCCGGGTCACCTTGGGGACCGACGCCCAGGGGAACGTTACGGCCACGGCCGCCGATGTCCTGGCCGCCATCCAGGCCCATAAAGCTGATCCGCTCGACCCTTACTCCGTGGCCGCGACCGGCCTGGTGACCGTCAAGCGGGGCGAGGGCAGCGCCGGCTCCGGTACGATCGCCGCGCTGGGGACCTGGAACCTTGCCGGCGGGGAAAACACAGCCGCCCGCTATCAGGTTTCCGAGGACGGCGGGCAGACCTGGGGGCCGGCCGACGAATTTGCGGCCGCTACCACAGGAACGGCCGTATACAACGGCAGCGGCCAGGACTTGGATCAAGGCGTCCGTATCGCTTTTACCAACGAGGGCACCTTGAGCGTGGGAGACACCTTTGCGATCCAGGTCAGCCATTATCTGGGCAACGACCAGGCCCTCGAGGTCAACATCCAGCGCAGCCATCGCGTCCAATTGAACATCACCGGGGACGAAATCCTGGGCGCGGACGGCGATCCGGACAATGTCCTGGACAGCCTGTTCCGGCTCCACGATGCCTTGCAGGCCAACGACAGCGTGGCTGTGGGCAAGGAAATCCCGGTGCTGGACCACATCCTCGAGAACGTGACCGCCCAGATGGCCCAAAACGGCGTTCGGATCAACCGGACCGACGTGGCGAGCACGATCATGGGAAACAACAAGCAGGCCTCCACCCAACTGTTATCCGACGTGGAAGACGTGGACATCGCCGAGGCCATCACCAAGCTGCAACTCCAGCAATTAGCCTATCAGGCCGCCCTGGCCGCCACCTCCATAATCTCCAAGCTGTCGCTGCTGGATTACATCAAGTAACCGTAGGGAGCCACGCGGCCTAGGCCTGGGGCCGCAAAGCAAACAAGGAGGCGATCCCCGCCTCCTTGTCCAATGGCCCTTCCGGCCGTTCGTCCAACCCGTCCCCCTATCCCCCGGCCGCACCCCTCCCGGCGATCTCCACGCTCCGCGCGCCTGGCCTTTCTCCAGTCAAGGTTTCCGGGAAGGCGCGTTCCACCGCAACGAAAAACTCCACCGTGGCCGAAGCGGCCTCGAAAATGTTTCTTTCCTGTTCGTCGAGCCTCGCGGTCAGATCGGTTTTAACCGACTGCAAGGACTTAAGGGCGGACCGGGCGGCTCGGGCCTGGGGTCCGGTGAGCAGGCAAAGGTCCGGCAAATCATAATCGGTGCGCCCGGCCATCAGGGCCACGAACCGGGCCAGCTGCACGAACCGCTCCTGTCGGAGCCGGCGCCCATCCGCGTCCTCTTCCGGCAGGGCCGCCGCCTCCTCGGCCAAAAGCGCCAACCGGTCGATGGCCCGCGCCACGGCCCGGAACTTGCGCTTGGCCCGTGGCAGCATCTTGAGCAGGTCGTCCAGGCGGGCGGTTTCGCGGCGGGCCAGGACCATGGCCTGGCCGATCTCGGGCGGCAGGGCCTCGAGAGGGACATGGGCCAGCCGTTCCGCCAGGTAGCGCGCCTGGCCAGCCAAAGAGACGAGGTCGGTTAGCTGCATATCAACCCCTGGCTCGGCCCGCGGGAGGTCGCCCCGCGGGCCGAGGAGAATCTTTAGGCTTTAAGCAGAGTCAGGGCCATCTGGGAGACGGAGTTGGCCTGGGCCAGCATGGCCGTGGCCGCCTGGGCCAGGATCATGTTCTTGGTGAACTCCGTCATCTCGGTGGCCACGTCCACGTCCGAGATGCGGGACTCGGCCGCCTGCAGGTTTTCGGCCTGGATATTGAGCTGGGTGATGGTGTTCTCCAGGCGGTTCTGGAAGGCGCCCAGGGAAGCCCGCACCTTATCCTTGGTTTCGATGGCCGTGGCCAGGGCGGACAGGGCGAGTTGGGCCGCGGACTGGGTCAGGATGTTCCGGCCCGGCTCGTTGACCCCGGCGCCGGCGCTACCGGCCGCATCGTTGAGCTGGACCCAGTCGTTGGCGGCCGCCTGGTCATAGGTGGGCAGGGAATTCAGCCAAGTGGCCGCGCTGCCGTTGACGATGCCGCCCCCGCCATAACCGGAGGCGCTGCCCGCGGCAAAGAACTCGATGTCACGCCGCAAGCCGCCGTTGTTGCCCGTGATCTGGAGATGATAGCGGCCGTTGCTGTCCTGCGCCGCCTTGGCCGTCACCCAATTCTCGCCGCCGCCGTAGAAGTGCCCTTCGGTGATATTGACGCCGGTCGCGGAAATGGCCCCGGTGTCTCCAGAGAAGGTGAGTGTATTCGCGGCCGCAGTGCCAGACACATTCTCCCAGGCCGCCAGGCCGTTCCCGGCCGCCCCGGCCTCACGCGCGAAAACCATGATGGCCGCGCCCGAGGTGGCCCCGTTCCACACGGCGAAGACGTTGCCGCCAGAGACCGAGTTGATGGCCGAGGTCAGTTCTTTGGCAAAGGCGGAGTTTAGAAACGCATCAGCGGCAATTTTGACATCGACGTCGCTATCCAGCTTAATTGAGCCTCTTAGGCCAGCAGACACCGCCGAGGAATACAGGCCCACCTTGACGTTGCCCACCACGATGTGCTCCGGTGCAACCGAGGAAATGCCGAACGCGGCAGACACGGAGGAACCGGCGTTGGCAAAGTCGAAATTGATCTGCACCCGAGCCGCCGTACCCTGGTTGATGGCCGCCACCAGGTCTTGCAGGTCGTAGGATCCGGTGCCGCCGGCGGCGCTGTTGACCTGGAAGATGCCGTAGATGTTGTCCAGTTGGTTACTGACGGCCGAGCCCGAGGTCCTGAGGTTGTCGTAGTCGTAGGCAAAGGCCAGGTAACCGTTGGTGCTCGAGATGGCCGACCCGCTCGTGGCGGCCAGGGAGTTTTCGTTGTACCAGACATCGGTGTTGATCTGAGTCTGTCCCACGGCCAGCCCGGTGGACGGCGTGGCCCGCACGTCTCCCACGTGCACGAAGTAGTAGTCCTCGCTGGCGCTGTTGCCGGTGCCGAAATGAATTTTGATGCCGCTGCCGCCGTGCACCGCCTCGGTTGAACCGTTAAGGAGCTTGATGCCGTTGAATTCCGTGGCGTTGGCGATCCGGTCGATTTCCGCGGCCATGGCCTGGTACTCGCTGTCCATGATCTCGCGCTGAACCGTGGTGTAGGTGCCGGTGGCCGCCTGCTCGGCCAGCTCCTTCATGCGAATGAGCTTCTCGTCGATGACCCCCAGCGCACCCTCCGCCGTCTGAATCATGGAAATGCCGTCATTCGCGTTTCGAACGCCCTGGCCGATGACCTGAATATCAGCCCGCATCAACTCTCGAACGGCCAGTCCGGCCGCATCGTCCGCAGCGGAGTTGACCCGCAGCCCAGAAGACAGACGCTGCATGGAACGGCCCAGATGGTTATACACCGTTGAGAGGTTCCGCGCCGCATCCATGGCCATCATATTATGATTGATGACTAGACCCATGATCGTTCTCCTTTTAGTTCATGAAGCTTTGGGTAATTGGAATAAAGCCTTCCGCCGCGAAATCCAGATCGGCCGGCCGCGCCAGGCTGCTCAGGCGGTTGAGCGCGGCCACCCGGCCTCGAGCCAGAGTGACGGCCTGCACTGCCAGCGAGGGGATCGATCCTCCGAGGAAAGACGAAGCCCCGGTGTGCGGGGGACCTGCCTGACGATGAGATGCCGTTTGTTCCATGCCAACCTCCATTTTCACCACAACCAACGTTTTGTACTTTTCTTATCGGCGAATTTCCAAGGAACTTTAATTTTTTTAAACGGCCGCCGAGGCGGACTTAAAATCTACGAAAAGAAATTATTTACGATTTGAGTCAAGTGCTATTTTTTTCCTTGTAAGCATGCTTTATCTATAATTTTCTTATTTGGCCGAATCACGAAAAATAAACCTTTTTTTCTTTTGTTATAAACCTTATCGGCTTTTTTCTATTTTCCTTTAATATTTTTCGCTGACCCTTTCATTGAGCTCCGTGATTCTTTACGATTGATCCGCAACCCGCGAGCCCGATCGAGGGCAAGCCCGGCCCGTCCGATCGCGCCGGCGCCCGGGTCCAAGGGGGAGCCCCGGGATTTTTCCTGATTCTCGGCGGGAATATGATATATAAGGAAGCGACGGCCGTTGCCTACGGGAGGTTCGCCGTGCTGATTCTGACCCGAAAGAGCGGGGAATCCATCGCCATCGGCGATAAAATCCGGATTCGCGTCCTGGACATTCGGGGCAGGCAGGTGCGGATCGGGATTTTGGCCCCGAACGAAATGCCTGTCCACCGCGAAGAAGTCTATGACCGCATCCAAGAAGCCAACAGAAGGGCGGCCGACATCACCCTGGATGACCTGCTCCGAGTGACCACCCTCTGGGCCGACCAGCATCTTTAAACGGGATAGCCGCCATGAAGATCACGACGACGCGCTTTGGAACCGTGGACGTGGACGAGGGGTCCATCCTCCGCGTCCCAGGAGGAATCATCGGTTTCTCCGACCAGCAGCGCTATGTCATCGTCGAGCACAAGCCCGGGTCGCCCTTCTACTGGTTCCAGGCCGTGGACAGGCCTGAGCTCGCCTTTGTCATCATCGATCCGATGTTGTTCAAGGCCGATTACGAGGTCCACCTGCCCACGGCCCTGCTCAGCGAACTTCAGGTGGAGGACCCTGCCGACGTCTCCGTTTACGTCATCGTGACCATCCCGCCGGGCCGGCCCCAAGAGATGACCGCCAACCTCATCGGCCCTCTCGTGATCAACACCCGGGCCCGCATCGCCAGGCAGATCGTTCTCGACGATGACGCTTACTCCCTCCGCCACCCCCTCTTGACCCTTGCCGGCCGGGCATAAAAAAACCCGGGAGAACTCTCCCGGGCATATAACCAAAACCCCGTCCGATCGTCTTAGAGAATCTCGTCCAGGGCCTCGGTCAGAAGCTTGGTCGCCGTTTCCTCGTTCTTGACCTCGTAAGTCCCGGCCTCGATCCGGGCCTTGATCTCAGCCACTTTATCCTGGCGCACTTCAGGCGCCGCCTCGATGATCTTCCGGGCGTAAACCACCTCCAGGGACCGCGAGGAAAGTTCCACCGTATCGGTCACGTTTTCCTGCACCGCGGCTTTTGAGGCTCGACCGTTTTTCTTGGCGGCCTCCTCCACGCCCGGCGTGGGTTCGTTCGTATACCGGCCGATCCTGTTGCTCGAACCGAAGTCGTTCACGCGCATCTCGAACTCCTCACAGCATGGTCTGATCCACGAAATGGCTAGTAATCTCGTGCAAGGCCTCGGATAACCGGCTGGAATCCTCCGCGCCCAGGGCCCGCACGATCTCCCCCTGCTCGCTGTTCACCACGTAAAACCTGAGCCGGCCGCTGCCAGGTTCCCTGGCCAGGCTCAGCGGTTCCCCGAAGGCCTGGCTGAGACGACCCAGGATCCCGGCCTCCGCCCCGCCTGGAGCGTAGTTGTTATCGGCCAGGCGCGAAATGATTTCCGAAGAAACCCGCTCGACCACCTGCCGGCGCCGAGCTTCGGCCGACACCCGAACCTGAATACCGCCCACGTCCTGTTCCCCGCTCTGCTTTTGTTCCAGCAGCTTTCCCTTACGGCGTTGCCTGCCGTAGATTTGAAGAATTTTCAGAAGTTGGGACGGGGAAACGGTCACCTTCCTGGTCTCCTCATCCCCCTTATCGGCACCTCTCGCCCAACCTTTAATAAAATATTAAGGGTCGATGGAATTTTTTTTCAGCATCCCTTGAGGTCCACTTCCAGTAAGCTGAGACATGGCCTCAGCGAAGAGCCCTTGCCTGCGGAGCGCCGGCGACCCTTTCCTCTCGTGTCCGGCCGCGGAAGATCCGCCCGCGTTTCGACGGCATCTCCTATTTTATGATACGCGGTGACCGCGGGTTGTCAACGGCCCTTGCCCATGGCGACGCAGAGCCCGAACCTTTTCTGGGCGTTCAAGGGTGCAAAGATCGCGCCGATTTCGAGACCACGGCACAACTTCGGCCGCCGGCCGAACTCATGCTCCGGGCCCTCCTCGATTTCGCCTTTGATTTCCTTGTGTTGCCATATCCTCATTTCAGGTCGGCCCCGCCGAACGCCGCCGGTCGCGACCCAGCCCGGCTCATGGCCGGCTACGCTTCGGTTGCTTCTGGTTTGTGCCCGGCTTCCTTCCAACCGGCCGCCTAAACCCTTGTCAAAATGTTGACGGATTTACTTTCCTTGACCCAAAACGTGGCGTAAATCTTGCTTCCTCAGGCTACAGAAAGCCCGGAAGCGGAAAAAAACGCCGGTATGGATTATCTTCTCCTAGGCAGCGGCTACTTCAAGAAAGCCCTGGAAGACCTGGACTGCCATGTGGTCTGGGCCGGGGACCACCCGGACTGCGACCTGCGCCTGCCCGTTTCCCACCTGGACCTGCCCAGACTGCTCGACCGGCTTTCCTCCACCCCCCGGGCCCTCATTCTGACCGACGACTTGGGGCGCCGCGTTTTTCCCTCGGGCCTGGACCGCGTCAATCTGCTCAAGGTCTGGTACGCGGTGGACAGCCCGCTCAACGCCTTCTGGCAACGGGAATACGCCGCGCTGTTCGACCTGGTGGTGGTGGACCAGAAGGACGGCGCGGCCGCCTTGAGCCGCCGGACCGCGGCCCCGACCTTCTGGCTGCCGGTCGCGATCGATACCCGGAGTTACCAGGGACCACCCGAAACCAAGCGCTACGACCTGGCCTTTGTCGGAACCGTCAGCCAGGCCGTGCGGCCGAAGCGCACCCGGATTCTGGCGGCCCTGGCCCGGCGCTATCGGCTCGTCACGGCCGGGGACCGGCAGGGAGGGTGGATTGGAGCGGAAGAGTCGGCCCGGCTCTATCGCCGGTCCTCTCTGGTGCTCAACGAAAACCTGTTCGACGGCGTCACCACCCGGATGCTCGAAGGCATGGCTTCCGGCAGCCTGCTTCTGACCGAAGACGGCAACAACGGGCTCGAAGACCTGTTCCAGCCGGGAGAGCATCTGGCCACCTACGGCCCGGAGACCCTGTACGAGCGGATCGACTTTTATCTCTCCCGGGCAGCGGAGCGGGAGCGTATGGCTTCCCAGGGCCATGACCAGGTCCTGTCCGGCCACGATATCCGGCACAGGGCCCGGCGTTTGCTGGAGCTGATGGCCGAGGCCCGGCCGGGCGCGGGGCTTCAGGCCGGCGCCGGCTTTTCGATCCAACAGGGCAAGGTTCTCTTTTTAGCCGCCGTGCGGTGGCCGGGGGGGCCGTCGTCCCTCTGGACGTCCAGGGCCCTTACGCTTCTCGGTCAAACTCGGCGCCTCGGCGCGGCAGACCCGGACGCCCTGCTCTATCTGGGCATGATCCACCAAGGCCGCGGAGAACTGCAAGAGGCGGTCGCCTGTTTCACGGAGGCCGCCGAGATAAAAAGCCTTCGTGCCCGGCTGGCCCTGGCCTATCTGAGTTTGAGGTCTGGAGACCAAGCCGCGGCCCGCGCCCATTTTCATGAGGCCCTGACCATCGGCCCGCGCTCTGGTGAAGGTCCTGAAGCGTCCTTCCGCCGCTTCCCGCACCAGGCCGCACTCTCGGCCGACCAGCATCTATGCCTGGGCCTGCTCCTGGAAGCAGCCGGATACGACCTGACGCCCGGCTTTGTGCGCGGCAATTTGGAGATGGGCCTGTGGAACGCCTTCGAGCATTTTTTCCAAGCCGTCCAGCTCGACGCCCAGCACGGCCCGGCCCTGGCCCGGCTCGGCCGGTTGCTTATGAAACACGGAGCCTACATCGAGGCCCATCCCTTTCTAGCCCGGGCCGCGGCCCTGAACCCGGCCTCGGAACGGCTCCAGGCAGAAACCCGAGAGGCCGCCCGGAAGGGATACCTTCTTTTGGACGAGACGGCCGGAAAAGGGCGGACCGCCGGGGACAAGGGCGAGGCTAGCCGCGTGGAAGCGGCCGGAGTCGAGCGGGCGAAATCCCGGACTACCCTTTCCCTGTGCATGATCCTTAAGGACGAGGCCCATAACCTGCCGCGCAGCCTGGGGCCGATCCATGACTTGTTCGATGACGTGGTGGTGGTGGACACCGGCTCCCGGGATGCCACGCCCGATCTGGCCCGTTCCCTTGGCGCCCGCGTCATCCCTTTTGCCTGGCAGGACGATTTCAGTGCGGCCCGCAACGCCTCCCTGAGGGCCGCGCGCGGCGACTGGATTCTGTGGCTGGACGGCGACAACTGCCTCGATCCCCAGGACGTGACCGCGATCCGGCGCCATCTCGACGCGGACCGTCAATCCATCCTATGGTGTACCGAGGTCGTCGAGCCGGAAGGCGAGGCCTTGCTGCAAAAGCGGGTTTTCCCGAACCGCCCCGAGGTCTTTTTCGAGGGCGCGGTCCATGAACAACTGGTTCATCCGGCCCATTATGGCCAGGTGCTGACCTCAATCCGGATCGTGCACTGGGGGTACGCGGACAAGGCCCAGGCCCGGCAAAAAGGGGAACGCAACCTGCGCCTTCTGCTGCAGATGGTCGAAAGCCGGCCCGCCGATCTCTACCTCTGCTATCAGACCGGAAAGACGCTTCTCAATCTGCGCCGGTTCGACCAGGCCGCAATCTGGCTCGGCCGCGCCGTCCAGGCCGGGGATCAGGCGGACCGGAACCCGTATCTCCACCGGCACGCCCACGTTCTGCTGGCCCAGGCCCTGGACCGGCTAGGCCGGCCCGACGAGGCCGAGGCCTGCCTGAGAAGCCTGATCAAGTCGGAGCCGGGCTATGGTCCGGCCCATTATTCCCTCGGCCGGATGTACTACGCCCGCCATGAATACGCGCCGGCCGCGGCCGAGTTTACGACTTTTCTCGGGCAGGGAGCCTGCGACCCGATCGCGGGTCTGAACCAAGGCCGCTTGAGGTATTCCGCCGGGCTGCTGCTGGGCCGATGTCTGGAACGGAGCGGCCGGCCCCTTCAGGCCGCAGCGGCTTACCAGGTCTCGACCGCGGCCGATCCGGGCCAACCCGAGCCCCTGCTGGCCCTGGCCAGACTCCATTTGACACAGGGCCGCCGCGAGGAGGCCACAAGCCTGGCGCGAAGATGCCTTGAAATCTTCCCACGTCACCGGCGCGCCCGGGCCCTGCTCGACGAGGTACGAGCCCATGAGTGAAAGTCGCGCCATGACCATCGGCCTGTTCACCGACGGGCCGGCCTTTGACGGGACGTCCCTGGATCACTGCGCCTTGGGCGGCAGCGAAACCGCGCTCATCCAGGCGGCGCGGTCCCTGGCGGAACGAGGTCACCAGGTCACGGTCTTTAACAACTGCGCCAGGCCGGGCCGCCATGACGACGTCCTGTATCTGCCCTGGCGCTCCTATGCCCGCCTGGACCGGCAGACCTTTTTCGACGTCTTCATCGTCAGCCGGTTCTTCGGATTTTTCCAGGTGCCCATCCGGGCCGGCCTGCGCGTCCTGTGGAACCACGACACCCTGGAGAGGCCGGACGACCTCAGGCAGCTGCTGGGCCGCATCGACCTGGTCTTCTGTCTGAGCCAATTTCACCGCGATCAATATCTATCCCTCGTCCCGGAACTCCAAGGCCGCGTCCTGATCACCCGGAACGGCGTGGACCTGAGTCTCATCGACCGGGTCGCCGGCGGGGCAAAGCGGGACCCGAACAAGGTCCTGTATGCCTCCCGGCCCGAACGCGGCCTCAAGGTCCTGCTCGAAGACATCTGGCCCAAGCTATCGGCCGACCGGCCCGGCCTGACCCTTGCTCTCTGCGGCTACAGCCTCCCTGATCAGGTGGCGCCGCCCGCGCTGGCCGAGCTGTACCGTTACCTGAACCACCTGGCGCAAAAGACGCCGGGCGTGGTCCAGCTTGGGGCCCTGACCAAGGACACGTATTACGCCCATCTGGCCGAGGCGGCCCTGATGGCCTATCCCTGCACCTTCCCGGAGATCAGTTGCATCGCGGCCCTCGAGGCCCAGGCCTGCCGCACGCCAATCGTGACCACCGACGGATTCGCCCTGTCCGAAACGGTCCAAATCGAGGCCTACAAGGTGGACGGCCGGCCCGGCGCCGAGACCTATAACCACCGCTTTATCGAGAGGGCGCGTTATCTTCTCGACCACCCCGGCCAGGCGGCGGCCTGGGCCGAAGAGGCCCGCGCCGCCATGGAAAAAGCATACACCTGGCCCGGCATCGCGGCCGAGTGGGAACGCATCTTTGCCTTGACCCTGCGTTCCCGAAAACGCCTTGAGCCACACCCCCGGCCTATGGCTTCGAACAACCCGCACCTTGCGCCGGATTTCCCGGGCAAGGCCAAGGGAGAAAACTCTTCCCATGGACTCCCCTGAGAACATTCTCGTCCTGCAATTGGCCCGGTTCGGGGATTTTCTCCAGACCACCCCACTCCTGGCCGCGCTGAAGAGAAGATATGCCGGCTGCCGCCTGACCGTGCTGGTTAACGAGAACCTGGTCGACCTGGCCCGAGGAAATCCCGATGTGGACCAGGTACGAAGCGCGCCCCTGGCCCGCATGGCCGAAACCGCCGGCGAAACCATGCCACTCTCCGAGAAGCTGCTGGCCCTTCAGGCCATGCTGGCCCCGCTAAAAGGCGAGGCCTATGATCTTGTCCTCAACCTGAACACCTCGCGGACGGCCGCCCTCATCAGCCATCTCATCCCGGCCGGCCGAAGGTCCGGGCCGCATTACGGCACGGACCGGGAAAGGCTTCTGCTGGCGCCCTGGGCGGTTTTTGTCATGGACCTTTTAAGCCATCGCCGGCTGGGCCGGTTCAACCTGGTCGATCTCCTGACCGCCTATGCCGGCCCGGGGCTCAGGCCGGCGCTCGGACCGGTCTTCTCCGTCTCGCCGGACATGACCCGCCAGGCCGAAGCGCTCCTGGGCCCGGACCGCGGCCGGCCTCTCGTCGGATTCCAACTCGGCTCGAACCATGCCTTGCGTCAATGGCCTCCGAGCCATTTCGCCCGGCTCGGGGCCGCCCTCATCCGCCGCTGCCAAGCCCGGATCGTGCTTTTGGGCACCGGGGCCGAAGCGCGACTGGGAGACGGTTTCCTGGACCAATTGGCTAGGGCGGAACCGGCCGGGATCAGGAGTGTGATCCCGCTCCTGGGACGCACCAGCCTTCCGGCGCTGGCCGGGGTATTGAAGAAGCTCCGGCTGCTCGTGACCACCGACACCGGGACCATGCACCTGGCCGCGGCGGTCGAGACCCCGATTCTGGCCCTGTTTCTGGGTCCGGCCTTGTGTCACGAGACCGGGCCTTATGGTCCGGGGCACGTGGTGCTGCAAGCCATGACCGACTGCTCGCCGTGCGTGGAAAACGCCCCCGGCTGTACAAACCCTGTCTGTCAGGAGGCGATGACCCCGTCCCTGGTCGAGGACGCGGCCGCCTGGCTGCTCTCCCCAGAGGCCCCTTTCCCGGCCCACGACGATCCAGGTCCGGCCGGCGTTCAAGCGCTGGTCTCGGCCGTGGACCGTTTCGGCACGATCTACGAACCGCTCCGGCCCAGCCCCCTGACTTTGGAAGAGGTCCTGGCCTTGGCCTTTCGCGAGGCGGGACGAAGCTTTCTCGAACCGGGATACGCACTCTGCCCTGATGAACTGCGGCATACCCTGGAACGGTTCACGCCCCGGCCGATCCGTGAGCGGGTGCGCCAACTCCTTCGGACGCTCTCTGAACTGGAAGCCGCCTGGGCGGTCCGGGCCGTGCCGCCCGCTCGGCTCGAGCGCGCCCGGCTCATCGGGGCCGCGGACCGGGAGCCGCTCTTGGCGCCGCTGGGGAGAATTCTGGCCTGGCCGGATGTTAGCCACGCAGCCGGGCTGAAGTTTGTGAGGGACATGGTCCAAAGCGTGGCGCTGGCCCAGGGGTACCTTTTAGACCGGCCCGTTATCGGCCTCGAAACCGCCCCGGCCGGTGCGGTCAGGACAGACATGGCACCCAACTTGCACCCTTATGAACGAAAGAACGCGACCCTCTGAAGGTGCGACCATGACCTCGCTTCTCGACCGGAACCTGGCCGCCTTTTTCCAGGCCGACCGAGGTTCGGCGGACCGCATCCGCCAAGCCTTACCCCCGCCCGGAGTCGAGCTTCTGCCCACACGCAGCGGGGACACGACCGTGATCGTGGACGGCGCCAGCCTCCATTCCCGGTTCGACCCCTGGCCGGAGGCCGAAACCTTGGCGGCCAAGGCCTTGGCCGGCCGGACCCGCCTGGCCCTTTATGGTCTGGGGCTGGGCTATCACGCCCTTGTCCTGGCTCGTCGCGCGGACCACTTGTGGGTGGTCGAACCCAAACGCTGGATGATCCGGCTGGCGTTCAGCCACCTCGATTTTAGCGCCGTGGCCAGCCGTCTCTCCTTCCTGATCGACCCGGCCGAGGCGGACGGATGTCCGGCCCTGTTCCTGCTGCCTCACCCGCCTTCGGCGCGGCTCGACCCCAAGTCCGTCCGGGAGTGGGCCCGGCGTCTCGCCCGGATAGAAACGGCCGGCGAACTCCGGGCCGCCTGCGAGGGCGCGGCCGGACTCTCGGCCGTGCTCGAGGCTTTCCCGGCAGAGACGGCCATCCCCCTAAAGACCCTGGCCCATGAGGCCCGGCGCGGCCAAGGTCCGCTCGAAGAAGGCGAGATCCTGATCCTGCTCCTGGAGGGGCTCTCCCAGGAGTCCGCGGCAAGATCATTACCCCAGTCCTGAACCCAAAAGGAGAGGTCATGCGTATTTTGATTGACGGCAAGCCCTTGGACCCCCATGAGCTGCGGGGGGACAATCTCGAAGAGATCCTGGGCGAAATCCAGGAGCTGCGCGAGAAAGAGACCGTGGTCAGCGACGTCCTGGTGAACGGACGGCCTTACAGCGAGGACGTCCCCCATGCCGCTTTGGAGGTTTCCAGAAAGGAAATCGAAACGTTGGAACTGACCACCTGTTCGGTCGAGGAAATCGCCCTGCATTTCCTGAACCACAGCGTGGCTATTATAGACGCGCTTCTTGCCGGTCTGCCCCAAATCGTGGAGATGTTTCGGCTGGGCGACGAGAGCGAGGCCAATGAGCACTACCTCCGCCTGCTCGAATCGTTGCAGCTTCTCTTCGAAATGGTCGGCCGCGTCGGTCAGGCCCTGAGCCTGGATTTCGACCGCCCCCTCGGTTCGGGCACCAGCCTCAAACGGGCCGTGGAGAAGATCGCGGCCATCATGTCCGATCTTCTGCGAATCCAGGAAGACAGCGACTGGATCTATCTGGCCGACGTTCTGGAATATGAGTTGAAGGAGGTCCTGAGCGAGTTCCGCGACCTCCTGCCTCTCGTTCGGAACGTACTGCATTAGGCCGGCCGATGAAAACTCCCAGCACGACCTTGGAACGTCTGGCCGCCATGGCCAAGCTCTATGGGCGCGCCGCGGCCATGACCGAGCGGCTGGTATCCGGAGAGACACTGCCCGACGAAGAGACACTCGATCTGGTCCTGAAGCAGCGTTCCCGGTTGCTGGAGCAAATTGCGAGGCTCGATCGGGAATTGGCCGCGGACGACTCGGGGAACCAACGGCGGCTGGCCGGGCTTCCCCGAAGGGAGGAGCCCGAAGTTCGAGGTCTGCTGGCAAAGGTGGAGGAGGGTTTGCGGGAGTTGATTGCGGCCAGCCGACGGCTCGCGGAACGGCTGGAGCAAGAGAAAACTCGCCTATCGCAAGAGTTGGGGCGCGTTAGGCAGGGACGGAAAACCATCCAGGCCTATCAACGCTTTCAGGGCGGGGTATCGTATTACGTGGACCGGAAAAGCTGAACCCGGAAGGTCCGGGGCCGAAGGCCTCGGACTTTGCGGCCGGCTTCAAATTTTAATGGAAGCCTGAAGCAGAGTCGCGTTTTCCTTCTCCGACAAGGCGGCCTGGGCTTCGGGCCTGCGCACGACCTCCTTCCAAGCCTCGTTCAGGGAGCTCAAAATCTGAAGGGCTTGGTCCAGGCTCCGGGTGTCTTTTTGGATCTTACCCTCGAGGAGTCGGTCGGAGACGAACTGGTACAACTTCGTCAAGTTGGCGGCGATCTCGCTCCCGGCTGACATGTTCAGGGAATAATTCAGCTCGGCCACGATGTCCAGGGCGCTGTTGATCGCATTGGACTTGCTTGGGATGTCCCCGCACTCGGCGAACTCCTGGGCCTGGCGGATAAACTTGATCGCGCCTTCGTACAAAAGAACGATGAGCCGCCCTTTGTCAACGGTGATCACCTGCGTGCGCCTGTACTGCATCTGTCCGTAGCTTGTCATATCCCCTCCGTGTCTTTGTGGCTTTACCGGACGCCGCATGCGCCGGCTAACTACTGCTGCTCGTGCTGCTCGATCCACCGATTTTCGGTAACTGGTCTATTTGCGACTGCAGGTAACTGAGTTGTCCTTGCAGCGTCCCCAGGGTGGACTCCAAACGGGCGAACCGATCCTTGAGCGTTTGCTCGTACAAGGTCAGTCGCTTCTGTTCGAATGCGATTTTATCGTCGATGTCCTTGATGATCCCGGTGTAATTGTTAATGAGAACATTGGCGATGCCTGTCTGCGGATCGGACAGGTTGGCGAGCTCATTCCCGAGCAACGAGCAAACCCCCTCGGAGCCTTCCCCGGTATCTTTGACAAAAAGCCGCGCCACGGCTTCCGGATCCGCGGCCAGCGCCTGATCGAGCGCGCTCTCGTCCACCACCCACTTCCGCACGATGCGGCCGTCTGATAGCTGTACATCGTCGGTCTTGATGCCGATCTGGGACAGAGAGGTGTAAGTATCCTGCCCATTGGTCAGGCCGGTCGGCGTGAGTCTATCCGAAATGATGCTCCAGACCATGTCATAGGTGTAGTTGCCGAGCATGGTCCCTGTTTCCCCGGTCGCGGGGACGTACTTCGTCTCCTCGCGGATATAATCCATAAGAGAATTGAGCGAGTTGACGAAGGTTTCGATTTTCGTTTTCATGGCCGCCTGGTCGTCCGAGATGGTCACCCCGGCCGTGCCCGCTCCCTGGAGATTCAAAGTGATGCCGCCAAGAATGTCGCTGATGGTGTTGCTGGAGCGCTGCAAATACTCGTAGGAGGCGCTGGGAAAGCCGTCCACCTTGAGCATCGCGTCCGTGGCCCGCTGGGTGGTCTCGAAGGCGCTTTCACTGGCGTCGAAGTTGTCCAGGGTGCCGGAAATGCCGGTGATGGTGTGTTCGGCGCCGGTCTGCCTGCCGGTCAGCACGAGATGGTAGGCCGCAGTGGAACTCGTTCCGTCGTTGACGATGCTGGCCCGAACCCCACGGTTGTTTGGATCGTTGTTGATCAAGGCGGCCAGGTCTTGCAGCTTGCATCCGGCGGCCATGTTCAAGGTCGTCTCCACGCCCTCATAGGTGTAACTGAATGTAGCGGCGGCCGTGGTGACCGGGGTGATGAGGTCGATGAAGCCGGAATGCACGCGCTGTTCCACCTGGGCCAGGCCCGTGTCCTGGGCGGCCTGAAAGGTGGAGTGATAAGCATCGACGGTAAAAGAATCCGCAGCCATAACGGTGTCGTCTGAACTGTCGCCGGGCGTCGCGTCCACGAACTGCACCTGAACGCCCTGGGAGACGTCATAGGTGCCGAAATCGTCCACGATGAAGGAACCGGTGTTGCCCTCGTTGTCGGCCCAGGTCACCCGGACGTTGTCCTGCCCGATTTTACCGGTATTATTGATCATGAAGGTGAAGGTCTTGTTGGTGCTGCCCAGGTAGGTCCCGCTGGAGACCAGGTCCACGCCGCCGGTGTTGTGCCAGTTTGTTTCGTGATAAGGATCGTCGATCGAGGTCTGATGGGCGGCATCCTGAAAGAACAGGTCCATGCCGGCCGGCTGTTCGACCCAGAGCTGCTTGGCGCTGCCGCCCTCTTTGGCCGTGAGGATCATGCGCTTGTACGCGGTGCCGCCGCGGTCCTTGTCGTCCACCACCTGGACCGGTTCCAGCAGATCGGCCCCGCCGTTGTCCGCCGCGTCGATGGCGGCGGCCAGGGCGTTGATATCATCGGTGGCGCCGTTCCAGTTCACGCCCTCCTGGAGCTGGATGGTCTGCCAGGTGCCGGGGTCGTTGGGGTCTCCGATGTGGATTTTGAGAAACGAGGCGGCGTCGCCGCCCACGGCCAGGCTGTCCTGGTAGCTGCGCGTGGCCACGCGGCCGGGGATATTGGTGCCCACGTGGATGGTATGGGAGCCGGGGGTGGCGGTCGAGGTGTTGGAGACCGAGACGACGTTGCTGTTTGTCGAGGAAGAGGTCCGGGAATAAAACTCGTCAAACGAATCGAAGTGGGTGCAGTAATCCTTCAGGGAGACCATCTGACTGTTAAGACCCTGGAGAGAGGTGATCTTTTTCTGCCAGGTGGCTTTCCAATCCTCAAGGCCCTTGACCCGGGTCCCTTCCAAGGTGACGAGCTGATCCACCACTTTGCTGAAATCCGTGCCCGATCCGAGTCCCGTGACCTGGATGGACCCGGACAAAAGCTGGGAGGTGGTTCCGGACAGACTGACATCCGTGGACATGGCTTTCCCCTTGTCTATGAATCCGCCTAGCCGCTGGATTTACCAGCCGAACGGCCGGCCGTGCGACGGCATGACGGCGTGTCGCTTTAACCATGCAGCAAAGGGTGTACCAAAATACCCGGCATGCATCTCGACTTTTAACTGATGGGTATCCAAGGCTTTTCTAAAAAGCTTGGATCTTTTTAAGGCGGGCCGGTAGGAGGGACGCTCGGGACGGGGAAATATTTTCCCCGTCCCGAGAAGTTGGAGGTCAAAGATGGGTACTTCCTACAGCCCGCTGTTAAGCTTTCAGAAGCGTCAGGGCCAGTTGGTTCAGGCTGTTGGCCTGGGCCAGCATGGCCGTGGCCGCCTGGGCCAGAATCTGGTTCTTGGTAAAATTCGTCATTTCAGTGGCCACGTCGATGTCAGAGATGCGCGACTCGGCCGCCTGCAGGTTTTCCGATTGGATGCTGAGCTGGGTGATGGTGTTGTTCAGTCGATTCTGCAAGGCGCCCAGGGATGCCCGCGCCTTGTCTTTGGTTTCGATGGCTTGGCCGAGGGCGTCCAAGGCCACCTGGGCCGCGGACTGGGTCAGGATGTTCCGGCCCGGCTCGTTGCTGGTCGAAGCGCCGGCGCTGCCGCTCGCATCCACGAGCTGGAGCCATTCGCCCGTGGCCGCTTCATCGTAACTGGTCAGGGAATGCAGCCAGCCGGCCGCGCTGCCGTTGACGATGCCGCCCCCGCCATAACCGGAGGCGCTGCCCGCGGAGAAGAACGTGATATCGCGTTGCGCGCCGGTGGCGTTGCCGGTGATTTCGAGGTGATAGCGGCCGTTGTCGTCCGCCACCGCCGCGGCCGTCACCCAATTCTCGCCGCCGCCGTAGAACGTCCCCTCGGTAATGCCGCCGCCGGCCGAAGTCGTGCTGATGGCCCCGGCGTCTCCAGAGAAGGTGAAGGAATCCGTGGCCGCAGCGCCGGACACATTCTCCCAGGCCGCCAGACCGTTTCCGGCCGCGCCGGCCTCACGCGCGAAGACCATGATGGCCGCGCCCGAGGCGGTCCCGTTCCACACGGCGAACACGTTGCCGCTCGTGACCGAGTTGATGGCTGCGGTAAGGGCTGAGGCAAAGGCATTGTTCGCAATCGCAGCGGCGCAAATATGGACATCGGTGTCGCTGTCCAGGCGTGCTATGGCGGACGCATTTGAGGCACCTGCTGAGTTATAAAGACCAATTTTCACGTTACCCACCACGATGTGCGCATTCGCGGCCGATGTGAACAGGCTGAACGCGGAAGCCACGGCGGAACCAGCGGATGAGGCGGTATAGTTGAAATTGATCTGCACCCGGGCCGCGGTGCCCTGGTTGATGGCCGCGACCAGGTCTTGCAGGTCATGGGAACCGGTGCCGCTGGCCCCGCTGGCGACCTGGAAGATGCCGTAGATGTTGTCCAGTTGGCTGCTGACGGCCGAGCCCGAGGTCCTGAGGGTGTCGTAGTCGTAGGCAAAGGCCAGGAAGCCGGGGGTGGTGGTCAGGGCCGAACCGCTCGTGGCGGCCACGGCGTTCTCGTTGTACCAGACGTCGGCGCCAGTGACCCCGGCTGTCATAGAGGTGCCGACGCCCAGCCCGGTGGACGGCGTGGCCCGCATGTCAGCGATTTTAATGTAGTAGTAGTCCTCGGTCGAGAGGTTGTGTGTGCCGAAATGGATTTTCAGACCGCTGCCGCCATGCATGGACGCGGACGTCAGGTCGCCGTTGAGGAGCTTGATGCCGTTGAAGTCCGTGGCGTTGGCGATTCGGTCGATTTCCGCCGCCATGGCCTGGTACTCGCTGTCCATGATCTCGCGCTGGACCGTCGTGTACGTGCCGGTGGCCGCCTGTTCGGCCAGCTCTTTCATGCGGATCAGCTTCTCGTCGATGACGCCGAGCGAACCTTCCGCCGTTTGAATCAAGGAAATGCCGTCGTTGGCGTTCCGTACGCCTTGGTTCAGCACCGCGATGTCCGCCCGCATCAACTCGCGAACGGCCAGTCCGGCCGCGTCGTCCGCCGCGGAGTTCACCCGCAGGCCCGAAGACAGACGCTGTGTCGATTGCGAAAGCCGCTGGTACACCGTGGTCAGGTTCCTGGCGGCGGTCATGGCCATTAAATTGTGATTGATGACTAAACCCATGATGTGTGTCCTCCATGAACTGGTCTTTCCTCCGCCAAAGGCGGAGCAAGTCGGCATCCATGCCTATATGCGTTGAAGACGCACGGGCCGTGAAAAGCCCATACAGCACACCTCCTTGTTTAATTTGCCCGTTTCGCTTCATTGCCCTTATCGGCCTGAGGGGCGCGGAACTTGAGCTTCGGAAAGAAAATAGGACAGCTCTTTCTCGAGTACGCTTCCGAGAAGCCTGGCTCGATCGAAATCGGTGACATCGGCTGAAAAAAACCATCAAGTCCACTCAAGAAAGGACCGATAAAGGGAATGAGGAGAGACCCCAATCCCTGACCCAAGGGGGAAAAACCATGGCCGAGATCAACCCCACTTCAGCCCTCCGGTTAGAAACCGGCCAGATCCGGCTTCTCGAAATGGAGACGAAAGCCGGGCCGGCGGGGCAGACACGAGCCGTCGCGGTGGGAGGGTCGGGAGCGGTTTCTGCGGAGCAGTCTTGGGAAGACCTGCTCAAGGCGCTGAATATTCACGGCTTCGATTACAATGTTTGCTTAAGGTTTTCCGTGGATGAAGCCACGGGCCGCACGGTGATCCAGATCATCAACGCCGAAACGCAGAAGGTGGTCCAGGAGATCCCTCCGGAAGAAGCCCTGAGGGCAGCCGAGCATCTGCAGAAGATGATCCCCCAGATCGTCGACACCAAGGTCTGAGCCCCGGTTTCCGCCCGCGCCGCTCCCCTGCCTCTCCCCTCCAGTGTCTCCCAAAAGAGCTCGAGCCGTCAAATCCTTGACGGCCTGGCTCAGCCTGGCACCACAAGTGCATCACCACGCCGACTGCGCTACGCCGGCTGAAAATGCGCTGCCCTTTACCAGGCCCTGAAACAATGTTTGGAACGCTTGCGGGCTTCCTTTGCCTGACCGCAGCAGGCATCGACCCTTGACTTGCAAAGCACCAGGTCGATGGCCGCTTTCAAGTGCAGATTTTTAAACGGCCTGGGCGAACGCGAGGACAGAGGCGTGACCTGCGATGGGGTATCCATGATTTTCACTATTCCTGCGAGACCCATTGGGCCGGCGGTGATTCGTCCCTGAGGCGATGGGTTATCGCGAGATGGTTGGCATGTGAATTGCTTTTCGATTTGTCAGGACGGGGCCATCACCAACCTGGCGGACAACGGGCCCAAATCCCGATCAGGCTGCGGCCGGTTGGCGGAAGGAGCAAACACCGTGAAGGTCGTGATTTTATGTGGCGGTCAGGGCACCCGACTCCGGGAGGAGACCGAGACCCGGCCCAAGCCCATGATCGAGATCGGCGGCAGGCCCATTTTGTGGCACATCATGAAGATTTACGCCCATTATGGCCACAACGAGTTTGTTATCTGCCTCGGGTACAAGGGCCACATGATTCGGGACTACTTTCTCAATTACAAGGCTCGGACCAACGATTTCACCATAGACTTGGCCAGCCCCCGTGAAATTCAGTTCCATAACGGCAGGTTTGAGGAAGACTGGCGCATCACCATGGCCGAAACCGGTGAAGCGGCATTGACCGGGGCCCGGGTCCGCAAGATTAAAAAATACATCGATGGTAAAACGTTCCTGCTGACCTACGGCGATGGCGTGGCCGATATCAATATAGAGCGGCTGATGGATTTTCACTTCAGTCACGGCAAGATAGCCACGGTCACCGGCGTACGACCCATGAGCCGTTTTGGTGAAATGGTCGCGGACAATGGACGCGTTCTAAACTTCGCGGAAAAACCGCAAACGTCGAGCGGCATTATCAACGGCGGCTTTTTCGTATTCGATTACCGGGTATTCGGCTACCTTGACGACAGGGAAGACCTGTCACTCGAGGGCGAACCGTTGCATCGGCTGGTGGATGACGGCCAGTTGATGGTTTACAGCCACGACGGGTTCTGGCAGCCGATGGATACTTACCGGGAATACATGCTCCTCAACCGAATATGGAATGAAAACGAAGCCCCCTGGCGCGTCTGGGAATAGGGCTGGGAACAAAGAAGGCATTCATGCCGGTTACTCGCGTCCAGGCCTGTCGATCCTGCGGCGGGGATGATTTGCATACCATCCTGTCGCTGGGGCCCACGCCGCTGGCCAACCAGTTTTTGGACAATCAGGAAGCCGCTCGTGCAGCCGCCCGTTATCCCCTGGATCTGGCCGTTTGCACCACTTGTTCCCTAGTCCAGATCATGGATACGGTGCCTCCCGAGGAGTTGTTCAGCAATTACCTCTACTTCTCCTCCTTTTCCGCTTCCTTTTTGCAACATGCCGAAGGCGTGGTCGATCGGCTATGCCGAGCCTGTGATTTAGGGCCGGACAGTCGGGTTGTGGAGATCGCCAGCAACGACGGGTACCTGTTGCAGTACTTTAAAGCCCGGGGCATACCGGCTCTGGGCATCGAGCCGGCTCAAAACGTAGCCCGTGCCGCTTGCGAGGAGCGGGGCGTGGAAACCCTCTGTGCCTTTTTTGGCCATGACCTGGCGAAAGACTTGGTTGCCCGGGGTTGGCGGGCCAATGTCGTAGTGGCCAACAACGTGCTGGCGCACGTGGCCGACCTGCGCGGGTTCGTCGCCGGGATTTCCGAACTCCTCGCGCCGGACGGCTTGGCTTGGATCGAAGCGCCCTACCTCAGATGCATGGTCGACGGCGGCCAGTTCGACACCATTTATCATGAGCACCTCTGCTACTATTCAATCACCGCATTGGTTCACCTCTTTCGGCCACATGGCCTGGTTATCGAGAATGTGGACTTCAGTCCTTTCCACGGGGGCTCGCTCTGCCTTCAGGTAAGGCCCGCGACCGGGCGGACGGAAGGGGCAGCCGTGCGGGAACTCCTCAAACGCGAGGCGGCGTGGGGCGTGGCCCAGCCCGGTTCTTACGCGCCTTTTCGGGCCGGCGTCGAACGGTTGCGACACGATGTCATTGCCCTGGTCGAGGAGGAAACGACCCGCGGCCGAACGGTCGCCGCATATGGAGCGGCTGCCAAAGGCACCATATTGCTGAACGCGTTTGGTCTGAATGACGAACTTGTGCCTTTTGTGGTGGATCGCAACCCTCATAAGCAAGGGCGCTTTGTACCAGGCACGGGCCAGCCTATTCTTCCGATTGAAGCGCTGTTGGAGAGGCAGCCGGACGACCTGCTGATTCTGGCTTGGAATTTTGCGGACGAAATCATGAACCAGCAGCGGGCCTTCGCGGATCGGGGCGGGCGCTTCATCATTCCTATCCCCAAATTGCGGACGGTGGGGCAATAGTGACGAACCTGAGGTCCTGCTTCAATGGCGTATACCAAGGCCGCAGGGTCCTGGTGACCGGCCATACCGGATTCAAGGGATCGTGGCTCTCGCTTTGGTTAACGGAACTTGGAGCCGAGGTCTGCGGTTATGCCCTGGAGCCACCTTCCGAACCCAACCATTTTACCATAGCGGCCCTTGAAAGCCGCCTCCGCCATGTTCATGGCGATATCACCTCCGGCGACCGCCTGACCCGGGTGTGCCGTGAATTCGGCCCCGAAATAGTGATCCACATGGCCGCCCAATCCCTGGTTCGAAGGTCGTACGATCAACCGGCCCTGACCTTTGCCGCCAATGTCATGGGCACGGTCAACCTGCTGGAAGCGGCGCGTCAAACGCCCGAGGTCCGGGCCGTGCTCGTGGTCACCAGCGACAAGTGCTACGAAAATACAGGGACCGGCCGGCCGTTTCTTGAGAGCGACCCCAAGGGCGGCCGCGATCCGTACTCGGCCTCAAAAGGATGCGCCGAAATGGTGACGGCCGCGTACCAGCAATCGTTCTTTCAGTGCGCAGGCCATCCGGTCGGCCTGGCGTCGGTCCGGGCTGGCAATGTGATTGGCGGCGGCGATTGGGCCGAGGACAGGCTTCTGCCCGACTGTGTCCGTTCGGCGGCGACGGGCCGGCCCGTGCGTATCCGCTTCCCGCTGTCCATCCGGCCCTGGATGCATGTTTTTGAGGTGCTGGCCGGCTATTTGTGGTTGGGCGCTTTGTTGATCGAAAACCCGGAACGTTATGCCGGAGCTTACAATTTCGGACCTCCACTGGAAACGAACGAGGATCGGAGCGTGGGGGCGGTGGTGAAGGCCGTCCGACGTCTCTGGCCGGCGGTGAAGGCCGAATACCAATCCCTGCCGGACGATTCACCGAAACCCGAGGCGCCGCTGCTGGCGCTTCGGCCGGATCGGGCCTGGGAGCGCCTGGGATGGCGAACGATCTGGTCGCTTCAGCATGGATTGGCCGAAACCGTGGCCTGGTACCGGGCGCTGGAGACAGCGGCCGCCGGCCCGCATATGTACGAGCAGGGTGTGGCCGGTGTCGAACGGTACCGGGCGGCCGCCCGGGAGGCCGGTCTAGCTTGGGCCGAGGTTGGAGAGGGCCGATGATCTTCGAACCGCTCGGACTAGATGGCGCTTATGTGCTCAAGCCGGAGCGGATCGAAGACGAACGCGGTTTCTTCGCTCGTTTTTTTTCCAGGGAGGAATTTGCCGGCCGGGGCCTCGATCACATTTGGGTGCAGGCCAGCGCGTCATATAACGCACGACCGGCCACCGTGCGCGGCATTCATTATCAGGCCGCGCCCAACGAGGAAACCAAGTTGGTACGGTGCACCCGAGGCGCGATTTACGACGTGGTGGCGGACCTACGACACGGGTCGCCGACTTATCTGGAATGGCGGGCCGTGGAATTGAACGAATCGAACCGCTGGTCCTTGTATGTTCCCAAGGGTATGGGGCATGGGTTTCAAACTCTGAGCGGAGAATCGGAAGTCTTTTACTTGATGTCCGAATACTATCACCCGGAATCGGCTCGAACCATCCGTTGGGACGACCCGGCACTTGGAATCGAATGGCCGCCGGCGGATGAACGCATTATATCGGCCCGAGACCGCAACCAGGCGCTTTGGAACGGAATCGGACTCGAACGATGATTTGGAATCATTTCGATCCAGGCTGCCGGCCAAACAGGATATAATCGAAAAAGAGGTTAAGCTTAATTTGCATATGTGCAGTCTTTCTAGAGCTGGACTGCCAGGATGAAGATAGGCAAAGTTAAACCGCTCAGAGAGCAACAAAAAATGGCAAATACTTCCTTACCACGCGTTACTATTGGACTTCCAGTGTACAACGGCGAAAAGCTTTTGCCCCGCGCGCTAGAGGCACTATTATCGCAAGAATTTACTGATTTTGAATTGCTGATATCTGATAATGGCTCTTCAGATAGCACTGAATCTATTTGTCGAAAATACTCCGGCAAAGATTCACGGATCAATTACTATCGCTATGTAAGAAATGCTGGTATAATACGCTCGCTTGGAAGACTCGCTGAAATGGCAAGGGGCGAGTACTTTGTTTATGCTTTTCACAATGACAAATTTTCTTCGAAATATATAGACTTATGTGTTCGCGTCTTAGATAAAGATCCATTAATAGTTCTGTGTTATGGCGGGGCTCAAATAATTGACGACAATGGTGGCGTGATTTCTGATGTAACTGACAAATTTAAAATAGACCAAGACAATGTAATTGAGCGCTATGCCAGCATACTTTCGAATTTGAATTTGTGCAATTGCTTCCATGGGCTGATGCGGACAGAAGCGCTTCAATCGGAACTGCCATTTGAGTCATGTGCGGCTGCGGATGTACTGTTACTATCAAAGTTGATCTTAAAGGGCAAATTCTATCAAATTAATTTACCTTTGCTTTTCCGCGCGGAGCCTTCGCATTTCGAACATAAAACTTTATTTGACCGATATGTAAATTTTAATAACCTTATTTCTCCATTAATTTCGAAAAGAGATTTTAATTCTTTACCGTTTTGTGATTTTATTTATCTACATGCCAAGCATGTTATTGAATCCGAGTTGGAAGATCGAGTTAAAGAAATCTTGCTTAAACTCACATATGAAATCCTATTTTCTCGATATAAAAATATGATCCTCTGGGAAGTTAATTGCTTTACGAATTTCATTCATCAAGGTAACTTGAGGTATATTTGGAAACCAGACCTGCTTGAAAAGAAAATAAATAGAGAATTTACAAACGTAAATCGCGAATATGCCATGCTTCGACTTGGCGAAATTGAAAAATTGATCAATTACTTTCCTAATCAAGCCGATCTTTATTATATTGCTGGGCGCTTGCTTGCTTTTCTTGGGAGATTGGACGAGGCTAAAGAAAAAATTAGAATCGCCACCGAAAAGCGACCTGGTCACCAGCCTTTTTTAGATATTTTGCAAGCCTTAGCCAATGTTACTTCCAACGAAACAAGAATTCAAGCGCAGGTATAATCACGTCAATGTTTTTAAATAACATTTAATTTACCTTTTAGTGAGGCGAGAGGTCACTGTGCAGCAGCGCATTTTACTAACCGGTGCAACGGGTTTTATAGGTAGTCACGTTCTTCAATTTTTAAAACAATGCACGCGGTGCCACATAATCTGTTTAGGAAGAAACGAAAATAAACTAAAGTCGCTCGGCGAAGAATATATTGTTTACGATTTATCTCAAAAACAGGTCGATTGTTATCAAGCGCTGGGTCAGCCTTACCTACTGATACATTTAGCCTGGGAAAGCCTCGACAATTTTCGAGCCTTGGATCATATAGAGCGCAATGTAATAAATAATTATAATTTTCTAAAAAATATGATACTCGGAGGATTGGAGCATTTGGCCGTTGCCGGCACGTGCCTTGAATACGGTTTGAAAAATGGTTGTCTGTCTGAAGATCTAAACACCGATCCGGTTGTTAACTACGGCTTGGGCAAGGATATACTTAGGCGCTATATCGAGGCGCTGAATCGATCTTATTCTTTTCATTTTAAGTGGTTGCGATTATTTTATACCTATGGTCCGGGGCAAAATGATTCTTCGCTGCTACCCCGGATCGCGCGAGCAGTTTTATCCAGATCAGAATCGCTCGATACTTCCGGCGGAGAACAGCTTCGCGACTATTTACCCGTGGGAGAAATGGCCGAGTTGTTGGCCAAAGTATCGCTTCAAACCACTTATGACGGCATTTTCAATATTTGTTCCGGTCGACCGATTTCAATTCGTAGTTTCATAGAAAAGCATATCAAAAAAATGGATTCCAAATTAAAGCTCAACTTAGGCGCTCTTCCTTATCTTGATTATGAGCCCATGGCCTTCTGGGGTGATGTAACCAAATTGAATATGGCAATTAAGGCATTTGATAATGAATATAGAAATGAGAAAAGAGAATAAATTGTTTTATCTATTTAATGAACAGTTCACATTTCAATCTTTTTACATGTTACAAGAATAATTATGAACAAAATTCGTGAAATTTATCGCGCAAATCGACTTCCTGTTTTTCAGAACTGGATGTACGATTCAGAAAAAGAAGCCAAAAATTGTCCCAAAGGCGACATACAGCTAATTGAAAATCTGCAGACAGGACTTATTTATAATGCCGCTTTTTGCCCTGAACTGCTACGATATGACGGTCACTACCAGAACGAGCAAGCGTTGAGTCCAGCTTTTCGTGCTCACCTTCAAAGGGTCGCTCGGATAATCGAGCGGACGATCGGTAAGCGATCGATCGTCGAAATTGGTTGCGGCAAGGGGTTTTTCCTTGAAATGCTTGCCGCCCACGGTTTTGCGATCAAAGGTTTTGATCCAATCTATGAAGGCAACAATCCAGCGGTCACTAAAAATTATTTCAGAGCAGATTTAGGAATACGAGCTGACGGAATTGTACTTCGCCATGTGCTTGAACACATTCAAAATCCGGTGGAGTTTTTACAATCGGTTAAAGAAGCCAATTGCGGCACAGGCAGGATTTATATTGAAGTGCCTTGTTTTGATTGGATTTGCGAACATCGCGCTTGGTTCGATATTTTTTACGAACACGTTAATTACTTTCGCCTTTCGGATTTCAAGCGAATGTTCGGTATCGTGCATGAGTGCGGAAAATTATTTAACGGGCAGTATCTCTACGTCGTGGCTGAATTATCGACTTTGAAGCAACCGCGGTACAGCAAGTCCACCGGGATAAGATTTCCAGTCGATTTTTTGCGAACCCTTGAACAAACACCACGTAAGGCAGAATGCGGAAGTCTGTCCGTGGTCTGGGGTGGCGCATCTAAAGGGGTTATATTTTCCCTTCTAAAAGCTCGCGGCGGAGATCCGGTAAATATTGTGATTGATATCAACCCAAAGAAACAGGGAAAATACTTGCCGGGTACTGGGCTGCAAGTTCAGTCGCCAGAAAAAGCGTTGTCAACGCTCCCGCGAGGCTCCTTGATATTTGTCATGAATTCTAATTATTTATGCGAAATAATGCAAATGTCGGGCAATGCTTACAACTACATAGGAATCGACTAGGGATAATTTTCAATCGGAAATTATAGACCGCAAGGGTTCAGAGATGAAAGATCAGCGACTCTGGGCAGCCGGAATGAAGTTCATGCTAGCTTCGATCGCGCCGAAGTATTCATACAACTTCAAGTGGCTCGGTCGTCCCATTATCCAGTATCCCCAAGACATGATCGCCATGCAGGAGCTGATCTGGCAGATCAAGCCCAATTTGATCCTCGAGACCGGTATTGCCCACGGCGGCTCGCTCATCATGAGTGCGTCCCTGCTCACGCTGCTCGATTATTGCGATGCGGTGGACGCTGGCCAGACGCTCGATCCGGCTCAGCCGCGTCGCAAGGTGCTGGGGCTCGACATTGATATCCGCGCACACAACCGGGCCGCGATTGAAGCACACCCCCTGGCCGGCCGCATCGAAATGATCGAGGGCTCCAGCATCGCGCCCGCGGTTATAAAACAGGTGAAACAGCGCGCGAAAGACTATGACCGCATTCTTGTCTGCCTGGATTCCAACCATACCCACGACCATGTCCTAGCCGAACTGGAAGCCTATGCCCCACTCGTCACCCAAGGCAGCTACTGCGTCGTGTTCGACACCATTATCGAAGACCTGCCCGCCGGCTCTTTTCCTGACCGCCCCTGGGACAAAGGCAATAACCCAAAAACCGCGGTATGGGAGTACCTCAAGACTCACCCCGAGTTCGAGATCGATCATGAGATCGATGACAAACTGCTGATCTCTGTTGCCCCATGCGGGTTTCTCAAACGGATCCATTGAAAAACGCTTGACAACAGCTCACCTCCAACGTTCCATAAGTCGAAAGCGTGTTGCTGCTCTCAACGGGATGGCAAGGCTCTCTCCTTCCCGGAGAAGCTAGAAATGAGGGATAGCCGTTTGTTCCGAAATGGTCGTTCACTCAGAACGCTCCTACTCGCCGCTGGTCAAGTCATCCGTGGAGTCCACAATCAGGATGAGACGACTCTTGATCTCCTCGGCTGGTAGAAGGGCCGGCCATGAACGCGATTCTGACGGACGCCAATCCCGAGGCCTTGCGCCGGGCCATCGATCGAAACCAGATCGAGCAGCAGGCCGCTTTTGGACTAGCCTCGGGAGCCACTCTCCATGACGACGCGGACGTGACCTGGTTTTACACCGGGCTGAATCATCCCATGTTCAACGGGGTGCTCAGCGCCCGATTCGAACCTGCCGCCCTCGAGAGTCGGGTCCGGGCCATGCTCGACTTTTTTAAAAAGCGGCGAACCCCGATGATGTGGTGGACCGGACCCCTGACCTATCCGGCCGATCTCGATCGACATTTGCCGCGTTTCGGCCTGGTCCGCGCCGGGGACCAGCCCGGCATGGCCGTGAACCTTCAGGCCCTGGTCCAGGAGGTATCGAGGCCGCCGGGGCTTAAAGTCGAGCGGGTTCAGACCTCCATGGACCTGGAGAGCTGGGGCCTGCCGGTCCGGATCGGCTTCGGCTTGCCGAAGTTTGCGGTGCGGACACTCCTGGATCACTTCCAGCCGGCAGGGCCGGCCGGCGGCCCGAAGTGGCGTCACTACGTGGGTCGCCTGAACGGCCGGTCGGTGGCCTCTTCAACGCTCTTTTTGGGCGCCGGTGTGGCCGGCCTCTATTACGTAGCCACTTTGCCCGCGTTCCGCGGGCAGGGCATCGCCGCGGCCATGACCGTTACGCCTCTGCTGGAGGCCCGCCAGATGGGCATGCGGGTGGGCGTGCTGCAGGCCTCCGACCAGGGAAAGGGGCTCTATCGCCGGCTGGGGTTCGAGACCTACTGCACCCTCCGCCGGTTTATCGCCTGAAAGCGGCAGTCCGGGTTCCGCCTGCCCGAACGCCTTTAAAAACAGCACGAGGTTGGCGCGCCTGGCGCCAAACGTGCCTCTTTTAAGTCTAGGCCTTGCTGGATCCGGCGAAGCAGGGAGAGGCGCGTGTCCGGACCGCGGACGAGCCTATGCCTGGCATAAAAAATGCTCTATAATACCCGAAGAACCAAAATCTTGGGGAAGGGGAACGTCTTGAACACTGCCAAGGCCCTCGTCATCGACCCGGAGGCGTCGCATCGGACATACCTGGCTGCGGCCTTGAGCGCCCAGGGGTTGGAGGTCTATGCCGCCGCGAACGCGGCCCAGGCCCTGGAGCTCATCACTCGGCTTTCACCCAACCTCATCTTCCTGGATGAGGTCGCGGGCGGATTGACGCCCCAGGACCTCAACCGCGAGGTGCAGGCCCGGACCCTGGACAGCTTCCTGATCGTCATGGGAAACGCCGCAGACCTGGACCGCTCCATGAGCTGGATCATGGCCGGAGCCCTGGCTTACCTCAAGAAGCCGGTCGAGTACGAGAAGCTCAAAATAGCCGTGGAAACCGGGTTGGAGAACCAGGAGGCCTTCCGCGAGATCATGCGCCTCACCCAAGACCTGAAGATGGCCAATAAGCAGCTCAAGCGGAAGGAGAAGCTGCTCCTCGGCGAGCAGAAGGCTTTGGGTGAAAAGACCCTCCAACTCCACCTGCTCTACGAGCTTGGCGCCGAGCTGAGCGCCACCTACGATCCCCTGGTCATGGTCCGCCGCGTGGCGCAAACCCTGGCCCGGCTGTTCCATGCCCGCCTGGTGGTCGCCGCCACCGCCTATTCCCCGGATGGACAAATCGCGCTGCTCACCAGCCGGGCCCTCAATCCCTCGCTCAAGGAATCCCTGGCCCACGAGCTGATCCAAAGGGTCCACCAGGACCTCTTCCGCGACCCGACCGGATGGTGTCTGAAGGAGCCTGTTCGCGGACGGCCGCCCTTGTCTGCATGCCCGCCGCGCCAGATCGCCCTGCCGCTTACCACGGCCGGAAAGAAGCAGGGGCTCTTCATCGTCTATTTCGACCGGGAACCGAACCTGACCGAGGATCAGCGCCTGCTTCTGGAAAGCGTGGCCACGCAGACCGCTCAGGCCCTGCTCAACGCCCACCGGCATGAGGCCGCCGTGACCCTGGCCAACCGGGACCATCTCACCGGTCTTTACAACCGACGGGCTTTTGAGGAAGAATTGAGCCGCCAGCACCACCGGACCCTGAGGCATGGCACGGACATGTCCGTCCTTCTGATCGACATCGATCACTTCAAGTCCGTCAACGACCGGCACGGACACGAGGCCGGGGACGAGGCGCTCAAGGCCGTGGCCGGCCTGATCGCCGGGGCGGCGCGCAAGGTGGACCTGCCGGCGCGGCACGGCGGCGAGGAATTTGCGGTGATCCTCCCAGACACCACCCGGGACCAGGCCGTCCGGTTGGCCAGGCGCATTCAAACCAGGCCGGCCCAGACCCCGATCCGCGCCGGTGCGGCCGATCTCCGCCTGACCGTCAGCCAGGGCGTTGCCGACAGCCGGGGGCCGGGAGTGCGCTCGGCCCAGGACCTGGTGAGGGCGGCCGATGAGGCGCTTTATGAGGCCAAGGCCCGGGGACGGAACGCGATCGTGACCTCCGACGGCTTGAGCCTCGTGCCATCCAGAAAGGGGAGCCTCCATGTCTGAACCCGGAGACCGCCGTCAAGGCATCCGCGTCGCGTACAACGCGGACCTCAAGTTCAATATCCTCGAGAAAGAAGAGGACTTCGTCCGGACAGCGGTCCCCTCGACGAGTCTCTTTCAGAAAACCGGCCATACCATGGACCTGAGCGAAAAAGACCCGGTGGAGGCCCTGCTCCTGCACATCGACGCCAAACTCAACTATGTCATCGACCTTCTGACCGAAAAGGTGGCACGCAAGGAATACCGGCACCGGGGCAGGATTCAGAATCTTTCAGCCGATGGACTGAGGTTCAACACCGACCAGCCGCTCCGAGAGGGGACCATGCTGGAGATCGGCCTGGTCCTGCCCAACGAACCCCACCGCACCATGGACATCGCCGCCCGAGTGCTGGAACCGCCCCGCCGGTTGCCCGGGACCCAGCCCAGCGACTATCCTTACGACGTGTCCCTCACCTTCATCGACATTCTGATCGAAGATCAGGACACGATCGTCCACTTCATCTTTCAAAAGCAACGGGAAGAAATTCGCAGCCTCAAGACGTGAGCGCGGACCTTTCTCGGTCAAGCCCGCGGCGCCCCAGGCGCGGCCCATGGCCTCCAGAGTGTTCTGCTCCGCTGGCCTGCGGTCCTTCAAGTCAAGACGGGGCCAGACCGCAGATCAGGCCGCCCTCCCCAGGCGCATCGGCTGAAGCCCGGCAAAGGATTTCTTAAAGGCCAACGCGCGCAACGCTCGGCAAAAATTTCCCCTTCCCTCTTGATTCGAGCGAGACGGCCCGAGACTCCTCCCCAGGTGGGAGCGAGGTGTACAGCTCGCCGACAAAGGGAGGCCCGGTAGCCCACCATGGCCCCCATAATCCCCCCGGCCGGCTGGCGGTTTCGGTCCCGGCGGAGCGCAGCCGGGCCGGTTCAGTCCGCCGAGATAGGAAGCAACCTGGATATCCAGGCCGGAGGCTTGATGGCGGCTTGATGGCGGGTTAGTGGCGGGTTGGTGGCGTGATACTTGCAACACCTTGAGCTGAAAAAGGACGCGGGCCCGGTCCGTCTCCAGACCCGACCATTGTGGAAGGCTTCGGACATGAAGGTCCTGCACTGCCGGTGGTCAGCGCCGACCACTCGGTCGTCCCGTCCAAAGACCTCAGGCGGCTAGGCGCGGATTCCCTCGTCCTATCCTAATTTTCGCGCCTGGCGAGGTATGAAGGGGACGCAAATCTGAGCCCGGACCCGGACAACGCTTGAGAAAAACTGCCCCGGGCCGACGTTTTACAGGAAAAGGTGAAAGCATGGACGCGCAACATCCCCTGGTGACAGTGCTCATGGCCACCTACAACCGGCCCGACTACCTGAAAGAGGCCGTGGCCAGCGTGGTGGGGCAGAGGATGATTGACTGGGAGCTCCTGGTCATGAATGACGGGGGCGTGGACGTGCGGCATGTGGTCGAGGCTTTTCAGGACCCCCGCATCCGGTATTTTCAGGACGAGGTCAACCGGGGGAAGGCCCACCGGTTGAATTTCGGGCTGCGGGAGGGACGAGGCGAGTACATCGCCTACCTGGATGACGACGATCTTTACTATCCGAACCATCTTCAGGTTTTGAGCGAGGCCCTTGGCCGGGACCG
>Ga0315282_10002676_pt1 | contig 32473 bp, 15 predicted proteins | sample YL17G07_20_MG_FD_203693 | JGI IMG/M metagenome (GOLD analysis project Ga0315282, IMG submission 203693) | Sediment microbial communities from Yellowstone Lake, YNP, Wyoming, USA - YL17G07_20 | ecosystem: Environmental > Aquatic > Freshwater > Lake > Sediment | place: USA: Wyoming | collected...
ATCCCGGCGACACGCTGGTGGTTCCGGTCAATCCCCAGGTTGCACTTGTGCTCGGGCGTTATCCTCTACCTAACGATCCTCAGGGGCCCTACGGCGCGCGAACTTACGCGACCTCTTCCAAGGTCTCGACCAACAGCGATCAGCTCTCGATACGCATTGACCACCGTATTTCGGACAGGGCCCAACTGTTTGCGCGTTTCAACTTCAACAATGTCACCGGGCCGACCACCAACCCGACCCAGACGGCCCTTGACCCCAGCTTTGCAATTACTTTCTACGACCACCAGCGGAATTTCGGGTTGACCTACACCCGCACTGTATCGCCGCAGATGACCTCCGAATCATCTTTTGGGTACATTCGCACCACGCCCAACTACCCCACTCTCAACCTGACTCAGCCCGGACTGACCTTTGCCGACGGTCTGTATGAGCCCTTCAACTCAGCGGCTGGCTCCGTCATTGGAGTCTTCACCAACCTTTTTCAGGCCCGGCAGAACTTTGCCTACAGTTACGGTACCCACACCTTCAAGTGGGGAGCCGAAGCTCGCTTCAACCGCGACACCGCACTTTATGGAATGAGTCCAAACGGTGCGTACATCTTTGGAGGTGGGCCTGCATACGCACAAGTAGAAATACCTTCGTTGAGCGGCAAACACGACGTTCACGTCGGCGACCTGTTGCCCGACACGCTCACGGGCCTGCTTACCGCCACAGCCTACTCTTACACAACCTCCGTTGCGCCGCCCCTCTTTCCACAGGGAGACCACATGGGCGAGGTAGCCGTCCGGCGGGCGGCCTATAATTTTTACTTTCAGGATACCTGGAAGATTTCCCCGGGCCTGGTGCTTAACTACGGCATGCGCTACGAGGTGACCACCCGCCTACACGCTGGCCACAAGCTTACCGCTGGCCCCATTTTTGTCCAGCCAGACGGTGGCCCTGCCCATTCCTGGGACCCCGGCGCGACAATAAAGCTCCTGGTGAACCCGCAACCGCCCTATAGCAAGGATTGGCGCGGTTGGGGACCCCGAATGGCCATCGAGTGGCGCGCGGCACGCAAGACGGTGTTGCGTGCTGGTGGGGCCATTGCCACGGTCTTGGTCAATCCCTTTAACAACAACGCGCTGACCGGAGGAACCCCCTATGTTATCACTCCGCTCATCACTGCCATGCCAGGGGCGCCAGTGCCGTTTGAAAGCGCCGTCGCACATTTTGATCTCCCCGAGCTTTTGACGCCCACCGGTCAGGCCCTCTTTCCTGCGGGCCGACCCACCGACGATGTGCCCCCCAATGCCGTGCTTGATGTGGAGCGCTTCGCGCAGGATTTGGCCGCTGAGACACCGGGCCATCAAGTCTATCCCTATCCCATTGCCGGCATGGCGCAGGACTTTCGCAACGGTTACATCGAAACTTATACTGCAGGCTTGGAACACGACTTTGGTGAGGTGGAGTTTAGTGTTTCGTATGTGGGTACGGCTGGAGTGAAACTTGCCAACTTGACCTATGTGAATGGTTACGGCGGCGCCTCTCCGGGCTTCGCCCCCTACACGCGTTTCGACTCGGCCGGGGGAGCGGTGGGTGGATACGGCCCCATCGCGCTGATGACCACACGCTCGCACTCCACCTTCAATTCGCTGCAAGCGGGCGCCGCCAAGACTTCTCCGCGTTGGGGCTTGGGCTTCACGGCCAACTACACCTTCTCAAAATCGATGGACGACGCAAGCTCACCCCTGCCGGGATTCTTTTCCTCCTATTCCTCCGCGATGCTTCAGACTCCACCGCAAGATCCCCGCAATCCCGGCGCGGAAAGAGGACCCTCCATTTTTGATATTACTCACGCCCTTTCTATAAGCTTCATCCAGGAGTTGCCGCTCGATCGCGTCTCCTTCTTCCGGGGGCTGGGGCAGAAGTTCACTTCCGGCTGGCAATTCCTAAACATCAGCACGCTCGCCAGCGGTTCACCGTTTTCGGTTTACTCGGGCGTGCAACAAACCGGCATGGGAACGAACAACGCTGACCGGCCGGATCAGGTTGGCCGGCCGGTCCTCTCCACCAGCCGGAAGGTCCGCGAGGATTACTTCGGGGGCGGCGCGGATAACGCGTTGTTTTTCTCCATTCCCATCGGTATCGCCGGCGGCACCGGCCCGAACCAGGGGCGGTTCGGCACGCTGGGTCGCAACACGTTTCGCGGGCCGGCCTTTCGCAACTTCGATGTGGCTCTCATCAAAGACACTTCCTTTGGCCGTCGCGGCAATAGCGAGGCGGTGACGCTGCAGTTTCGCGCCGAGTTCTTTAATGTCTTCAACCTTGTCAATTTTGGCTTGCCGGCGAATATCGTCCGCGGCTCGGGCTTCGGCCTTATCAGCCGGACCGCCGGCTCCTCTCGCCAGGTGCAGTTCTCCCTCAAGCTCATCTACTGAGCGTGCAGCCGCAACGCGTGCCGTGCTTGGTTCTCAGCGCGAGTTTTTTCGCCCGCGAATCTCTCCGGCCAGTGGCACTCCTCCCAGGTCTCGCGGGCCGGGAGCAGGTTGCGCACTGGCGTGGGGATGGGGTGGGGGGTAAAGGTTAAAGATGACCGCTGTCACCTGGTAGCTGCCGGGGAGTCTTGAGCGCACGAAGCAGGGAGCTCCCGGGCCGATGTGGCAGTCCACGCGCGGGTGCGGTGAACGCTCCGAGTTGGGGTGACGACTTCTGCCACACTTACCAACAGGAAGCGGCTCGGCAAGGCGGTTTCTCCATTGCTGCCGTCTCACGACGTTGCCCGTTGCCGATCAGGGGGAGGTTGGAGTCAGGATTCTCACGGCCTTTGCCAACTCCGGAATGGCAATAAAGGCTTTGGCGAAACCGGGAGTCAGCCAGATCTCGATCGGGTATTTGTCCGGCACGATGAGCACATCGGCTGGCGGAGCCTTTTGAAGAAGCCTGCCCGCTCCCTTCAGGCCCACCACGAAAAACGATGTCGACAGGCCATCGGCCGTGGCGGCGTCTCCGCACAGAATGGTGACACCCGCCGTCCCGGTCACCGGGCAGCCGGTTCTGGGATTGATGATATGGGAGTAGCGCTGGCCCGCAATTTCGCCGAAGCGTTCGTAGCTCCCCGAAGTCGCCAGCGCCATTCCACTGGGCAAGGCGACTTTCCCGAGGATGCGGGAGCGGTCGAAAGGGTCGCGCACACCGATTTGCCAATCTTCTCCCCATTGCGGCCGTCCGGAGACCCGAATGTTTCCGCTCAGGTCGATGAGAAAATCCCCAATGCCGGCGTTCCGGCAGAAGTCGAACGCACGATCCACGGCGTAGCCCTTGGCGATTCCTCCCAGATCAACCGCCATGCCCTTCAGGGGGAGAAAGGCTGTCCTATCCCCGAGGACTAGCCGGCGGTAATCAACAAGTCTCAGCTGCTCCCGGATAGTCTCTTCCGAAGGCAGACCTGCCGGGGCCGGCGTTCTGCCAAAACCCCACAGTTTGACGAGGGGGGCTACAGTTACGTCGAATGCACCCTCGCTCAGCTCGCCGAAGTGGTGGGCGAGACTCAGCACGCGATAAGCATCATCCGAGACCGCAATGGGAGCAACGCCGGCTTTCTGTGCAAGCAGGCTGACGGTGCTGTCGGATCGGTAGGTACTCAGTTCCCGTTCCAAACGGTCAAAGATATCGTGGACCTGCGCGGCAACTGGCTCGACGCGGTCGGCGTAGGCGGCGCCGAGAGTCACCGTAGCCAGTCCTCCCATGGAACGGAAAGAACGGCTGGGGAGTTCGGTGCGAAGAAGGAAGCAGGCGGCCCCGCTCAAGGCCAGCAGCAGACACGCCAGAGGAAACGCCCCAAGAAACCCACGGCGCGGCATTGTGCCCCTAAGCTCCGGCAATAATCTTTTGCCTGATCTGTAGGTCAAGCCGCGCGACCGTCCAGTTGCCATCCGGGGTTTTGTGCTCATCCATACCAGGGGCGCGGCCGGCTGTTGAGGTTGGCAAGCACGTCCAAAGCGATGTTGACGTCTTCGACGATCTGGAAATCAAACATCCCCACACAGATGAAGTCGGCGCCGTTTTCAAAGGCAAATTTGAAGCCGTCTGGCGGAGGGATGGCTCCGCCCGCTAGCACTTTGAAAGCGATCCAGGGCCTCTTGACCCCCCGCATGAACTCGATGGTCTTTTCGGGAAACAGGTCAAAGATGTTGTCGTGAAACTGGTTGTGGTCGGGCAGGGCCTGGGTGTCCACCGAAAGCTCTATCCGGTTCTCCCGCGGATGAGCTGACCAGTACCTGTCGTGATGGAGGGTCTTCACATAGTAGTCCGGCTGGAGTCCCGCCTTCTCGCATTGGATCGGCACCTCGATTGAATGCCCGCCGATGCCCGCCAGATACCCTTGGCTTTTGATGTAGTCGAGGGCTTTGCCAAGCAGATCAATTTGGCCATTTTTGAGAAAACGTTCGGCGTGAGCTCCCTGGACATACATCATGGTTACGCCGTAGTCGATGCCCTTGTCGATGTCCGTTTTGAGATCTTGCGGCGTCGGGAACACCTGGCAGAGCGTCTGCATCTTTCCGCCAGTCGATTCGCGGTACTTGTTGAACAGTGGCATCTGCGCGGTGACGGGGCAAAACGTGTTGACTCCTGCGCGCTCGGCCAGCTCCAGCGTTTCGAATACCTTCCGATCGGTGTTGTATGCCTTGAAGAGGGAAGGCACGTAGATGAGATCGCGGGAATGGGACCAGCCCCCGATGAGATTGCTCCCCAGAATGACCCGGCTAATCTTGAGCTTGCCCAGGGCGCCCTGCGGCAGTTCGCCTTTCAGGTCCTTCAGACTCAAATCCTGCAGCTTGATCGTGGCGCCGGTGATGGCGTGTACTTTCTCCCACGCATACTTCTTGTGCGCCGCGTAGCCCAAAATGCCGAGGAGGGGTGCGCCTGCCAAGTCCTCCAGCGCTTTGCGGCGGCTCAGCGAGCCCTGTGGGGCTTCCGGCGCTTTCTCCGCAAGGGGTTCTGCTTCAGGCTTTGCCGCCCTTCCGGACCGCCAGCGCCGCACGAGCCGGTCGAGTCCCCACAACGTGCCCGAAGGTAAGACCAGGAAGATGATCAGGGCCAGCAGTTCCACTACGTTCTTGTTGACCAGGAGGTAATGCCCTTCCAGGGGAATCCGATAGTCGGTTTGGATCAAGGGTGGGTGTGCCAGGTAGTAAAGCGCCAGCAGCGCGATACCGGAGGCGCTGGCCAAACGAGTGAAGCAGCCCAGCATCAGCGCCAGACCGATGAGAATCAGACCCCAGATGTTCAGCAGGTCGATGGTGTGCACCAGCCCGGGACTTGAGGCAAGCCAACGGAAGAAGCCGGAGAGGATGCCGCGAGATAACAGCAGGTATGGAGCCGAACTCCATCCTGGCGTCAGAAGTTTGGCGAGTCCCTCATAGAGGAAGTGCCATCCCAGGGCGAGCCGCAGGCAGAGCAGAATGATCGTCAGGCTCTTGGATAATGGAGCTACTTGGTGCTGATCGCCAGCCTTCGTGTCAGCCATTAGGAACAACCTCCCCCCTGGAGTTTGGGACAACCCTTATGCCCTCGGCCCCGCTTTCCACCTGGGCGCAGGGGGTCGCTGTCGTCACCCCTCTGCCGATCACCCGCCCGAGTTCTTGCCGCGGCCGACCGGCGCCACATTTGGCTAGCCCCCGACTAGGAACTGATTGCGCGCCGCACAGCCGTTCGCAGCCGCACGGGTCCGATCAGCCCCGACTCCAACAGCGGGGATTCCTTATCGTAATGCTTCCAAGTCGTGAATGTGATCCTCCCGCCTGGAGGCTTGGGCTTGCCTTGGATATACCAGTCTGGCAGCTTTATAATCTGACCAATGCTTAAAAGGTCCAGGGCACCACCAGGCCCTTGACTCGAATACTCGTTCTCCGGCGGCAGTTGCTCGTCGCCGATGAGGCGGTTCGGCCAGAGATTCGTAACCCGGATTTCCAGGTCGTTGTCCCCAGAGCGGACCGCATCCGTGATGTCCACGCGGTACGGGAGCTTCCATAGAGTGCCCAGATCCCGGCCGTTCAGCCGGACTTCGGCAATCACCTCCACCCACCCCAGGTCCAGGTACAGCCGCTTGCCGCCCGCCGTGGCATTGGCCGCAACGCTGAACTGTTTGGTGTACGTCGCCGTGCCCGAGAAGTACCGCACGCCCGCTTCGGAGTGCTTATGCAGCGACATCAGCTCGGGAAGCGTCACCTCCGGCGGCGCCCCCAAGTTTGGCGGGAAGCTGACACGCCACGGCCCCCTGACCTCCACCGGCCGGCCGATTCCCGATACTTGCAGGGGTGAAGTCCGTCCCGTGCTGTCGCGCAATGCGTAGCGGCCATCCTGCCAGAACAGCAGCTCCGGCTTACCGCTGCCCGCTATTTCGAACGCCGGTGGCTCCTCCGGCTTGGGTATTCCGGACGCCGCTAGCGTTCGGATGCGATCCTCGCCCAGCGCGTTGGTGAAAAGTTCCGGCTCGCTCATGTGTCCATCGAAGTAGTACGCGCCATCGCGCTGGTGGGCCTCGCCGAGACCTGGGTGGACCACTTTGCCCGAGCCTTTCCCTTGCCGAGCCAACTTGCCATTCACATACACCGCCGGCACGCCCTCCCTATAGACGACCGCCAGATGCGTCCAGCCGGCGATGGGCATCGGGGCCACTAACGTAGCCGACGGGTTGCCGCGCGCCCGCTCGTAAACGATTATGCCATTGCGGCCTGCCGTCAACCCGCACGCCACATGTCCCTCTCCGTAAAGCGCATCGCCCGCCGGCGGGTAGAACACGAAGCTCTTGGGGGCGGCGAAGAAGTCGAACGCAGGCCCCTCCACCGGCAGCGACACATCATGGTCTGGCTTGACCCAGACGCTTATCGTGAAATTGTTCGTCACCCCGCGATGGCGACCGGAGCCAGGGGCCGGGAAAGGCTCGGTCCCGACGAGCGTCTTGCCGTCCTTCGCGACGGCCCGCGGGTGCTGCGTGGGCGCCGGGGAGCGGAACACCACGAATAGCGACCCGGCCGGACCGAGCCGCAGCGGCACACGTACCAGGCCATCCACCAGGTCGTAGATTCCGGCCGGCGTAATCTCGCCAGTCTCCGCATTCCAGAATTCCGGCTGCCTGCCCTCCACGCGGAACGTGCAGACAACGTCCTCGGATCGCCGGCGGCGATTGGCCACGAAGTACACATCGTCGTTCCCCACGCGCCGGTGGATGTAGTTGATCGGCGCATCCCCCGAGCGGCCCGTGAACTCAAAATCAGGCCTGAGGTTCAGCTTGTCCAGCACCGCGGTCAGCGGCTGCCCCCAGAACACTCGGCCCTTGCCGAAGGCCCGTTCCGTTACGGTCGTCCCGTTCACATCGCCCCAGACTTCGTTGGCAATGCGCTGCAAGTCCTCGTCGCTCGCCGGATATCCGACCAGATTGGGAGTATGTTCCGGCTTGGGACCCACCAGGCACATGCCCTGTTCCACCAGGGCGCGAATCTTGCGCATAACTTCCAGCGTCATCGTCTTCTTGTCGGGAAGGACCAGCAGCCGGTAACTCATCCCGTCGGGCAGAACAATCCGCCCATTCTCGACTTTCATACGCGTCACGATCGCCTCAGCGTTGGCAACGTCGTAATCGAAGCCCTGCGGGGGTGTGGGGCTCAGTTCATCCGGCTCGACTTTTGTTTCCACGGGAGCGTCCTCGCCCGTGAAGTAGACCAGGTCCGCCACGAAGAGGCCCTGCCGGAGCAGGTTTTGGCAGCGCGCCACGTACTCGAGCCAGGCCTTGGCACGATTGAACCACGTGTTGGTCCGGTCAAACATCGATCCCCAGGGCCCCATGGTCATGCCCGGCACGGCATCGGGGTGCGGCTGTTGCGCGTAGCGGTGAAAGATGAACTGGTTCAGCCCCTTGGTGTACATCCAGTCCCCCTGCGCTTTCAAGGCGTAGGGGTGGTTTTGCCATTTCCCATCCCGCGGCGCTGCGGTGAAGGACTCTGCGCCCACCACCGGCTTCCCGAACACGTGCCCGATTGTGGCTGCCAGCTTCACGCTCGGCTGACTGCCTTGCCCCGCCCAAAACTCACCCATGGGCACGTCCGCCCGCGAGCCCGCCTGTATCTCCTCGAACGGCCCGCCGCTGTAAGGCTCCAAGAAGGGCTTCATGCCGTGCTGCCGACACAGTTCGGCAAAGCGGCCGTAGTAGTTGTCCGCCATCAGATCGGCCTGCGTCCGGCGCACGTCCCACAGGAAGCGATCGGAAATATCGCCGCTGCCGACCACCCGGCCCGTCATTGCCGGGAGGTAGTTCCGCAGATCGTATCCGCGGCGCTGCTCAAACTCCTGCGGGAATTCTGCGGTCCAGTTCTGCATGCCGACTTCATAGCTGTCGATCACTGCTCCCGCCATACCCTTGGCCGCAAGCGGGCCCAGCGCCGAGAACAACTTCCCGAAAAAATGATTGAAGTGAAAATCGTAGGCCGCCCGGCTGTACTTGTCGCACTCGAGCCCGCCGCCGCCGGCCGGGGCGGGATGGTTCTCAACGCCGGTCGAGGTGTGTCCCAGGCGGAGAATGGTCCAGTCTCCGGCGGGCGCCCGCCAGTTCAGGCGGCCGTGCCGGTCCATGTGCTGGGTGACATCCACAACCGAGGCAGGATCGATTACGGACCTGCTGGGCACCGACCCCGTCGGCCTGAGCAGCTCCCCTGCGCCCGGCCCGACCTCGGACCAACGAGTGAAGTTGGCCTTGCCAGTCCAATCAACGATCCGCGTGGCCCCAGAGAGCCGGATCTCGGAGATGCGGCTTACCTTGGGAGAAACCAGGCGGAAATGTTTCGCCCGGACCGGTGGAAAATTCGCCGTCGCAGGAACGTCAGCCGCGCCGCCAGAACGCGCGGGCGAGTTGATATCGCAAACCTTGCGGAATTGAACGCCATCGTCCGAGGCTTCGAACGTCATTGCATAGCCGCCGAAGAAAAACCCAACATCGGCTGGCACGACGGTGTATACCTCAATCGACTGCGCCTCGAAAGGCTCGGTAAACTCCAACTGGAGAAACCCAGGCTGGCCGGAACCGGTCGGGCGAATCTCGATCGGGATTGACAGGTCGCTGTCGGTCAACAACTTCGCGTCTACGGGGCCGCCGCTCGAGGTGACCTTGCTGAGCAGATCCTGCAGGGGCCGGTTCTCGCCCGCCAGCGACGGGAACGCCAGCACGAATGCATCACGATAATAGCCGAGCTTCGCGTAGGGCTGTGGCAGCGTGACGTCCACTAATCGTCCTCCGGTGACGAAGCTCTCGCTCCACACCAGTTGCTGCATCGAAAGCTCTGGAGTGATCCAGGGGCCGCCACTCGACGAAAAGCCGGGGCAATTGTGCATGGCGAGTTCCAGCCCCAGCCGGTCGGCCTCCTTGGCCGCGTGCTCCAGGAGATGGAGATGTTCTGGGCTCCCGTACGCAACCGGGCCTTTGGGCATTTCGCCATCTTGGAAGAGCTGGCACCCTCCAATGCCCGCCCGCTGCATGGCCTCCAGGTCGCGGGTGATTCCATCGGCGGTGACGTTCCCGTTCATCCAGTGCCACCAAGTCTTGGCACGGGCCGAGGCCGGCGGATGCCGGAAGGCCGCTTCCAGAGCTCCTTCCTCGGTGGCTTGGGCTGCTCGGGGGCTGCGAACCATCAGTGTCAGCGCTCCGGCGGCGCAACTCTGTATGAATGTTCGACGTTTCATTTTAGTCCTCCAATCCGCACAACCGTGTGCGCCACTGGTCACGGTGACGCCCACGGATGGCGACGACGCTGGTCGCGTCCGGCATGAATATGGAACACCACCCACCGGCACATAGCTCTGTGCCTTTCACAGGAAGTCGATCTCGGCCGCCATACAGGTCCCCGGACTAGCCGCGGTAATCCTCGGCGGCCCATGACGGGTAATCTGACTGCCCCCTGGTACATCATGCGCTTTCACCGGTCATGACGTACCGGCGCGCGAAATCACGTAAATCGCTATCACCAGGACGGTAATGCCAGCCCAAGAGTAGCTGTAAGTGCGGCGGCTGGCGCCCCTCCATTCGCCGGTTGCCGCCCCCCAAACATTTGCGGCGATGATGATCATTACCATGAACAGCGGCCAACCAATCACGGCGCCGAGAGCGCCAAGGTTGGTGGCACCCATTCCGTAGGCCGCAAGGCCGAAGAACCAGACGATTCCCATCAGCACGGCTCCCAGCCAATAGGAGGCGGGAATATCCTTTTGCGTCAGAACGGCCCAAGTGCGGTTCTTCTGCAACAGGTAAACGCAGTATCCGGCGTTGGCGAGAAAGCCGGCGCTCAGGGCGAGTGCCCAGATCAGATTCGACGCCATCGCCGGTTTGGCACCTACGGCGAGCGCCATCTGCTGCAGATCCTTGCCAAAAATAAAGCTGAAGTTGAGCATGGCCGAGAAGATCCCTGAGAAGATACAAATCGTTAACCCCAACCAGAAGCCCGCACTGCCGACTTGCACGGTTTGAGTGGAGAGTTCGCGTTCACGGCGGCGGCCGGCAACCGAGCAAAGTATGATACCCAAGATGACAATCACGAGCCCGGCCAGCAATGAGTATCCTTGGCGCGTAAATAGTTGGTCCGGTTGCAGAACCATAAGCGGCAACAGCGACCCGAGCGACGCCGTGATGCCCAGGCCAATCGCGAAAGTGAGCGCCATGCCCACGCGCTTGATGCCAAGACCGAAGAGGGTGGCGCCTACGCCCCAGCCGAGCCCGAAGAGGACTACTCCCGCTATGGTGGTATGGCGCGCCCCGTGTAGCAGCTCGCCGAAGTGTGGGACCGTCGCCAATACCATTGCCCAGGGGAGCACCACCATGGCGGTGACTGAATAGACCAACCAGGTATTCTCCCAGTGCCAGCGAGGCATGCGTTTCATGGGAAGCGCGAAGCTCCCCTGCAGGAATCCTCCCAGAAGAACCAACCCCAACCCCAACCCCAAACCCATGTTTGCACTCATTGCTCCCCCAGCCGCTTTCAGGTTCCTATGTAGATAAAGAGCAAATCAACCGGGTGGCCCACCGAGCGACGTCAGCCGGCGTAACGTCCGTATTCCCGCTCTCGCACGACGCGAATCGAAGCGCTGTAACTGTATGCCCGTAAGCTTGTGTAGCCGATCTTGCCCCCGGCGCGCCCAGACTCCGGCCATCAGAGTTTCGGTGCGCGGGTCGCGATAGCAGAAAAGGTCAGCAGCAGCCTGCCGCTCGCGTCGAGCTGGAGCGCTAGCCACATGTCCAGCCGGGCCGACCTAGATTGAATGGCAACCTCAAAAAACTGGGGCGCCCATAATCGGGTTTCCCAACCCGTGCCCTTTACGCGTAGCTGCTGGCCGCGGTGGCGCGCCCGGCGCGTTCGCGCGCGATCCGCTCCTGATATCCGCTCTCTCGGAACGCGAGCAAAGGGTCTTCCGCCAGCCCCTTAGAGCGGCGCCACTCCCGCACGGCGGGGCGGACATCGGTGCTAAAAGCGTCTTTGTAAATGTTCTCCGCATCAACCAGCCGCTGCTCCTGCTGCGCCTTCGTTAAGGCCGCGAAGTCAATGAGCGCAGCCTTAGTGTATAGCTCTTGCGCGGTCATTACGGTCTGGAACATTTCCTCGATCTTGTCCTTCAAGTTGTGACTCTGATCGACCATATAGGCGATATCAGCGTGGCGGTCGGTCTCCCATTCATAGAACCGGATCTCAGCGAAGATGCGGAAGACTTGGTAAGGGTCGATGGAACCGAGGGTGAGATCGTCGTCGGCATAGCGCCGATCATTGAAGTGGAAACCGCCCAGCATGTCCTCGTCCAACAGCCAGGCGACAATCTGCTCGATGTTCTGAGCTTGGTAGTGGTGCCCCGTGTCGACTAGCACGCGGGCCTTGGGACCCGCGAAACGGGCGAGCACAAGTGCCATACTCCAGTCGGCAATATCCGTGTGATAGAACGCAGGCTCGAACGGTTTGTATTCCAGAAGCAGTCGCTGGTCGGGACCCAGCGCGTCGTGGGTGCGCTTCAGCCCTTCCGCCATCCACTGCTTCCGAGCGCGAATATTGGCGGTACCGGGGAAGCTGGAGCCGTCGGCGAACCAGGGCGTCACGTCGCGTGAGCCGAGCTCACGCGCGATTCTCACGGAGTCCAGGAGGTGCGCGAGTGCGTGCTGGCGCACGGATTCCTGCTCGTTGCACAGCGATCCGTGCTTGTAGATCTGGTCTTGAAACACGTTGGGGCTAATCGAACCGGGCCGCACCCCGTAACGCTCGGCAAGCCTCTTGACGTCCGACGGTCTTGTTCCTTCCGGCACATCCCACAGCACATGCAACGCGACAGAGGGACAGGCGCCAGTGAATTTGTTTACCTGGCCTGCATCAGAAAACTTCTCCTCGATTGTCCTAGCCGCAGGTTGCAGGAACTTGCCGAACCGGGTGCCGGTGTCGGCGAATCCCCATGAGGGCAGTTCGATTTTGAGGCCGTCCAGTGCCGCAGCGGCGGTCTCACCCATGGACGCAGATGACTTGGAAGAACGCGAGGCCATATCTTGTTCTAACCTCCCCTGTACGGTGATGGTGATAGTGTAGGACAGCAAGATAGCACAAAACCGCTCCCCACGCGGACTAAGCAGCCGAGTCTGCTTGCTCCCTTGCTTGTGGCCGCGGCCTGAAGCCTGGGCCACAGCCGCGCCACGCTTGCTCTAAATCACCTTTCACTACCTGCGGCTCGTGTTTGGAACAAGAAATGAGCGCCACGCTGCATTTGCCAAAGCGCTTGCTGGTCATAACGTGCAGCTCACACCGCGTCTCCCTTCGAAGTTTACGCAAGGTAAACCCCAAGAACCGACGCATTGGAATACATGTTCGCTTGTTTAACGTGCACCGATACGTGATGATGCAAGGCGACGCTTCCGTAGTTTCGACTTAGAGCATTTGCCCTTCGTGCTCACGCCATTAATTCACCAGCGACGCTCAGAGTTTACACCCCGCCTTTTTCTTACTCCGAAACCCCCAAAGCCGTCAAGGGATCTCATGTCAGTCGTTAGCGTTCTGCAATGCGAAACACACAGTAGAACAAGGAGAGTGATGATAACCAGCTGAAACTCAAGTGGCTTACAGAAACCAACCGCCTGGAATCTCGTCACCAGTGAGCGGCAAGTTGACGTCGATAGTACTACTGTGCGAAATTAAGCGCATTGGTGCTCGGAACCAAGCCAGTCTTGCGGAGGCCGTAAATGCAGTCCGAGTCTCCTGCGCTCCCCAGCCGGTACATCGTTAAGTCCATCGTGCATGCGTCGTCCATCTTGGCGTCATTCCGTTCTCCGGGAGAGGTCCTCCGACTGCGAGACATTGTTTCCCGTTCGGGACTTAAGAAAGGGATGTGCTTCCGACTGCTCTACACCATGCACGAATGTGGGCTTTTGGACAAAGTGGGTGAGAACCAATACCGGGTTTCGTTCCCTCTGGGCGGACATCGCAGATTCCGCATCGGCTATGCCGACCAAGATCGGTCTTCTTCGTTTTCTCAACAAGTCTTCGACGGACTCGTTCGAGCGTGCCAGAAGGCGCAGATGGAACTGATCATGGTTGACAACCGCCGGGACCTGAAGGTGGCGGTACGGAATGCCGAGCGGTTAATCCGCGAGCATGTGGACTTGGCGGTCGAGTTCCAAATCAATGAGAGTGCGGCTCCGGTGGTTGCCTCGAAATTCCAGAATGCGGGGATACCACTTATCGCCGTCGATATTCCACACCCCGGCGCAACCTATTTTGGGGCGGATAACCACCTGGCAGGATTGTTGGGCGGTCGCTGCTTGGGCCATTACGCCACGCAACAATGGCAGGGTTCCGTAGACGATATACTCCTGCTGGAGATTGCACGAGCGGGCCCGTTGGTCCGCACGAGAGCGGACGGAATCCTGGATGGTATCAAGGAAGTTTTTCCGGCAGCGGAGAAATGTCGAGTCGTCCGGCTGGATGCCAAAGGGGAGTTTAGGGCGTCTCTGGAGTGCGTCAGGAAGCACCTTCGCGGCAGTACCGCAAGACGCATACTGGTTGGGGCAGCCAACGATCCGAGCGCCTTGGGCGCACTTCGAGCATTTCAAGAAAGTGGACGCGCGGCCAATTGTGCAGTGGTCGGACAGAATGCCGAACCCGAAGCGCGCGCTGAGATGCGGGAAACCGGAACCCGGCTAGTTGGCTCGGTGGCCTACTTCCCGGAAAGGTATGGAGATGCAATCGTCCGGATAGCGACGGATGTCCTGTTGGGAAAGAACGTATCACCGGCGGCATTCACCACGCACCAATTGGTAACTCCTGAGAATGTGAATCGCCTCTACCCCAACGACGCGCTTTTTGTTCGTTTAGCGCGGGAGTATGCCTAAAGCCTTACCGGCGGGGAAATGACGTCCCGGTGAGTTTCTCTGCGATTTTACCCCGGGCATTGCGGGAGGCGTCGCACAGTCCCGAACAAGGATCGAATGCCCCACTCAAAAGGAGTCCGTTGAAGCCGCGCGCCCCTGCAAATTCTGACGCTGTTCTCCTGTTCAGTACAAACTTGGCGGTCAGTCCTGACAACTTACGGCGGGCCAGTCCAACAGGCCGCGGGCGGGGGCCTTAGTGCGTGGCCGCATCGGACAGCCTGGTGGACCCGATTCGTGAAGAGTTCCCCAACCCTCCAAGGGCTTACTGCCCTATGTTGCGGTGATGGTGGGCGGGAGGGGTCACTTGCATACTGACCCCTGGAAACGATCATCACGAAGGCAAGCTTGGTTGAAAGCCCGAATCTCGAAAGGATAACAAGAGCCGTGAATCGCACCCGACTGCTTTTCTTCCTGCTTTTCCTCGCGGCGTCGGTTGTTCCCGGTCTCGCTCAGTTGCCCCAGCCGCCTCAACCGCTTATCTCGCCCGAGGTACACCCTGACAACCGCGTCACCTTCCGGTTCCGCGATCCGAACGCCAAAGAGGTCATGCTCGCCCGCGAGGGCACGCAGTCCCCCCTGCCCATGCAGAAGGACGAGCAGGGTGTGTGGAGCATCACGACCGATCCGCTGGAGCCGGATTTCTACGGTTACGCGTTCGTGGCCGACGGTGTCAGCCTGATCGACCCCTCCAATCCCCTAATGAAGCCCAACCTGCTCAACGCCCAGAGTGTCGTGCATGTGCCCGGACCAGCTTCTCTGGTGTGGGAGATCAACGACGTACCCCACGGCACCATCCACCATCACTTCTACCGGTCGGGCGTCGTAGGCGATGATCGGGATTTTTATGTTTATACCCCGCCCGGCTACGACCCGGGAGCGAAGCTGACTTACCCTGTCCTCTACCTTCTACACGGTTTCAGCGACGACGCGAGCGGCTGGACCGCTGTCGGACGCGCGCACGTGATTCTCGACAACCTGATCGCGCAAGGGAAGGCCAAACCCATGATCGTCGTCATGCCCCTCGGCTACGGCGCGCCGGAGATGGTCTCCCGCGGCTTCGCGGCGTTTCGCGATGCCAGCCTCCGCCAACGGAACTTCGAGAAGTTTCGTGAAGCCCTGCTCACCGAAGTCATCCCGCAGGTCGAGACGGCTTATCGGGTCTCAAGAGACCGTAACTCCCGGGCGATCGCGGGGCTCTCCATGGGCGGCTCTGAGTCTCTCTTGACGGGCCTGAATGCCCTGGACCGTTTCGCCTGGATTGGCGCTTTCAGCTCAGGTGGACTGACTGAGGACTTCAACGCAGATTTCCCGGCGCTCGACGCGAAAGCCAATACGCAATTGCGCCTGCTTTGGATCGCTTGCGGCACGGAGGACCGTCTTATCGAGCCCAACCGCAAATTCCGTGACTGGCTCAAGTCCAAGGGAATCCAGCAGACCGAAATTGAGCCCCCGGGGGCGCACACCTGGATGGTCTGGCGGCGGAACCTGGCCAATTTCGTCCCACTGCTGTTCCAGGAGAAGGCATTTTGAGCCGCCGTGGTGCTGACGAACCGCGTCGCCGCGACGGCCAGTTGCTGACCGACAACTTCTACCACGGACACGTATTCGAGAGCGGCGGGGAGCGATACGCGCCGGACATATACCGGAAGGAGTTGCTGCTGAGGATACTCCCTCTCCGAAAGGGTGCGCCCATTTATCTGGCCGAGGAAGCCTGGCCGGGCTTCGGCAGCGCCGAAAGCGCGGTTATTCTCCCCGCCGTTGATGGGATAGAGCAGTACGAGGTGCAGCTCCAGGCCAAGTGAACCAGGGGCAGGAGACGCGAAGAAATCGAGCCAGAGCCGGCTCGTCTTTGGCAAGCGATCTATCAAGGTCCACTTCGGGATGTCTCGGATCCGTGGTGATGAAAGGGGGGGAACTTACATGAAGGAGCGAACGTGGAAAACCATGGCGCTTCTTGGTGCATTGGCCTTGTGTGGGACGGCGAGCGTCGAGATGGGCGCATGGCTGGTATCAGCCCAAACCACCCCCGATTACACCGTAACGGACTTAGGCTGCGAATACGTCTCCAACCCGCGCGGTGTGGATGTTGCTGCTCCCCGCCTGTTCTGGAAGCTCGAAAGCTCGGAGCGCGACCAGCGGCAGACCGCATACCAGATTCTCGTCGCCGCCGCCGCTGAAACCTTGGCCCTGGACAACGGCGATCTATGGAACAGCGACAAAGTGGTCTCGGACGAGACTACTCAAATCCCCTATCAGGGCAGGCCGTTGAAATCGTCCCAGCAGGTCTTTTGGAAGGTGCGGGTCTGGGACAAGGACGGCAAAGTGTCGGCCTGGAGCCAGCCGGCGTCTTGGACGATGGGTCTGCTCAGCGAGGCCGATTGGCAGGCACGCTGGATCGCGGCTCGGGCTGACAGCGAGACGTTGCTGCTGCGGCGCGAGTTCACGGTAAAACCGGGGCTCAAGCGCGCCATCGCGCACATCTCTGGCCTCGGCTATTATGAGTTGTCGCTCAACGGACACAAGGCGGGCGAGGATCTGCTCTCGCCTGGCTGGACGAAATACGACAAGACCTGCCTTTACGACACGCGCGACCTGACGCCTCTTATGCGCGAGGGGCACAACGCCGTGGGACTGCTACTCGGCAACGGCATGTATAACGTCAAGGGCGGGCGCTACATCAAGTTCAAAGGATCGTTCGGCCCGCTGAAGGCCATCGTTCAGTTGCGGTTGGAATACGCCGACGGAACGACGGAGATCATCGGCAGCGACGAGCAGTGGCGCACGCATCCCGGCCCAATCACCTTTTCCTGTGTTTACGGCGGCGAGGATTATGACGCACGTCTGGAACAGGGCGGGTGGGACCAGCCCCGCTTCGACGACTCCAAGTGGCAGCCAGCACAGGTGGTCAACGGCCCCGGGGGAAAGCTGAGGGGACTGTCGGCTGCCGCGCCGCCCATCCGAACATTTGACGTGCTGAAGCCGGTCAGCGTCAAACCGCTGACCAAAGGTGTGACAGTTTACGATCTGGGTCAGAATACCGCCCTGGTCCCCCGGATCGTTGTTCGGGGAACAGCAGGCGCGGTCGTAAGAATCATTCCGGCGGAGCTGATCAAGAAAGACGGGTCAGTGGATCGTTGGTCGTCCGCGCCTGATGGCGCGCCAGTTTACTGGCAGTACACGCTGGCGGGCGGCGGACGCGAGACGTGGTTCCCGAAATTCTTTTATCACGGCGCGCGTTATCTACAGGTCGAGTGCACGGCACCAGCGGAAGGCGGCGAACTTCCTCTGGTGGAAGCCCTGGCAGGTGTGGTGGTGCATTCTGCATCGGCGCCGGTGGGCGAGTTCGAGTGCTCCAGCGAACTGTTCAATCGCATCCACAGCCTCGTGCGCTGGGCACAGCGGAGCAATATGATGAGCGTGCTGACCGACTGTCCGCACCGCGAACGGCTTGGCTGGCTCGAAGAATATCATCTCAACGGTCCGTCCCTGCGCTACGAGTTTGATTTGGCGCAACTATTCACAAAGGGCATGTCCGACATGGCCGACAGCCAACTGGCGAATGGCCTCGTGCCGGACATTGCGCCGGAATACACCGTGTTCGAAGGCGGCTTTCGCGACTCCCCGGAATGGGGTAGCGCGTTCGTGATTGTTCCCTGGCAGCAATATGAGTGGACGGGCGACCGGGAACTGCTCCGCCGGCATTACGACGGCATGAGGTGCTACGTCGCCTACCTGGGCACCCGGGCGGCCAACCGCATCGTCTCTCACGGGCTCGGTGACTGGTATGACATCGGCCCGGGACGGCCGGGCCTGGCCCAACTGACCCCCGTGGCACTTACGGCGACGGCGTTCTACTACTGCGACGCGCGGATTCTGGCTCAGGCTGCGGCGCTATTGGGCAAGGCTGACGAGGCAAAGCAATACGAGGAACTCGCCGCTCAGATTCGCGCTGCCTTCAACCAGAAGTTTTTCTCCACGGCGAACCGCCAATATGCCACCGGCTCGCAGTGCGCCAACTCCATTCCGCTGGTCATGGACTTGGTTGAACCGGAAAACCGCGGTGCCGTGCTGGAGGCCGTGGTGCGGGACGTGCGCCGGCAGGGCAACGCGCTGACGGCCGGCGATGTCGGTTATCGCTACCTCCTGCGCGCTTTGGCTGAGGGGGGGCGCTCCGATGTGATCTTCGACATGAACCACCAGTCGGACAAGCCCGGTTATGGTTACCAGTTGAAAATGGGCGCGACGAGTCTGACCGAAGCCTGGAACGCCGACCCCCAATCCTCGCAGAATCATTTCATGCTGGGCCAGATCATGGAGTGGTTCTATCACGACCTAGCCGGCATCGGAGGTGACCCCACGGGGCCGGGCTTCAAGAAGATAATTATTCGACCACAGCCGGTCGGGGATTTGACCTGGGCCAAAGCAAGCTTTGACTCGATTCGGGGGAAGATCATCAGCCATTGGCGCAAGGCTGACGGCGCCGTTACACTCTCCGTCACCATACCCCCCAACACGACCGCGACGGTATTCGTTCCTGCGACATCCGCTGACCAGGTGAGCGAAGGTGGCGTTCCCGCGGCGCGGAGGGCGGGCGTGCAATTCCTGTGGCAGGAAAAAGACCGGGCGGTCTTTGAAGTTCGCTCCGGGCAGTGGGTATTTCAATCGCGCCTTTGAAAGGACGGCCTTCGCTTGGTGAACTCGATACTCTCGCGGACTTCCAGTGGCAGGGGGTTCAATTGACCTCACAATCAAGGTGGCGCTACGTCCGAGGGTCGCAGACTGCTGAATCCCGGTTTCGGTGCCGCAACCTGGTTTGTTTTGCTGGCGTCGTCGCTCTGGGGGGAGATAGCGCGGTTGAAGCTGATGATCGTGGAAACATCCAATTGGTTTTGCGCTTACAGTCTGAGCCGTGGCGGTAGGCTCTGAATGAATGGATTGCACATCGTGGGCGGGCAGAAATACCCGCAACGTTATGAAGATAGCCTCAGCAATAGCTTTGAAAATTGAAGAAAAGAGGTGCCGTAAAATGAGCAGAACTCGCGATGCCATGATCCGAATTGTTGCCCTCGCCGGACTATTGCTAGGCCTGGCGGGCGGGGCCATGGGACAAGGTTCGGGGGACGCATTGGAGCGCGGTTTCAAAGAGCCGCCGGATTCAGCCAAACCGCGCGCTTGGTGGCACTGGATGAACGGTAACGTCACCAAAGAGGGGATCACGGCCGATCTCGAGTGGATGAAGCGTGTCGGCATCGCCGGCATGCAGATGTTCGATGGTGACATGGGCACGCCGCAGTTTGTCGACAAGCGCCTGGTGTGGATGACTCCGGAGTGGAAGGACGCGTTCCATCATGCCGGGGCTGAAGCCGACCGCCTTGGGCTTGAGATGGCAATGGCGGCGTCGGGCGGCTGGAGCGAGACGGCAGGACCATGGGTGAAGCCCGAAGAGGCGATGAAGAAGATTGTGTGGAGCGAGACCCTGGTGGAAGGTCCGAAAAAATTCTCGGGCGTGCTGGCACATCCTCCGACGGTGAATGGCAAGTTCCAGAACATGGGAATGCCGCCTGAAATAAACTCCCCAACCCCCACCGACCTGCCAGGAGCCAAGCCGACGCCGCCTTCGCCGCCCCCAAAGCCGGATCCGACGTTCTACGCAGACTCCAAGGTGATCGCGTACCGCGTGCCCGAGGGGGAAGTGCGCATGGCCGACCTGCATCCCAAGGTCACGACGAGTGCGCCCGATGTGGACCCGGTGCAGCTCACCGATGGCGACGTCGCCAAGGCGCTCTCGCTGCCAGTGAATAGCGGTGAAAAGCAGGTATGGGTCCAGTTTGAGTTTCCGCAACCTTACCGGGCGCAAGCCATCACCCTTGCAGTTGGCAGCGTCCCGATGTTCAGCGGCGGTGCCATACCCGATGGTGAGGTCCAATGCAGTTCGGAGGGGACGAACTGGTTGACGCTGGTCAGCCTGCCGGGGCCGATTCAAGCCACGGGAGGGTTTTCTGTCCAGACGTATTCGTTCCCTGAGACGACAGCAAGGTTCTATCGCGTTGTACTGCGGCCCGCCCCGCCGGATCCATTTCTTGCGTCTCTGGCGGCAGACCTAGGCTTTCCCTTACCGGCCTCGGCCCGCGTCAACCTTGCAGAAATCGAGCTGTCGGGGCCGCGGGTGAATCACTGGCAAGGCAAAGCCGCCTTCGGCAACACGATAGAATTTCAATCACTCGCAACGCCGAGTGTGCCCGAGAGCCAGGCGGTCGCGCGCAAGGATGTCATCGATCTGACCTCCAAGATGAGGCCCGATGGCACGTTGGACTGGGACGTCCCCGCCGGGAAATGGGCAATACTCCGCATGGGCTACTCGCTGACGGGCGAGAAGAACCACCCCGCAAGCCCTGAGGCGACGGGATATGAAGTCGATAAGCTGAGCGCCAAGCACGTCGGCAACTATGTGAAAACCTATGTTGACATGGTCTCCGGAGCTCTGGGTGCGAATTTCGGCAAAAGTTTTCGCTACTTCCTCATGGACAGTTGGGAAGCCGGCGTCGAGAACTGGACCGATGACATGATCCCTGAATTCCAGAAACGCCGCGGATATGATCCGACGCCCTACCTGCCCGTGCTCACAGGCCGCATCGTTGGGAGCGCGGAAATGAGTGACCGTTTCTTGTGGGACTTCCGCTGTACTATTGCTGACCTGCTCGCCGAGAACCATTACGGCCTCGCGACCAAGTATTTCAACCAGCACGGTGTCGGCCTTTATGCCGAAGCGATGGGTGGATTCGATCCGACGACGGGCGATGGACTGCTGAACAAAAGCGAGGTCGATATCCCGATGGGTGAGTTCTGGGTGCCTGCTCCAGGAATGAAGGACACACCCGAGCATCCGACGGATCTTCTCGAGGCAGCATCTGCGGCGCACATCTACGGCAAGAAGATCGCCGGCGCCGAGTCCTTTACGACCATGCCAGGCAATCCTGTTTGGGCGTCGCCCTACTACTTGAAGCCGCATGGCGACAAGGCGATGGCGTTAGGCATCAACCGTATCGTTTTTCACACCTCGGACCAACAGCCGTTCGTCGATGACCGGCACAAGCCCGGCATGACGTTGGGCTTCTTCGGCCAGCATTACACGCGCAATGTGACGTGGGCGGAACAGGCGATCGCTTGGAATACCTATCTCGCGCGCTGTTCCTATCTGCTCCAGCAGGGATTGTTTGCTGGTGATCTCGCCTACTTTTACGGGGAGGGGGCTCCGGTCACGGTGCCATTTTGGAAGCAAGTAAATCCTCTGCCGCCCCCGGGGTATGGATACGACTGGGTAAACCCCGATGTCCTGCTCAACCGGATGTCGGTGCGGGAAGGGCGTCTGGTGCTGCCGAGCGGCATGAGCTACCGGGCGCTGGTGCTGCCGGATTACGTGGATCAGGTGACGCTCCCGGTTCTGCAGAAACTCCGCGACCTGGTGTCGGCCGGGGCCATCGTGGTCGCGCCCAGACCGACACATTCTCCGAGCCTCTCTGACTACGCTGACGAGGCGCAGTTCCGCTCCATCGTTAACGAGGTTTGGGGATCGATTGACGGAATGGGCGTCACTGAACACGATTACGGCAAGGGAAAAATCTACTGGGGCAAACCGGTAGAAGAGGTTCTGGCAGCCGAGAAAGCATCGCCAGACTTTGAATACAACCATCCGGAATTCGACTCCGAGTTGGTCTGGATCCACCGCCGTGACAGTGACGAGGACATCTACTTTGTTGCGAATCAGAAGGAACGTCAGGAAGACGTGCAGACCAGCTTCCGCGTCGAGGGCAAGGAAGCCGAGCTCTGGCATCCGGATACGGGTGTGATCGAGCCGGCGGAATACAGGATCGAAAACGGCCGCACCAAGGTGCCGCTGCATCTCGATCCCTACGGGTCAGTCTTCGTGGTGTTTCGCCACGCGGCAATGGCGCCCTCGCGGACCCTGCCGCACCCGGTGAGCACGGAGTTAACGACGATCCAGGGCCCGTGGCAGGTAAGCTTTCCGCCGAACTGGGGTGCGCCGGCGCAGGTCCGATTCGACAATCTTGTCTCTTGGACCACCTACCCGGATGAAGGCGTGAAGTACTTCTCGGGAACGGCGATCTATGCCAAGGACATTAACGTTCCGCCGGAGTGGTTTAGCGAGGGTGCGAAGGTCATGCTGGATCTCGGTACGGTGAAGGAGATTGCCGAGGTGTCGATCGACGGCAAGCCGGTCGGAGGCATCCTCTGGAAGGCGCCCTTCGAAGCGGACGTGACCTCAGCCCTCCATCCGGGCCGTAATCACCTCGAGGTGAAGGTCACGAACCTGTGGCCGAACCGGATCATCGGTGACCAGCAGCCGAATGCGACGAAGAAGTACGCATGGCTCGACTACAAACCGTTTCGGGCCAACTCGCCGCTGCTCGAATCGGGTCTGCTCGGGCCGGTGAGGCTGACTACAGTGACCATGAAGTGAGTAGGATCTTGGTTGCCCCGGCAGTCTCGGCACGCTGCGGGGTAGCATGTCGAAAATCGGTGACGTGGCAGCCGTGGGAGTGGGCACAGCCTCCGGCCCCGGCCATTTTGCTGCGTCCACCACCCGCAGCGGGAGCCCTTGCCCCCACACAAGAGGGCATCACGCCGGATCTGAAGGCGATGAAGCGCCTCGGCACGACACTAGTGCTGCCGCGTTCCTTGCAGCTGTACCGAAGTCAGTTTCAGCACTAGGGTGGACGTTGGCGCACGATCAGGCGGCAAACAGATTCCCGTCAGATTTCTTCTGGAGAGCGGCGACTTCAGCTCTGCAAGTCGAAGGGTCGGCGGCGGCTGACGGCGGCGAAAGCATCTGGGATGTGTATCTCCGCGCGGCGCACCAAGCCAAGCCCATGATCATCGTGATGCCCGCCGGGCACGTCAGCAGTTTGAGCACGACAACAGGGCATTCCTAGACAGCCCGGAGAAGCAGGGAATCAGGCTTTTTCCGTAGCACTTAGAGGAGGCAGAGCAACCGATGCGGAAAATCATATTGACCCTAGCGGCGGTCTTGGTGGCGGTGGTTCATGCGCCGGCACAAGCGCCGGTCCCTGCGGGCGCGGATGTAGAGCGCCGGGTGGATTCGATCCTCGGTCAGATGACGATTGAAGATAAGATCGACCTGCTTGGAGGTGTCAATTTTTTCGCCGTGCGGGGTATCCCGCGACTTGGTTTGCCGGTGCTGGGAACTGCTGACGGCCCGCTCGGGGTTCGCAACGACGGACCAGCTACTGTGATGGCAGGAGGGATTGCGCTGGCTGCGACGTGGAACCCGGCGCTGGCCGAGCGCGTCGGAACGGAGATAGGGCGGGACGCCCGCGCGAAAGGCAAACATTTCCTGCTGGGGCCGGGGGCGAACATCTACCGCGCACCCCTGAATGGCCGCAACTTTGAGTACTTTGGTGAAGACCCCTTTCTCGCCTCGCGCATCGCCGTGGGCTACATCAAGGGAGTGCAGAGCCAGGGGGTGAGCGCCACCATCAAACACTTCTTGGGAAACAACTCTGAGTTTGGACGCAATACTACCGATTCCACCATCGACGAGCGCGCCCTGCGCGAAATCTATCTGCCCACCTTCGAAGCCGCCGTGAAGGAGGCCCACGTCGGGGCGATCATGGATTCCTACAACCTGACGAACGGCGCGTACATGACCCAAAACGGCCGCCTGAACGTGGACATTGCCAAGAAGGAATGGGGCTTTCCCGGCATCATCATGTCCGACTGGGGCGCGACGCACGACACGCTGGGCGCCGCCAATGGCGGACTTGACCTCGAGATGCCTTCCGGTGAGTTTCTGAACCGTCACACGCTGTTACCGCTCCTGCAGCAAGGCAAAGTTTCCTTGGCCACCCTCGAGGACAAAGTCCGACGCATCCTTCGCGCCGAGGTGCAATTCGGCTGGCTTGATCGCAAACAGACCGACCTTTCCATTCCGCGTTACAACCAGCCGGGCCGTGAGGCGGCTCGGCAGGCAGCGCGGGAAGGAATGGTGCTGCTGAAGAATGACGGCAATTTACTTCCCCTGAGCAGACAGAAAATCAAGTCGCTTGCCGTCATCGGGCCCGACGCCTATCCCGCCGTGCCTGTGGGCGGCGGCAGTGGCCAAGTGGCAGCCTTTCGAGCGGTGAGCTTTCTGGAGGGGCTGAGCGACTACTTGGGGACGTCAGCCAACGTTTATTATGCCCGCGGCATACCCAGCCTGAAGAGAATGGCAGATAGCACGGATTTTTCGACCGCAGCCACCAATGGCCAGCCCGGCCTGCAGGTCGAGGTTTTCAACAATGCGGATCTCTCAGGCATCCCGGCGAGCACGCGTACTGACCGGCACGTTAGGGTGGGCGTCCCGCTCGATCTCTCTGCTTTGTCCACAGGAGATGTCGATTTCGACTTCACAGGAATGCGTACTCCGCAGCCAATCTCCACCCGCTGGACTGGCTTTCACCTCCCGCAGAGTCCCGGAACCTACGACATCTTTGTGCAGCAGGGTGGATTTGGCGCCAGTGGCTATCGGCTTTATCTTGACGGAAAGCTGCTGGCTGATCGCTGGAACCTGTCCACCGCCATCATCGAACAAACCAGCGTCTCCCTAGACGCTTCACCGCACAAGGTGGTGCTGGAGCACCATTCTGTGGCCGGGCTGGGTGGGCCTTTTATAAGGATGGGAATGGTACGCCAGGGCAGCTGGACTGATCCGGCGGCGGAAGAGCTGGCCGCCAAAGCAGACGCGGTGGTCCTGGCGGTGGGCTTCGATCCCACCAGCGAAACTGAAGGCTGGGACCGCACCTTCCGCCTGCCGCCGGGGCAGGACGAACTCATTCAGAAGATAGCCGCCGCCAACAAGAACACGGTTGTTATCGTGACCTCTGGGGGAGGAGTTGACATGAACGGGTGGATGGCGCGCGTGCCGGGATTGGTGGAAGCCTGGTATCCGGGACAGGAGGGGGGGACCGCCTTGGCCGAGATTCTCTTCGGCGACGTGAATCCTTCGGGCCACTTGCCGGCTACCTTCGAACGGCGCTGGGAGGATAATCCGGTACACGACAGCTACTATCCCGAGCCGGGAACGAATCGTATCGTGTACCAAGAAGGGGTTTCTGTCGGCTATCGCGGCTACGAGCACAACCGCACCAAGCCGCTTTTCCCTTTTGGGTACGGGCTTTCTTACACCACGTTCAAATACAGTAATCTCGCTATTAATGCCGTCGCCAGCAAGCCCGCGGAGGAGGCTTCTTCCGGCCCGCGCTATGAGGTCTCGTTCGACTTGACCAACACGGGAACACGTGCGGGCGAGGCGGTCGCGCAGGTGTATATAGCGGACACACACGCGAGTGTGCCGCGACCGCCGAAAGAACTTAAGGGATTTGGGAAAGTGAGCCTGCAACCGGGGGAGACGCGGAGAGTAACTGTCCCCTTGGACCTTCGGTCGCTCGCCTATTACGACGTCCAGGGAAAGCAATGGCGCGCAGAGGCGGGCACGTTCGACGTGCTGGTGGGCGCTTCGTCGGAACAGATTGAGCTGACCGGCAAACTTACACTTGCCAGCGCGGTGTCGGTCAAGTGACTCGTCCGAATTTTGCGCGAGGGCGCGGAGTGACTACTTTGTGCCGGCCCAGATACGCTGCACCACCGCTGGTGAAGGGAAGAAGCAGAGTCCTTCAGCTAGAGGCCGGTTCGCAGGGAAGAGCGTCAAACCGGAAGGTGCAGGGTCGGAGCAATCGAACTCGCGAGGGGGCGATAGGAATTCCGCAGGTCCTCGGTCAGTCCTTCCCTTGGTGACGAGAATCTCCCCCTACGTGACCTTCGCCGGGCTGTTCAGCTCGGCGATAGCAGCCCACGGCCAGACAAAAGTGATTCCTTTTTGAACTGCGCCTCCCCCACAACGGGAAGGGCCGTTTCCGCTTTCTAGGGTGGCGGAGGACTCGACGGCTTGGTGCTTCCAGAGGAAAATTGTTGCCGTATTTTGCGAACACCATTAGGCTTGGCAGGCCCCAGGGAGGCGAAAAAGCGTTTGACAAGAGGGCCTCAAGCCAATAGGCTGTAAGCGCTTTCATCACAGGGGGTTACGGCCCCAGGTCGCCCGACTGCCCTGTCCGAGTGGCAGGGGGGCGAGTTACTTACCCGAAGTGAACGCCGGCGGGTGTGTCTTTTGGAGGAAGGCATGGGCAAAACAAAGGGTACCACGAGATCGCGAGTCTCACGTCGCCAGTTTGCCATCCAAAGCGCGGCGCTGACGCTCACCGCGCTTGTGCCCCGAAGTGTCCTCGGAGCCTCGTCGAACACGCGGCGGGTGGTTATCCGGACGGATGCCGAGATAGGCGTAGTTCGCCCGGAATTCCATGGGCACTTTGCCGAGCACCTTGGTTCCTGTGTCTACGGCGGACTTTGGGTGGGCAGGAATTCCGGCATTCCCAACGTGGACGGCTACCGCCAGCAGGCCGTGGAGTATCTTCGCGAGCTGGGAATCCCAGTCCTGCGCTGGCCGGGAGGCTGTTTTGCCGATGATTATCACTGGCGAGATGGCCTCGGTCCAGTGGAGAAGCGGCCCAAGCGCGTGAACATTCATTGGGGCGGCTACGTGGAAGACAACAGCTTCGGGACCCACGAGTTCGTGGGGCTCTGCCGCAAGATCGGGGCTGAGCCCTACCTCGCCGGGAACGTCGGCAGCGGCGCACCGGAGGAGTTGAGAAACTGGATGGAGTACTGCAACTATCCGGCGGGGAGCACGCTGGCTGAGGAGCGGGCGGCCAACGGTTCACTTGAACCCTTGCGGGTACGTTACTGGGGAGTCGGCAACGAAAACTGGGGATGCGGCGGAGCCATGACGCCGAAGGAATACGCCGACATTTACCGCCGGTTCTCCGTCTATACGCGCGCTTTCGGAGACACCAAGCCTTTCCTCATCGCCTGCGGTCCAAACGGCAATGACCTCTCCTGGTCGCGTGGCTTTCTGGACGAGGTTCGTGGTTCCCGGCCCCCGGACGGTTTCTCCATGCACTACTACTCTGGAGGCAAATGCACTCCCACGGCCTTTACGGCCGACGCCCTGGAGGAGCAGTTGTCGAGCTTCGCCACCATCGAGCAGGCAATCGTCGAGCAGCGCGCCTTGCTTGACAGCTACGGGATGTTTGGCCGCAACATGGGCTTGCTGCTCGATGAATGGGGAGTGTGGGACCGGATGGTGCCCGAGGAGGAGAAGAGAAATGGCCGACTGTGGCAGCAAATTACCCTGCGCAGCGCCGTGGCCGGAGGGCTGGGCCTGAATCTCTTCAATCGCCAGGCGGATAAGCTTTACATGTGCAATATCGCACAGATGGTGAATGTTCTTCACTCTCTGCTTTTGACCGACGGGCCGGAGGGCAAGAGGTGTGTCCGGACCGCGACGTACCACACCTATGCTCTGTTCCGGCCCCACCGCTCGAAGACATCTCTGCGGGTGGAAACGGAGGATACCACTCCGCTGGGACTTTCCGCTTCGGCCTCGGTCAAGGACCAGGAACTTGTCCTCAGCCTCGTGAACCCCCGCGTGGGGACCGACCTGCAGGTGGAATGCACGCTGTCACGGGGCACCGCCAAGGAGGGCCAGGCGCAGATACTGCACGACGCGGATTTTAATGCTTACAACAGCTTTGACCATCCAGACCGGATTGTTCCCCAGCCCCATCCTGTAAGGGTGGAGGGTTCGACGATTCGCGTGGACCTGCCATCCATGTCGGTGGCAACCGTGCTTCTTCGCCTGGCGTGACTGGACTGGGCGTGCGATAAGGAATGTGACGTAAGCACCAGGCTCTCGCGGCTGCGCGCCGAAGGGTCAGGAAGTTGTAGGGCGATACAGCTAGGAATCAAGAGAAAAGGACTTCCTAGCGCCCCGCAAGACCTCATAACCGCGGGGGTGGAACAGGCCACATACCAAGGAGGGAATCCAACCATGTCAAGCATTCCCAGAAGAGGATTCTTCAAGCAAGCTATGGCTGCCGGAGCTGCTTTGGCAGGCAACTCGTGGCTGGGTCGCGCCGTGTACGCGCTGAGTCCGCCTCCCGACCCTGCCCGGGTGGTTATCGATTCTTCGCGGAAGGTTGCCGATCTGGACCGGCGGCTCTTCGGATCTTTCATCGAGCACCTGGGGCGCGCGGTCTATGGTGGAATCTACGAGCCCGGTTCGAAGTTCGCTGATTCGAACGGGTTTCGCAAGGATGTTTTGGAGGAAATTCGTAATCTTAGTGTTCCCATCATCCGTTATCCTGGGGGCAACTTTGTTTCCGGTTACAACTGGCTGGATGGCGTGGGGCCGAAGAAAGACCGCCCCCGAGTGTTGGACCGGGCCTGGAACACCCTGGAGACGAACCAATTCGGGATCAACGAGTATGTGACTTGGTGCCGTGCGGTGGGTACGGAACCCCTGATCGGCACAAACTTCGGGACCGGCACGCCGGAGACAACCGTGGCCCTGCTCGAGTACTGCAACGTAAACCAGGGAACCAAGTGGAGTGATTTGCGGCGCGCGCACGGTTATGAAGCGCCACACAACATCAAGTATTGGTGCCTGGGCAATGAGATGGACGGGCCCTGGCAAATCGGGCACATTCCCGCCGCCGAATACGGGCGCAAGGCGCGCGACGCCGCCCAACAGATGCGCACCGTAGACCCTTCCGTGAAACTGATCGCCTGCGGGTCGAGCAGCAACTCCATGCCGACCTATATCGAATGGGACCGGCAGGTACTCGAGGAATGCTACGACCAAGTGGACGCCATCTCCTTGCACCGGTACTACGGCAATGCCGAGGAAACCGGAGGCGATACCAGGAAGTATCTGGCCCTGAACCTCGACATGGATCGGCAGATCGAGGAGATCATCGCGGTTTGCGATCTGGTGCGTGGGCATAAGCGGTCTAATAAGACACTCTGGTTGTCCTTTGACGAATGGAACGTCTGGTACCGCGCGCGCAGCGGGAAGGACGTGGACGGCGAGCGGCAAGTGGCTCCCCATCTTCTGGAGGAGGTCTACAATCTGGAGGACGCGCTGGTGGTGGGCGGGTTGCTCAATACGCTCCTCCGCCGCTCGAACCGGGTCCGCGTGGCCTGCCTGGCCCAACTGGTCAACGTCATTGCTCCGCTCATGACGAACGCCGACGGCGTGCTGCGGCAGACGATCTATTATCCGTATGCCTGGGCGCTGAAGTACGCGCGCGGCAGTGCGCTCGACTTGTCCACGGAGTCGGCGGCGTACGAAGTGCCGGACCTCCGCCGCCAGCCTTACCCGGAAGGAGCTAACATCGCGCGGGTGCCTTATCTGGACGTAGCAGGCACGATTGATGAGCCAGGCAAGACCGCGACGCTGCTGATCTTGAACCGCGACCTGGAGAAGGCCCGCGAACTGGAGGTGGTCTGGCACGAGATCACCCCCAGTAAGGTGCTCGACTGCCAGACGCTTACCGGGTCAGATCTGAAGGCCTTCAACAGCTTCGACGCACCCCAGCGCGTAGTTCCACAAGACCTGGAGGCGCCCCAACCCTCTTCGCGCATGACGTTCAAACTCCCGGCGCGCTCCTACACAGTCGTCAACCTGGGGATCTAGCAAAGGCTCCGGTCTCTCCGCCTCCACCACCTGGAGGCGGAGGGGAGGAGCTGGGGACCCTGGGCTTGGGCGTGGTCTACGCTTGGCGGGAATAGCGGGGTGCTTGGACCCCGCGGGCGGCCAGGCTGCTCGGGAACCTACATCCAGGAGGTGGCCGACTACCACAACCTTATCTACTTCCAGGATTTCGCAGAGAATTTGTAGACCGAGCGCGAATGATAAGTCTGGCCCGGTCTGAGAATAGTTGACGGGAAGTTAACCTGGTTGGGCGAATCCGGGAAGTGCTGCGTTTCCAGGCAAAAGCCGTAACGCTGCTTGTACACATGGCCCTGCTTGCCGGTGATGGTCCCATCCAGAAAATTACCCGAATAAAACTGCACGCCCGGCTCCGTCGTGTAAACCTCCATGACCCGCCCCGTGGTCGGCTCGTAAACGCGCGCCGCCAGGGAAAGTCCTGGGGCTTTTCTGGTGAGCACGAAGTTGTGATCGTAACCGCGACCGAAAACCAGTTGTTCATCCTTCGCCTGGATACGGGCGCCGATGGCCGTGGGCTGGGCAAAATCGAAGGGCGTGCCTTTCACGCTGCGGATTTCACCGGTGGGGATGAGCGTTTTGCCTACCGGAGTGAAATGGTCGGCGTTCAGCCGGAGTTCGTGTCCCAGGATGTCCCGCTGGCCGTCTCCCGCCAAGTTGAAGTAGGTGTGTTGGGTGAGGTTGACCGGAGTGGCCTTATCCGTGGTGGCCTGGTAATCGAAGATGAGTTCGTTCTTATCGTTGAGCGTATACGTGACCTTCACGCTTAGGTTGCCGGGGTACCCCTCTTCCCCATCCGGGCTTGGGTAAGTGAAGACCACCCCGACGCCATCTTTGCTTTGAAAGGATTCGGCCTGCCAGACTACTTTGTCGAAACCCTTCACGCCCCCGTGCAAATGGTTCGGGCCGTCGTTGGTGGCCAGGGTGTACTCCTTCCCCTCCAGGGTGAATTTCCCTTGGGCGATACGATTTCCGTAACGCCCGATGAGGGCCCCGAAATAGGGGCTCGCGGTCAGGTAGCCGTCCAGGCTGTCGTAGCCTAGAACGACATCAGCGAACTGGCCCTCCTTGTCCGGGACGCGCAGCGAGGTGATGATTCCGCCGTACGTTATGGCACGCACTGCGATGCCCGGCGCGTTGGTCAAGGTGTACACGTCAACCGGCTTGCCGTCACGGGTCGTGCCGAAAGCTTCTTTCGTAACCATAGGCGACCTCTCTTGAGATGCTGGCATGCCCAGGGCGGGCCATGACAGAAATAGCGCCAAGCACAGGGAAAGCAGGGAACAGGCTCGGTAGGTCATAAGGGCTCCGGCCAGTGGTTGGCAGTTGACGACGGCGTGGACCACCAGGCCGTCCCCTCACCTTGTCACGCAGGCCGTCGGCAAAAGTCCGCTGGTATTCTTACAGGATTGCGGTCGGGGGTCAAGCAGCCTGGCGAAGGTTCTTTTGCCCGCGGATGCTCGTCGGCATTATGGTGGCTGGCCGGCGGCCCTCTGCCCTTTAGTGCGGCAGGCAGTCAGACGCTATGGTTTGCCGGGAACCGCTTCTGAGGTACACTGCGCAAGGCAAAGGCGCAAGCCAGGTGCGCGCTATGGTTTGCCGGGAACCGTTTCTGAGGTACACTTCATCAATTACGCGCAGCTCGCCTTGTCACCACAGAATCCGTACTACTCCCCGGACATCGACGGCATCTGGTGGTACGACGATGACTGGTATGGAGCAACTCCCCGCGTGGACGACGGCTCTAGCCGGCATCAGGAACGAAACGGAACTTCGCGAGAAACTTCACCACCTTCGCCAGTTGACTGACCTGGACGGCTCCATCTGGTGGTGGCCGTACAAGTACCAAGAGACCAGGAGGGCCGCGGTGCTTCGGGAGCCCGGCAAGTGCGGTTGGGCTGCCGCAGTTTACCTCTGCCGCTTTATTCACGATATTCTCGGCTTTCGGCTCGACATGCCGACGCGCCGAATCGATTTTCGCCCGTTCTGCCCCTGGAACCAGTTTACCTGGAAGAACCTTCGCCTGGGCCGCGGGGTGTTCAACGCCACCTTCCACGAGAGCCAAAGCCAGAGCACGGCCGAGATCACAAATCAGAATTCCGAGCCTTTCGACGGTCTAATCGAGCTTGTGTTGCCCGAGTCCGCTGCTTCGGCGATGTGCAAGGTGAACGGCCGGTCAATCAGCGACTACAAGTTGGCCCAACGCTTTAACCGCCCCTCGGTAGGCGTTACCGCTGCTATTGCTCCCGGTCAGGCCTTGCGGCTGGAGGTGACATTCAAGAAGGCCTAGGTAATTTCGGAAACGCTTGTGTAAGACTGCACTGAAACTGCCGCAGCCCTCATTCAGCTACGGAAGGAGGAAACAATGTCCATTAAAGACCTCAGTCCGAACATTCAACGCTTGCCTGCACGGC
>Ga0315282_10002677_pt1 | contig 32466 bp, 32 predicted proteins | sample YL17G07_20_MG_FD_203693 | JGI IMG/M metagenome (GOLD analysis project Ga0315282, IMG submission 203693) | Sediment microbial communities from Yellowstone Lake, YNP, Wyoming, USA - YL17G07_20 | ecosystem: Environmental > Aquatic > Freshwater > Lake > Sediment | place: USA: Wyoming | collected...
CAGCAACGATCCCAGCCTGACGGCCTCTGCGTATTCTGGGTCTCCCAGTATGGGGTGTCGCCCACCTATGACAGCGATGATCCTGCGATCGACTCCTGTACGGAACACTTCCTTCTCCTTTGCCACAGATTACCGATAACATGCGTTACAATAAACTGAAAGCTGCGAGATTTCGAGGGGCTTTATGTTCGCGCCGAGATCGTGGAGCGCGGCACGCACGAGGAATTGCTCGCGGCAAACGGCCGCTACCGGCAGCTCTACGACAAGCAGTACCGCTTTGAAAGCGACAGGTTCATCAATCCAGGCGAAGATTTCACCCCCGAGCTGCTCAAGCCGGGGCCCGCACCTGTCGCGGACGCCGGCGTCCGCCTGCCCACGCTGTAGCGGCTGCTCTCTTACCTGGACGTGGACTTGGACCTTGACGTGGACCTTGACAGTCTCTTCCAAGGTTGCTTTTGCAGCCCCGATTGTTCGTGAAGTTCTGTGGCAAGGCATGCCATTGCCTTCAGAGCCGCGAGCGTGAGAAGCTGTGAAGAATTCAAAGTGGGCCTCGACAGGGGCCTTGAGAGATTGGCCCGGGGTGAGCGGAGGGGCCGTCTCACAACCATGAATCACTCTGGGCCCTTGCGTGGGTCCGGGCTTCAGCCCGGACAGATAACAGCGAGCAGAAATGAGGGGGCGACAACTCTGGCCCCCTGGTCGGTAATCAGTTACGGGTATGATTCGTATTCTTCAAATAACCTCCGTGCCCGGGCTGAAGCCCGGACCCGCGAGAAGACCGGGGGACAGTTATACGCAGTCTTGAGACAGCCCCTTCGCTGGCCCGGGGCTAATCTCTATGCGCCGCACCGCGGCGCGTTTATCAATCTTTTCACGGCTTCTGAGGGAGCGGGTGGGATTGTGCCAAACTCGCGGCTGTGGGTTCTCCTAACGACCCGCTTGCTTACGCGCGCAGCTCTGTGTGCGCGCGGCTCCATGCGCGGGGCGGACGTCGATACGGCGTGCCGTTTTCGTGAATAATGCGGGCCAGCGATCTCATAGAGCAACGATTCTTAATCGTCCACGTCCAAGTCCACGTCGAGGTCCAGGTCCAGGTTATTGGCAAGGATCACAACTTTGTGCTCCGACTCCGGTCTGTGGGATACAATAGCCATCGTTTTTAGCACCCGATCACATGAAAATCCACGGAGGTATCTATGCTTCCCATGTCTCCTTATGCTCTCGAGGATTCCAGCCGGCGGCGGTTCCTGTCGATGGTCGGAAGAGGAACCGGCCTGGCCGCCCTCGCTTCGCCTGTAGTGTCCTCTCTTCTTGAAGACCTGCACGCCGCCGTTCGCAGCATCGAAGGCGTCAGCCCTGAGCAGGTGGCGCAGGATGGGGAATAGGGGACGCTCCCCAGTTTTTTGTTTGCGATGACGTGTTGAACGGGAGAGGCTCGCCAAGCTGTACCATGTCGATTGGGAAAAACGGGGAGCGTCCCCTATTTCCCTATTTCCGGGAACTGCTCTCAAGGTCCTCCTCCGATGCCTGAGTCACGTAGACCCGAACTTGGATCTTGCAGGCGCACTCAGTTTCTGCGTATGATGCGCTCTCGAACGCTAGCCGACGTGCCAGGGGATTGACCGATGAAAAAATACCTGAGCATAGGATTGTTGAGCGCCGTCATCTTGAGCTGTTCTTCCGCCTTTGCTGCCGAGCACACATGGGCAGTGGCCGGCAAAGTCGGCTCGTTGGGAATTGGAGCGGATGTCCACAGGGTCATCCTTCCCGATAGACTCAATCTACGCATCGGGGCGAGCTTCTTCCGGCGCGGGCAGAGTTTCACCAACAGCGGAATTAGCTACGACGGCACCTTGCGGGTAGGAGCCATACCGGCCGGCCTGGATCTCTATCCGTTCAAGAACTGGTTTCGTGTCCAGGGTGGGCTTATGGTTAACCTCAACCAGATACAAGGGACCGCCCGGTTTAACAGCAGCTACCTTAAGATCGGGGCTCATTCCTATACCACGGATACCATCGGACAATTGGGAGCGACCGTGAAGGTGGACCGCGTGGCGCCATTTTTCGGAGTGGGCCTTTTCAACCCTATCAAGAACAGCAGACGCTGGGGAATCTTTGTTGATGTCGGCGCGATGTACCACGGGGAACCGACACTGACGTTGCAGCCCACAGTTCTTGGGTCACCCTTTCTGCGGAACGATCTGCCGGCGCAAGAGCAACTCTTCTCCAGTGCCACCCACAAATACATTTTCTATCCAATCCTGCAGGTCGGCGTCAGTCTTCGTTGAGAAACAGGGACAGGCTACTCAACTCCCGAACCAACGCACAAGATTGGTTTTCGCAGCGGAAATTGGGCAGGCTCCCCGTTTTCGGCTACAGCGGCGAGACGCATCGTGGGTACCACTACATGGTGCGGCAGCGGCTGACAATGTTGCCGGAAAGTCGGGATGCGAGACCGCCACAGGCAACACCGTGAACCGCTTCATGCTGGGTCATTTGACGAATGGCGCTTCGCGTATGTCGTCGGCATCCGGCAGCAGCCGGGAAATGTCGGCTGGCGTCGCGCGCTGATTGCGCCGAATCCGGGCGAGCTTTAAAATGCCTCCGCTTCCCTTGTCAGCCCTGCGGGAAGAATCCGCGTGCAATGGAAACAGACGAAGCAAAGGTTTGACATGATCGTGTCCATTCCAAGAGGAGTCGAAGCCGAAGCGCTGCTTCCAGATTGGAATGACGGAATGTTTCGCTAATTCAATCCGTTATTCCTTACGACATCGCTTCGGCATGAAGAAGCTTGAACGCTGTCATTCGCGACGTCGCCGGATTCAAGAATCCTCCGGCGTCGTGTGAACGTGTCCCCGGACAGCCGTTGTTCAAGGCTATTGAAAAGGGATTCCTGTGCGGACGTTCTGAGAAATCCGGTGATGGATAAGGCACTACAAGACATTCGCTATGGCATCCGAACCCTAACGCGCAATCCGGCCTTTGTGTCGGCGGGCGTCTTCATCCTTTTTGCCTGCGTTTAATGAACTGACAAAGCGATACAATGTGCCGTTGCTTTCCATTCGCTGAAAGAGGAGTGAAAACCGGTGAGATACTTTGCGGCTTTACTACGGATGCAGGATCCGACCAAGAGTCAGAACCTGCGCCCTCAGCATCTGGAATTCCTCGGGAGAGGGGAGAAGGAGGGAAGGATTTTCGCTCGCGGCAAGTTTATGGATGATGCCGGCGGATTAGTGATCTACCAGGCGGAGTCGCTCGAAGACGCCAGAAGGACTGCAGAGAGCGATCCGTACGTCACGGGCGGAGCAAGGTCCCTCGAAATTCACGAGTGGGACATGAAGTTGTCCCGTTGAGAGTTGCTCGCCCTGCACCAATAGATCGACCTGTCAAACGTTGAACGCTGTATCTGCGAAGGTAGATCTCCGTGCCTGAGAACGTCGAGATAAAAGCGACAGCCAGAGACTTTCAAAAACAGCACCTGCTGGTCCAGCAGCTCAGCGGCTCAGCCGGCGAAACCCTGTTTCAAAAGGACGTTTTCTTCCATGTTCCGAAGGGCCGGCTCAAGCTGCGGTTTGTTGCCGAAGACCATGGCGAATTGATCTCCTATGAGCGGCGCGATTTGGCTGGACCTCGGGCGTCGGTGTATCACGTCCTGCAAACGAAAGCCCCTGAATCCCTCCGGACTGTCCTCGCTTCGGTCCTCGGTGTTCGGGGTACGGTCGTAAAAAAACGCACCCTGTACTGGATAGGGCAGACGCGAGTGCATCTGGACGAAGTCGAGGGATTGGGCCGATTCATCGAGCTGGAAGTGGTCCTGCAGCCCGGGCAAACGAACGCAGAGGGAGAAGAGGTTGCTGGAGAGCTGATGAAGCGTCTGCAAATCGGCAAAGAAGATCTGATCGCACAATCATACATCGATCTGCTGGAGAATCGGGGATGAGCTGCGGTCGGCTTGTGAGCTGCCGGAGGATATTGAAGCATCCTAGTCTGACCGCCGTTGAAGCCTGACTGCGTTGGCATTTCCCTGCAGTGCGAACCAAGTTAGCCCGGATGGGAAGGAGTAAGGGTTGACTGGTGTTCTCAATGGGGATCCTGGTCCTCTGTCCAGAGGAACAGAATCGCCCGAATACATCCATGCTGAGGTTGCAATGCCGAGGAGTACGGACCTGGTTACGGGGATACGGTTTCCTCACGGTGACATTGCCGCAGTGCGGAAGCCCGGGCTTTCGGGCCCGATACTACCGACATGCGACAGGAAACCCATGATCGCGCTTTCTTGTTCAACATTGGGCAGGAGAACCGGAATGCCGCCATGAGCTTCGATCCTCCGATAATACTCCCGCTTTGCATAGTCGAAGCCTCGCCCGTCCATGCTGGCCGGATCGTCACGTTCCAATGAACAGGTGATGCCGATGATAGGTTTCCTGGTTTGCATGGGTTCAAGCAGAAACTCGGCTCTTTGCGCTCCGAAAGCTGTCAGACGGCAGCAATACCAGCGCTTTGGCTGTCTACAGTACAGCCGTATCGCGGCCTAGCAAAACGTAGATTATTTAAGCATATGCTGCTGAAATATTAGGCATCATCCTAAGTGCTTTTCATCCAACGATATGGAGCTCGTCGCCGAGGATTCTGGCAAAGTTCGTTGATTATATCAACAGTCAAGGATCTTCCATTCTTTTCGGATAGCTCTCATATCGTCGCTATATTGCTTGCAATTAAAGCGTCTTGCATTTTTGTTTTCTCTGCTGGCCCCTTCTGGCACGGATCTTCCTTATAAGCAAGGCGAGGGGTTTTCGGAGAAGGACGGATAACCATCACGGGGTGGAACGATGACACCATTATTTGTAGTTGCTACGATTCTGATATTCCTGGGTGTCGACTGGATTGTCCGGCGGCGCAGGGCCAAGAAGCTGGCCATGGCAGGTGCCCCCATTGTGTCCGTCGGGGCGCAGCCTTTTCCGCTGCGCATTCCGGAGGGTATCTTCTTCGCGAAGTCTCACACCTGGCTCAGCCTGTTTCCCTCGGGAAAGGTGCGGTTAGGCGTAGACGATTTTGTTGCCAACCTTCTGGAGCGTGCAGGAGTCACCCTGGTGAAGAACGCGGGAGAGCATGTGGAAAAGGGGGAGCCGCTGCTTGTGCTTTTTGAGAACGGGCAGGCTCTAACCGTGCGCGCACCGATCAGCGGAGACATCGTCTCGGTGAATGAAAAGCTGGAAGAGGGGCGGGGCCTCAAGCACGAGGATCTGTTCAGCGACGGCTGGGCGTACACGATTCAGCCGAGCAGGCCCGACGAGCTGCGCGGCCTGCTGCTGGGCAACGAGAGCCGTTCCTGGATGTCCGGGGAACTGCGCAGGTTGCGCGACTTCTTCGCACAAGCGATTGCTAATGGCGCGCCCATTCCAGCTTTGCAGGACGGAGGTACGCCGGCGCCGGGCGCATTACTGCATCTGGGTCCTGAGGTCTGGAAGCGATTCGAGCAGCAATTCCTGCAGGCGGAATGAAGATAAGCAACGAGAAAGAGGGATAGATGATGACCATGCGAAAAGCAACTGTGGGCGCGGTGATGGCGATCGTCGGGTTCATTACCGGCCGCTTGAATGTCGCCCTCACTGGCATGCAGGCTTCCGCCGGTGCGTCCTACTTCCCGTCCTGGATGGAGATTTCCATCACCCTGGCTATCGTGACGTTTGGTTTCGTGGTCTTCTCACTGGCGGCGAAATACCTCCCGGTCTGCGAGCGGAGAGAGCATGCCGCAGGGGGACCGCTGATGAAAGCCTGGATTGATGATCTTATGAGCATTTCACGGCAGTCTCAGAAAGCTACATCATAGGTGCTGTCATGGACTCTTTTAAAAAGTGTCACCTTATCCCCCCGGATGAGCAGCAGTGCCTCTGGATGGCGGCTGGAATCCTCTCCTATCAGCTCTGTGACCGCATGTTTGACTGCGATCACTGTCCGCTGGACGCGGCGATGCGCCGACGCTTTACCACGGCCGCCGCGCTGAGGGAAAGCGGCGGCGCCCAGGCGGCTCCCGCCGACCTGCAGGAGATTCCGCAGGAGGGGCTTGAATACAGCCGCAACCACTGGTGGGCGTGCAAGAAGGACCCACGTCTGGCCCGTCTTGGCATAGAGCCGGGCCTCGCCCAGGCGCTTCTCGGAGTCAAGGGGATCGTCCTTCCATCGGCCCGACAGCGACTGCAGAAAGGCCAGGCTTGTGTCTGGGTGGTGATGGAGGGTGGAACGCTGCCCCTCGAAGCCCCGCTTGACGGGGTCGTCCGTGACGTGAATCACGAGCTGATCGCAAAGCCCCATCTGATTTCTCTGCAGCCGCTGCATGACGGCTGGCTTTTCGATCTGGGAGCGGACGAGCTGAGTGGCGAGACGGCAGGGCTGATGCCGGCCGATGAGGCGCGCCCGAGATATGCCGCCGATCGGAACCGTTTCCTGGCATTGCTGTCCAGCGCTCTTCGCGGCAGACGCCCAGCGGTAGGTCCTACTCTTGCAGACGGCGGCGAAAAACTGCAGAACTTCGCAGATATGCTCGGCCCAACCCGCTACTTTGCATTGGTCCGCCAGTCCTTCGGCTGGGCAAAACGTTAGAGAGCACTGAACTCAGCACTCAGTACTCAGCACTCAGTACTCCCTCCAGCAGCCCAGCCTCACTTCGCGAACGCGTTTCTGTTTGCGCAGTACCCGGTACTCACAGGCCGCTTTTCGTGGTAGCATTCGTTCACCCATGCGATGTTTTCACACGTTAACCTTTCGGGTGCTGGTCGGGTCCTGCTTGCTGCTGATCACGTTGTTCGGCCTCTACACGTATTTCGCAGTCCGCTTCCATAACGAACAGATGATGAATGAAGTGCGCGACAGCGCCGCCACCCTGAGCGACGTCATCAAGAACGCCACGCATTATTACATGCTGCAGAACCGCCGCGCAGATGTTCTCCAGATCATTACCTCGATCGGCAGGGAACCTGGAGTCGAAGGAATTCGGATTTACAACAAGAGAGGAGTCATCAAGTTCTCCACCGACAAAGACGAAGAAGGGACCGAGGTCAAGATGCACGACGACGCGTGCGACCTCTGCCACAACAACTCCCGACCCCTTACGTGGGTTCCCGCGAAAGATCGCTGGAGGGAATACAACCCTCGGCCCCAAGCATATCGTGTCGGCGGCTTCATCGATCCCATCCGCAACGAGCCCGACTGCTCGAACGCCGGCTGCCATGTGCACCCTTCGGATCAGACCGTGTTGGGTGTGCTCGACGTACGCATGTCACTGCAAAAGGTCGACGACACCATCGCGCGGGCACGCTCGAAGCTGATCCTGTACGCCTTCGCCGGCACTCTCGTCGTGGCCCTCAGCTCGGGCGTTTTCCTGTTCGTCACTGTGCATCGGCCGGTTCAAAACCTTCGAGAAGGGACCAGGCAGATTTCCACGGGGCACCTCGATTATCGTATTCCGGTCTCTGCAAAGGACGAAATTGGCGAGCTGGCGCGCGCATTCAACGAAATGTCCCAGAGCCTGCAGAAAGCAGAGCAGGAGAACAGACAGTGGGCGCAGACTCTCGAGAAGCGGGTGGATGAAAAAACGTCGGAGCTGAAGCAGATCCACGAGCAGATCCTCCAGATCGAGAAGATGGCCTGCCTCGGGAAGCTCTCGGCCACAGTGGCCCACGAGCTGAACAATCCGCTCGAAGGGATCCTGAATTACTCGAAGCTGATTTCAAAGCGGCTCAGGAAGCTGGAGCCCACGCAGGAGATACAGTCGACGCTCGAAGACCTGGAGCTTGTTACCAGCGAGGTCCAGCGGTGCGGGAATATCGTGAAAAACCTGCTCCTGTTTTCCAAGCGCCAGGTTGGGGAGTTTGGCCTGACTCCGGTTGCGAGCATCGTGGACAAAGCGGTGCGTCTGATGCAGCACCACTTTAAAATCTCCAACGTAAATTTCCATTCTGAGATCACGGCACCCGATGCGAAGCTGATGTGCGATGAAAACCAGATCCAGCAGGCTCTGATTGCCTTGTTTGTCAATGCGGTGGAAGCCATGCCTCGGGGCGGCGACCTCAAGCTCACCGTCGCCCAGGATGCTTCGGGGGGCATACGCATGGAGATTGCCGATACAGGGGCGGGCATCGCCGCCGAGGATATCCCTCATCTGTTCGAGCCCTTTTTTACGACGAAAGAAGAAGCAAAAGGGGTTGGCTTGGGTTTGTCGGTGGTTTACGGTATCCTGGAGCGCCACGAGGGAACGGTCTCAGTCCAATCGCAGCTTGGGAAGGGGACGGTGTTCACGCTGACCTTTCCGCCGGCAGCGATGCATCGTCCCAGGGTCGAGACCAGGGGAGCGCTTTCATGAGTTACCGTCGGGTGTAGAGGTTTTATGAACAATCGGACATCCATTCTCATTGTTGACGACGAAAAGATCGTGAGGGAATCGCTGACGAAGTGGTTCCGGGAGGACGGGTTCAACGTCGGGTCCGCAGAGGATGCCCCTGCGGCCATACGCCAGCTTCAGGCGCAGCGCTGGGACATTATCCTGCTTGACATCAAGATGCCCGGGATGGACGGCATGGAGCTGCAGCAACGGATCAAGGAGATCGACCCGCTGGCGGCGATCATTTTTATCACCGCCCATGCGTCGGTCGATACTGCCGTGCAGGCGCTGAAATCCGGCGCCTTCGACTACGTGACCAAGCCGGTCGATCCGGACTACCTGTCCCACCTGATCCGCAACGCGATCAAGCAGCGGGCGCTGGTGCAGGAAAACATCAAGCTCAAGGAGCAGATCGCAGAGTTTCCCAAACTCGACGAAATCATCGGCGAGTCGCCTGCGATGCAGCAGGTGTTCGCGATGATCGAAACGGTCGCCAAAACGGACACGACGGTCATGCTGCGCGGCGAGAGCGGCAGCGGCAAGGAGCTGATCGCGCGCGCCATCCACAGCAACGGCGAGCGCCGCTACTTCCCCATCGTGACCATCAACTGCGGCGCCATGCCGGAGGGAGTCCTCGAAAGCGAGCTTTTCGGCCACGAGCGGGGCGCTTTCACGGGAGCGCAATATCGGCGCAAGGGGAAGCTCGAGCTTGCCGATCAGGGGACCCTGTTCCTGGATGAGATCGGCAACGTAGGCATGAAAACGCAGATGGATCTCCTGCGCGCGCTCGAAACCAAGCAGTTCACGCGCGTCGGCGGCAACGAGGTCATCAAGGTCGACTTCAGGATTATCTGCGCGACAAACAAAGATCTCGAGAAGGCGGTCCAGGAAAATACCTTCCGGGAGGATCTCTATTACCGCCTGAACGTTTTTACCATCTTCGTGCCGCCCCTGCGAGAGCGCAAGTCGGACATTCCGCTGCTCGTCAACTATTTTGTGAAAAAGTATGCGCACGCTATGGCAAAGCCTATCGCATCCGTTTCGCCCGAAGCGATGGATGTTCTGGTGCGTTACAACTGGCCGGGGAATGTGCGCGAGCTGGAAAACGCGATCGAACGGGCGATGGTAGTGGGCAAACCGCCCGCAATCCTTCCCGAGGACCTGCCTTTCCGGCTGTCCGAGAGAAACAACATGCCGCATACTGGGTCGCTGGCGGCCGTCGAAAAGGCGCATATTGCGCAGATCCTTGAACAGAATAATTGGAACATATCGAGGTCAGCCGAGATCCTTGAAATAGACCGCGTCACTCTCTACAACAAGATCCACAAGTACGGCCTGAGGAAACCGTAGGTGCCTCGCGAGATCCAAATCCTTAATGGCTCCGCCCTCCGGCCGCAAAACCTGAGCGCCGTTGCGCGCCGCCTGCAGGAAGTCTTCAAGGGATCGGTCAACATCGCGCGGGCGTCCTTCGACATGCGGGCAGCCCGCGACGTTTCGCGGGGGCAGACCAATTCCACCCTCCTCCTCGCGCAGATCCTGAACGGAGCTGTTGATCGCGAAAAAAAGCAAATCGGAATCGTGGACGTGGATCTCTTCATTCCTATCCTTACATTTGTCTTCGGGGAGGCGCAGCTCGGCGGGACTGCCGCCATCGTCTCCACGCATCGGCTCTCGAACCAGTACTACGGCCTGCCGCGCAACGACGCGCTGATGCTGGAACGCCTGGAGAAGGAGTTGGCGCACGAGCTCGGCCACACTTTCGGCCTCTATCATTGTCACCAATTCGAGTGCGTGATGCGCGCGTCCACCTATGTTGAAGAGATCGATTTGAAGCGGGTCTACCTTTGCTCAGCCTGCACGGCGATACTCAGTGCTGAGTGCTGAGTGCATCTTCCCAAGGCCGGCGCTCCTTCAGAGCGGGTAGATGTCAGGGCGGCGGTCGCGCATGAAGTGCCGGCGCGCGGGGCATTCCTTCATCAGTGAAAAATCGAGGTTGGCGAAGAGAATATGGTCTTCCCCTGTCGGCGCCCGAGCAATGACTTGTCCCATCGGATCCGTGACGAAAGATTCCCCTGCAAAGGTAAGGCACTCCTCCGGACCGACGCGGTTTGCCAGGGCAGTGAAGTAGCCGTTTTGGAAGCCAGCCACCTGAAGCTCTGCTTCGAAAATCCCTGCCGGCCATTCGCCGACGGAGCCGGCCTGAGGCACGACGACGATCTCGGCGTCCTTCACCCCGAGAGCCCTCATATACTCCGGGAAGTGCCGGTCGTAGCAGATCGCGATCCCCAAACGGCCGGCGGCGGTCGGGAAAACTGCGGCCCCATTATCGCCTGGATGATAGAACTCGGTCTCATGGTAGCAAGGCCCTTCCATGATGTGGATCATGCGCGTCACCCCAATCAGGCTGCCGTCGGCATCAAGCACCGGCGAGGAATCATAGGTACGCTCGCCATCGCGTTCGTAGAGGTTGAGGACCACCACGATGTTGAGCTTTCTGGCAAGAGCGGCGAACGCATCCGTTGTCGGACCAGGAATTGTCTCGGCCCATGGCGGAGGCTGCTGGCTGCGTCTACGCTGCGGGAAGAAGCGAGAGAATGCAAGCTCCGGAAACACCGCGAGCCTGGCTCCTTTTGCCGCAGCTTGTTCGAGCGCCAGGATGCCCCGTTGCAAGTTTGCTTCGTGATCTGGAGTTGCGTGCTGTTGAATCAAGGCGATCTTCATAAGGTGACTCCTTTTGCTTGCGTTTGGCGGGTCGCGCATCTTCAGGGCCCAGCTTGCCGGGCGCCCTTTGGCGCAGCCGCAGGAACAGTCAGTATACCCGCGTTTTCATCGGATTGTACGCACCCTCAAGCGCACGCCACTGCCACGGCAAAGTCGTTCGCGGAGCCCTGAAGGGAGGAGGTTTCCGCTGATCGCGGCACATCTGCCAAGGGAGACATTCGGGGTCGGGATCGGAATCGCTATCGGCTTCGACCATAGGAACGGCGAGGCACGCATCACACTAAAGGCCGATTCGGATGCCGATGCCGATTCCGGCCCCGACAATCACAGCTTTGCCGTGGCCCTGAGGCGCACGCGAGATCGAGAGGGCGCCGGAGGTCCCAGGGCGCCAGGCAATAGGATACGTTTCCGATCTTTGAGTGTTCGAATCTTGGCGTCTTTGCGGTCGATACTGTATAGTGACGCGGTGCGCGCGGCGCCCCGGGCGGTTGCCCGGGCTCGTCGCGTTCTGCGTTTCACAGATACCGATGGTGAGACCCTTGGACGGCCATGGATTCTAGGAAGACAAAAAGCGCCCCTGCCGCACAGCCGCCGCAATTCACCTGCGTGGCTACATCCAGCGAGTTCCAGCGAATGCTCGAGGCCCTCGTGCCCGCTTCCCGCGTAGCGGTCGACATTGAAGCCGACAGCCTCTACCACTACCTGGAGAAGGTGTGCCTGATCCAGATCTCGACCGACAGGGAGACGTTTGTTCTGGATCCTTTGGCTGTGAGAGGCTTGAGCGCACTCGGGTCGATTCTGAAGGACCCGTCTGTAGAGAAAGTGTTCCACGCAGCCAGCTACGATCTTTATTGCCTGCGCCGGGACTACGGGTTCTCGTTCTGCAACCTGTTCGACACTCATCTCGCCGCGCAGCTCATGGGATACGAGCAGTTGGGCCTGGACGTTCTCCTGGAAAAGCTTCTGGGTGTCGTCCATTCCAAGCGCCGCCAGCGGGACGACTGGTCGCGACGGCCGCTTGCGCCCGAGCAGCTGGAGTATGCCGCCATGGATACCCACCATCTGCTCGAGTTGCGCGACCTGCTCGAGCAGCAGTTGCGCCAAAAGAAGCGGCTTCTTTGGGCGCAGGAGGAGTTCCAGGCACTGGCAGAATTGGAGATCCAGGAACGGGAGTTCGATCCCGAAGGATTTCGCCGCATCAAGGGAAGTCGGGATCTGCCGTTGCAGCAGCTCGCGGTGTTGCGGGCGCTGTATCTGCTGCGGGATCGTTTTGCCCGTGAGATGGATGTTCCGTCCTTCAAGGTCCTGAACAACTCGGTCTTGATGGATCTCACGCGCCGTCCGCCGCGCTCTCCCCAGGAGATGTTCAATCGACCCGGGATATCATTCCGGGTGGCGCGCCGGTTCGCAAGAGAGATTTGTCGGACCATCGGAAAGGCGCGTTCGGAAGATCCCTCATTTCTTGCCATGCCGGCGCGCAACTCCGACAAACCGCCTTCCCGAGAAGCCAAAGCCCGCCTTGAAGCCCTGAGACGCTGGCGCCGCGCGAAAGCTGAAGAGTTGCATCTGCACGTCGGCGTCATTTTCCCGGGGACCTTCCTGGAGATATTGGCGGCGTCTCCTCCCGGAGATCTGGCCGCGTTGGAGGGAATCGCGGGCATGCGCCAATGGCGCGTGCGGGAATTCGGCAAGGAAATCCTCCGCATCCTCGGCAGCCACAAGTGACGACTTACAAAGGCGCTGTCTCGCTCCCACACGAGCGCGGGAATCTTCGTTCATCATTCGTCACTCGTCATTCGTCACTCGCCACTGTAAAATGGGGGCCATGATCAAGGCCATACGGAGCAAGGCACGCTGGCTTTACCATCCGGTCACTATCTTTCTGTTGATGCAAGTGCTGTGGGTTTTGCTCATGGTGATCTGGGTGCGTTGGTATCTCGATAATCACGCCCAGCTGCACCAAATGGCTCAATCGCTTACGTCCCAGACTGACGTCGAGCGGCTTGGCTGGCTCCCTCTCGTGGAAGGTGGCATCCTCCTGACCTTGATTCTGGCCGGCGCGACTGTGATCTTCATCTACTGGAGCAAGCAGCACCGCCTGAATCAGATGCAGCGCACGTTCGTTTCGAACGTCACCCACGAGCTGAAATCTCCTGTCGCTTCGATTCAGCTGGCCCTCGAAACCATGGCGTTGCGCGAGTTGTCGGCAGAACAAGCGAGAGAATTCCTCTCCATGATGCTCAACGACACCGAGCGGCTGACGACGCTCATCGACCGGATCCTGGGCGCGGCGCGCATCGAGAAGCAACGCGGCACCTACAATCTGGAACCGCTCAGCCTGCGCCATTTCATTGAAGGAGTGCTCGAAGAAGACCGCCATCTTTTCGAGAAGGACGGCCACGTGGTTGTGCTCGAGAAAGGCGGCGACGCGCGCGTGGCGATCGACCGCGCCGCCATGCGCATGGTCCTGGCCAATCTGATCGAAAACGCGGCACGGTACTCGCCGCGAGGATCGGCCATAAGGATTCGCCTGCACCGCGATCTGCGCAAGTGCCGCCTGGACATCATCGACAGCGGCGTTGGTATCGAGCGCAAAGACCTGAGAAATATCTTCAAGATGTTCTGGCGGGGCGAAGCGAGCTGGGTCTCAGGCACGGGATTGGGCCTGTACATCGTTCGGCACATCGTGAGGGATCACAAGGGCAAGGTCTGGGCGAGCAGCCCTGGGTCCGGACGCGGCTCCACCTTCAGCGTAAGCCTGCCGCGAGCGCGCCGGTACTGGGGAATCGCTGCTCGAAGCCACTTTCGCTCCCAGATAGGAAGCCATTGATGAGGTCTTATGGTTGCTGAAAGGGACAGCCATCGTCCGCTGATTCTTCTGGTGGAGGATGAGATCAACCTTGCCCGGCCGCTCCATTTCAATCTCGAGCAGGAGGGCTACGACGTGCGCACTACGCCGAGCGGCAGGGAAGCGCTCCAGTTGCTGTCAAGCGAGCCGTTCGACCTGATCATACTCGACATCATGATTGAGGAGATGGACGGCTTCGAGGTTGCGCGCCGGGTGCGCCAGCGGGATCAACGGCTGCCGATATTGATGCTCACCGCCCGTACTGCCGAGGCCGACCGCATTCACGGCCTTGAGATCGGCGCCGACGATTACCTCGTCAAGCCGTTTCACCTGCGCGAGCTCCTGCTGCGCGTTCGCCGCATGCTGCAACGAAGCTGCTGGTACGCAGACCGCGCCGAGGTACAACGCACGCTCAGCGTCGCCGGCTACCTGATCAATTTCGATCAGCTGACCGCCACCGGTCCGCGCGGCCGGCTGCAATTGACCGCGTTGGAGGCGCGCCTTCTTGAAGTGCTGGCATCGCAGCCGGACAGCGTGGTGTCACGCGCCGAGCTTTTGGAGAAGGTGTGGGGCTACCACTCCGATGTCGAGACCAGGACGGTCGACAACTTCATTGTGCGGTTGCGGAAGTACTTCGAGCCCGAACCGGATCGCCCGCGCTATTTCATCAGCGTCCGCGGCCAGGGTTACATGTACCGCAAGGATTGAGGCGCTGGTCCCCGAAACCTGCCGGGGTTCTTCTCCTGCAGAGCCAATCCGCAGAAAGCATCGGAATCGCGACCGCGAGTGAAAACGCAACCCTTGGCAATCCTGATGTCGGTCCCCATAAACGGCCATCCTTGCTGTAGAAACTCTCTGCTCTGGTGCAACTGGATACTTTGGGCAGGGGGCTTTGGCTACCTCTCACGCGTCGGTTTGTACGCGATCGCGTGATGAATCACGTAGGTGTCAAGAGTAAGCCCCAGCACGTATCCCGCCTCCCTCAGCCTGCAGCAGTAGACAGCATCTTCGGCGGCGGCATTGGCCTTGCCGAGAGGGCCTGCGTCATTGACTGCCCGCCGTGTCAGCACAGCGCAGAAAAAGGCCAACGTCTTATCCACCAGGATGCCCGTGCCTCGGAAGTGGTATTGCAGAATCCGATTTCGCTCGTGAATGTCATCTGTGAAGAAGTAAGGGATCTGGGGGACTATCTTCTCCCGCACATGGTCCACGCACTGCCAGTGATGTCTGTTGGAATCGAGCGGTCCGACTGCAGCGATGCGAGGATGGGTGTCCAGAAAGGCGATCATGTTCCCCAGCCAACCCTGCGCGAGCTCCACGTCGTTGTTCATGATAACCAGATAAGGATTGGAGCCCATTTGGATCCCCTGGTTGATCGCCCCGCTCCAGCCTCGGCTCCTCCGGTTGCGGACGATCGTGATGTTGTGCGTGTAGATCTTGTGGAGATCTACGGTTTCGTCCGTCGATGCGTTATCGATGACGTAGATATGAAACGGGTAATCCGTGTAGCGGTAGATTCCTTCCAGGAGCGTCCGAGTATAAGCATAATGGTTGTGCACCGGGATAAGAATGTCTGCCGCGCTTTGGCTGGTGGAGTCCTGCATCACCCAATCCTGTTTTCGTGAATGACCGGCGAACGCTGCGGTCCAGAATTACATATCGACGGCAGGACCAAGTTCTGAATCTTTTCATGCGCGGCTGTGAGGCGGACGGAACGGAGGCCCCGTGGGGACACATCTGGAAAATCCTGGAACCGGTTTTACAATTGCAACCCCCTGGTTACTGGCTCAGCGGCAGCAACTGCTGGCGGGACAGGCTAGTGAGTGGGGAGGCTTCTCGGATACCTCGCCGGACGTCCGATCACGAAAGATCTTTAGTGCCCTGTGCAGCTTGCATTCGCATTGCCGGAGAATCTCGGCGACTTCGCTTTGCTGAAGCGCCAGGGCGCGCGAGACCTCTTCCACAGACCGCCCACGGTAGTGGATCTCGATGAAAATCCGGCGTTGGAACTCCGGCCAAGATTTCAAGGACTCCACAATAGCTTGAGATAATAGCTCCCGTGACGACTCAAGTCTCAAACCGGCGGCTGCCATGACGATTCCCCATCTCTTGTTCCAACCCGTGCATCCTGTAATACTGTTTTAGACGCAGTTTGGTTCAAAAAAGTTTTCTCAAGATTTGCAGGATCCCTCCGATGAAGTTAGTAAGACAACTGCGGGGGGCGCATGAAGACTTGCAGCTTTGAAAAGCTGGTGGCTTACCTGGACAAGGAGCTGGATGTGGACGCCAAGCTGGATGTCCTCGATCACTTGGATCACTGCGACATCTGCCGCGACGCCGTCTTTCACATCTCGCGCGATCGCGATGCGCACCTTTTCATTTTCCGCCCTTACAGGCCGGAAAAGATCCTGGCACGCTGAAGGCAGGATCGAGCGCTCAGCCTGGATTCGGTTTGGGAGCGTAATACCCCTTGCGCGCGCGGATGCGCACCTCCGGCACCTTGCAACGAAGCTCTATGGAGCGAAACGCCCCGTCCCTTCTTGAGTTCGTCGATCTGTAAGCAAGGCTGTACTGCCCCTGCAGATCCTCGCTGATCGATCGGAAAGCTGCTCTGATTTCGGGCAACTGGGCATGGGGTGAAAAGAAGCTGCCGCCTGTCTCCTCTGCGAATTTCTTGAGCACGCCGAAGCTGTCCAGGACGTCCCCGCGCACGCCAATTCCATAGATGAGCACGTCGCTTCTCTGCGCCGCCTCGATAGCCTCTTTCTCGGAGACTTTGCTGGAGGTGTCGGTGCCGTCGGTGATCACGACGATCACTTTGCGGCCGATCTCCTGCTTCAGCTTCTCGTCCACGGCAAGGAAGATGGCATCGTAAAGAGCTGTGCTGTTTCCTGCTTGTAGAGTGTCCAAGGCCGAGGTTAGACGGTCCAGGTCTTGCGTAAAGTCCTGCACGAGATTCACATCGGAGTCGAACTGGATGATCAGTGCGAGATCCATGTTCTTGCGCAATACATTTTTGAAGAACTCGGCTGCCGTCAGCTTTTCGTAATCCAGTTTGGATTTCACGCTCGCGCTGGTATCGATTAGAAGAGCAACCGTGAGAGGGACGTCCGATCCCCTGGTCCAGTCGTTAAAGTACTCGATCTTTTGCGGATGTTTGTCCTCGAAGACAAAAAAGTCTTCGGCTTTGAGCCCGGAAATGGTCTTGCCGTTGCGGTCCGTCGCCGAAAAGATCACATTCACCAGCGCGACCTCTGTGCGGATTGTGGTCTGGGGTCGCTGGGCCACAACCTGCGTTTTCGGCTCGGCCATAGCCAGTGCCAGCGATGTCACCGTCAGTGTAAGTACGGATCTCAAGACCATCGTTCTAATCAGAGGCGAGGCCGCCGGAGAAGTTTCACATTCCGCTGCGTTTCCTGTGCCTTCTTGCCTTGGTGGTGAGGCCTCTCGGCTGCGGGCCATGCCGCGACAGGTATTTCGCGCTTTCCGAAGGCCTCAGAGACCTTCACGAATGAACAAAATGCGGGAGCAACTGTCGCACACATGGATCTCCCCCGTGTGGAGCAGATCAGCGAAGACCTGTGGGCGAATGCGGACGTGGCAGGCTGAGCAGAGCTCGTCTTTGGCCTCTGCCAATGCAATCCCCTTGCGCACTTCAGCGATGCGGCGATAGCGCGCCAGCAGCTCGCCTCCGATACGCTCTTCCAGGGCGGCCTTCTCTTCGCTGAGCTTTGCCACCTCCCCTTCAAGTAGCGGAACGGCTTCCTGAGCCAGGCGGATCTGCTCCTCGAGCTCGCTTTGCCTTGCCTTGAGGTCCTTTTGCTCCTGCGCCAACCTGCTTTCCATTAATTCCATTTGCTCCATGAGGTCGAGGATGGCGTCTTCGGCGGTACGGATCTGCTCTTCGGCCGTTCGGATCTCATGGAGCATGGCCGTGTATTCCTTGTTGGTCTTCACCGTCATAAGTTGGTCTTTGAGGCGGGAAAGCCTCGTCCGCATCATCTCGACATCGCTCTCGCGCGCGCGGCGCTGCTTGGCCAGCTCGTTGTGGAGCGCGATCCGTCCCTCATGCGTTTCCTCCATCTGCCGGAACTCGTCCCGATAGGTCTGAGTCTTACTGGGAATCTCTGTGATCTGTTTCTTTAGGTTGATGATTTTCTGGTCGATATCCTGCAGGGCTACCAAGTTGCGGAGGTCGGAATTCACCTGCAAGTCCCCTCCGCATGCGCTCGGGTGGGGGAACATGCCGGCGGGCGGCATTCAGGCGCCCCCTGACAGCCGAGGTACCTTCGATGGGATGAAACCTTCGCCGTTGCGCTTATCATCAATGGGAATGATAATATATCGAACTGCTTTCCTGCTGTCAACGCATTGAAGTCAAGGCGCAAGTATGCGAGCAGTCGTGCAAAGAGTCGAACGGGCCAGTGTTGCGGTAGCGGGCAACGAGATAGCGCGCATCGGCAAGGGGATCCTGGCTCTCGTGGCCATTTCGGGGGAAGACTCGCAGAGAGATTTGGAGTGGATGGCGAAGAAGATCGTGGAGCTGCGCATTTTCGACGATCAGGAAGGCCGGTTGAACCTCAGCCTTCTCGACGTCGGCGGTCAGCTCCTTCTGGTTTCGCAGTTCACCCTTTTCGGCGACTGCCGCAAGGGACGGCGGCCATCCTACTCAGAGGCCGCGCCCCCCGCAAAGGCGCAAGCCCTCTACGACGCCTTCGTCGGCATCGCGCGGCAGTGGGTCCCCGACGTGCAGAGCGGGCAATTTCAAGCCGCCATGGAAGTGGAGCTTGTCAACTCGGGCCCCGTTACTTTGATCATCGACAGCCGCGATAAATTCAACACCCATCCGCCTATTTCTTCACCCGGTTGCCAATGACGGCCCTTTCATGTAATTTCTAATCTTCTCTTGAAGGGAGGGCGATGGCCGCCTGCAACCCCCAGAATCTGCTGATCGACGCAGACGATACGCTCTGGGAAAACAATATTTACTACGAACGGGTCATTCAGCAGGTGCTTGCGCTGCTGAACCGCAGCGGGAAAGATCCCAGCCGTTTCAGAGTGGAGCTCGACGAAACCGAACGTCGGCGTATACCGGTAGACGGATACGGCACCGTAAACTTCACTCGTTCGCTGGTGGAAACCTTCAAGAGGTTTCTGCCTCCCGGGTCCGACCCGGGGCTTCCGCTGCAGGTGGAGCGGCTATCGCTGACGATACTCGTTCACCCTCTTGAGGTTCTCGCTGGTGTTCCGGAGACGCTCGCCTACCTCTCAGGCCGCCATGCGCTTTTTCTCATCACCAAGGGGAATCAGGAAGAACAGCTGCGTAAGATCCGAGCCTCGAATCTCTTGAGCTATTTTGAGGGGTTTGAGATTCTGCGTGAGAAGAACACCCGAACGTACTCCGAGTTGCTCGACCGCCATGGATGGGAACGGTCCCGCTCCTGGATGATCGGCAATAGCCCCCGTTCAGACATCAATCCCGCCCTCGCTGCGGGAATGCGCGCGGTTTATATCCCTCACCCGCATACCTGGACTCTGGAGCACGGAGAGCCGGCGAAGCATCCCAACCTCATCGAGTTGGAGAAGTTTTCTGACCTGAGGCTGCATTTCTAGCAGAGGCCCTGCCTGCGACAGAATCGCCGATGGCATACCTTCCGCTTGATTCCAAGCACTTGGCTTCCTTAACATGGTGCTTGTGTCGGGAGCGGGGAGTTCTGCGTTGAGGTTCACCTCTCGATGGTCGGTCGCCGATGCTGACGTTCCTTTTGCGCATTTTCACCTTTCTCTGGATCCTATGGATTCTGCGGAAGATCTTCGGTTTCCTGGCGGGAAAGCGGGCGAAGCCGCCAAGCCCCAACCCCCAAGGTGACGGACCCAAGAACACCGTAAAGGATCCTGTTTGCGGCATGTACATGGATCCCGGGCTCGCAATTCGGGTGCACTGCAGGGAGGGGGACCTGTTCTTCTGCTCGGAAGAATGCCGCCGCCGCTATCTCGCGGGCAAAGATTTTCCTTGTTGAAATCGGGCTGGCCGTACATATAATGGCTCGGCTTCGCCCCAGGTCTTTTTGAGTTTGGCCATCGCGACCAGGTGAAAGTTGTAGAATTGGAAAAGGCACCTCGCGGAAAGGTTTCACAGTTTTCTGAAGAACTCATCCAGGATTGTCTCCTGATCATGGAATCAGGGGACATCGAGGATCTGTTCGAGATCATCCCGCGCATCGGCGTGCTGCGCGACCCCCGATTTCAAGAACCGCTGATCCGTCTGCTCTTTAACAAAGATACCAAGCGCTGCGAATTTGCTGCGTGTGCCATGGGGGCCATGGGAAGTCGCGAGTTTCTTGAGCCCTTAAAGAAGGCGTTCCTGCAAGCTGAGAGGATGAGAGGTTTCGGCGCGCAGGACTTTCTGATCGCGGTTATTGAGGCAATCGGAGCCGTCGGCGACGATGCTGCGGTTGAGTTTTTCCTCCCGATCCTAAACGGTCCAGAAGCCTCCACGCACACCCGTATCCTGAAATGGATTGTCGAGTCGCTGGGAGCCATTGCGCAACAGGGCGGTTCCCGTTCGCTCGCGGCTCTGCTGGAAATGACCGCGCACCGCAATCCCGAACTGCGCGCCCAGGCCCTGTCAGAGCTGGCGGTAGCCTATTGGCACAGGCCTAATGAGATCGCGGACTCCACTGTCGACCGCATCTATGAGCTGACGATGGATAGGAATGCGATGGTAGCCGAATCGGCCCTCGCAGCACTGCAAAGTCTGGCCGACGTTGGCTGCCGGCACGCAGAAAAGCTGTTCTCAAGTCAGGATAATTCGAACGGATAGAGGCTCTTTCCCGGAAGATCTCCTGTTTTCGGGAGGGGTAGACGCGTTCTGGAGTCTCCTCTCCCGGCCCTCACCTAAACCTTACTTCACTTCTTCAGCGCAGCGACGATGTCCTTGGCTGTCTGGACGTTGGTGGCGTCCTTCCCGATCTGAATGTACTTCTCTAACATCTTGACCGCTTCGGGGATAGTCGCCTGGTCGCTCAACAGGCATTGGCCCAGCCGGAAGTAAGCTTCCGCATAGTTGGAATCAGCTTCGATCGCCATCCGGAACGACGCGACCGCTTCCTGAGTTTGCATTGCATTCATCTGGGTCACGCCGAGGTTGTAAAAACTCTGGGCTTTTGCACCCGGATTGAGCTCGGCGGCTTTCTTGAATGCTTCCTTCGATTCGGCTGCTTTTCCCAGAGTATTCAGAACCGTGCCATAGTTGATCCAAAGCGCGGAGTCGTCCGGTTTTTTCGCCAGGGCCTTCTGGTAGGATTCCAACGCATCGTTAGGTTGACCGGCCTTCATCTGGGCGTCTGCAAGGTTGGCCAGCACAGTGGGCTCATCGGGGGCCTTCTCCAGAGCCTTCTTGAACTCAGCAATGGCCTCTTCGTACTTACCCTGATCAGCCAACGCCCGGGCGGCGTCAAAAGACGCCTTGATTTCGCCGAAAACCCTCGCTTGCTCCTTTGCGTTGGCCTGTTCCTGCTTCAGCTTCTCCTGCTCTGCCGGACTCAACTCGAATGGGTATTTCTGGTTTGGATCTCCAGGTGTCAATTGAAAATCCAATACCGTCGTGCCTGCGGTCGCCTCATGTTGTTGAAGCCCTGGACTGTAGCCCTCGGCGCGGACAACGATCCAGTATGCGCCGCCGGGAGGAAGATTCATGTATACCCATTGGCCCCTCTTATCTGAGGTGGTCGAATATTCTCTCCTGCTGCTCTGGCCTACGATCTTGATTTTTGCATTCGCGATGGGCTCACCTTTCTCATTGGTGATCCTTCCCATAAACCCGCGATTCTGGGCGATAGTCGCCGGCGAAAGAAGAAGAAGTCCAAGGGCGAGGATGAAAACCAGGAATAGACCAAGCCTGCGAAAAGAGCTGCACATATTGCCTCCTTGCAAAGCCGACTTATGAAAACTTTCAACTAAATGAGATAATCCAAAGCGCATTGTATGACCTGCCCGGATTGCCTGTCAACAGACGATGGTTTCCCCAGAATCTGTCGATGGGCCCTGAATTGCAGGGCCTGACCTCCTTCCCGTTCACCATCGCTGACCATCCGGCATTCGCTGCCGGATGGCCCTGACCTATCCATGCTTTCGTGCTCTTATCTTGGAAGATTCAATGCCTGCCAGAAAGTTTCGGACTTCGGCGAAACTGTGAGTCAAGGGAGCTGGCGGAAGACTATCGAGGAAGCTCCGACCATAACTTCTGGTGAGGATTCTCTTGTCCAGCAGGGCGAGGATGCCATGGTCGGCGCGGCTCCGAATCAACCTCCCCAAGCCCTGTTTTAAGAGGATGATCGCTTCGGGAATCTGATAATCATAGAAGGCGCTTCCTCCGGTCTCGTTCAGGTGCCGGATGCGCGCAGCTACGACCGGATCGCTCGGCACTGAAAACGGCAGCTTGTCGATCACCACACAGCTCAGTTGCTCCCCCTGCACGTCTACCCCCTGCCAGAAACTCGATGTGGCAAACAACACGGCATTGGGGGTCTTCCGAAACGCGTCCAGCAGACCGCTCTTGCTCTTCTCTCCCTGCACCATCATTGGGTAGCGCAGTCTTGGCTGCAGAGAACGATAGACCATCTCCATTTGAGCGTAGCTGGTGAACAGCACGAATGCTCGGCCGCGGCTTGCTTCGAGAATCTGTTCCAGCTCGAGGCATGCGGCTGCTGCCCAACCCTCCTCTCTGGGTTCGGGTATTTCCCTTGGGACATAAAAGACAGCCTGGCGCGCAAAGTCGAAATGCGAATCTAAGATCAGCTCCTTGCACTTGTTCAGCCCAAGGCGGGAGCGAATGAACTGGAAGTTCCCCTCGGTCGAAAGGGTCGCGGAGGTGAGGATCGCCGTATCAACTTGGGAGAAAAGGCGGTCTGCCAGGATTGATGAGACCCGGATCGGGGAGGCCCACAGGAATACGCCTCGCCCGCGCACCTCGTACCAGTAAACATTTTCGGTGGAATCCGACTCGAGAATCACGACCATCTCTTCACGCAGCTCTGAGCAGCGCCGCTGGAGCGACTCAATCGCGTCGCTCTGAACCGGCAGGCTCTTGAGCGCCGCATCGATCGCCGACAATTGAGACAGAACCTTGCGGTATGTGTCGCCTGGCGGATCCGCATGCTGCGGCCCGCGGCGCATTTCCTGGCCGCCGCCCAGTTCCCGGAGTGGAAAGCGCCCCTCCTGGCCGCGAAAGGCGCCGAAGAACTCGCCGGCAGAAACCGCAAGCTTCGCGACCTGTTCCTGCAGGAAAGTCGAAGGGGAATCCAATTCGGACAGCGCGTGAGAGGAATCGCGCGCAAACTCCTCGAGCCGGAAGCTGCTCACCATGATTCCAAAGTACTGTGTGGCGATATCTTCGAGTTCATGAGCCTCGTCGAAGATGACTACGGAGTAATCGGGAAGGACGGATCCAAAATCTCCCTGGCGCAGGGCAAGGTCAGCAAAGAAGAGGTGGTGGTTTACGATGACAATATCTGATTCCAGAGCGCGCTGCCGCACGCGGGTGACGAAGCAGGAATCAAAGTCGGGACATTTCTGGCCCGTGCAGGTCTCGCGGCGCGCGTCCAGATGGTGCCAGAGAAGGAAGTCGTCGGGCAGCTCTTTCAGCTCCGCCCGGTCGCCGGTTTCTGTCACCCTCGCCCATTTCCGGATGGTTTCAAGATACGCTGGATCGTGGCGTGAGAAGAGGTAGCCTTCTTCATTAATCTCGGCCAGCTTCTTCAGGCACAAGTAGTTGCTTCGCCCTTTGACATAGCAGGCGGAAAACTTTCGATCCAGCGCTTTCTCGAGGAAGGGGAGATCCTTAAAGAAGATCTGTTCCTGCAGATTCTTGGTGCCGGTCGAAATGATGACGCGCTTGCTGCTTGAGATGCACGGGAGGAGGTAAGCGAGCGTCTTTCCTGTGCCGGTCCCGGCTTCCACGCACAGGTGATGACGGCCGTCAATGGCCTCTCCGACCGCTTGCGCCATCCGGATCTGTCCCGGCCGGAACTCGTAATTCGGGTGCGTGCGGGCGATCTGCCCTGAGGGACCCAGGATTTCGCTTAACTCAGCGGGTGAAATCATCTCATTCCGACCCAGCCAAACCACGAGAACGAAAAATGCCGGAGGCACAAGAGGATTCTCGCGCCTTTCGCGGGTTCGGTTGTCCCATACTATCCGACAAGTGATCCCAGCCTCTCGGGATAAAGCGGGAAGTTCGCGGTGAGAGCGAGGACCTCCTCGCGCACCCGGCGGAGCAGGCCGAGGTCGGCCGGCGCGTGAAGTACGCGGCTGATCATGTGTCCGATCGCCTTCATCTCTCCCTCTTTCATGCCACGGCTGGTGACTGCCGGAGTTCCCACCCGGATGCCGCTGGTCACGGTCAGGGCAGTCGTGTCGAAAGGAATGACGTTCTTGTTGACGGTGATGTTTGCTTTTTCGAGGGCCTGCTCCGCTTCCTTGCCCGTAATTCCCTTGGAACGTACGTCGACCAGCATCAAATGGTTGTCGGTGCCGCCCGAAACCAGGCGAAATCCCTCGTCCAAGAGGATGTCGGCCAGCGTATTTGCGTTGGCGAGGACCTGACGCTGGTACTGCACAAAGCTCGGCTGCGAGGCCTCGTGCAAGCAGACGGCTTTGGCAGCGATGACGTGGACCAGGGGACCGCCCTGGCTGCCGGGGAACACGGCCTTGTCGATTTCCTTGGCAAACTGCTCGCGGCACATGATGAGACCGCCGCGCGGTCCGCGCAGCGTCTTATGGGTGGATGTGGTCACAATATCCACATGGGGAAACGGGCTGGGGAGCAGGCCGGCCGCCACCGGGCCGGCGACGTGGGCGATGTCGGCCAGGCAATAAGCGCCGACCGAATGCGCGGTTTCGGCAATGCGCCGGTAATCCAAAACGCGTGGATAGGCGCTCGCGCCGCAGACGATCATCCGCGGCTTGTGCTCTTTCGCGAGTCGGTCGATCTCGTCGTAATCGAGAAGCTCGGTGTCCGGACGAACGCCGTAAGGCTTGAACATGTACATCTTGCCCGAGAAATTGAGAGGATGCCCGTGCGTCAAATGCCCGCCGTGCGCGAGGCTCATGCCCAGAACCGTGTCGCCGGGCTTGCAGACTGCCATGTAAACGGCAATGTTGGCCTGTGTCCCGGAATGAGGCTGCGCGTTTACGTGCTCGGCGCCAAACAGCTTCTTGGCCCTTTCCTGCACAAGGATCTCTACCCGATCCACAAGCTCGCAGCCACCGTAGTATCGTCTCCCCGGATAACCTTCCGCGTACTTGTTAGTGAACACCGACCCTGCAACTTCGAGAACTGCTTCGCTGACGAAATTCTCGGACGCGATCAGCTCGAGCGTCTGGTTCTGTCTCTGTGTCTCGGCAAGTATTGCGTCCGCCACCTCGGGATCCACATCATGGAGAGTCTTCATTCTCAACCCCCTTGTTCTTGAACTCTAAGCGATCGAGCCACACAGTCTACCTCAGCTTTTTGCCTGCCGAAAGGCCGATATTTGCTGGTTTAGGCTTGACTGCGGGGACGGGCCCCCTAGAATTTACCCTCTGTAAAGCTAATCATCGTGTGAAGGAGCATGAAATGCGCTGGTCAAAGACCTTCATCCCTACGCTGAGGGATAACCCTGCGGACGCGGAGTTTCCTTCTCACCAACTCCTGATTCGCGGCGGTTTCATTCGCCAGCTCGCGGCCGGGATCTACTCCTTCCTTCCGCTGGGGCAGCGCACCGCGCTCAAGATCATGGACATCATCCGTGAAGAGCTGGACGCAGCGGGAGCACAGGAGTTTTTCCTGCCGGCGCTCCATCCGGCGGATCTCTGGCAGCAAACAGGACGTTGGAGCGACATGGGCGAAAGCATGTTCCGCTTGAAGGACCGGACCGGCCGAGATCTTTGCCTGGGAATGACGCACGAAGAGGTCTTTACCGACATCGCGCGCAGGGAGGTCCGTTCCTATAGGGATCTGCCTCAGATTTGGTACCAGATCCAGACAAAGTTTCGCGACGAGGTCCGTCCGAAGTCAGGGCTGCTCAGGCTGCGCCAGTTCATCATGAAGGATTCCTGCTCTTTCGACGTCGACCAGGAGGGGCTGGACCGGAGCTATCGCCTGCATCATGACGTGTATTGCCGCATCTTTACGCGCTGCGGCCTGAAGTTTGTCACCGTCGAGGCCAGTCCGGGCGCCATGGGAGGAAGCGAGTCGCGGGAATTTATGGTGCGCACGGAGGCGGGTGAGGATTTTGTGGTTTCCTGCGAATGCGGATATGCCGCCAACTTGGAGAGGGCCGAGTCCAAGATTCCAAAGATCACAGATACCGCTGCAACCGGTGCGCCACAAGAAGTGCACACTCCAGGCCGAAAGACGATCGCCGAGATCGCCGACTTTCTCAAGGTGCCGCCCACGCACCAGATCAAGTCGCTGGTGTATATTGTCAATGACCGGCCCCACCTCTTTCTTCTGCGCGGGGATCATCAGTTGAACGAATCGAAAGTCATAGCTGCCGTGCGTACGATACAGGCGCGGCCCGCGCATCCTGAGGAGATCCGCGCCGCCTTTGGGGCCGATGCCGGCAGCCTCGGGCCCGTGGGCGTGACCGACATGCCGATCTATGCCGATCGCGAACTCGAGGGGCGTCAAAACCTGACCTGCGGAGCCAACAAGAATGACTATCACCTCCAGGGCGTCAGCCCCGGCGTTCACTTTCAGCCGGTCTGGGCGGACCTCCGAAACGTCGAGAGGGGTGAAGGCTGCATCCGGTGTGGCCGCCCTCTTGATGTTTACAAAGCAGCTGAGGTCGGCCACATTTTCAAGCTGGACACCAAATATTCCCAGAGTATGGGTGCCGTGGTCCTCACGGCGGATGGAAAGCAGACCCCCATTGTTATGGGAAGCTACGGCATTGGCGTGGAGCGCATCATGATCTCGGCCATCGAGCTTTACCACGATGAAGATGGGATTAGCTGGCCTGTTTCGATCGCGCCGTTTACCGTCGTCATCACGCCGGTCAACTACAAGGAGGGCATGAAGACGGCGGCCAACAAGCTGTACAGCGAGCTCCGCGCCGCAGGTGTGGATGCCCTGCTCGATGACCGCACCGAGCGTCCCGGTGTCAAGTTCAAGGATGCCGATCTGATTGGAATCCCGTTCCGAATTGTCATCGGCGAGGGAAAGCTCAAGCAGAACCGAGTGGAACTGTTCACGCGGGCAACCAGACAAACCGAACTGGTCGAGCCGGCGGCAGCCGTCCAGCTTGTGAAAAGCCGGATCCCATAGAAATTCGGTGACTGTCACCGAATTCTGCTCTCAGGCTTTCTTGGCGCGCGGATGGCAGGACCGGTAGACGCGGACCAGTTGTTCTGTTGAGACATGCGTGTACTTCTGGGTCGTGGAGAGGCTCTCGTGACCCAGTAGCTCCTGAATCGCTCGCAGGTCCGCTCCGGCGTTGAGCATGTGCGTGGCGAAGGTATGGCGCAAAGTATGCGGATGCACTCGCAGCCTTTGTGCCAGCCTGGCGACATGGCGGCTGACAATGACCGCCACTCCGCGGGTCGTCAGCCGTCGGCCGCGGCGGTTGAGGAAGACTGCATCGTCGGCTGTGTCTGCCTTCGTCTCGCCTGCTCCCGAATACTTCGCGCAGAGGTTGTGTCGCACCTCGAGATAGGCCCGGAGAGCTTCCGCAGCTTTCCGGCCGAAGGGAACAATGCGCTCCTTGCGCCCTTTCCCGAGAACGCGGACAAATCCTCCCTCGATATCCAGGTCATCTCTGTTCAGGCCGACGAGCTCGCTCACGCGGATTCCTGTCGCGTAGAAGAGTTCGAGAATCGCCTGATCCCGTATGTCCAGATCCGAGAAGGCGCGCGGAGCTTCGAGCAACTCGGTCACTGAATCTGCCGTCAAATACTCGGGAAGATGCTTCTCCTGCTTTGGGGACGCGACATTCTTGGCCGGGTTCGTCGGGATCACGCCCTGGCCCGCGAGATATTTCATGAAGGAGCGCAGCGTCGCCAGTTTCCGGGCGGCCGACGACTTGCGGTTGCGCCGCTGATACAGCACTCCCAGGAACTCCCGGATCGTCAGGTTGTCGATCTGCCCGAGCTCGGGCTCGGGGCGCGGCTCTCCCCCCGGGGCGTGCGTCAAGTAATGATGGAACTGGTGGAGGTCGGAGGCGTAGTTGCGCAGGGTGTGCGGCGAGGCGTTTCGCTGGTAGCGGAGGTACGCCAGGTACTGCTCGATCCACGCAGCTAGCGTCAATGCCGTCATTTAAAAAAACTCCGTTAGAAAATCCTACCACAGGCGCGTTTAGGATCTCTCTCCGCCCACAGTCTCGATCCATTGTTCCATTATTCTGAGCGCATTTTCCACCTGCAATTGATGGCGCTGCTTCCGGTCACGGGACTTGTCGGCCACGGCGGGCGCTTGGGGCAACAAGCCGAAACTGATGTTGGCCGGCTGAAAATGCTCAGGCGCCGCGTTGCTGATATAGTACAGGAGGCTGCCGCAGGCTGTTGCCCGAGGGGCTACTACGGGTTCCTTTCCGTGCGCCAGACGGGCGGCATTCAGGCCGGCGATCAAACCGGTAGCGATCGATTCGACATATCCCTCGACGCCGCAGATTTGGCCCGCGAAGAACAGGTCGGAACGCTTGCGGGTCTGAAGCGTCGCGTGCAGTAGCGCGGGCGCCTGCAGGTAAGTGTTCCGGTGTATCTGTCCGAAGCGAAGGAACTCCGCATGTTCCAGCCCGGGAATGAGGCGGAAGACTCGCTTCTGTTCCGGGAAGCGCAGGTGATTCTGGAACCCGACCAGGTTATAGCTGTCCGCCATGAGGTTCTCCTGGCGCAGCTGGACGACGGCATAGGGCCTGCGGTTGGCGCGCGGATCGATCAATCCCACCGGTTTCATGGGCCCGAAGCGCATCGTGTCGACTCCGCGCCGTGCCAGCTCTTCGATGGGCAGGCAGCCTTCGAAATACATGGCCTCCTCGAAGTCGTGCATGGGGACCGATTCTGCCGCCACCAGGGCTTCGTAGAAACGGCGGTACTCTGCCTGCGTCATCGGAGCGTTGAGGTAGTCGTCTCCGCCTTTGCCGTAGCGCGACGCTGGGAAGAGCTTTGTTTTGTCGATCGTGGAGGCGTCGACGATCGGCGATATCGCGTCGTAGAAATAGAGATGCCCGGCGCCTGCGAATTCCGCGATCGCCGCCGACAGCGCGGCGGCGGTCAGCGGGCCTGTGGCGATAATGGTAACCCCGCCGGAAGGAAGGGAAGTGACTTCTTCGCGCACGACTTCAATAAGAGGCTCGCTTGAGATTTCCTCCGTTACCCGCTGCGCGAACAGATCGCGATCCACTGCCAGCGCGTGGCCGGCCGGAACGCGGACCTCGCCGGCAGCGCGCATGAGCAGGCTGCCGAGCCGCCGCAACTCCTCCTTCAGAAGGAACGGCGCGGTTCCCGGAAGATCCGACCTGAGCGAGTTGCTGCAGACAAGCTCGGCAAATGCTCCGGATCTGTGAGCCGGAGTCAGGACGGAGGGCCGCATCTCGTACAAGCGGACCCGGAGCTTGCTGCGGGCCGCCTGCCAGGCGGCTTCCGCTCCCGCGAGCCCACCGCCAACGATGGTTACGTCTGGTTTCATCTCTGTCGTAGCTTCCAATCGCTATGAAAGCCGCATCAGTGACGAGTTACGAGTGACGGGTTAAAAAAGCTCCTCATTCGTCACTCGTCATTCGTCACTCTCTGGTTGAGGCGTCTATTTCTTGGGCAGGCGCAGAGCGTCGTCGAGCACGATGTTGTGGTTCGCCAGCGTGTCGCCGACTGCCTGGTCAAGCGCGATGCGGCTCTGGATCCATGCGATCTTGGCCTGCAGTAGCACGCTTTGGGCGTTCTGCAAGTCTCTCTGAGCCTGGAGGACCAGGAAGGTCGTGCTTGCCCCGGCCGAGTACTTGTCCTGTTCCCCCTGCAAGCGTTTCGCCTCGTAGTCCACGGCGACCTGAGCCGCTTCGACACTGGCGCGGTTCATATCCATTGAGTCGTAAGCCTGGCGCACCTGCAGGATGATCTGCTGGCGCAGCGATCGGAGAGTCTCCTCTCCCTGATTGTAAGCGATTTGGGCCTGGGCATAGCTGACCCTAGCCTGATCGTTGCCGATCGGGACCTTCAAGTTGAAGGCCATCGCGTAGCCGATGTTGCTGCCGCTGAACAGGGAACTGAGCGAGTCCAGAAGCCCGCCCGGAATGATCCCGACGATGGGCGCGTTGATAAATCCCTTGGAGTAGTCGCGATCAATCGTCACTCCGCCGAGCCCGTTTTGCGAGTAGCTGGCCGTGAAATCAAGGAGCGGCCGCAGCTGGTTTTTTGAATAGTCGACCTGAATCTTGTTGTTTGCCTGGGCTACGAGCTGGGCCTTGATCTCAGGCCGGATCTCCAGCGCGCGCTGGATCGCGGCGGCCACGTTCGCGGGCGGCGCGGGCGGCGGCAGAGGTTGGCTTGTGGGGGTAATGGTTGCGTCGATGAGGGCGGGATCAGTACGCGACGAGATCAGCTTCTTGAGCTGATCTTCGGTGATCTTCCGGTTGAATCGCGACACAACCAGTTGCTGATTGACGCTGGCCGCCTGCGCCTGGGCCTGCAATACGTCCAGGGGCGCCATCGTTCCCACCTCCTCCTGGATCTTGGCCTGATCGAGGGTCACCTGCGCGAGTTTCAAGGATGCTTCCTTGACCTTGATGTCCTCGTCGTTGAACACGAGGTTCCAGTACGTGTTGAGAACGTTGCTCACGATGGCCATCAGGCTGGAGGAAAAGTTCTCCAGCGATTGGTTGTAATTGTTGCGAGCGACTTCGAGAAAGCGGGCGCGGCTGATCCTGCCGTAACCTTGCAGCAGGTGTTGGGTCACGCCGAAGCCCCACGTCGAGGTGACAGATGGGTTCAGACTCGAGAAAAAGCTGTTGGTCCGCGCGCGCGTCGCGCTGAAATTGAAGTCAAGGTCCAGGCCCGGCTCGAAAGGCTTGTGCACGTTCACGCTATAGAGGTTGGAGAGGTTGAGCACGGATGCGCCTCCCTGCAACGCGCTGGAGGCCGGAGTCACCATGCGGCTGATGCCCGGGTTGAACTGGACGGTCGGGTTTAAGACGGCCTTCCCGCTCTCGATGCCCCACAAGGAAAGATAGGGTACGTAACGCAGCACGTTGATGTCGACGTTGTTCGCAAGCGCCAGTTGGACGGCGTCTTCGCTGCTGATCTCCAGCTTTCCATCTTTGATCATGGAATTGAGCAGGCTCTCGCCATGCACCTCGATGGGGCGAACAGCGGGGATCTTATAGTCGTTGAGAAAGAGGCGCGTAAACGAATTCCCTTGTGGTTGCAACCGCAGCGACTGCCGGTCTTGGGCCGCCAGCGGAAGAGCGATGAGCGCCCATGCGCTCCAGGCCATTAGTCTAAAGGTCAAAGAGTTCTTGATGTACGCCATGATTCCCCCCAAATCCTGCTGATTCTGGTGCGACGCCCAACTGTTTCTTGCCGAGCATCGGCGAACTTATTCAAGTTACCTTACTGCGAGGAGACGAGCAATTCCGACTCGCAGCTCACTAGCATCTTCCGGAGGCGCGCCGACAGTCTACTGGAGCATCCCGGCGCAGAGACAATGCCGAAATCAATGACCGGCGCCTTTTTTCAGCCGCGCTTCCCTCCATCCGAATATCCCGGGTGAAAAAAGGTGCTTTGAAAATAGACGGAGCGGCTTAGTGGATGGATGGGCTAAAGCCCGTCCCCACTATACGGCACCCTCAGAGACTTCAAGTGGGCACGGGCTTCAGCCCGTACGCTTTGTCATGCGCTTGGGCGCGCGACTCGCGCATGAGATGCTGCCGCCAATTTCAGTCCGCATCCCCATTCTCGCGTCCCGAATAAGGGATGCCCAGCTGCCTCATCTTGCGATAGAGGTTGCTGCGCTCGATCTGGAGCGCCTGCGCCGCATGGCTGACGTTTCCTTTGTGCTCCATCAGCTTTTGCAGGATGAATGCCCTCTCGAACTGCTCGCGCGCGTCCTGGAGCGAGGCGCCCCCATTTGGTTCCGGTGCGGTGAGGATCGTGCGTCTGAGCACAGCTTCCGGCAGGTCGAAGACATCCAGGCGCCGCTGAGGCGCCATGATGATGACCCTCTCCATGATGTTGCGCAACTCCCGGACATTGCCGGGCCATGGATAGCACTCAAGGATCTCCAGCGCCTTGCGCGTGAAAGTGGGAGGTTTTCTCGCGTACTTTCCTGCAAAATCCTCCAGAAAGTATCGGGTCAGCTCCGGGATATCCTCTCTGCGCTCGCGCAGCGGTGGGATCTGAAACGGGATCACGTTCAAGCGGTAGTAGAGATCCTCGCGGAAGTTGCCCGCCTCGATCTCCTTCTCGAGATCCTTGTTGGTGGAAGCGATGACCCGCACATCGACGTTCATCGATGCACTGCCGCCCACGGGCGTGAATCGTTGCTCCTCCA
>Ga0315282_10002678_pt1 | contig 32460 bp, 27 predicted proteins | sample YL17G07_20_MG_FD_203693 | JGI IMG/M metagenome (GOLD analysis project Ga0315282, IMG submission 203693) | Sediment microbial communities from Yellowstone Lake, YNP, Wyoming, USA - YL17G07_20 | ecosystem: Environmental > Aquatic > Freshwater > Lake > Sediment | place: USA: Wyoming | collected...
AATCATATTCTTAATCAACCTTCTTTCATTTTAGGGGGTTGACATTGTAAGTCTGCGCTGGAATGACAAACATACGTAAAATGTCATTCCAGCGCAGGCTGGAATCCAGTTTTTTTGTTTTACCCGATTAATTATTCAATGTTCATTATTATTCCATTTTCCGATTCAAATATAACATTGGTAGCTTAAAGATAAAAGCTACTTGCTATTATCGCATCTACATATCAAGCAGTCAATACCAAAAACTCATTTACTTATACCAGTTCCTAATTGAAACATTATACTATCATTTTCCATATTTAATAGTCCTAATCAGCAAAAACAAAACACTTTATTGCATCTGTGAACATAAACTGATATAATTTAATATAAGATACAAGAGTCAGGGTTTCGAATACTAGCAAACTTGTCTAATAACGTTTCATTTGTCAAATTACAAAAAAAATTAGCACAAGTCGTTAATTTAGTCAAATATTATCCATTTATCAATTCAAATATGACATTTATTTGTAGGGGCAATCCCTTGCGGTTGCCCTTTCAATGTTAGATTCCAATTGGAAAATGGTATTAGATTGTGTATATAGGAGTGATAATTCCTAAATGTCAAAGATTAGCGATCTCATTGAAGCTCCTCCAGTTAAGACGGTCATAGAATTATCAACAGTTCGGGATTATGATACTGAAAATATTGAAGAACTGACAAACTTGCTGGAAACGTTTGTTGTGACAGAGGACATTGAAAAGAACCTTCAGATCATCCTCGATAGAATTACAAACCACACTAGCGAGGGAATGGGATTCTTTCTGACGGGTAACTTCGGTTCAGGCAAATCTCACTTCCTTTCTGTTCTAAGTCTGTTGCTACAATATCAATGGGCGTGGAAACATATAACATCTCAAAACCAGAAATTTAATCAGTATGAATCTAAACTGAAAGACTGCAAGTTTCTTGTACTTCAGATACCCCTTCTGGAATATCGAAAGACAGATGCTCTGGAAGATATTTTCTGGGATAACGTTGAGGAAACTCTAGCATCTTCCAGATATAAGGTATTTATACCTTTAGCTCAATCATCGTATTTCCTTGAGCAGTTTGAGAAATACGTGATGCCTGCACACGGCAGAGAAGTGAACACCTTTATTCAAAGCAGGCTTAGTAGTAAATATACGTGGGATGTACTGCGTCGAGAAAGTGCGGATGATGCAGTCATGTTTGCTCAAGAATTTCTGAAAGTGCAGAACAAGGAAATTCCATTCAAGCTAACTCTGGATCGCCAAAAGGCATGGGATAAGCTGATGGCTGTGATCAAAGAGCATAAGCTTGCAGGCATCATTGTTCTTATGGATGAATTGAGCGAATTCCTGAAATCAAAACCCGACGCCCGCGCGCTAAATGAAGATACAAGATTTCTACAATTCTTAGGTGAGAAATCCATACATTCTCCGTTCTGGATATTGGGCGCTCTTCAGGAAGCCATTGAAAAGACAGGCGATATCAGTCAGGCTACGTTCAACAAGATTAAAGATAGATATCAGCGTAACCTTGAATTGTCAGCACGGCACATAAGAGAACTCATAGACCGCAGGCTGATCCGAAAGAAAGGTGTAGAAGCCATAAATGCAATCAAAGAAGCCTATCAGACTCTAAGAAACAGCTTTAATGATCTCAAGATTAGCGAAGAAGAATTTTTGCAGATTTATCCTATACATCCTGAAACGCTGGAATTGCTGGACGTAAATACTAAATTCTTTTCACAAAGGCGTGGGGTTGTGGACTTTATACATTATCAGGTAAAAGGCGACCCATCACGTCAGATCAAAGGGATAATGGATGAAGATTATACGCAGCTTTTAACGCCTGATAAGATATTTGATCACTTCTCGTTCCGTATACGTGAAATGGTAGACCTTAACCCATACTTTCAAATATACAGAGACTATTTTGAAAAGCGTATACCACGTATATTTGAGGATCCTATAGATCAGGAATACGCCCTTAAAATTGTTAAGATACTAATACTATTGAAACTTTCACCTGTGCTTGAAACCCGTACAGTCAGACAAATTGCCAATATGGTTCTTTATAATTACACTGATTTAGGTGGGGACTTGAACTACGAATACATTCAACAGCACATACTGAGAAAGCTACAGACAGAGGCAAGCTACATTAAGGTAAAACAGGGACAGGATCAGCTTTCAGACGTATATTACATAGACCTTGAGTCAAAGATCGGTGACATCATAGAGAATAAGAAACGTGATATACTCTTGAACGTTGCAGAGGCTGATCAGCGAATACTTGACGTCGCTTTTGATCAATTGGTATATGGACCCTTGCCAATGGCGCATTTACGGGGAATATACAGCGAACGAAAAAATATCCCATGGGAAAATACACCTCGCTCTGGAACAGTTAAGCTACAAAACCTTCTTGAGATAAATAATGCAGAGATAGATCAGGTTGTTGAGAAATTGCGCACAACCGAAGATGATTTTGTATTATATATTGGCACACCATTTAGCACATCGGATCAAAGAGAGCATTTTCATCGGATACTCAACTCTTATAGCGATAAATTCATCAACGGTGTTGTCTATTGGCTGCCAAGAGATTTAAGCGATCCGAATAAACTACAAATCCTGAAGGAATTCTACGCCCAACATGAAATACTAACTGAGTATTCATCTGATGGCAGTAGGACTGCTATGGATATTCGTGATAACCTGAGAAAATCTATGGAGGAGAAAATACTTCAGGTGCGTGAGGTGATCGAGGAGCTATATTTCTCTGGCAACATATACACCGTTTCTGGGGAGATTCATGGTCTTGAATTAGCAGATTCAAGGCTTCAAAACTTTAATAACACACTGGCGAAAATGATAAGAGAACCTCTTAGAGCGGTTTATCAGGCACACATAGCGCCTGAGATTGAAATATCTACCCGCAGGCTTATCAGTGACCTGATAGATGATTTTGTGCGCCCCGGAAGAGCAGATGACATAAATGCCCCGCATCTCAGGTATTTGAAAGCATCAATCGAGGGTATCGCTATTCCTTTAGGGCTTGCAAGAAAGCGTGATAATGGTTATGATCTTAACGTTGACATTAGTAAGATTCCACTGTTAGCTAAAATAGTAAATTCGATCCCTCAAGAAGGATTGTCGGACACAAAAAATGTGCAAAGCACGGGTCAGGCAAATGCCCCCAAAAAAATTGAGCCTAACCTTAATTCTGGTCTTGTGTCTTATGACTGGTTGTATCAGCAATTGAGAAAATCTGAATATGGCATTATTGCCCCGCTTTTTGAGCTATTGATCGTTGCTTTGATGAGAAAGGGACAGATCGTTGGATACAAATCGAATGTTCAGGTTACTACGTCTCATATTGGATTTCCTGTATCTAGCTACGTTCAGCAGATTGGTCGTGGGCAACTCATAGATAATGACCTTCGCTGGCAGTTAGGCGCAATACTAGAAGCAATGTTCAGTGAGAAATTGCAGGACTACGACGTCGAAAGGCAAGAGGAGATATGGTCAAGGTTGTGTGAACTAAGAGACAAAGCATCACGAAGCGTTATGGCAAGCAGGCAGGAATTACAGACGTTGAGCGACCGACTATCATCTTCCGCAGTTGATATATCAGGGATTATGGACGGACTTGTGAAAACACAGGGCTTGCTTGCAGAGATAAGACCTTCACTAAGCTCTAAAGAGGGAATCGAGCATTTCTTGAAGATGATACCTGCTAAACTTTCGCCTGATGACAATGTTCGCCAGCTTATAAACAAAGCGGAATCTATACGAACCTTCGTCAATGAGGAAATGCAGGAGATTCTTAATATCCGCAGTTATATTGTCAGCCCAAGCCTGATTATACCTGATAAGGAGAAATATCAGGAACTAAAAGCACTGAAAGAGAAAGTTGAATCCATGCTAAAGATAGATGAAAAATTTATCTTTGAAGGTGGAATTGATAAGCTAAAATCTGCATTTAAGCAGTTCAAGGAAGCATTTATTAACGCTTATTCTGCGGAACATAAGAAGGCGAATGACTCGGTTGATTCAGATAACCTTACAGAAATAAGAAACTCCGAAAACTATCAGCTTTTGTCGCAACTGGCAAAGATCAATCTGGTAGCAGTACCAAACGATTTAACAAAGATAAATAAGCTGATTGATAACGAATTCAAACGCTCGTGTAAGCTACTTGTATACGAGGAACTCGAAATGTCTCCGATATGTCATTGTGGCTATAGGCTTGGAACTGACGTAAGATCGGTTACCGGGTCTGAAGTAACCAAAATGATAGAGACAGGGATCAGACAATACGTGACGTCTTTGCAGGAACCGCCTTATGGAGATCAGATCGAGGATTATGTGACAAAGATGCGCCAGCTTGATCAGGATATCCCACAGAAGGAACTGACAGGCTTACTAAGGCTTGACCCTGACCTGCTTATCGAAGACTTAAAAGATGAGCTATCCCGTCTATTAACTCTGACTGCTATACAGCATATCAATCGCGCGCTCGGTGGCAATATAAAAATCGTGAGGCGCAAGATGTCTCAGTTGCAACAGGATTTGATAGACAAGAAATATCCCAAAGCCCGTGTGCGTGAGATTGTTAATCAATGGCTCGAAGGTGGAGAAAAACTGCCCGAAGACGTCTACATAATGATCGAAGAAGAATGATAACAGTTTCGGCATGGTTCATAATTAGTGTTACCTTAAATCTTATAAAAAATGAACCATCTCGAAAATGATATAATAAAAAACGATGCGAGAGAAATATGTTAAGTAATTATTGTCGTGATCTGGGAGATGCGTTATTACAAAAACTAAATTTGTATTTAGCTCGTTTGGGAGCACAAACATGGATGATGAATATATTTGGTATCGTCTCCATTGTTGGTTCTGTATATTTTCTTATCAAATATAAAGTTATAATTGCCTTAATTCTGCTTTGTATTAACCATGTGTTTGACTATATGGATAGCGGCATTGATAGGGCAAGGCGTGATTTTGGGAAACACTCATTTCGTTATCGTAGAATCTTTCACATTACAACTGATAAGCTTTCAGAAATTATTTTCTTTTCTGGATTAGCTTTAGGGGGGTATGTTTACTGGAAACATGCTTTATTGGCAATATCTACCTGCCTAGCTATTACGATAGTTGGAAGATGGGTAAATTATAAGAGAGTCTTTGATCTTAACCAATCACTGTTTGATCGAGCAGATCGATTATTCGTATTACTTGGTTTTATCTGGACCGGATATAATATTCTAGGTACAGTTTTAATTTCACTTATGAATATCGCTGGAATTATCCAAAGACTGATTGCATTATTGAGAGTAAAAACACCAAAGATCATTTAATTGAGTTAATACTAAATTCATCAGGAGTTCCTAAAGTCATGATAGTTGATTTTCACGTCCACGCATTTCCCGATAAGGTCGCTGATAAAGCCATAGAAACCCTTGAAGCAATTTATGGAGCTAAATGCTTCTCTGATGGAAAGATTGCCAGTCTTTTGGATAATATGCAGAATACGGGCATAGACTTATCTGTCGTCCAGCCTGTATCTACTGATCCCCGCCAGGTTATCGCCATCAACACATGGTCGTCTGGTCTCAATCAGAAAAATAGCTTTCCACTAATTGGGTTTGGAACGATCCATCCAAAATTTGAAGGCTACCGTGACGAAATTCAGAGGATGAAAGAATTGGGCATAAAGGGAGTCAAGTTCCAGCCTAGTTTTCAGGAGTTTTATCCTGATGATGAAAATATGTTCCCGATATACGAGGAATTGATAAAGGCGGGCATGGTTATACTATTCCACGCAGGTGATGAAATAAGACCAGCAAAAATCGTTTATTCAACTCCACCAAGACTTGCCAGAGTGCTTGACGTAATGCACAATTTAATTGACGACTGTAAATATTACGTTGCGAATGACTCACAAAAAACGGCGAAAATCGTTGCGGCTCACCTTGGCGGGTATCAATTATGGGATCAGGTAGAAGAATACCTACTTGGCAGAGAGATATACTTCGATATTTCTTATTTATTCGGACATCTGGATACACAGCAAATCATGCAGATGATCCGATCTCATGGCATAGATAAAATATTATTTGGTAGTGATTTTCCATTTGCTCAACCAAAAGAGGATATTAAGACTATAAAGCAACTAGATTTGAGTAATGAAGAGCGAAAGGGTATATTTAGCGAGAATGCTTTAAAGTTATTGGCTTTACCGAATTTAGTATAAGTCTGTTGACGTGGTAGCATAGAATATAGTATATTTTATCTCGTGAAATATTGACTATAAATACTCGTTCAGTGAGGTGAGTGATAATGGCAATAAATAAAGCAGAGCAAATCCATCAACAGCATATAAAATCTCTACAGCCCTTAGAAAAACTGGTTCTGATAGAGTTTATTGCAAGAGATTTAGTAATGCAGAAAGATCAAACGACTGAAAAGCCAAAGCATAATATTATGGAATTACATGGATGGGCAAAGAAATATGGAATGGAATTGATGCTCAAGAATATGTCAATGAACTAAGAAAGCCTTAATCACAAAAATTTTATATAGCGTAATCGTTAAAGAAGCCGGATGAATAAAGGTCTAAATGATGAGCAATGCCAAAAGATAAAATATACACAGTATGGAATAGCAAAGCAAATACACTGCTAAAAGAAGCCACAGCAAAAAAGCGGGCTGGCGATGCAGATGGTACTATCAGACTATTGAAAGAAGCTTATGCCGAGATTGCTCAATCTGGAAAAATATGGAACGTCTGCCCATTCCTTAGATTGCCCATGTATCTTCAAGAAATAGGCAGAGAGGACGAAGCATGGCAGGAACTTAACTCGATAATATCGAAAGGCTACCCCGGTCAGCCAGAAGATAAAAACATCCTGATGATGGAACACTCTATGGTCTACGATAAGATGCGATTGTTTCTTCAAAGAAGCGGAAAGAATGATGAAGCAGTGAAATATGGCATACTTGCTTACGTTATGTGGGCAGTTGCGTTACATAATCAGGAACGTATAGCAGAATTAGAAGATTATCTTTTACAGAACAAACCTGAAATAATTGTGCAGAAACTGCTCAAAAAAGCCACAAAAGATGAGCTTTTTAGACAGGTGTGCGATCTGTTAAAGACAGAGACGGCATATATATCCAACATTGACGTTGATAATCTGTCGGAAAAGATTGATGGGCTAGTAATGTGTATGAGTAAAAAAACACCATTGACAAACAATAACGTAAGTGCTAAGTTATAATATATCACGCAAATTCAAAGCTTGATATATTTAATGCCTTAGGTTCTTTAAACTTACTTTTTTGGAGGTTTACAATTATGAAACGTTATATTTCTGTATTGGTTGCGGCGATGTTTGTTCTAGCATTCTGCATAGGTGCGCATGCTGATGTAAAATTTCTTGGTAAAGATACAACTACAAAGGGTGATTGGTCCGGCAAGTACGGCGCAAATGGCGTGATACTTTTTGCGATGAAGGATCAAACGGATATGAAGGATATTTCAAAATTCGATGATGCCAAGAATACTCGATGGGATTGGGCTAATCCTACAGATGACAAACGTGGTTTGGTAATGCTTACCGATAAAACAAAACGCATTGGTTCATGTATGTATAATAATCCCAACAGTGTGATTACTGTTACAACCGGTCTTACCGGCTATCAGGTTACCCTTTGCGTTATTGACTGGGACAGCACCGCTAGATCGGAAGCCCTGGTCGGTTTTCAAGGTGCAACGGCTCCTGCTAATCCCGATGTCACAGTTACGAATCCTGAGTTCAATGCAGGTGTTTACTATAAATGGTCGGTGACTGGAAGTGATCCTTTCAAGATTCAGGTGACCTTTAAGGCTGGCGCTAACTGGGTTATGTCTGGTATATTCTTGGACAAGATAACAGGTACAGCAGTACAACCCGGTGGAAAACTTGCCACAACATGGGGTGACATCAGAACAACAAACTAATATTGAAATTAGACATTTATAAAAAGATATGCGGAGATAACTAATCTCCGCATTTTGTTATGTTTACGTTTAAGTTGATTAATTGTATTTTAGGGAGGCGTTTTTAATGAAACACTTTAGAAATTTAATCTTAATAACAGTTGTCTTTGCCTTTGTTTTTGCATCATTTGTTTATGCAGACGTGAAGTACATTGGCGAGGATAAAAAGACATTGGGAGATTGGCCCGGTAAATACGGCAAGAACGGTGCGATGGTATTTCAGCCGGCGGAAGATATAAAGGATCTAAAAGATATTACTAAGTTTGACGATAAAAGTAATCAGCGTTGGAACTGGGCTAATCCCACTGCGGATAAAAGAGGGGCGATATATCCTACTGATATGAAATCGAGAGCCGGTTCCTGTATGTTCAATAACCCCAATACTGTCATCACTTTGGAAACTAAGCTCAAGGGCTATCAGATAGCTGTCTACGCAGTTGATTGGGACAGTACTGCTCGTTCAGAGAGTTTTACTGGATATCAAGGAGCTAAAGCCCCAGCCGATCCTGATGTTACCATTAAGAATCCAGAATTCAACGCTGGTATGTATGAAATCTGGACTGTGACTGGTACTGATCCTTTCAATCTTAAAATAGACTTCGTGTCCGGTGCAAACTGGGTCATCACCGGTATTTTCATAGATGCCACAGGAGCGTCAGTGGATGCCAATGACAAGCTTGCTACTACCTGGGGTGACATCAAAAAGTAAAATTAGAGCACTCTTTTTAATCACTAAGACACAGGGGAATACATAAAATACTATATCACGAATTACACTAATAAGACGAATTTCACGAATTTTTTTTATTTATATTCGTAATCGTAAAAAATACATAAACGTCCTAAAAACAACCCCCTAGCCCCCTTTTTTAAGGGGGAATAAATCGAGTCATGTCAACATTCCCCCTTAGCAAAGGGGGTCAGGGGGTTGTGAAAAACGTCGAAATACTATGTCAAAATGGCATTTTTTAACGATTACTTATATTCGTGTAATTCGCTCCTATTGGTATAATTCGTGATTAATTCTTCGTGACTTAGTGTTTTACCAATTCAAATCTCTGGATAATAATCTCACCTTCTTTCTTACCATCATAGGGATTCATAATGAAAATTTTTCTATCAATATTCACAATTCTTATAACCATCATATCAACATCGGAGGGAGATATGGAAACTCAGCAAAGTCTCGATAAAAGCAAACCTTATGCAATAGTGAGATCAAACGGTATTATTGAATTTCTAAAAAATGATAAACCTTTTGGAAGTATAAGACTTTCAGTTTTTGGATCAAATTGGACTTATAATGACCAATCATCAGCAACTATTGACAAAGATCAAAACTCAAGCGGAAATGCTTTCTCTGGTTCAATAACAATTCCATCATCAGATAATAAATATACAGAATTCAACGAATTAATATCAAACATAGAAGAAAAAGGATATGAGCTTTATTACAGGTTTCGCTTTCCAGAGGCAATCAAGCTGAATAGTTGTCAGGTTTCACTTTTGCTTAACATCGAATGGATGAAGGGTAAAAGCATCTCACTTATCGGAGATGAGACTAAAGAGATTATAATATCATCTGAAAATAAATCTGCGTTCCTTGCAAATAATAAAGTGAATGAAGTACAGGTCGCCAAGGGTGACCCAGAAGGTTTTACCATACAGGTTGACAAACTTACATCCCTGCAAGTTCAGGATAATCGTACCTATGGTTCCTCTGATATTGAGTTGCGTTTCATCTTTCAGGAAGCGGGTGAAGTTGGAGCAAATACAGCAATAGGAAAAAGTTTTAAGATAAATTATAATCAGCCATTTTTTGTGATACTCAATGAAGAAACTCAGCCCGGTTGGAATGATACATCCAATTGGTTCCCGTTTGTGTTATCCTGGGATGATGCACCGATTGATCTTTCGTTTTTGAATGAAAAGCCTGCTGGAAAACATGGTTTCCTCACAGTCAAAGGCGATCAGTTCGTTTTTGAAGATGGCACGCCTGTTAGGTTCTGGGGTACGTGCTTCTCTGCATCAGCGAATTATCCAACACACGAGCAAAGCGAGAAAATTGCCCGAAGATTAGCGAAATTTGGTGTAAACATAGTCCGTACCCATCACGCAGATGCAGGATGGTCTGTCCCTAATTTATTTCAATTTGATGGAAACACCCCAAAAGATAACACCTTGAGCTTTGACCCGCAAAGCCTTGATCGATATGACTATCTGATCTACTGCCTGAAACGTGAGGGCATATACGTGTACCTCGATCAGCTTGTTCACCGAAAGTTCAAGTCAGGCGATGGAGTTGATGCTGTTGACCAGTTGGATTTTGCCGCAAAGCCGTACAGCAACTTTGACCCGAAATTGATAGAGTTGCAAAAGAAATTCAGCTACGATCTATGGAATCACGTCAACCCATACACAGGAATTGCTTATAAAGATGATCCCGCCATTGCCTTGATGGAGTTTACCAACGAAAACGACCTTTTCACTTTTAAGATAACCCTTGAACCGTATCGTTCACGACTTGAGGAAAGATATAGAAAATGGGCGAAGGAAAACAACATTGAGGTCGGATCAGAACCAGTTGATTTCACGAAGTATACTGAACCAATACTGAGATTCCTTCACGAAGTCCAGAGATCGTATTACAAAGAGATGAGCAGTTATCTGAGAAGCATAGGTGCAAAAGTTCCAATGTCGGGAAGCAACTGGAGCCAGAACATGGCTTTACTCTCGTCTTTGCTTGTAAATGATTACACTGATTCGCACAGCTATTGGGATCATCCATCCAACAGGAGATTTAACAATCGTCCGATGGTAGATTCTGAAGCCAACGTGTTTGCGTGGTTGTCTTTCAATAGAGTCGTTGGAAAGCCGTTTTTCGTCTCAGAATGGGATCAGCCGTGGCCCAACGAGTGGCGCGCAGAGCATTCTCTAGCGATGGCTTCTGTTGCATCTTTTCAGGGTTGGAATGGTCTGACCGTTTATACATATCGTCACAGCACACAGACACCAATTGACTACCTGTCAGGTGAGTTTGAGACGTTCAACGATCCAACTAGGTTTGGTCTGTTCTACCACGCATCTCTGATATTCCGCAGAGGTGATGTCTCCACAGCAAAGCAATCAGTTGCAATCAAAGTACCTCAAGAAGCCGTTTTCAAGTCGCCCAATCCGACAGCGTGGCAGACTCAATCACTGCTTGCATCGTCAGAGAAGCATCGAATCGCAATGGCACTGCCTGATGCCGTTATCAAAGATCAGGTTACACAGCCTTATGATCAGCCTTTGATTGACGGGAACGCAACAGATGTTTTGTCGGATACTGGTGAGTTGTATCGAAGCTGGAAAGACCGTATCGGCACGATAGATACGCCAAAGACAAAAGCAGTTTATGGATTCGTCGGAGAAAAACCGATAAAGCTGGATGGATTAGAGCTTAACGTAAAGACACCATTTGCCACGATAGCAGTTAGTTCACTGACAGATGAACCAATAGAATCATCAGAGCGATTGTTGCTAACAGCAGTCGGCAGAGCAGAGAATACAGGCTTTCAATACAACGTTACCCATACAAAAACGTTAGACAGAGGGCATGGACCCATACTCGTCGAACCCATCGAAGCAACGATCAAACTCAAAACTTCCATCCCCGATCTTACCGTATGGGCAATAGGTGCTGATGGCGAACGTAAAAAGCAGGTATCCACAAGGGCGGACAATGGCTATTTGGTATTTGAAACAGGCAAATCAGCAGATACGATATACTATCTGATAGAAAAGAAGTGAAAAAGATAATATCTCGTCTTACAAGGTACTAAGGAATCTTAATTAAATAGCTTACTTAATAGGAAACACACCCCCAGACCCCTCTCAAGAGGGGAGTTTAGGATAATTCCCCCTTTCTGAAAGTATGAAGGATGACGGATGAGGGATGAAGTGATTTCTTTCATCCTTCATCCTTCCGCCCTCATCCTTTAAGATCAGGGGGGATTTGATTAAACGAGTTATATATCTAAATATCTCAAAATAGGGAAGTTATTTAATTATGAATCCTAAAGGAGGTACTATTTATGATAAAATATTTGAGTCTTATATTTTTCCTATGCCTTCTTATCGGCGTTGCTATACTTCCGCTTCTAGCATCGGATAGTTTATCACAGATTGGGATTGATGAAATCTTATTTGCGCCATCATCCCTCCTTACAGCAACAAAAGATAATTTCACAATATCAGCCTATCTTCGGACTCGAACAAAAGAGGGAGAAACTCCCAAGAATTTTCAAGAAACAGTGGATAAATCAGAAAGGATAGTAGCCCTTCAACTCAGAGAATGGGGAGTGGCTCTAGGATGGTCTGGAGAAGAAAAAGATGACTTTACAAACCCCAGAATACTTGCAGTAAATTACAAGCTTCCGCTTGAATATAGATTGAATGATTTCTCTTTTGCTCTGGATTTCAAATACTCGACAAAAAAGTTGCCGAAATCTACTTTGAGAAAATCTTTACTGGATTTTGGAGTGGTTTCTGTAACGGGTATATTAGATAAAGAAATAACGTGGGTACTTGATTTTTATGGCGGTCTAACAGCAAACTATGTTTACGTTAATCTGTCTTCTGATGTGCTAACTGATGTCTGGAAGCTAATTCCGTTTGTAGGCATAAGAATTAACGTTAGTCCTTATTATACTGCGCAGATAGTTTCCGAAATTAATCGCTTAAAAGATAATTCTGCAAAAGACCCGGTTTGGACGTGGCATTTTGGCATTTCATTAGGATTTTAGAATCATTTGACGATTTATATCAATTTTTAGTTCATGATAATTCTAACTTTAGGAGAAAGGGAGAGCAATGAAAATATACAGAGTACCAGAGCTAATACTGATCAGTCTAATATTGATTATATATTCTATGAGTTTTTTGGGATGCGGTGTATCTGTAAGTCAGGAATCAGCGAGAAGCGCTGTGGAAAATGCAAGGTCCGCCGTTAATAGCGCAAAAGATGCTAATGCAGAATCTTATTCTGCAAGAGATATGAAAGCGGCAGAAAGATTCCTTAAAGAGTCAGAACAGGCATTGTCACAAAATCACAGACAGCGCGCCTATATCCTTGCTAATAAATCAGAAAAGGCGGCAAGAACAGCAGAAATGGCAGTAAAACAGGAAAGCGGAACGCCAGAAAGTGTAATTGCAAAAACAGCACCAAGCACAGCGCCGACTTCTGCTATGGTTAAACAACCAAGTAATTTTCCTTCAAGTATAGTAGTTCCTCGTGGGGCAGAGCAAACAGAAACACAAGTCATGGAGAAACCATTACCAGAATCACTGAATATATCACCCCAGTATAATCTTCAATACAATCCTCAGATGTCAGACATGCAGAACCGTATTCAAGCCGCCGCACAGGCTCTCGATGCGGCTCAGAAAGCTGTTGAATCAGCAAAATTGCTAGTGTTTAAGCTTCAGGTTGACATTGACCTATCAAAAGCAGATGCAACCATTAAACAGATGCAGGATTCAAACGCCCCTGTTGAAATGATAAACTTAGTGCGGACGTGGTACACTCAGGCGCAGCAATCCGCCACATTGGGAAATTATGAAAGTTCAATGCGATTACTTCAGCGTATCCAGACATACGTTCAGGTACTCACTATGCCAACGCAGTAAGGATGAAGGCAGAAGGATGATGGATGAAAGAGATCACTCCATCTTTATGACTATTGGAAATTGGTATTATATATCAGGAGGGATGAAATAAATGCGTTACATATTCAAATCAAGCATTGGTGGATTTTGGTGTCTGTTTTCCATTTTACTTTTTTTTCAGACATTAAGTGCTGAACCGATAGCCGATCCGGGATCAGATAAAGAGGTTATCATAGTAGAAAAACAACAGGTTCCTATTCATATTTTTACCGAGCAAGTAGCTGATGAATCTCTCAATGTAAATATGAAAATTCCAAAAAACATGCGCATACTAGAAGGAACTAGGACATACAGAATTTTCGCAAAGGATCCTTCTGGCAAAATAATTAAAAACTCTCTATTGAAGGACAAGTTTATACTAGGATTTAAATATCCAGATAGCATTAAACCGGATATGGCTCGTAACCTCAAGATTTGTGTGCTGTCAAACAATGGCTGGATACCGTTGACATCTCAATTGGATACATCAAACCGAATGATCAAGACTCAAGATGTAAAGCAACTCGGAGTTTACAGGCTATTCGCACCCTCAAGTATTGATTTAAAAGGTATATTCATATATCCAAACCCGGTTCAATTTGGCACGTATGGCGGAGTCAGCAAAACATTGAAATTTCAGAACGTGCCGTTGGGGTCAGTAATCGAGATTTATACAGTGACAGGTGAAAAAGTTCGAGAGATTAAAGAAACCAGTGATATTCGGGTTTCATGGGATGGAACAAAGGATAATGGTGATCTTGTCACAAACGGTCTTTATATATACAGAATTCAAACGGCTGGCGGTGAATCTTTTGGAAAGATAGCTGTGCTGAGATAAGCTATTTCGTAATCAAAGACGATATTGGTAGTCGTATCCCTTTAGGGTGCACTTCCGCAGGTTAAGGAGCAAAATATGCGAAAATGGATATATAAATTCAATAGTTTCAAATGCTTCTTTAATAGATCAGGGCGCCTTTTGGCAATTATATATTTTCTTTTAATTCTCTGTATGAATCAGCAGTTATATGCAGATGAAGCGAATTCCTCATTTCTTGGAATTGACGTGGATGCACGTGGTAATGCTATGGGAGGAGCTCAAGGAACGATTACCGGCAACATATATTCTGTATATTGGAATCCTGCTGGTTTATCAGAGGTATTATTTAAGGAAGTTGGCGCTACGTATAACAGAATGTTTCAGGATATAAATTACAGCTTTATCGGTTATGCTATGCCTACTGATTTCTATGGAACACTGGCTTTACAAATCTTTTATCTGGGCTCGGGTGCCATTACATCCACTTATGAGAATCTTGACGGTTCTTTTGCAGGTGCGGGCAAGTCATTTTCCGTAACCGATATGGGATTCGGTGTTTCTCAAAGCAAAGCCATTACTGAGAACCTTGCTTATGGGGTGAACGTTAAGATTATATCTCACAAGATCATGGACAAAAGTGCTTTCGATCTTGCAGGTGATGCGGGCGTAATATATCACCCACCGGTGAATGGACTAAAGTTTGGCTTTGCGCTTCGGAATTTATCAACCATGTATAGTTTCTTGAATAGCAAATTTCGAGAACCCTGGAACCTCAAGTTTGCCAGCAGTTACGAACTTACGAATATACCATTGACTCTGGCGGCGGATTATAACGTAGTTGCCGCACAAAAAGACACATTAAACGTTGGTGCGGAATACTGGATATATGATATTGTAGCTTTAAGAACTGGTATGAGACTGCCATCACCCAGTGGTTTTCTTTCCAGTCTGAGCATAGGAATGGGGTTCAATCTGCTTGATCTTTATCAGTTTGATTACTCTCTCAGTCCGAATTCAGCGATTGGTATAACTCAACGTTTTTCTTTAATAGTTAGATTTTAATGTTTGACTAAATTAGTTTTTTGTTTTCTGTTGACACTGTTATAAAACTGTGGTAAATTCTTACAGCGTAATCAATCCAACCCAATTAATAAATATAAAACGGAGTTTGTATGTTTCCGAGTAGAGCCATAAGAGTAGGGATAATAGGCTTAGGAATTGGCAGATGGCATATCGAAAGCTACCTTGCTATCCCTGAAGCCAAAGTCTCCGCTATCTGCGATATTGACGAAGAAAAGCTAAAAAGTATAACCATAAAATATGGCATTATGAAGGCATACTCTAGCTATGAGGAACTGTGCCAAAGTGACGAAGTTGATGCAGTAAGCATAAGCGTTCCCAACCATTTACATGCCCCAATCGCTATATACGCTCTGGAACACGGCAAACACGTACTATGTGAAAATCCGCTTTCGACCACATCTGCTGACGCTGAAAGAATACTGGAAGTATCTAACAGTTTCCCGAATCTCAAAGCTATGGTAGCTATGCGGTTTCGATTCAATAGAGATGCAATTTCAATAAAAAATGCAATCGAGAACGGTGAAATGGGAGACATTTATTATGGCTTCATCAGCTACCTGAAGCAATCAGGAAAAATTACAGAAGATTGGCATACCAAGAAAAAACTTTCTGGCGGTGGAACTTTGATCGATCATGGTTTACACCTGCTTGATCTTGTCTGGTGGATAATGGGGTGTCCAAAGCCCGTTGAAGCTTTTGGGAGTACATATACCCAAGCAAATCTTTTGGAATCAGACGTAGAGGATCTGGCTACTGGTATAGTAAAATTTGATAACGGTGCGACGATCACATTTGAGAGTGCATGGAATGCCCTTATCCATGATGGAACTATGGCGATGCGCCTCTTTGGAACAAAAGGCAATGCCGCGCTTTGGCCATTTCGGATACTGTTAGAGGATAGCAGACAGATTACGTCAAGGACGGCAGATCAGGCAGGGATTGCTCCAGAGAACCAGTTTAGGCACTTCATACGATGTATAATAAACAATAAGAACCCCACACCAAGCGTAGAGCAAGGAATGATCTTACTAAGAATGTTAGACGCCATTTATCGTTCAGCAAGGGAACGACAAGTTATAACTATATAATGCCACATCATACTATACATTCCTCTAATTGCTACCTTTCTAATAATGATGAATATAAAATTCCAGAGAATATCAGAAATCTGATAGGCATATCAGGAATCTGTAAATCAGTTTACAGTTTTCAGTTGAAGAAAATTATACAGTTCTGAATTGAAATGCTACATATCTGGTAGTCGCAGGCTTCATGCCTGCGAAACGCACCCATAAAGGGTGCGGCTACCTATGTCGTGTTTGAATCAAGAAATGGTATTATTTCGGACTGGCATAATATTTGCTAATAATCGTTGTGGTATTAGCAAGTGGTATCATTGCTCTACAAATTAGCATCCAATATAAGACATTAGATAGGCAATGTTATCAAAAAAGCAAAATTAGCTACGGGAGGGTATTTAAAATGCAAAAACTTATATGTCTGCTTATCGTTATAACATTTTCTGCGTCGCTTTTCTTGATCAGCGGGTGTAGTGAGGAGAAAAATGATCCTTTATCTGCATCAGACAATAGTTTGGACGGATCGAAATCTCCAGAATTTAAATCGCCTGAATCAGTGGCAGTTGATGTTGGAACGATATTTAAGATCTCTCTGGATTCCAATCCAACTACTGGATATAGTTGGTCTGCTGAGGTTGACCCAGATTTCCTGAAAGTAACAGATGATACGTACAAATCTGAATCAAACCTGATAGGCGCCGGTGGAGTTCAGACTATTGAATTTAAAGCCTTAAAAACTGGACAGACTAAGATCACCATGAAATATATGCGCCCATGGGAAAATGAAGCCATAAATGAACACGAGATCGCTGTAACAATCAAACCGAAAGCATAATAGTAGTGGTCAACCAGACTAATTTTTCGTCTTACAGAAATATAATTGTAGGTTGGGTCGAAGCATGAGACCCAACTTTGATAATATTAGGTTGGGTTGAGGAACGAAACCCAACCTACCTTTGAGATTCATAAGCTGAATAATTAATTTGGTAAACCAGTAGTCAGATACACTGAAAGATTATGATACCTTTGGATTCCAGCCTTCGCTGGAATGACATTTAATACATTTTTTGTCATTCCAGTGAAGCTTATCCTCACGAAAGTGGGGAACGGGAATCCAGAAAAAATACATATAAAAATCATTGTGTCTTAATATTAGCAGTTCTCTCTACTACATAAATTTTCTTGCCTCTACTTCATATTGTTTAAGGGTCGCAAGCTCACGAGGAAGATGAACTTCATAGGGGTCACTCCAACCGATCCACTCGCCGCTGATGTAGCCTTCGTAATTAATCGTCAGAAGCAATTCTATTGCACGCTTGTGATCGTATCCGCCTGTCCCGATGGGAACTAAATCAGTCGTACCGGGTTTTGCATCGTGGATGTGGAGATGCCTGATCCACGGTTTGAGCGTCTCAAAAGCCTGATCCATTGTAGCAAATCCTGCTCTGACAGGGTGCATAATGTCCCAGTTTACTGCGATATTCGGGTGATTCGCCTTCTTCATAACTTCTGCAACGTGGGAAGGATTACACCAATCATCGTGAGTCTCCATGCAGAGAGTTACACCTCGTTGTTTTGCATGATCGGCAACTGAAAGCAGTGAATTAGCAACCAGATCAATCGCCGATTCTCTGCTGATACCTTTTCCTAGTTGACCGCCAAACACTCGGATACGTGACGAACCCACATCAGAGGCAAGGTCAATGCACTTTAACGAATAATCAACGTTCTGCTGTGCTGTTTCTGGATTCGCATAGACAAGGGACGTAGCAACACAGCATATAGCAATCCCGCTGTCAGTTGCTTGCTTTTTTATTTCCTTTCGCTTTTCCGAGCTTGCGCTGATTTCAACGCCATGCTTTTGTTTTTCATCAATTCTAGGTTCAACGCCATCATAACCAAAACGCTTCGCAACTGCCAAAACTTCACTCATGGTCAATTCAGGACACGAGAAAGTCATAAAGGAATATTTCATTTTCTTCTCCTATTTGCTTGTAAGCCATTGAATCAGGTTATTCCACAATTGGTTATACCCACTCCATTTATTCAGACTGCTTGCCCAACCTCTGCCATGACATGATAGGAAAATCGCTGTTTTTCCTCGTCCATGCTCATCTATTACGAGGATGGGGTCATTTGTTTTATCATTAACTAGAAGAACCTTTCCGTGTTCTTTGACGGAATCACATTTGTTATATCCGTTGAATAACGGTATATTCTCCCAATCTATATCTTGTGTTATTGGGTGATCGGCCTCAACGCATTTCAGCTTAAAAGGCTCAATGACCCTTTTGTTGTCTGATGTAAGGTTTCGTGTCTCGTAAGTGTCAAATTCATGCAAAAACTTTACAGGAACAATATCTTCTACTGGCGTGCCTTTATACAGACCGCCAAATATTGCATCACGTCCCTGACAGCTTTCCCATCCGCCAAACATCAAAAAATTTCCGCCTTGCTCTACATATCTGTTTATCTCCATCATTTGGTCCATGGATAATGTACGATATTGATGAAGCTCATCTAGGATCAAAAGATTGTAATTTCCCAGTGGCTTGCGATCCATAGGATTAGACCAATTGGTCCAATTCAAATTGGATACTTCTCTTGAGGTCATCCATGTCAATCCATTTGCAGGATTAGACAGGATTGCATCTATAAAAGGCTGAGTCTGCTCATCTTTTGAAAGGAAAAGTATTTTACGAACATCAGTCACACGCAGTTTTATACTGGAATTGAATTCACGATCTTTATAACAGACTTTCCCTTTTAATTCATAATCACCTTGTTTGAGATTCTTAGGCACAGTTATTGTCTGTTGAAGCTTCAAATCATTCTCTTTCCCAAAATCTGATATATTCCATTTAATAGAATCCAAAGAGAAATCAGCGGGATATGAAAGCTCATATTCCAGCTTACCAGATTTTGGATGATTACCTGCCAGACCGATCAATATCGGATGGCTTTCTCCCGGTGAAAGAGTCAATATACTTGGGGTAACGCTAAAATCTATCATATTTACAATCCTAGTAACTGTGGATAAAGGCATCATATCATTAATCTTAAAGTAAACCGCCTGTGTAGAGTCTGTTTGAGCATCACTTTGAACATCAACATTGATATTATGCGTCACTTTGCCCTTTGGCTCAACTTTTCCTGATATAATATCTAGTTGCTCTTTAGCAATCAGCGTTTGCGGCAATTCGACAGCGAGTTTATACTCAAAATCAACCTTACTGCGATTCTCTATCATTACACCAACCGAAGCCTCAGTTTCCTGACAGGTGAAGGAACTCAAGCCATAAGTCTGGATAATCAAGTCCTTTTCATCATTTGGTCGGCTAATATCCATCTTCGCAAGATTGAAAATCATCGTACTATCGTCAATATTCCCTTCGTGAATAGTGTTGAAATAGAAAGCGATCTGTTCTTTACTTATCACGTCATACCATTTTAGGCACACATAATCTTTTCCATCAATATTAACGAGAGATTCCTCAAGCCTTGCCTCTAGGTAAGGGTGTTTAGCTTTGATTTCGTCTATGATAGGGATATTTATCGGGTTGATGAGATAGACCATTTCGTAAGGATGAGCAGGAACGAAGCCAAGTTTCTTATATAGTCCCTGCCCCGCTACGTTTCCTCTCCCTGTATATAAGCCAACGATTGAGAATCCCTCTTCTTTTGCCTTTTCAAGAGCTTTACCGACAGTTTTTGTTCCAGCACCCAATCTACGATAATCAGAATGAGTTGCTACTGTTAGAATAAATCCATAAGGAGGTTTTTTCAGGTTAATGTAGATAATGGATATAACCTTTCCATCCTTAACACCGACGAATATATGCTCTCCCTCTCTTGGTTTTTCGACCCAAGATGCTATCCATCCGCCGTCCCCCATGTCTGCTGTTTGGATTATCTCCACCGCATCTTTGACATCCTCTGGTCTGATTTCTCTAACAACAATGCTCATCAAAATCCCCCTTCCTTTACATCTTCATCTTATCCTGGTTACAGCCGAAAACGGCATCATGTCATTAATCCTAAAATAGACTGCCTGTAAAGAATTTTCCTCGGCATCGCTTGATATATTAACATTAATACTATGATTTACTTTGCCCTTTGGCTCAACTTTGCCCAATATTGTATTCAATTCCTCTTTAGCAATCAAAGCCTGAGACAATTCAACATCAAGCTTATATTCAAAATCAGCGTCATTGCGATTCTCTATCATGATCCCAACAGAAGCACCAGTTTCCTGACAAGTAAATGAATTCAAGCCATAAGTTTGGATGATTAAATCCTTCTTTATATATGGACAGTTAATATCCATCTTCACGAGATTAAAGATCGTTATTACATTATCAGGCCAGCCCTCATGTATGGTTCTGTAAAATAAAGCTATCTGCTCTTTGCTTATGACATCATACCATTTTAGGCACGCATAATTCTCTCCATCGAAATTGGCAAGGGATTCCTCAAGCCTTGCCTCTAGGTATGGATGTTTGGCTTTTAGTTCATCTATTATAGGAAGGTTTATCGGATTGATAAGATATATCTCATTAGGTTCAATCCACCCATCACATACCAAAGAATCATCAAAAGGATTGGCAGGAACAAAGCCAAGTTTCTTATATAATCCTAATCCTGCTAAATTGCCCCGTCCTGTGCTTACGCCAACAATGGAGAATCCTTCTTCTCTTGCTTTCGCCAGGACTTTGCCGACAATTTTTGCTCCTGCGCCCAATCTCCTGTAATCAGAATGTGTAGCAACCATCGCAATAAATCCATAAGGAGGTTTTCTTAGGAGAGCGTAAGCAAGTGAAATGACCTTTTTGTCCTTAATGCCGACAAACATATATTCTCCTGATTTTGGTTTTTCCACCCAAGACGCTATCCAACTACCATTGCCCATGCCTGTTTTTTGGACTATCTCTACTATATCTTTGACATCCTCTGGTTTAATGCTTCTAACAACAATGCTCACTAAACCTCCTTCATTTTCCTCTTGGTACTGAAAATATTTAAACACTGAGACACGGAGAACACAGAGAGAAAGCAGTGACCAGCAATCAGTTTTTGTTATACTCATTACTTATCACTGATTACTATTTTCTCCGTGTCTCCGTGTTATTTTCATTTTATTTTTTACAATGCCTTTGTCACTGTCAGGACCTCCCTATAAAGCTTCTACGTCCATCGCAGTTCCTTTTTTTGCGGAGGCATAAATTGCATCAGTGATTGCCTGAACGACAAAGGCATTTTCAAGACTTGTCTTTGGCTGTCGGTTCTCACGGATCGCTTGAGCAAAGTCTGTCACAGGACCGGCATGTACCATAGCGGCATCTTCGTTTCCTTCCCACAATACCTTAGTGATAACGCCCTTCTCTGTGGAAGTGTCATCGTGTATAACTTTTTTGGGATTGGTTGTAATCATAGTCAGGCGTAGAGTTCCCTTTGTGCCGACTATCTGCCATGCGTCCTCTGTCTGTGCTGGCATATATTCGCCGCGCTCAATCTGGAAGATGGTTCCGCCTTCACAAAGAACCATTGCAGTATAATAAGTCTCTGCATCGGAGCCGGGAGCAATGTGTGATTCAAATTGCGGAGGGATCGTCCACGTCTGCGCAAATGCTTTCAGCGGTTTAAGCGACCAGCCTGTTATTCCTAGCAGATAGTCCATATCGTAACATCCCCAGTTTACGAGAATTCCACCGCCGTTAAGCGCCTTCTTCAAACGCCATTCAGGACGAGGTGTCACAGGTGCTTCACCAGCAGCGCCGATACACCTGCATCGCACTGTTCTTAAAGGTCCTAATGCCCCGCTAGATATGAAATCAGTTACAATCTGAGCTCCTTCAATGAAACGATACCTCGATGAACAACAACCCGAAATGAGATCGCCACGAGCCTTGATTAACTGCCTGACTTCACCTGCGTTCATGGCAACGGGCTTCTCTGTCAGGACGTGCTTGCCTTTTTCAAATGCCTTCAGTGCCAGTTTTAGCCTTCCATGAGTCGGAAATGCAAGGACAATAGCTTCCACATCTGGATCATTGATCAGGTCTAAACCATCTGCATAAGTTTTTTTAGCGTTATACTGCGCTGCCGCTTTCTTCACATTTTCCTCGATCAAGTCTGCCACAGCCACAATTTCGATTAAAGGCGATTTAGACGCCGCAGCCAAATGCATTGGACCGATAACTCCACACCCTATCACACCCAATCTTACTGGTTCCATTTGAAAATTCCTTTCTTTAGTAACCGTTGAAAAATAGGTTTTTTGTAGGGGCGAAGCATTTTCACGTTTATACAAATTGGCTATAAATCTTGATCTAGCTGAAAATGCTTCGCCCCTACGCTATGTCAAAATGGCATTTTTCAACGATTACCTTTAATATGAGTTTTTCAGTTATGATATAAAAAGACCCTTCACTACGTTCAGGGTGACAGAAAATGTCATTCTGAGCAAAGTGAAGAATCTCTTTTCATTGACAAATGTAGTTAACTGATTATATCAACGGCAACTTAACGCTTTTGCCTTCTTGAGCGGAAATCTCAGCGGCAAAGCATATCTCGTGAGTATTAATTGCATTCTCAACGTTGACGAAGGATTCTTTATCATTCAGAACACAGTCAATCAGGTGATCGATCTCTCCCAGATACGGGTGATGTGTTACATCTCCGCTATCAGGCAGGATAGTCGGAATCACAGCGAAGCCCTTTTGCCCGGGCATTTTGGACGGTGCATATAAATGGTTGTTGCGGATAGTGCCTTCGTCGCCGAGTAGGTGTATATTGAAAACATAAGGTGTGATGCAATCTATCGAAGATGCAACCTTGCCAATTATCCCGCTTTTAAATTTTATGATCGTGACCATTGTTGGATCATATTCGTAAAGCTCAAACTTTGGATTTTTGCTCTTTACTGAGTAGGCAGTTACCTCAACTGCGTCATCATTAAGAAACCATCTCAATCCATCAACAGCATGACATCCAGCGGATAAAAGAGTACTCCCGCCTACGTTCTTTTTGACGTTCCACTCAAATTGCTTGTACCATGGACCTATACCATGATAATAGTCAACCTCACCATAGTAAATCCTGCCTATGGTGCCATCCTCTATCAATGGCTTTATTGTCTCAAATAGGGGGTTCCATCTGAGAACGAAACCGACAACCGTCCTGATCTTTGCTTTTCTAACAGCGTTCCTGAGTTCCCTGAGTTCGGCAGCGTTTAGCGCAATGGGTTTCTCAAGGAGAATGTGTTTTCCTGCCTGAGCCGCCATCACGGCCTCTTTAACATGCTGATCATTTGGTGTGCAGATGGAGATTATGTCAATATCATCACGCTTGAGCATCTGCTCATAATCGGTGTATATTGCGCATTTCTCTATGCCGACTTCCTTCATTTTTGCTTTAATTCGGTTCTCGTCTCTTCCGCAAATTGCCACGACTTCCGAATTGGGATTTTTCATATAAGCTTTTACATGCTCTCCACCTGACCATCCGGGTCCAACAACGCCAACACCAAGCTTCTTATCCATTTGTGCGTCTCCTTTCGTCAAATTTAGTGATGAAAAAGTTAAACTCCTATGATATTATGATACAAGATCAGAAATTCAAACATAAAAACTACCCAATGGATATTCTAACACAGATAACAGAACATAAGCAAGTCGTTTTGATTAAATTTTTGTGGCGTGTTTTTTCCTCCACAAACGTCCTATTCGTATCACTATATTTTGTCACAGGAGGTTATTTTTGTCTGAACTTATGTCCTAAGCTCAGGGTCAGGGATTGACATTAGCATTAACAAGTGTTACCATTCTGCTGGAGGTGAATAATAATGTCAAAGATTCGAGAGATAGTCATGTTGGATGTGCGAACTGAAAAAGATCATAGTTCATTAGTTGCTAAAATTGATGATGATAATAATCTTGTATTGGAAGGATACGACGTTGGAGAGGCACCGAAAAAATATTGGGGAGACAGCGATTACGAGTATTGGCTTGTGATTAATAAGGATTATAAAGATACGGTGTTACTCTGGCTGATAAAAGAGCGATTTGAAGACGACTCCCATTTTAAGAGTTGGCTGGACGAAAAAGGCATACCAAACGAGTTCAGCAGTTGGGTCTAATATCATCTGGAAGACGGCATAGTCCAAGTGTATGAACTCAAACTATCTTAATGACTTTGATTTACCCCATCCCTGAATCAAGTTCAGGGTAATCTCTAACTTTCCCATACTAATGGGGAAGGAATTTTGGCGATGGCAAAAGGCTGTTAGAGTTCATTTTTTCAACGTAATTACTCTGTACCCCAATATAGTAAACGCGGGTTTTTTCCGTGTTACAGTATTTTCCAGAAAAATTACACTTTCTTGTCTAGCAATAAGCCCTGCAAGTCACCCAATCGCTTTCGTAACTCAACAATATCTTCTGGCGGAATCTGTCTGATCACTTTGTCAGTGTTATTGTCAATGATCTTGATCACTATATCCCCAGTGCCATCATCCTTTGAGAAGGATATATGTGCCGTTAATATGTCAATGCTTGCTATCTCATTAATAGCATCCGTAAGAGCCTTTTGTTGAAATTGCTGTGATTCATATTTCTTATCGTTTGATTGTAGAACTTTTTGCTCTTGATTCTGTATTGTTTGGGATTTTACCTGAGTCCTATCTATATTTGAAACTGTAAGACCCATCGAATCCACCCCCTTATTTCTCATGCTGTTGTAGAGTATAACCCACTGAATAAGGAATATTGCTGAGAAGTAAACTCGATATTCTGAATATAAATTGCACTATATTGCTTTGTCAGCGCTTCTTCCTTTTTGCTCAGTGCAGTCTCCATAGTTTGAACACGTTTAGTTATGTTTTGTATCTTAGTATCAACCGAGTTGCTGTAAAGGTCGAGGGTATTTGATGATGAATTAGAATTAACAAAAGGATCAAGTATAGATTTAAACTGATCCATAACTCCATCAAATAGCTTAATAACACCATTCAAATTTGATCCTACTGCTGAATCAAGTTTGCTAGTGTCAAGAGAGAGTGCTAAACCATTGCCAACAGTGACACCTACGTCTGAAAGATATTCAGGATCACCTTCCTCGCTTCCTGTGACGTGGGTTCTTAATTTTGAAAAAAGATTCATTCTCAACGAGGTAAAGATTGTATCACCGGTCAAAGCGCCACGAGTATAAGTTTTATTCCCAGGATCGGCGACAGTTCTGGTCTTTGTTTCGAGATAGTTAAGCGTACTATTCAGATTGCTTACAAACGCATTAACCTTTGCCTTGATAGATGTATAGTCCGTTTGAACTGTAAGAGTTACGGTGTCAGTTCCTTCAGTTTTATTCGCAAGGTTCAGTGTCACACCATCTATCACATCACTCAACCCGGTGTTGGAAGCTCTGGTAGCATTGATTCCATTGACGGTAAAGGATGCATTTAAGGCATCTTGCAGTGTAGTTTTAAAATTCCCTCCATCCAATATTCCAAGATTTGCAAGCACAGTTCCACTTGTATCACTTGCTGTAATTTTATTATCCTCACCGGTCGCTTTAGCTTCTATAACTAAGTATTTATTAACTATACTTGCAGATACGCCTTTGCCTTCGTCGAACTCAGTATTATTTATAGTGTTTACTATGTCCTGAAGCGTATCCGTAGTATTTACGGTTATATTTTTGCCATTTAGCGTAAAAGTTCCACCCAAGTTAAGTGCTTCAGTTGCACTGGGCTGTTGATCTGAACGGATTCTGTGGGCTTTAGCAAGATCAGATATAGTTATAGTGTACGTTCCATTTGCCGCACAGGACGTGGCAGTTGCAGTGAGTTTTGAACTATTGTTTGAAGTTGCCGTCTTGTTATCGAAAACTGTGCTTGCGCTGTTGCTTTTGAGATCACCAATTATAGAATTGAGTGTTGACAGTTTGGTTTTCAGATCAGAATAGATCGCCTTCTTGATATTCAACTGATCCTTTTTTGAATTCAGGTCGGTTATAGGTTGACGCTGTGCAGCTATAGTAACATTAATCAGGGAGTTTAAAAAAGTTGTCGTAAGACTCCCCGATGAAGTAGTAGAACTTGCTGATGAACCGATCAGTGCCATGATGTTTTCTCCATATTAGAATTTGCAGATGCCCATGAGTTACGAATGTCTTGTAGTATCATAGCGGCGGTATCGAATTGCTTTTCTCTTGCCAACTCATTGCAGTAATCATATATTGCCAGAAGATTATCAGCAATAGGTTTTACCTCCATGTTCAGGCTGTTGATCAACTGCTTGATAGCGCCCCACGTGAGTTCGAGGTTTTTTTGACGGCATCCATATATAGCTCTGTCGTATAGCATAATGACCAGCTTCATCGGGTCTGCGGACATGACGTTATTCTGCTGATAAGCCTGAATCACCATTTGTGCTGACATTTGTAATCTCCTGAAAAGACAATCAGACTATAGAACATTAGTTAGCTCCATAGTCTGTGTTTAATGTTACGCCGAAGAAGCCTAACGAAACAGCGAGAGAATTCCCTGTGGTGCAGAATTCGCTTGAGCCAACATCGCCACAGCGGTCTGCTGGAGGATTTGATACTTGGCAGATTCTACCTGTTCGTAAGCCATATCTGCGTTCATTATACGGTTAAACGATGCTTCTGTATTCACCTGATCAACGCCAACGGTTATTTCTTTGGAGTTGAGTCTTGCTACCAGTGAACCAATATTGTTAAGGCTCCCGGAAACCTTGCCAATAGCTCCGTCAACAGCCGTCATATAGGTTCGTGCCGCTAAGGATGTTGAAACGTCAACGCTTACGTCTCCTGCCTGGGTATACATGAATTTAGATGCATCCCCGATCTTGATATTGCCGAAAGCTTTGAGAGCCACTTCTAATCCTCGTCCTATGTCATAGCTTGCGCCGGCATCCATATAGAATTTTGTCGCTGTAACGTCAGTAGCATCATCAGCGCCGTTATTATCAACATTCACAAGTTGCTCTGAATTGCCATTCACCTGGTAAAGTTCCATCTTGACCTGACCACCGGCTATATACTCGAACTCAAGCTCATCACCCGTATTCATGTCAGCATCCAGCTTAATATCTATTCCAAGTTTCTTACCAGCCGCATCAACGAGGGATGTCGTAGCAGTCGCATCTACACCAGTAGCCGTTGCTATAACGGTGCCGGTAGTGTCAGTAATTGTGTAATCAAGAGATCCTATTATACCACTAGCGCCAACCGTTAGTTTATATGTTCCTGAACTCAACTCAAAGCCAACGTCACTGGTTCCGCCGGTGAATTCTTCTATCCCAGCCGGAGTACCTATTTGTATTGCCTTTCCTGTAGTGGCATCAGTAGCTGTATCCGCTACCTTAAATTTGTATGTACCGGTGGCGAGTTCCTCAAGTCCATCAAAACTACTAACTGAAGTAGCGCCAGTCGCTTCCGTTGAAGTGTCAAAAGAAGCGTCCACAGTGGAGCCGCTTGCAACGGCTAGCGTCGCTACGGTTGTAGAACCAGTTGCTACACCAAGGTCCAGCGCACCATGACTGTCACCAGCAGAACCTGTATTCAATATCCATTTAGTTGTATCTGTATCTGACGCGCCAGTCTGAAGGGTCATATTAACGTTGCCATCCAATAGTGATGTACCGTTCCATTTATTTTCACCCACTATGTCGTTAATCTGTTTGGCAAGAGATTGAAGTTGCTGTTGAATGGCGGACCTTTCGTCAGCGCCGAGAGTATCAGATGCCGCCGAAGTTGCTTTTGACTTCATCTCTATCAATAAGTCATTAATCTGCTGGAGACCTCCTTCAGCAACGGAGAGCATATTTTTTGCATCGCCGATGTTACCCAGTGCCGCTTTTAGTCCTTCGTTGCGGGCATTGAGTTTCATCGCTATTGTCAAACCTGCCGGGTCATCTGACGCCTGGTTGATTCGCTTGCCTGTTGCTAATCTTAACTGTGCTGTTCCTAGTTTGGTGTTAATCGATCTTAATGAGTTTAGGTTGTTTAATGCTGCAATGTTTGTTGAAATTCTAGTGAAATCTGCTTGTGCCATTTTTGATCTGCCTCCAAAACTTTCAATCCAGAGCTTCTAGCCCTGCTTTCTACCTAAGTTCCGATTTATTATATAACAACTACGGAACTAAGACTATTAATACCAGCTTTTTTTACTTTGATCTGCCAAAGTTCAAAAACTTTACTCGCAATATATATCGAAACGTAGAAGTAAAACTTTAGAAAAAAATCACAATAAGCTAAAGAAAATAGTATAAATTGCCGAAATAGAAAATGTGGAGGTTAAATACTTTGGCTAATAAACCCGAAAACTACGATATGTTCTCTACACTTGTTCAGGCATTTAATGCTTTCATTAGATCAGCCGATAGATTAAGTTCTGCATATAGCCAATTAGCGAAAAACACTACTGGAACAGATCACTCCAATTCTGATGAAAATAAACATGAATTTGACACACAGGATTATGTCGCTAAACTGACTAAAGTTATGAGTGATATTATAATGAATATCGTTCACCGTATGAGAAGCCCGCTTGGCGCCATACAGCTTTTTGCAGAGATTCTTAAAGGCGATCTGGACGATGGCAAGCAAGACATAGTTGATGAGATATTAACCAGCGTATATTCTCTTGACGCTGTATTATCAAATCTTTTATCCGCTGTTCAACCCATAACACCCTATATGCAAAAACTGGATTTGATCTGTGTGATTGAGGAATCTTTGACTTTTGCCTCTTTGGCGATTAAGCAACAAGATATTGTTCTTGAAAGGGATTATTCTCAGGATCAATTATACTGCTATGGTGATCTTGAACAGCTTAAACAGATATGCTTCAATCTTGTTCTAAACGCTATTCAAGCCATGCCTGATGGTGGTAGATTAAAAGTAGGTGTTTCATCCGCTGATGATGTAGAACACATTAACGTTGAGATTGAAGATAGCGGTTGCGGTATTCCCGAAAATCTCATGGATAGAGTATTTACGCCATTCTTTACTACTAAAGAGGGTGGTACTGGATTGGGATTATACGTCGTATATAGGATAATACAAGCACATAAAGGAACAATTAATATAAAAAGTATTCAAGATGTTGGAACAAGAGTATCCATAAAATTACCAAATTAGTCGAACATGGTTTATATACTCGAATCGGCAATGTAATCTTTATATTTAAACTTTATCATTTAATCCTAAAGAATTTGGTAATTTAATCCGATATATTAATATGGTAATCAATTGAATCAACTTTAAGAAAGGCATACAAATTGGGTGTTTAACGAAAGAGAGATGCTAATGGGTGGACAGATACTTGTCGTTGATGATGAGCCGTTGATGTGTAGATCACTAAGCGAGGTTATAAGTCGTGCTGGTTACGAAGTATTCACTGCAAATAATGGATACGAAGCAATTGAATTAATTCAGCAGGAATCGGTTTCTGTCATCATAACTGACATGAGAATGCCAAAAATGGACGGGATCGAAGTCTTGAAACAAGCAAAAGCCATTGTGCCGAATATAGCAGTGATTGTAGTGACCGGATATGCCACTGTTGATTCAGCAGTAGAAGCCATGAAATACGGAGCGGTTGATTATATAACTAAACCGTTCTCTCCATCCAAAATCAATGCAATCATCGAAAAGGCGATCTCCAAAGTTCCTTCATACACATCCCAACCGTCAACTCGTCAATCTGTATCTCACAATATCGTAACTGCAGATCCACAGATGCTTGATATTCTCGACAAACTTAAACTCATAGCTCAAAGCGATTCAGGCGTACTTATTCAAGGTGAAAGTGGAACGGGTAAAGAATTAATCGCCAGAGCTATACACGCATTTAGCAATCGCTCCGGTGGGTCTTACGTTGCAGTTAATTGCGCCGCTATTCCAGAAAGCCTTCTGGAAAGTGAATTATTCGGACACGAGAAAGGTGCTTTTACCAATGCAATTTCAAAACGAATAGGCAAAATTGAGCTTGCACATGGCGGAACGTTGCTTCTTGATGAAGTTAGCGAAATGGCAAAACCATTTCAGGCAAAACTACTCAGAGCTATTCAGGAACGAGAGGTAGTCAGAATTGGTGGGAATCAACAGATAAAGGTTGATGTTCGTATCGTTGCGACTACAAATAGGAATCTTATTGAGGAGGTTGACGCAGGAACATTCCGTGAAGACCTTTTCTACAGGCTTTGTGTGATGCCTGTTTTCCTTCCACCGCTCAGAGAGCGTAAAGACGATATACCAATTCTAGCGCAGTATTTTATCCAAAAATCTTCTGCACGAATGGGCAAAAAAATAGGAACTATACCATCGGATATTCTTGAATCTCTGAAGAATTACCAGTGGCCAGGCAACATCAGAGAACTCGAAAATACTATAGAAAGAGCAGTAGCATTATCTACCAATGGCAGTATTTCACTATCTAATATATTTTTCAGTTTAAGGAAAAAACTCTCCAGATATGTTTCTCTGGAAGTTGGTGCGTCTCTTGAAGATGCAGAACGAGAGCTTATCATAAGAACTTTAGAGGAAGTAGAAGGTAATAAACAAAAAGCGGCGGATATATTAGGTATTACTACTAAAACGATCCGAGCTAAACTGCGCCAATATGGATACGAGCAGTATAACACTGATCAGGAGAACGTGGATGCTTGAAAATAATAAGGATCTACATCAATGATACAATCTGTTTTTTATTATTACTCTCTTTGATACTGGTTAAAACTTTGTCAATTTCTCTTAATTGACCTGACCATCCACCTTTTCTGCTATGAATTAAAACTTCTACGACATCCTTTTTATTTTCGAGGCAAGTTATCTGAGTGACGATCTGATCCAGCGTTAGTCTTTTATGGCCACGTATCGAGTCACGAGAATCAATATCCCATGCACTACTCGGTTCCATTCCCTGTTCTTCCACAATTTTTATAAGAGGTACAGATAAGCACTTTGAAATTTCTGGAAAACAAAAAATCTTGCACTGATAGGATTTCCCACTAGGCTTTAAAGCTTGATTAATAACTTCATTAGTTTTAGCAATTTGCCACCTCCATTTCTCAGGATTTCTTACATAATATGCTCTCACCCATCTTAAATGCATTCTTGGATGTGTATATGTATGGTTTGCAATTGTATAACCTGCGTCCAGAATCTCTTGAACAGCATCGGGATATTTTGTGACATTTTGACCTATCAAACTAAAGATAGCACGCTTTACCCCCAATTCCTTCAATGTTTTGACAATCTCTGCGGTATATGTATCCGGTCCATCATCAATTCTAAATACAACATTGTCCCAGATACTTTTTGGTTGTTGTGGTTGAGTCTTCTTGATAATTTCATTCTGCTGTTGGATTTTTCTATCTGTTTTTCCATTCTTCAAAATATAATCTTGTGGTGTCATCTCGTAGGCAAAGATTACTATTAATAGCATAAGTCCATATATAAATATTATTTTTCGCATCTTTACCTCCTTTAATTTGACTCAAAGATCAGGTTAGTAATCGTTAAAAAATGCCATTTTGACATAGTATTTCAACGTTTTTCACAACCCCCTGACCCCCTTTGCTAAGGCTGACAAGGGTAGGTTTTTATGTAGAACCTTTGTTTTTACTAGGTTAAAAGCTAGACATTGATATAAATGACTCCTTTCGAGTATTATTAAATTGTGTCAAAAATAACAAATACTCAAGAAA
>Ga0315282_10002679_pt1 | contig 32458 bp, 34 predicted proteins | sample YL17G07_20_MG_FD_203693 | JGI IMG/M metagenome (GOLD analysis project Ga0315282, IMG submission 203693) | Sediment microbial communities from Yellowstone Lake, YNP, Wyoming, USA - YL17G07_20 | ecosystem: Environmental > Aquatic > Freshwater > Lake > Sediment | place: USA: Wyoming | collected...
CCAGTCCGCGGCGGCTTGAATAATCCGGCCCGGGCGACTAGAATCTTATGTCGCGCTTGCGCGATATTGTTGCGTCTACGCATGCAATCATACCTCAATATCTGAAGGGAGTTCTTTATGGCGACCAAAGGGTTTAACCCGTTCGAGATGGCCCAGAAGCAGTTCGACGGCGTCGCGGACCTTCTCGAGCTTGATCCATCCACCCGGGACCTGCTCCGGCAGCCCCTCCGGGAATACCATTTCTCTATCCCCGTCCGGATGGACGACGGCAGCGTCCGTGTCTTCCGCGGCTTCCGCTGCCAGCACAACGACGCCCGGGGACCCTGCAAGGGCGGCATCCGCTTCCACCCCCAGGAGACGATCGACACGGTCCGGGCCCTCTCCATGTGGATGACCTGGAAGTGCTCCGTCTCGACATCCCCCTCGGCGGCGGCAAGGGCGGCGTCATCTGCGACCCGCACAACCTCTCCCCTCGGGAGCAGGAGCGGCTCTGCCGCGGCTGGATCCGCCAGATTGCGAAGAACGTCGGCCCGCTGAGCGACGTCCCAGCCCCCGACGGCAGTCAACACCCTGTTTTCCACCCTCCACGAGCGGGCCAAGGAGCTCAGCTGCCTCTGCGAGATCGAAGAGATCCTGAGCAAGTTCGACCGGCCCCTGGAAGAGGTCTTCCGGCAGGTCATCGAGGCCATCCCGCCCGGATGGCAATTCCCCGACTGCTGTCAGGCCCAGATCATCTACGGCCACGAGACCTACGAGTCCCCCGACTTCGAGGAGACGCCCCACGTCCACTGCGCCGAGATCCGCGTCCAGGAGGCGTCCGTGGGCCGGCTCTGCGTCTTCTACAAGCGGCCGACCCCCGAAAGCGACTGCGGGCCCTTCCTCAAGGGCGAGATCAAGCTCATCCAGACGATCGCCGACCGCATCGGCCACTTCATCCTCCACCAGCGCCTCAGCCAGATGTTCACGGAGATGAACGAGGGCCGGCACGGGCCGAGCGACGAGAAAGCCGGCTGGCGCATCGCCCTGGACCTGCTGCGGAACACGGACCAGAATCTCTTCATCCGCGTCTCCCGCAAGATGATGAACTGCCTGGGCTGGCGGGGGGTAGCCGAGGCCCGCTCGCTCCTCCAGCGCTTCGGGGAGGACCGTGAGGCCGACGGCGTCTTCGGCGAGTCCAACGCCCCCCAGGAGCGGAGCAGCCTCGAGAGGTTCGTCAAGCTCAGCGACGAGACCTTCCGGATCGCCTCCGCCAACCTCTCGGACGAGGACATCATGGCCCGGATCCAGAAATCGATCAACGAAGACCGTTCGAGCGCCACGGTCAAGGCCCTGGAGAATGTCTACCCCTCGCTCAACGAGGTCCTCGAATCCTTCCGCCGCTACCAGCGTCTCATCCCGGAGGGGATCAAGCTCCCGCGGTCGACCTTCAACAGCGTCCGCGTAGCTCTCATCCGGAGGTTCTTCACCGAGCAGCTCGAGTTCATCAACATCGCCAAGAAATACGTGGAGCTCGAGGATTTCTTCGGACTGATGGAGCGGATCATCTTCCCCTCGGGCAGCCACGGGAAGCTCGGCGGAAAGAGCGCGGGGCTCTTCCTGGCCAGCCGGATCCTCCGCCTGGTGCCCGGGCTCGGGACGCGGGCCGTGGACCGGGTCAGCGACGACTACCCGATCCTCGTGGCCCCGAGCCAGCCGAACCTTCGGGTGAACGTCTCGCTCGACGAGGTCGTCTGGTACTCCCCCAAGAAGATCGACGTCATCGACCTCGAGGAAAACCGGTTCGAGACCCTTGACATCAGGGATCTCCTCAAGGAGCTCGGGTCCGAGTTCCCGGCCTTGGCCAAGGTCATCTCGATTTATCGCGACGGCCTCCTCCAGCCGCCTATGGGACTCGCTACCGATTTCAGCAAGGCCGATGCCATCGTCACCTTCGACGGCCTGATCTCGGGGAGCCCGTTCATGGGGCAGCTCGAGTCGATCCTCAAGACCCTGGAGGCGGCGCTCGGGGTCCCCGTAGACATCGAGTTCGCTTCGGACGGGAAGGATTTTTACCTGCTCCAGTGCCGTCCCCAGAGCCATTCGGCCGAGGACGTGGCCATGGAGATCCCCTCCAACATCCCCGAGGAACACCTCATCTTCACGGCCAACCGGTACATATCCAATGGGAAAGTGGCCGACATCACCCACATCATCAAGGTCCTCCGGGTCCTCATGAACGCCGACCGGGAGAAGGCCGTGGCCCTGCTCGCCGAGCCGGGAGCGGGATTGCGGGCCGTCTTCGACCAGGGAGCGGGCCGTCGGGAGGACGGCGATCACGCCCGCTGGCGGCTGCGGATGGCCGAGCAGATCGCCTTCCACTGCGATGCCGAGCGCTGGGGGGTCCGGGCGATCTATATCTTCGGAGAGCCGAAAGCGGGGGTCGTCAGCCCGGGCAGTCCCATCAAGCTGGCCGTCAATTTCCAGGGAACCCCCCAGCAGAGGAAAGAGCTCGAGATCTGGCTCCACGGCTGGAGCCTGTCGCTGGCCGAGATGAATTATCTGAGGACGGGGTTCCATTCCGAGGGGTTACTCGACGTCCATATCGTCGGCGGCGAGGACGTCAAGGGGACCGTCTCCGTCGCCGCCAGGGTCAACGCTCCGCCCGATTCCCTCCAGGAGCTCCCGCTCGGCGCCAAGCTCTCGTCGTAGTCCCCGGCCGCATGGGCTTCTCTCCCTTTCGCTAATGCTGGGCGAGTCCCACCCGGTTTTGATAATTGATAAAACCCGGAAAATTCGATAGACTGCGGGCATGCCGAGGCGACGCGATCTTCCCGTTCATCGATTTGCGCACGAGGCGATGACCACGGTTTTCGAGCTCTTCATCGCCGGCAAGTCCAAGGAATACGCCCGTCAGGCGGCCCGGGCCGCCTTCGACGAGCTCGACCGGGTCGAGCGCCTGTTCAGCCGTTTCGACCCCACGAGCGAGATCAGCCGGGCGAGCCGCCTGCGGCCCGGCGAGAAGATGATGGTCGGGGTCGAGACCGTCGAGTGCCTAGCGACGGCCGCCCGCGTTCAGGCCGAAACGGCCGGGGCCTTCGACATCAATTACCGGGCCGGGGCCGGTCGGGCCCGACGCGGCGGAAAAACGAGAAGGGGCCCTGACGTTGGGCCGCCCCCGCCGAATCTGCTCAACCTCATGAGCATGAGGATGGTCGCCGGAGGGTTCGAGGTCGAGCGGCTCCCCGGCCGGGCCCGAAAAAAAACCCTTCCCCTGGACCTCGACCTCGGGGCGTTCGGAAAGGGCTACGCCCTGGACAGGGTCCGCGAGATCCTCGCTGACTGGAGCGTCGGGAACGCTCTCGTCCACAGCGGAACGAGCACGGCCCTCGGCCTCGGGCCCGGGCCCCGCTGCCCGGAGCGGGGCTGGCCGGTCGGGACCGCCTCGGCCTGGGAATGCCCCGGAATGCCGAAAGAAGTCCGGCTCGTGGACCGGGCCCTGAGCGGGTCAGGGACCGAGGTCAAGGGCGCCCATATCATCGACCCGAGGACGGGCCGTCCCGCCCGCGGCCACCTGGCCGCCTGGGCCTCCCATCTCTCGGCCGCGGTTTCCGACGCCCTCTCCACTGCATTCCTGGTGATGAGGACGGAGGAGGTCGGACGCTACTGCCGGACCCGTCCCGAAGTCTGGGCCCTCGTGATTCTCCCCGGGAAAAAGTGTAAAATATTCAATGCGAACGCCATCGCCCAGCCATAGAGACAAGGAGTCTGAGATGAAAAGAGCGCTTTGTTCGATCTCTGTCGCCCTCCTCGGCCTGGCCCTCGTCCTCCCGAGGGCCGGGACGGGCTCCCAAGACCAGACCAAGGAGGTCTTGAAGCTTCAGCTGCCCAAGCCCATGTTCGTAGGGACGCCGAAGAACATCCGCACCCCGAACCTCGAGCCCGTCACCGGGAAGCCGCGCGGTCCGTTCCTGGTGCCCGTGGGGACCGTCCTGCTTTCGGTGGGAAAGCCCGTCACCGCGAGCGACAAGGAGCCCGTCATCGGCGAGCTCTCGTTCATCACGGACGGCAAGAAGTCGGGTGAGGACGGCTATTACGTCGAGCTGGGACCCGGCCTGCAGTGGGTCCAGATCGATCTCGGCAAGTCCCAGGCCCTGTCCGCGATCGTGGTCTGGCATTATCACAGCCAGGCCCGTGTCTACCGCGACGTCGTCGTCCAGGTCTCGGACGACAAGGACTTCATCGGCGGCGTGACGACCCTCTACAACAACGACCACGACAACACCTCGGGCCTCGGCATCGGCAAAGACAAGGAATACATCGAGACCTTCGAAGGGAAACTCGTCGACGCCAAGGGGGTCAAGGCCCGCTACGTCCGGCTCTGCAGCGCCGGAAACACCTCGAACGACATGAACCATTACGTGGAGGTTGAGGTCTACGGTCTTCCCGCCAAATGACAAAGAAGGCCTTTTGGGGGCTCTTTGCGTGCGCCGTCCTCGGCGCGCTCCTTCTCCGGACCTTTCGCCTGGACGTCCGGCCGATGCACAGCGACGAGGCCAATCAGGCGGTCAAGTTCGGCGACCTCCTCGAGCGGGGCCAGTACCGCTATGACCCGAAGGACCACCACGGTCCCACGCTCTATTACCTGACGCTCCCCGTGGCCAGAGCCCTGGGGGGGAAATCGCTGGCCGCCGTCAGCGAAACGACCCTTCGGCTCGTCCCAGCCATCTTCGGGACCGGGCTTCTTCTCCTTCTCCTCCTCTTTCTCGGCGGGCTCACCCGCGAGGCGGTCTTCTCCGCGGCACTTCTGGCGGGTCTTTCGCCGGCCCTGACCTATTACAGCCGGTTTTACATCCAGGAGATCATCCTCGTCTTTTTCCTGGCCGGGCTCATGGCCGCGGGATGGAAATACTTCCAGACCCGGTCCGGATGGTGGGCGGCGGCGGCAGGCTTCGCCGCGGGGATGATGTACGCGACAAAGGAGACGTCCGTCATCCTTTACGGCACCATCGCGGGAGCCGCCGTGATCGACCACCTCCTCCGCCCGAAACCAGCCAAGCCCCAGCCCCTGAAATGGCCCGCGACTCTCTTTCACGCCGCGCTTTTCCTGGCCTCGGGTTCCATCACGGCCTGGCTTTTTTTCACGTCTTTCCTGAAGAATCCGAAGGGCCTGATCGATTCGGTCCACGCCTTCGGGACCTATTTCAGCCGGGCCGGAGAGGCCGGAGTCCATGCGGAGCCCTGGTTCTATTACATCAAGACCCTGCTCTATTCGCGGTTCGGGCACGGCCCGGTCTGGAGCGAGGCTTTCATCGTGGCCCTGGCCGTCGCCGGCAGCATCTTTGCCTTCGGCTCGGAGCCGGGAAAAGACGGCCACCCACGGCTCGTCCGTTTCATTTTCTTCTTCACGGTCCTGGCCGCGGCCGCCTACTCCGTCATCCCCTATAAAACCCCCTGGAACCTCCTCCCGTTCTATCTGGGCGTCATCCTCCTCGCCGGGAACGGGGCTGGATTGCTCTGGCGGGCGGGGAGATTCATGGTCGTCAAGGTCATCGTCCTTTCCATCATGGCCCCCGGGATCCTCAACGTGGCCTACCAGGACTATCGGGCCAACTTCGTGGATTACGCGAACCCGACGAACCCGTACGTCTACGCCCAGACGAGCCCCGACTTTCTAAAGCTCATCCTGGCCGTCGAAGGGATCGCGGCCGGGCACCTCGAGCATGAGAGGATGTTGATCAAGGTCGTGGCCCTGCCCGACGAAACTTGGCCCCTGCCCTGGTACCTGAGACGGTTCGAGCGGGTCGGGTACTGGACGGACATCGCCCAGGCCGGAGACCTCCGGGACGCCCCCGTGGTCATCGGATCGGCGGCCTTCGCCGACGCGATCGGCCAGAGCCTTGACGGAGGGTATCGGTCCGCGTTCTATGGATTGCGGCCCGAGGTTGTTCTCTCGCTCTATGCGCGCCAGGACTTGTGGGACGCCTATCTCAAGGTCAGGACAGCGAGGGAATCGGCCAAGCCCGGCCGGTAACGGTGCAGGCCGGCGGACCATATATCATAAGTCGTCCAGATCCAGCTCGAAACCGTCATAACCGGCCCAGACCGTGACGCCGTTTTTCTTTCCGAGCGTGACCAGCATCCGCCTCGATTTCCGGGCATCCTCGTAAAACCAGGCCCCGAAGTGCATGAAGAGGATGTTCCCGGTGAACTTTCCGAAGAGCTCGATCAGGTTCGGCACGCCGGCGTGCCCGAAGGCCATTCCGCTGGCTCGATCGCGCCGGATCATCCCGCCCTTGCGGAGGAAGCTGGCCTCGGTCACGACGAGGTTGATCCTCTCGAGGAGCGGACGATACTCTTTGTTGATCCAGAACAGGTCGCCCGTGTAAAGAAGCCGCCGGCGCCATTTCTCCACGAGGTAGGCGGTGGATTTCACCTTGAGACTGTGGTCGGTCGGGATGGCGCGGATCGAGTAGCCGCGAAATGCCATTTCACCGGGGAAGACCTCGACCTCGGGGGCGGCGGCGCGCGTTTCCGGCGCGTAAACCGGGACGCCGAGCCTCGCCGGCCTCCTGACGAAAAACGCGTGGTCGGGATGGAGATGGGTAATGAAAACGCCCCACGGTTTCGAATCCAGGAATTCTTTTTCGCCGAGATCGAAAAGCAGGCGCCCGTCGACGAGGAGCCCCGAATGCCGGGAATGGCGGGGCGCGGATTCCTGGATTTCTCCCCTGGTTCCGAGCACTTTGATCTTCATCCCGGCTTCCTGATTGCCCGGGGCTCCTGAGTTCCGCCGGCCGTCGCCGGCAGGCGGTTTCCGGAGGCCACGGGGATCAGGCCTTGGCGGCCACGACCCGGTTCCGCCCCTCCCCCTTGGCCTGGTAGAGGCACTCGTCCGCCTTCCGGACCAGGGCCTCCGGCTCGCGCTCATGGGTCGCCTGGATCGTGGCGGCCCCCACGCTGATCGTAACGTCCTTCCCCACGGTGGACCCTGTGTGGGGAATCGTCAGGCTCCGGACCGTCTGGCAGATCCGCTCGGCGACATGCTGAGCGCCCTCGAGCCCCGTGTCCTGGAGGATGACGGCGAATTCTTCGCCGCCGTAGCGGGCCGCGTAGTCTCCGGGGCGACGGGCCGAGCCCTGGACCGCCCGGGCGATCTTGATCAGACACTCGTCCCCGGCCTGGTGGCCGTAGGTGTCGTTGTAGGCCTTGAAGTTGTCGACGTCGCAGAGAAGGAGCGTCAGCGGGCGGCTGGTCCGGACCATGCGGCGCCAGCCCCGCTTCAATTCCTGCTCGAACATCCGCCGGTTGGGGATCTTGGTGAGGTCGTCGACCTCGGCCAGCCCCTTGAGCTCTTCGTTCCTCTCGTTCAGCTCCTGGTTGGCCCTCCGCACCTTCTCCTGCTCCTCCCGGAGGAGGCGGGCCATCACGAAGTCCGTCCGGGCGTATCGTTCGATCGAGTAGCAGGCGAGCATGCCCAGGAGATTCGACCCGATGAAAAAGAAGTTGTGGGTCCAGATGACCGGAGTCGGGAAATGAAGGAAACCGAGGGTCAGGATCTCGTAGGCCGCGACGATCAGCCAGCCCGTGAGCGTGGCCCAGATGAAGCGCACCCGGGACCAGGTGTAGAGGACAATGAAGACCATGATCAAGCCCGCGTAATAGGAGTGCTGCGCTTCTCCCCGGACGACTCCGATCATGGCCACGATGCCCAGCCCGGCGATCAGGCACCACAGGGAGAGGGCCCCCTGCCAGACCCGGCGGAACGCGCGGACGTACGTCAGCAGGAAAAGAAGGACGCTGACCGGCAGGAAGCCGGCGAAACGGATCGCCACGAGCGTCCTGATCGCGGCCGGGGCGACAATCGCGTCCAGGATCCCGAATCCGGAGTAAAACAGGGCGCCGATGATCATCGTTAGACGGATCTGGCCCAGGGACTTCTCGAGGAAGTCGTCCATGAACTCCCGTTCGGCCGGAGGGTCGAACGAGAGGGTGAAAGAGTGCATCGGGGGGCTCGGGACGTCCCCGGCTGTCGGGTCGCTCATCATCCTTCCCATCCTTTCGCGGGCGTCAGGGCGCGGGATCTCACGGTCTCATTCGATGACGTGCGCGGCCCAGAGCAGACCCCGCTTGACGATTTCCCGCGCTTCCGGGACGTTGAAATCCGCGGCCACGTGGCCGAGCGATGTGTAAAAGACGCGGCCCTGGCCGTAATGTTTCTTCCAGACGACGGGCATAATGACGCCCTTGGTCCACGGCGCGTACTGACCCGAGAAGGTCGTCGTCGCCAGGACCTCGTTGAGCGGGTCGACCAGCATGTAATACTGCTCGGATTTCATGTGGAACCGCTTCCGGAGACCCTTGACGATCGGGTCGGACGGCCTGGTGATATCGACGTCGTAATCGATGATCCCGCCCGGATGGGCGACCCACTGGCCGCCGACCATGAACTGGTATTCGACATTGGAACGGAAGGAGTCGGCCAGGCCGCCGTGCCAACCCGCCAGCCCGACCCCGCTCTTGACGGCCTCTTCGAGGTTGCGTTCCTGCTCGGGTTTGATGCTGCCCTGCGTGTAGACCTGGACGATGAGACCCAACGATTTGAGCTTTTCTAGGTCGAGGTAGGCGTCGAGCGAATTGGAGATTTCGACCTTGAAGCCCTGGGACTCCAGCCAGGGGGCGAAAATGTCAACGCATTGCTTGGGCTCGTGGCCTTCCCAGCCGCCCCAGACGAAAAGGGCGGTCTTTTGTTTTTTCGGTGTCTGGACGGGCCCGGCGAGCACGATGGCGCCGCACAGGCCGACGATAAGCACGATCAGGATCAGGCCTTTTTTCATTTCTTTTCTCTCTCTCAACCGTCCGTTCCTTTTCCGGACGATCTCAGCCGCCGTCCTCATGCCGAGCGGCCGAACGGGAAACTCACTCCAGGTTCCGGATCCAGATGTTTCGGTAGCGGACGGGGTGGCCGTGATCCTGGAGGGAAATCGGGAGCTTGTCGGCATGCATCTTGTAGGGAGGCCGGGCCTTGTAGGCCGTCGGCCCCGTCAGCTGGGCACATTCGTGGACCAGAACCCCGTTGTGGAAGACGGTCATTCGGGCCGGGGCAAGGAGCTTCCCGTCCTCGTCGAAGTGCGGTCTGTGGAACACGATGTCATAGGTCTGCCACTCTCCCGGAGGCCGGCAGGCATTGACCAGGGGCGGAAATTGGCCGTAGATGGCCGCCGTCTGGCCGTCAGCGTAAGTCTTGTTGTTGTAGCAGTCGAGGACCTGGACTTCGTAAAGGTCCATGAGGAAGACGCCGCTGTTGCCGCGGTCCTGGCCTTCACCCTTGGCCGGTGACGGCGCCATCCACTCGACGTGGAGCTGGCAGTCGCCGAACCCCTTGACGGTCCGGATCGAGCCGGTCTTGGGCACGACCTCGATATAGCCGTTCTCGACCTTCCATTGGGCCGGCAGGCCCTTGGCGTCCGACCATTGGTCGAGGCTCTTGCCGCCGAACAGAACGACGGCGTCCGAGGGCGGCGGGACGGGCGGCCCGGCCGGGCCCGGCGTGACGACGGGGGCCATGGGACGGTTGGGGTCGTGGACCTGCCACTTGTCTTGGGCCCCGGCCTGGGAAAATAAGGCCAGCGCCGCGCATACGATCAGAATCCCGCAGCGGTTTTTCATGCTGTCACCTCGATCGATCAGGAGGACAGCCCCCTCCGGGGGGACGGTCGTTCGTTTTCTCTCTTTTCTTGGATCACAGGCTCCAGCCGGGGCGGTAGTCGAAGTGGAGGAACTGGTTCGCGTCCGGGAGGTTCGTGAATTCCATCTTCTCCCTGTTCCAGAGGAGCTTCATGTTCTTGTCCTTGAGCCGGACGGCGACGTTCGCCAGGAGCATGACTTCGGTGAGCGGCCCCGAGTAGGAGAAGTCCGTGGTCGACTTCGTCCCCTTCTTGATGGCCTCGATCCACTCCTCGCGGATGCCGGGCGAGCGGGGGATGGTCTTCTCCGGCCGCTTGTACTCCTGCATCCGGGACTCGGGGATGAGCCGCGGGTTCTCGCCGTAGACGCTGCACATCAGGAGGCCCTTGTCGCCGCGGAAGAGGACGCCGCCGCCCTCGTCGCCCATCATCCGGCCGTCCTCGAGCTCGGCCGGCCGGGGCGGGGTCAGTCCGCCGTCCCACCAGGTCATTTTGACCGGCCCCATGCTTCCTCGGGCGGGGAATTCGTAGGTGATAACCTCGGCCGACGGATAACAATCCTTGGTGAAGGGCGTCGAGCTCGCCTGGACGCTCGTCGGGGAGCCGAGCTTCAGGGCCCAGAACGGCTGGTCGACGATGTGGGCGCCCATGTCGCCGAGGGCCCCGGTCCCGAAGTCCCAAAAGCCGCGCCAGGCGAAAGGATGGTAGGCGGGGTGGTAGGGCCGGAACGGCGCCGGTCCGAGCCAGACGTCCCAGTCGAGTGTCGAAGGCACGGAGGGAATCTCTTTCGGGGCATCGATTCCCTGCGGCCAGATGGGGCGGTTCGTCCAGCAGTGGACCTCGGAGACGTTGCCGATCGCCCCGTCCCAGATCCACTCGCAGATCAGGCGCGCGCCCTCCTTGGAGTGGCCCTGGTTGCCCATCTGGGTGACGACGTTCGCATCCTTGGCCGCCTTGGCCAGCATCCGGGCTTCTTTGATCGTATGCGTCAGGGGTTTCTGGACATAGACATGCTTGCCGAGCTTGATGGCGGCCATGGCGATGACCGTGTGGTTGTGGTCCGGCACGGTCACGGTGAGGGCGTCGATCCCTTTTTCCTTCTCCAGCATCCGGCGGAAATCGCGATACTTGGCCGCTTTCTCGTACATGGCCTTTTCTTTGGGCTCGAGCTCGTCGGACCGGAGGAGCTTGGCCATCTGCTCGTCGTCCACATCGCAGAGGGCGACGATATTCTCCGAGCGGACGCCGCGGGTGTCGGAAAAGCCCATGCCGCCGACGCCGACGCAGGCGATGTTCAGGGTGTCGCTCGGGGCCTTCTTCTTCTGGGTCGCCCCGACGACGTGCCGCGGCACGACCATGATGCCGGCCGCCGCGACCGCCGAGGCGCTCAGGAACTTGCGACGGGAATAGGTCTTTCCGTCAGCGGGGGAGGTTTTTGTTTCGTCCATGGTTACCATCCTTATCTTCGAATTTTATGAAATTCCTGTCCAGGGGGAAACCGCCGGGGCCGCGTCTCGGAAGCGGCCGGGGAGTAATGGCGGGGAATACGCGGGGCGTTGTGTGCGGGGGCGGTCGTCGTCTTCATGGAAGACTGATTTTCAGATATCAGAAGGGTTTATATCATAAGCCGCGGCCCCCGGTCAATTTGGATTAGGCCGGGGCCGGGATTGACAGTCGGAAACGCCGAGTGAATAATGTGGGGCAACCGGCTTTCGAGGGAGAACGAGGTCATGCCCCAGGTCGAAGCCCGCGATCCCGCACGGCACGATTGGGCCGTCATCATCGGTCTGTCCGTTGGCGCCTTGGCCTTTCATCTCCTCGTCAACGCCTTCGGCGGCTACGGCATCTTCCGCGACGAGGTTACTCTAGTGGCTGTCCACACCTGCCGCTACTGCATGCCCTACGAGAACGACATGCCGATCTACGTCTGCCGCGGGCTTCGCGTGTCCCCGGCCGAGATCTGGAAAAACGAGAGGCCTTTCAACTGACCCATGATGATCAACGCCCAGTCGGAAGTCGCTCCCCTTCGGGCCCTCCTCCTCAAGCACCCCCGGCAGGCCTGGGTCAGCCAGGACAACGTCCGGGACCAGTGGAGGTCCCTCCGCTACGGCGACGAGCCGGATTTCGCCCGGGCCGTCGACGAATACGACCGGTTCGTGGAAATTCTCCGCCGGACCGTCCCCGAGATTCATTTCCTGCCCGGGGACGCCCGAACAGGGCTCGATTCGATCTACGTCCGGGACGCGGCCCTCGTGACGAAACACGGGATCATCCTCTGCCGGATGGGGAAGGAGGCCCGGAGGGGAGAGCCGGAAGCGATCAAGGAATTCGCCAAGGCCATGAGCTGGCCCGTCCTCGGAGCGATCCGCGAGCCCGGGACCGTCGAAGGCGGTGACGTCGTCTGGCTCGACGATCGGGCGCTGGCCGTCGGCCACGGCTATCGGACCAACGCCGAGGGGATCCGGCAGCTGAGGGAGATGACCGCGGGTTTCGTCCGCGAGGTCATCGAGGTCCCTCTTCCCCACTGGGACGGGCCGGGCGACGTCCTCCACCTGATGTCGATGCTGAGCCCCGTGGCTGATGGCAAGCTCCTGGTCTTCTCAAGGCTTTTGCCCGTTCCATTCCGGAAACGGCTCCTCGAGACGGGCTTCGAGCTCCTCGAGGTCCCGGAGGCGGAATATCCCACGATGGCCTGCAACGTCCTCGCGATGGCGCCGGGGAAGTGCGTCGCGCTGGCCGGCAATCCCCGGACGCTGGATGTCCTGGCCAAGGCCGGGATCGAGGTCTGGACCTATGAAGGCCGTGAGATCTCAGCCAAGGGCGCCGGCGGCCCGACGTGTTTGACTCGGCCCCTCATCAGGAGCGCCGTCTAGCCGCGGGGAACCGGAGCGGCCTCGCCAGGACGTCCCGGAAATTGTCTTATCGTGCAGACCGGGGCCGGGACCAGCGGCGATGCGCAATTTCGCGCCGGACAGAATTTGAATATTCTGTCTCCCTATCTCATATATAATATTGAACTTAGGATGGGGTCAGGGCCGTGAAAAGTGCAAGAATGAAGATTTGACCCCCGATGAATTAACATTTTCGAGCGGGCGGCGGTAGACATATGCGGATGAATGAAACGGAGAAGGAGCTCGTAGCGATGGTTCTCTCCGGCCGCAACGACGCATTCGAGCCGCTGGTGACCCCTTATCGACAGCCCTTGCTGGCCCTCGCCTACAGGCTGACCCGTGACTTCGAGGACGCCAAGGAGATCGCCCAGGAAGCCCTTCTCCGGGCCTTCAAGCATCTCGGCCGCTACGACACCTCGCGGAGCTTCCGGAACTGGCTGTTCCAGATCGCCGCCAACGCGGCCCGCGACCGGGCCCGGACGAAGGGGCGGGAAGCGGCCGCTCTCGCCCATGCCGGCCGGGAATTGCCGCAGAGCCCCGACCCCTCATCCGGCCGCCGCTCCCGGGAATTCCGGTCCGATCTCGACAAGTGCCTGTCCGTCCTGGGCCCAAGGGAGAGGGAGGTTTTTATCCTGAGGGACATCGAGGAGCTGGATATCCGGGAGACGGCCAGGGTCCTCGCCTGCTCGAGCGTCTCGGTGCGGGTGAACCTCTCCTCGGCCCGCCGCAAGATCCGGGAGGCGATCCGGGACAAGTATCCTCACCTGGAGGAAGGACAATGACCTGCCGCAAAGCGAAAAAGGCCATCCCGCTTCTGGCCGGAGGGGATCTTGCTCCGCGAAAAGAACGGAGATTCATGGCCCACATCGACATCTGCCCGTCCTGCCGGAAGGAGCTCGAGGGATATCGGAGCGCCCTCGGACGGGCCAAGGCCTCGGCCCGGGAAGAAAAGCCAGGGGACTGGAGCGAGTCCGAATGGAAGGCGCTGATGGCCCATATCACTGCGGGGAGGGGGGGGGAAAGGACGATGGTCCTCGGGCTCCGTCCGCGCCGGGCCCTGGCTTCCGGCATGGCGGCCGTTATCATCCTGGCCGTGACGGTCTTGTTCGTCAAAGACACGATGTTCGGCCCGCATAAGACCTCGCCGGTCCCGGGCCCGGATGTCGTCTCGGTCACGATGGTTTCGCAGGAGACCGGGCTCCAGGTCGTCTGGTTCTTCAATAAGAATTTCGAATGGAAAGGAGATAAGAATTGAAAAAAGGAATCCTCTCACTCATCGTGCTGGCGTTCGTGTTCGCCATGACCGTGCCCGTCTTCGCCGAGAATGCGGCCCAGGAAACTAAGGCCACGACGAAACCCGCCCTCAAGAATGAGCTGGTCCGGCTAAAATACGCCAATGCCACAAGGATCCAGGCATTGCTTTATCCGTACCTCAGCCGTGACGGCCACATCTCGATGATGCCCAACGAAAACGTGATCGTCGTCAGCGACGTCCCGGAGAACGTGGAAAAGACGCTTCAGGTGATCAGACAGCTGGATGTCAAGCCGGCCGACCTCCAGCTCACGGTCCAGCTCATCCTGGGCTCGGCGGAAGCCGAGAAGGGCCCCGAGGCCATGCCCACCGACCCCATCATCAAGGAGCTCCGGAATCTTCTGAAGTATAAGTCCTACTCTCTCCTCGACACATCCCTGATCCGGGCCATGGACGATTCCAATTCCGAGGTCCGGCTCGGCGACCATGCCGATTTCGAGCTCCAGATCAGGCCGAAGGTCATCAAGGACGAGAAGGCCTCCTTCATCCAGATGGAGGTTAGGCTCAGGCAGGTGCGCATCGCCGGAATGCCCCCGAACGCGACCTCCGCCAAGGTCGAGTACATCACGACCGACCTCATCGGGACGACGCTCAACGTCAAACCCGGGGACAAGACCGTGGTCGGGGTCTCGAAGCTCGACGGCGGCGACAAGGGATTGATCCTCATCATCTCGGGCAAGATCATCGAATAGCTCTTGACCGGCGAAAAAGAGCGGAGGGCAGTCCCGACGGGCTGCCCTCGTTTTTCCGGCTGACGCATTAGAAAAAAAAGGCGAAGGGGGTATTCCCGGAGAAGGGCGTGTGAAGGGCCGAGCGGGCACGGATGGCAAAGAGGGACAATCCCTGGGACAAAATACTCAGAGACTCATTTCAGATATTTACCAGAAGTGCGGCTCCGAGCCGCTCCGCCACACTTCTGCTGGTCGCTCCTCAGAATCCGCTCCCTGCCGGAGGGAATCCCCCGAGCTAAATAACACTTAATGCGGAAGCCGTGTTAAGTAGGCTGGCCGCCGGCCTCGTTCTCGAGGCGGCTGACCTTCAGGGAGATGTTCCGGTACCCGGGGTTCCAGCTCAGGATCTCCTTGAAGAGCTCCAGGGCCTTGGCCCGGTCGGAGCTCTGCTCGCAAAGCTCCGCCAGGTCGAACTCCAGGGCGTAATATTGGTCGGTGCCTTCCCTCACCAGAACGATGGCTTTTTTCAGCCACTTCTCGGCGTCCTCAAAACTGCGCCGCTGCCTGTGGCAGTAGCTGATGAGGCTGAAGCAGTCGAGGGCCAGCCCCTTGTCCTTGGAGGCTTGGGAGAACTCCTCGATGGCCTCGGTGTAGAGCCCCTGCTCCATGAAGGCGATCCCGAGTTGATAACGGATCTGGTAGTTTTCCGGGTTGAGCTTGGTCTTGAGGTCCCTCTTGAAATCGGCCACGATGTTCGACAGGTCCCGCTCGTCCTGGGTCATTTCGCCCTGGACCTGCTGGGCGTAAGCCACTCTCAGGAGCCGCAGCTCCTCGGCGACCTGGCCCGAGAGCTCGTAGAACCTCTTCTCGCCCTCCCCGTTGCTGACGAAGGGGATGATGTCGGTTTCACCGAAAATATCGGCGGTGCTGATCTTGTCCCCTTCGGCGATGTCGCTTCCGAACGGGGCAGGCGCTTTTCTCCCAGCCTCAGCCCTCTCCTCCGGACGCGGCTTTTCCTTGGCCTGGGACTCCAGGGCGCTGGCTTTCTCGACGCGGCGGCGGAGCTCGTCCTCGTCGATGTGGGTCCGGATCTCATCGAGGACGGCGATCTTCTTCAGGATCTGCGGCTCGTCGGGATACTTGAGCGTCAGATTCTCCAGAAGCCGGCGGGCGATCCGCACCAGGCCCTGCTGCAGGTAGACGTCGGCCTTGCTCAGGGTCTCCTGGATGACCTCCCGGTCCTTGCCGGTCACTTCGGAGAATTCTTGCGGCGGGACCTCGTCCGGCAATCCCCTCTCCTTCCGGAGGTTCCGGTACTCCAGCGTGATCTCCGGGTCGTCGGGACGGAGCTGGTGGAGCTCGGACAGGGCGGCGAGCAGCTGCTCGCTCCCCCCCTGCTTGCCGACCTCGTCGATGATCGCCCGGAGGACGACCTCGAGCTTTTTGACCTCCTTGTTCGACCGGTAGATCATGGCCAGACGCTCGAGGGCGGGAACGTGGGGCTTCTGGCTCTCCAGAATCAGCCCGAGGAGGCCGATGGCTTTGTCGTCCTTGTGCTTCTTGATGAGGTTGCTGATGAGGGGTTCGAACAGCTCATAGGCCTGGTCAAGCCTGTCTTTGAGGATCTGGATCCGGCCGAGCTTGATCCGGGCGTTGACATTCATGGGATGGCCGGTGACGACAGCCGTAAAAACCTCTTCGGCGAGGCCGGTGTCCCCGGCCTCGAAATAGAAATTGCCCAGGAGGTTCATGAGCTGAATGTTGTCGGGCTGTTTCCGGAGGCTCTCTTCGACGAGCGCGATGGCCTGAGGGCTCTTCCCCCAGCGCTTGTAGAGCTCGACGAGGCTGACGAGGATCTTTTGGTCGGACGGGTTGAGGGACCGGGCTTCCTTCAGGTTCTCTTCGGCGGCCTCGAGATTCCCTTGGGCCATCCGGATGTCGGCGATCTCGCCGAGCTGCTCCAGGGCCGCATCGAGGTAACCCTGTTGCCGGTAGAGCTCGGCGAGCTCTTTCTTCAGGCCGAGGTCTTCCCGGTCGAGGCGGCAGACCTTTTCGTAGACGTGGATCGCCTCCTGGAATTTCTTGTCCTGGACGAACCGGGCGGCGATCTTGAGGTATTCGTTCTTCGCGTCGGACTGGAACCCCTGGTGGCTGTAAAGGTCCCCGAGCTTCAGGGAGATATCGGAGTTGGCGGGGTCGATCTTGTAGATCTTCTTGTAGATGGCCAGGGCCTGCGAGAACAGGCCCCTCTTCTCGTATTCCTCGGCGACTTTCGTGAAGGACCGGACGGCCTTGTCGCTCATGTTGAGGCGCATGTAGAGGTCGCCGATGATGTTCAGGGTGCCGACGTCCTGGGGGTCGGTGCCGACGAGCCGCTCGTACTCGGCGATGGCTTCCTTGATCTTGCCGGCCTTGACGAAGCGCTCCGCCAGCTCAATGGTTTTGATCCGGTCGATTCGGGCGCTCATGGGGCTTTCCGATCCTTCATCCCAATTTAAAGGACATCCGGTGCAGGCCGGTCGGGCCCTTGGCCTTCAGGCACCGGAAATGCTCCTCGGTTCCGTAGCCCTTGTTTCTGGCCAGGCCGTAGCCGCCGTAGACGGCGTCGAACACGTCCATGAGGCCGTCGCGGAAGACTTTGGCCACGATGGAGGCCGCGGCGATGGACATGCACTTCCTGTCCCCCTGCGGGATGCCCATCTGCTGGTAATGTACATCTTTCAGCGCGAACCCGTCAACCAGGAGGAAATCGACGGGCCCGGTGAGATTCTCGACCGCGCGTTTCATGGCCATCTGCGACGCCCAGTAGATGTTCCTTTCATCGATCTCGGCGCTGGAGGCCATTCCGATCCCCAAGGCCTCCGCCTCGGAGAGCAGGAGGGCCCCCAGCTCCATCCTTTTAGTCGGCGGAAGGAGCTTGGAGTCGTTAATTTTCCGGGCCCAGGCGGGGGGACGGCGCAGGCACCATTCAGAGGGGAGGACGACGGCCGCGGCCACGACGGGGCCGAACAGGGCCCCCCGGCCGACCTCGTCGAGGCCGGCGACGGCCCGGCAGCCCTTCCGCAGGAGGTCCCTCTCGATCTTGAAGCCGGCCACGGCGTCCCGGTCAGGATTGCGGCTGTTGCTGCTGCTGTTCCTTGAGGCGGGCGGCCTTGCCCTTGAGGTTGCGGAGGTAGTAGAGCTTGGCCCTCTTGACCTTCCCTTTCCGAACGACCTCGATCTTCCGGACCATCTTGGAATGGAGCGGGAAGACCCTCTCGACGCCGACGCCGAACGAGACCTTCCGGACCGTGAACGACGCCTTGATCCCGCTTCCGCGCCGGGCGATGACGTCGCCGCGGAAAATCTGGATGCGCTCCTTGTCGCCCTCCTTGATGACGACGTGGACCTTGACGGTGTCACCCACGGCGAAGGGTTCGACGTCCTTCTTCAGGTGTTTATCCTCGATCGAATCAAGCACGTTCATGGGTCCTTCCTTTCGTTCCGAATTTCCTCCAGGAGACGCCTGTCTTCCGGGGTGAGCTCTTGATCCTTTAAGAGATCCGGTCGTCTCTCGAGCGTTTTCGCCAGGGCCTTTTTCCGCCGCCAGCGTCCGATCTTCTTGTGGTCGCCGGAGAAGAGGACCGAGGGGACGCGCAGGCCCCGGAACTCCCGCGGCCTCGTGTAGTGGGGGAAGTCCAGGATCCCCTCGGCGAAGGAGTCGTGTCGGACGGAATCCTCCTTGCCCACCACGCCGCCGACGAACCGCGAGGCCGCGTCCACGACGACGACCGCGGCCGGCTCTCCGCCGGCGAGGACGTAGTCGCCGATCGAGATCTCGCCGTCGGCCAGATGCCCGGCGACGCGCTCGTCCACGCCCTCGTAGCGGCCGCAGATCAGGATGACCTGCCTGTGGGAAGCCATTTCCTGGGCCATGGCCGAGCTGAAGCGGGCGCCCTGCGGAGAAAGCAGGTAGACCCGGGAATCCTCGTCCCGGCGGACGGCCTCCACGGCCGCGAAGATCGGCTCGGGCTTCAAGACCATTCCTTCCAGTCCTCCGTAGGGACGGTCGTCGACCTGCCGGTGCCTGTCCTTCGTGGAGTCCCTCAGGTCGTGGACCACGATTTCCATCAGGCCCTTGTCCACGGCCCTCCGGATGATTCCCCCTGAAAAGACGCCGGCGAACATTTCAGGGAAGATCGTGATTATATCAAATCTCATTCAACTCCAAAAGGCCGTCCGGAGGGTCGATGATGATCTCCCGTTTCTTCGGATCGACGCGCAGGCAAATCGGCTCCGCGAACGGAACATAATAGTCCTTTTCCCCGCGGGCGACAACGAGGACATCCGGACCCCCCGCGGAAAGGATCCCCCGGACGGTTCCGACCTCGATCCCGTCGCTCGTGACGACGCGGCTCCCGATGACCTGGAAGTCGTAGAAGAATCCGGCTTTGAGCGGCCGGAAGCTATCTTCCGGGACGAAAACTTCAAGCCCGGCCAGGCCGTCCGACTGGGCCAGCGAATCGATGCCCCTGAGCTTCAGGAAGTACGAGCTTCGCTCGCACTCGAAGGACTCGACCTCGTATTCCTCGAACCCCCCGGACCGTCCCAGGTAGACCTTCGATAAAGCCGGCCCCGGAAGCCCCTTCTCAAGGAGCCTGACCTTGAGGTGTCCCTCGCGCCCCTGGCTCCTGAGGACCTTCCCTATCCTGACGAGATCAGCCTTTTTCAATGATCTCCAGGTTGAATCTCCTCTTGAGCTTCATCCCGGCGGCGCCGAGAATGATCCGGATGGCGCGGGCCGTCCGTCCTTGTTTTCCGATCACTTTCCCCAGGTCTTCCGGGGCCACCTTGAGTTCCAGGATCGTGGTCTGCTCCCCCTCAAGCTGGGAAACGACCACCCGTTCCGGGTTGTCCACCAGTGCTTTGGCGATCAATTCCACGAGTTCTTTCACCGTGTCCTCCTTTAAGGTTTGGCTTCTTGCGATCGCTTCGTGGATGCGGAAGCTTTATCCAAGAGAGATTGAACGGTTCTCGACGGCCGGACGCCCTTCGAAAGCCACTGGTTCGCCTTCACGATGTCGATCGTGACCTCCGCCGGTTCCTTCAGGGGGTTGTAGGAACCGACTGTGTCCAATGCCTGGCTCTGACGCGCTTTTTTGGAATCCATGACGACGATCCGGTAGGAAGGTTTCTTTTTCGCTCCAAATCTCATCAGTCGCATAGTCATCATTGTGGTATCACTTCCGTGGTGAAGTAAATTGCTGCAAAATCATAGCCGAATTTCGATCGCAAGTCAACTGCTTTTCGCCCCATGTCCCCTGAAGAGGACAGCCCGGGCCCGCGATGCCCGGAGGACTCGAAGGGCCTTTCCCGCTAACCTCGGATAAAATATCTTGTGACCCGTCATCCATCAATGCTATCCTAATTTTCCGGCCGCGTCCGATACGGATGTTCAGGGCCGGGAAGGAGGGCCGGCCGATGGCGAAGATCTATTACGTCGGGGACTGGGCGGTGCTCATGGGCCCGGTCTTCGCGGAAACCCCTTTCTATTATTCCCACAAGGGCCTCGATATCTTCAATTACGGGAAGTGGCTGAAGGAAGCCCTGGAATCCACGGGCGTGCACACCGTCCTGTCCGTCCCCGCCTGGGATTTCTATAACAAGCTCGGCCCGGGTGATTACGAAGAGGTCCTGAAGGAGTATGACGTCTTCATCTTCAGCGACATCGACGCCAAGCTCTTCCAGCTTGCCCCGAGTTTCTTCAACCGGGAAAAGTTCGGGAACGGGGTCCTGACCTTCCCCGACCGGATCCGCTTGACCATGGAGGCCGTCAAGAAAGGCAAGGGGGCGCTCTTTCTGGGAGGCTGGTATTCCTTCACCGGGGAGCAGGGAAAAGGAGGCTGGGGCCGGACGCCCCTCCGGGAGCTCCTCCCTGTCCGCTGCCTGGATTACGAGGACCTCGTCGAGAGCACGGAAGGCTTCGACGCGGAGCTCACCCCCGCGGGGGAAGCTCTATTCAGGAACATCCGCATCCAGACCATGCCCCCCATTCTCGGGTACAACAAGACGCTGCCCATCCCCGAAGGCAAGGTCCTGGCGAGGGTCAAGGAAACCGGTGACCCCCTCGTCGCCTCCAGGCTCTACGGCCGGGGCCGCGTCCTGGCCTACATGTCCGACCCGGCCCCGCACTGGGGCTGCAACTTCATTTTCTGGGAAGAGTATGCCGGTTTCTGGCTCGACTGCGTAGACCACGTCACCGGCCGGAAATAGGGTAGGGCTTCATTTCAGGCCGGCGAGCATTTTCTGGAGCTGAGGCTTCTTCATCATCTTCTGCATTTCCTGGAACTGCTTGACGAGCTCGTTGACCTCGTGCACGGGCCGTCCGCTGCCCCTGGCGATCCTCAGGCGGCGGCTGCCGGTGAGGATCCTGGGGTTCTCCCGCTCGGGGGGGGTCATGGAGTTGATGATGGCTTCGAAATGGGCGATCTTCCGGTCGTCGACCTCGGTCTTGGCCAGGTTCTTGAAGGGGCCCACTTGGGGCAGGTGGCCCAGCACGCCGGAAAGGGAGCCCATTTTCTTGAGCTGGACGAGCTGCTTCTTAAAGTCCTCGAGGGTGAACTCCTGCTTCCGGATCTTGCGGGCCAGCTCCTCGGCCTCCTCGGCGTCGGTCTCTTCTTCGGCTTTTTCGATGAGGGTCAGGATGTCCCCCATCCCCAGGATGCGGGAGGCCATGCGTTCGGGGTGGAAGACCTCGAGCTTGTCCAGCTTCTCGCCGACGCCTGCGAACTTGATGGGCCGGCCGGTCACGGAAACGATGGACAGGGCCGCGCCGCCCCTGGCGTCGCCGTCGAGCTTGGTCAGGATGACGGAGGTCAGCCCTATTTTTTCTTCGAAGGCCTGGGCGCTCCGGACCGCGTCCTGGCCGGTCATGGCGTCGCCGACGAAGATCGTCTCGACCGGGTTGAGGATGTCCTTGACCAGCCGGAGCTCGTCCATGAGCTCGTCGTCCACATGGAGCCGGCCGGCCGTGTCGACGATCAGCGGGTCGAAGGCCCTGTTCCGCGCGTACGTCATGAGCTCCCGGAGGGCGTCCCGGGGGACCTTCATCTGGGCCAGGGTCATCTCGTAGAACGGAATGCCCAGGGAGCCGGCGATCGTCTTGAGCTGCTCCTGGGCGGCCGGACGCTTCAGGTCGAACGAGACGAGGAGCGGGCTTTTCCGGAGCCCGGTCACCCAGCGGGCCAACTTGCCGCAGGTCGTCGTCTTGCCGCTTCCCTGGAGGCCGACCAGCATGAAGATCGAGGGGGGGGCGCCGGCAAAGGCAAGGGGCTTCTGCTGGCCGCCCAGGATGGCCGCGAGCTCGTCCCGGACGATCTTGATGACCTGCTGGGCCGGCGTCAGGCTGCGAAGGACCTCCTCTCCCAGGGCTTTCTCGTGGATCCGGGCCTCGAATTCCTTGACGACCTTATAGTTGACGTCCGCCTCGAGGAGGGCCAGGCGCATCATCTTCAGGGCTTCGGCCATGTTCTTTTCCGTGACCTTGCCCTCGCCCCTGAGGAATTTCATCATCTTCTCGAGGCGGCCGCTAAGCTGGTCGAACATCGGACATCATCCTCCTGAGGAAATCAGCACCCGTCATCTTAGGCCAAGCCTCCGCCCCAGTCAAACCCCGGAAGCCTTGACTTTTCCCCCTGATGCCATTAAGGTAGAATCACTTTTCGGGAGATGGAAGAGGCCCATGAACGATAAAAACAAACGGCCGGATGACCCGGAAGACGGCGTCCCGGGCGGGAAGATCGATTTTGACGAGATCCGGAAGGTGATCGCCCTCCTCGAGGAGAAGAACCTTTCGGTTCTCGAGCTCGAGGTCGAAGGCTTCAAGATCAAGATCGGCCGGTCCGCGCGGGCCCCGGCACCCGCGCCGTTGTCCGGCCGCGAGGCCACGGCGCCCGGTCCCTCAGCGGCCGGCGAAGCCTCTCCCCCGGCCCCCGAGCTGGACAAGACGCTCCAGCTCGTCACCTCGCCGATGGTCGGCACCTTCTACCGGGCCCCCGACCCCGCGGCCTCGCCGTTCGTGGACATCGGGGACCTGGTCAAGAAGGGGCAGACCCTCTGCATCGTCGAAGCGATGAAGCTCATGAACGAGATCGAGTCCGACGTGGACGGGACGGTCGTCGAGATCTTCGTCGAGAACGCCAAGCCCGTCGAATTCGGCCAGAAACTCTTCGCCCTCAAGCCTCTGAGCTGAAGCCGCATGATCTCGAAAATCCTTATCGCCAACCGCGGAGAGATCGCCCTCCGCATCGTCCGGTCGGCCCGGGAGCTCGGGTTCAAGACGGTCGCGGTGTTCTCGGAGCCCGACCGCCAATCCCTCCACGCCCTGCTCGCGGACGAGCGGGTCTGCATCGGCCCGGCCAAGGCCTCGGAGAGCTACCTGAACTTCGCCAATATCCTAAGCGCCGCCGAGATCACGGGGGCCGACGCGATCCACCCCGGGTACGGCTTCCTGGCGGAGAACGCCAAATTCGCCGAGATCTGCGAGAACGCCGGGATCACGTTCATCGGCCCTCCGTCGTCCCTCATCCGGCTCATGGGGGACAAGAACAAGGCCCGCCAGACCATGAAGAAGGCGGGGCTGCCCGTCCTGCCCGGGAGCGACAAGGGCGTCGAGGACGCGAACGAGGCCAAGAAGATCGCCGCGAAGATCGGCTTCCCGCTGATCCTCAAGGCGGCGGCCGGGGGCGGAGGCAAGGGGATGCGGATCTGCCGGTCGTCCGTCCAGCTCGAGGAGCAATTCCCGATCGCCCAGGGCGAGGCTAAGGCCGCGTTCGGAGACCCTTCGCTCTACCTCGAGAAGTACTTGTCCGGAGCGCGCCACATCGAGATCCAGGTCATCGGCGACAAGAAAGGCAAGGTCATCGCTTTCGGCGAACGGGAATGCTCCATCCAGCGGAAATACCAGAAGCTCATCGAAGAGACCCCGTCGCCCTTCATCGACGAAAAGACGCGGAGGCGGATGATCAAGGAAGCCGAGGACGCGGCCGCCGAAGTCGGCTACCAGAGCCTGGGAACCTTCGAATTCCTGGTGGACGAGAAGGAACGGTTCTACTTCATGGAGGCCAACGCGCGCGTCCAGGTCGAGCATCCGATTACCGAGATGGTCTACGGGATCAACCTGATCAAGGCCCAGATCAGGATCGCGGCCGGCGAAAAGATCAACTTCCCCTACTCCCTCGAGATGCGGGGCCACGCCATTGAATGCCGGATCAACGCCGAGGACCCTCAGACATTCGTCCCCTCGCCGGGAAAAATCGATTTCCTGGTCCTGCCGGGGGGCGAGGGGATCCGGGTGGATTCCGCGGCCTACGGCGGCTGGGTCATCCCCCCGGATTACGACTCCCTGGTTGCCAAGATCATCGCCTTCGCTCCGACGCGGGACCTGGCCATCCGGAAAATGCAGGTCGCCCTCGAGACGACGACCGTCGTCGGCATCAAGACGAACATCCCCCTTCACCTGAGCGTCCTCTCCGACGCCGACTTCCGCAAGGGGATCTACAACACCCAGTTCATGGAAGGCTTCCTGGAACGGCTGGCCGCAAAAGAGCCGTCCTGACGGACGGCGGCGAGGGCTGCGTCCGGGCCATGCTCACCTCTTGCGCCGGTAGATGAGGACCGTAAACTCCCCCCCGTTGTCCTTGAAGACGTTCTCGTTAACGCCGAGGTAAAGGCGTCCCCTGATAGGCGCCGTCACACGCCCTTCCGCCCCGACGAAGAAATATTCCACGATCTCGTCCCGGATCTCCTCGCCGGTGTCCTCGTCCGTCCTCAGGGAAACGAGCTGGGCCACCTTGCCGATCAGGGCCCCGAGGTTCTGGTTCAGGATCGGCTGCTGGGTGGTCATGAGGTCGAGCCCCGCGGGTCCGCAGCTGGCCGACGGGTTCCCCTTCTGCAGGGAGATCTCCCCGCTTGCCTTGAAAAAGAATTCGTCCCCTTGGGCGGCGTCCAGTCCCGTGTCCGCCCAGCCGGCATTCCCCGCGACCGTGACCTTCTTGACGAGCTCCAGGCCCGTCTGTTGAGGTTTCGGCACGGCCCAGAGGACCAAGGCCATGGCTCCGAAGAACGCCCAACCGTACGCCGGAGCTTTTGCCCGCTTATCCATCCGTCCCGTCCTTGCCGGCCTGCACCTCGTCCATTTTGAGAACCCCGATCATGGCCTCATGAATGAGACCGTTCGTGGCCAAGGTCTCCGGGATACCCGGCGTGTGTTCGCCCCCGAAAAAATCGGTGACCTTCCCGCCCGCCTCAGCGACGATCAGGGCGCCCGCCGCCACGTCCCAGGGTTTGAGCTTCAGCTCCCAGAACCCGTCGAAACGGCCGCAGGCCACGTAACAGAGGTCCAGGGCGGCTGACCCGCATCGCCTGACGGCCTGGGCCCGGAGGAGGAATCGGCCCCAATGGCCGACGTTGTTGACCGGGCTCGTCCGGATGTCATAGGGGAAGCCGGTCGCCAGAAGGCTCCTCCCGAGATCGCCGACCTCCGAGACCCGGATTTTCCGGCTGTTGAGACAGGCGCCCCGCCCTTCCCCGGCCGAGAACAGCTCCTCCCGCATCGGGTCGTAGACAAGCCCCAAGACGACCCGGCCGCGGCGTTCCAACGCCGCCGAAACGCAAAAGACCGGGAACGTGTGGGCGAAGTTCGTCGTCCCGTCGAGGGGGTCCAGGACCCAGCGGTATTCGGAGCGCCCCGGTCTGGCCAGGTTCTCCTCGGCCAGGATGCCGTGCCCGGGGAAGGCCTTCGAAAGCCGGCCGGCCAGGATCTCCTGGGCGCCCACGTCAAATTCCGTGACGAGGTCCACTTCCCCCTTGTAGTCGGCTTCCGCCCGGCGGTCGAGATTAGCTTTCAGGAACTGGCCCGCCTCGCGAACGGCGGCTTCCGCAACCTTGAGGAACTCGGCCGATGATCCCATGGCGCCCCCTATCTTATCAACTCCACGGCCTCCGGGCAACTGGCGAAAAGCTCCGGATTCCGATGGGGACGGACCCCCGGGGAAAGCGTCTCTCTTAGGCCAAACCCTTTTTCTTTCCCTCCGTAGTATAATATACTAATTATTCAGGACACTTGAATTTTGGAAGGTCACAACCCATGCCGGAAAAAAAGAGCTTTTTCCAGAGACGAAAAAAGACCCTGATCTTCATGGCGGTCGTCCTCGTCATCCTGATCGTCGTCGGCCTCAACCTCCGGTCGCAGCGTGAAAAAACCGTGAAGGTGACCGTCGAGAAGGTCAAGAAGCAGGACCTGACGTCGATCGTCTCGGCCTCGGGCGAGGTCAAGCCCAAGAAAAACGTCAACATCAGCGCCCAGGTTCCCGGCCGGATCATCAAGATCGGCATCGAAGAGGGACAGGAGGTCAGGGCGGGAGATTTCCTGCTCAAGCTGGATTCCACCCAATACGAGGCCAACGCCGACCGTGACCAGAACTTCATCCAGGCCTCCAAGGCCGACCTGATCCAGTCCGAGGCCCGCCTCCAGAGGGACAAGGGCGCCTACGACAGGCAGAAGAAGCTGTTCGAGGAGCAATTGATCTCCAAGGACCAGCTTGAAAGCGTCAAGGCCCAGTACGACGTGTCCGAGGCCCAGGTCAACGCCATCCGTTTCCAGATCAAGCAGGCCGAGGCCAACCTTAAGAGCACCCTGGACAACCTGAACAAGACGGTCTTCAACGCGCCGATCAACGGGATGATCACCAGCCTCAAGGTCGAGGAGGGCGAGACCGCCATCATCGGGACCATGAACAACCCCGGGACGGTCCTGATGACCATCGCCGACCTGTCGATCATGGAGGTCGAGGTCCAGGTGGACGAAACGGACGTCGTCGGGGTCAGGCTCGGCCAGGAAGCCAATATTCGGGTCGACGCCTTCCCCGAAACCGTGTTCAAGGGGAAGGTGACGGAGATCGGCAGCTCCGCCCTGCAGAAGGTGACCGGCGGCACGACGACCCAGGAAGCCAAGGATTTCAAGGTCGTCGTCACCCTGGAGAATCCTTCCCAGAAGCTCAAGCCGGGCCTTTCGGCCTCCGCGGACATCATCACGGCCCGGAAAAAGGGCGTCCTGGCCGTCCCGATATCATCCCTCGTCCTTCGGGACAGGCCGGCCGCGGCCGGCGACAAGCCCGATGCCAAGAAAGAAGAAGAGGGTGTCTACACCGTCGACAACGCCCGGGTCAAGTTCCAGACCGTCGAAAAAGGGATCAGCGGGGGCATGAACATCGAGATCACCGCGGGCCTCAAGGAAAACCAGGAGATCGTCTCGGGGCCTTATGCTTCCCTGCGCGAGCTCAAGGACGGGGCCATGATCAAGACCGAGCCGAAGAAGGAAACCAAGACCACATGAGCCGGCCGGATTCCGCCCTCATCTTCGTCGAAGACCTCTGGAAGATCTATCAGCTTGACGAGCAGGAGGTCGAAGCCCTCCGGGGTGTTTCCTTCACCATCGAGCGCAACGAGTTCGTGGCCATCATGGGGCCGTCCGGCTCCGGGAAGTCCACATTGATGAACCTCCTGGGCTGCCTGGACACGCCCACCCGGGGGACATATGAGCTCAACGGCAAGCTGGTCAGCTCCATGTCGGAAGACGAGCTCGCCCACATCCGGAACCGGGAGATCGGCTTCGTCTTCCAAGTCTTCAACCTCCTGCCGCGGGCCTCGGCGTTCCGGAATGTCGAGCTCCCCCTCATCTACAGCGGCGTCAGGAAGAACGTGCGGGAGGAGAAGGCCCGGCACGCCCTGGAAATGGTCGAGATGAAACCCCGGATGAGCCACAAGCCCGCCGAGCTCTCGGGCGGGGAGCGGCAGCGGGTGGCCACCGCTCGGGCCCTCGTCAACGAGCCCTCCCTCCTCCTCGCCGACGAACCCACGGGCAACCTGGATAGCCGGACGGGGCGGGAGATCCTCAATCTGTTCCATAAGATCCACGGCCAGGGGAACACGATCATCATGGTCACCCACGACCAGGAGGTCGCCAACCAGGCCCAGCGGATCATCCACATCCGGGACGGCGAAATCGAGAAAGACGAACGGAAAGGAGCCTAGCCGATGAATCTCCTCAAACGTCTTGAAGGGGTCTTTTCGAGTCCCAAACAGACGTTCGCGGCCCTCGCCGAAAAGCCCGTCTGGGTCGACGTGCTCGTCGTGATCCTCGTCGCCCTGGCCGTTTACTCCCTGATCATCAGTCCTTACGCCAAACACGATCAGGCTCAGATGATCAAGGAGAGTGTCAAGCTCAGAGAACGGATGGGCGAAGAGCGGTTCAACCAGTATATCCAGAACATGGAAGGGCCCGTGACCACCTGGGGGGTTATCCAGACGACCGGCGGCGCTCCGGTGATGTTCATCATCGCCATGCTGCTTCAAGGCCTACTTCTCATGATCCTGGGTCGTTTCGCCTCGACGGAGGGGACCTTCAAGCAGCTTTTTCCATCGCTCGTCCACGCGAATCTGATCTATGCCCTGCTGGGCAACGGCGTTCGCCTAATCCTGACCTTAACCCGGAAGTCCGCCATGCAGGTTTCGACCGGGCTGCCCCTCTTTTTCCCGAAGATGGAGATCACCTCGACCCCCTACATCGTCCTGAGCCAGTTCGACTTTTTCCAGATCTGGGTGTTCGGCGTCCTGGCGTTCGGGCTTTCGGCCATTTTCAAGATCAACATCCGGAAGGCCCTCTTCCTCTCGTACACCGTCTGGTTCCTCAAGGCCCTGTTCAACATCGGCTTCACCCTCTTCGGGCTGAGCTTCGTCAGGTAACGCGCCTCATAAAATACATCCATGGATGAAGCTCTCCGTCACGGGAACCTCTCGAAGACCCCATTCCAAAGCGTCCTGGCCGGGATCTGGCGGAAGGAGCTCTCGGGGAAGCTCACCGTCACTGGTGTCGGCGGGCCGAAGAGCTTCGTTTTCGAGAACGGACAGCTTCTCATCGACCGCGCCTCGCTCGCGGAAAAAGACTTCTTGAAAGCCCTTCTGACCTCGGGAGCGACGGACCTGATCAGTCTGGCGCAGTCCGAGGAATACGCCGAGCGGAACGGGATCTCCATCGTCCGCGCCCTCCTCGAGATCCCCCTGGTCGAGCCCGCACGCCTCTGGGCGCTCCTCGAAGGTTTTGTCAAAGAGGAGGTTTATTCCCTCCTAGACCGGGAGGAGGGAGAATTCGAGTTCGGGTCCCTTGGAACGCCGCGGGGGCCGGCCCTGATCAGCCTTTTTGTTCCCAACCTCATTCTGGAGGGGGCCCGGCGGATGACGAACGATAGCGTTATCGCACGCCTGCTGCCGCCCGAGGGCGAGACCATCCAGCGCCTCGAGCCGTATTTCCTCGATCTCCTGGACCTCCTCCCGCATGAGAAGTATTTCCTCGGCCTCCTCGAGTCGCCCAGGACGCTCGCGGAAATCGACGGGTCGAGCGATTTGGGAAAGAGAGAAAGCCGGAGGACCCTGTCCGTCTTTCTCTGTCTGGGGCTGGCGGGGACGCGGCCGGCCCGGCCCAAGACCGGCAAGCTTCCGACCGAGATGTCCCTGGCTGACATGGACAAGGTCTTCGGCATCTTCAACGCCAAATGCTCATACATCTTCAGATATATTTCCAAAGAGATCGGTCCCGTGGCCCTCAGCGTCATCGGGAACTCCCTGGAAGATGTCCGGAGCCGGCTGGACCCGGCTTTCCAGGGCCTCGAGCTCAAGGCGGACGGCCGCATCGAACTGACATCGCTCCTGAAAACGAGCATGAACCTCATCGGCGACGAGAACAGGCGGGGGCTCCTCCGGAGCATGGACGAGATCCTCGTCGCCGAGGTCCTGGCCGTCAAGCGGACCCTGGGCTCCGGCCACGAATCGGCCCTGGTCAGGAGCCTGGAGAGGATCGGAGAGACATCCTGAAGAGAAAGCAGCTCCTGGCCGTCCTCGTCCTGGCCACACTCCTCGGCCTCTGGCTTCTGATCAAAATTGGAACCTGAAACCCGGAACCTGGTCATCATCCTCGGCCCCACGGGAGTGGGCAAGAGCCGGACCGCCGTCGACCTGGCGCTAAGATTCAAGGGGGAGATCATCAGCGGGGATTCCATCCAAGTCTACAGGGGTTTCGATATCGGGACGGACAAACCGTCGGCCGAGGACCGGAGGGGTGTTCCGCATCACCTGATCGACACGGTGGAGCCCGGCGTCCAGTTCACGGCGGCGGATTTTGTCCGGGAGGCGCTCCGGGCGGCCGCGGACATCACCGGCCGCGGGCGAATTCCATTCGTTGTCGGAGGCACGGGCCTCTATCTCAAGGCCCTCGTCGACGGGCTTTTTTCCGGTCCGGGCCGGGATCCGGCGCTCCGGGCGGAGCTCGAGGCGGAGGCCCGCGAAAAGGGCCTCGAGGTCCTTTTCCGGAAGCTCGAGGAAGTCGACCCCGCCTACGCCCGGAAGATCCGGAGCCGGGACCGCATCCGGATCATCCGGGCCCTGGAAGTTTATCGCCTGACGGGCCGTCCCCTCTCCGGCCATTTCCCGGAGACGCGGTCCCCGAGCAGTGGCTTCAACGTCCTCAAGATCGGGCTGAGGCTCGAAAGGGAGGCCCTCTTCCGGCGCATCGAAGACCGGATCGAGAGGATGTTCGCGCGCGGCCTCGTCGACGAGGTCCGGGCACTTCTCCGGGACGGCATCGGCCGGGATGCACCTCCGTTCCGGGCCCTTGGGTACCGGCACGTCCTCAAGTACCTCGGCGGCGGAATCTCCCTTGAGGAAGCCAAGGCTCTGACCAAGCTTGATACCCGCCATTACGCGAAGAGGCAGGAGACCTGGTTCAGGAAGATGGCCGGGGTTGTCTGGTTTTCGCCTGATGACGGCCGGGGGCTTGAGCAATATCTCCAAAAACAATTAAAATAGGGACGATGGAAAAAGCGCTCCTCATCAACGTCGCCACCACCAGAAGGGAAAAGGATGAAGCGGAGGAGTCCATGCGGGAGCTCGCCGGTCTGGCCGCGGCCGCCGGCGCCGAGGTCGCCCGCAAGGTGTTCCAGGCCCGGCCCCGGGTCAGCCCGCGGTATTTCGTCGGCGAGGGGAAGGCGACGGAGATCGCCCGGCTGCGGGGCGAGGTGGGGGCGGAGCTCGTCATCTTCGACCACAACCTGACCGCCACCCAGCAGCGCAACCTCGAGGACAGGATCAAGGCTAAGGTCATCGACCGGACCCAGCTCATCCTGGACATCTTCGCCCAGAGGGCGCGGACCAACGAAGGGAAGCTCCAGGTGGAGCTGGCCCAGCTCAGCTATCTCCTCCCCCGCTTGAGAGGGCGAGGGCTCAGCCTGACCCAGCAGGGCGCCGGCATCGGGACCCGCGGCCCGGGCGAAAAGAAGCTCGAGGAAGACCGGAGGCGGATCACCGACCGGATCACGAAGATCAAGAAGGACATCTCAGGCCTCGAAAAGAGGCGGTTGAACCAGCGGGAGAGCCGCCGCAAGAGCCCGGTTCCGACCGTCTCCCTGGTCGGCTACACGAGCGCCGGGAAATCCACCCTGTTCAACCTCCTGACCGAAGAGCGGCGATACACCTCCCCCAACCTCTTCTCGACGCTGGACCCCCTCCTCCGGCGGGTTTCCTATGCGGACGGCCTCCACTTCTTTCTGTCCGACACCGTCGGGTTCATCAAGAAGCTTCCCGTTGAGCTGGTGACGTCGTTCCGGGCGACCTTGGAGGAGGTCCGGGAGGCGGACTGCGTCTGCCACATCATCGATCTGGCTTCGCCGGATTCCGAGAGCCATCTCGGCGCCGTGGAATCGATCCTGAAAGACATCGGGGCGGCCGGCCTGCCGGTCGTGAGGGTCCTCAACAAGATCGACCTCCTGCCGGACGAGGCGAGGGACCTCCTGCTCAAGCGGAACGGGGACCCGAATTCCCGGACGGTGGCGATCTCGGCAAAGACCGGGCAGGGGGTCGAGGAGCTCCTCCAAAAACTCCGGAGTGTCCTTTTTCGCGACCACCGTCTCTACTACCTCCAGATCCCGAAAGATCGGCCGGAGATCACCCATTCCCTCCCGCGCCGGGCCATGATCCTGAAAAAAAGGGAGAACGAGCGGTTCCTGGAATTCAAGGTCATGGCCGACCCGGCGGTCATCGTCAATTTCCTGCCTTATCTCGAACAAGGAGAGCCCTGGTGAAAAAAGCCATCTTCGCCGCCGTCGTTTTGCTCGGGACATGGGCCTGCGTCACGTTCACACCCGCTCCCCCCTCGTTTGACATCGAGGACATCCCGCAGTCCGTGTCCACTCGGCTGACCCTGGACCAGCGGATCGCCGCCGACCAGGCCTGGACGGACTTGAAGGCGGGCAGGGTCGACCAGGCCCGCAAAGAGCTCCTCAAGCTCGGCGAGGATAACCCCGTTTACGCCGCGGGACTGGGCTATGCGGACCTCTATCTCGCGGACCGGGACGGGGCCGAGGCGAACTTCAAGGAATCCCTCCGCCGTTTCCCGGACCTGACCTTGGCCAACGCCGGCCTGGCCCAGGTCTACGAGGCTCGAGGCCAAAAGGACCTCGCTCTCTCCCAATACCGGGAGATCCTCAAGCACGACCCCGAGAACCGCTGGGCCAGGCCCCGCTTCGACAAGCTCCGGGACGAGCTCGTCGAGCGGTCTTTGGCCGACGCCCGGGGGGCCGCGGCCGCCGGGAGCCGGGAGGAGGCAAAGAAGGCCTTCTTGAAGGTCCTCTCCTACGCCCCCGAATCGGGCGAGGCGAACCTGGAGCTGGCCCGGACCTACCGAAACGAGAAAAACACCGGTCAGGCGATCGTCCACTACAAGGCGGCCGTCGCCGCCCAGCCGGCGAACAAGGCCGTCCTCCGGGAGCTCGCCGACCTCCTCTACGAGACGGGGGAGTTCGGGCAGAGCCTGGATCACTACGAGAAGCTGGCCGA